>ENA-OYWS01000265-OYWS01000265.1-human-gut-metagenome-genome-assembly--contig:-NODE-265-length-27544-cov-8.907272_pt1 | contig 27544 bp, 17 predicted proteins | sample MGYA00244813_ERZ653402 | MGnify/ENA primary metagenome ERZ653402 (study PRJEB26926, sample SAMN06165021) | human gut metagenome | biome: ENVO:00009003; feature: ENVO:2100002; material: ENVO:00002003...
CGAGATCATGCCTAGTCTCGTGGGCTCGGAGATGTGTATAAGAGACAGGAACATCGTCTGCAAAAACTGTCCCATTTGTGCCGTCTTTGTAGGTTACGGTGTACAGAGAACCGCAAACAACGTCAAAAACAACCGGGTAATCCTTCTTATACATGTGGAACACTTCACCAATGAGTACGCCGTCAACAGACTTCGTTTTTGGTTCGTAATCGGCATACCTGTGGGCGACACCGGTTCTCTTATTGTATTCATTTAGGAATCCGGAATCCTGATAGAAAGTGATGACGGCCGTAATGTTTCCGTCCTTATTGTATACGGGGTTCCCGGCTGCGTCGGTAACGATCACACCACCGGCGCCTATACCGTACCCTATAGCAATCATCTCGCTGCGGTGATCGTGGGAAGCATTCTCGTTGGTACACTGGAAATTCATATACAGGCTGCTCACCAGCTCCGGCGCCGGATCTAAATCGGAAATGCTTACCCACTGAGCGGTATAGGTGGCATTGGCGGTCACAGTGCCGACAACGGCGGGTTCCCATCCGATGAATTTATAGCCGGTGCGGGTGGGGGTGCCACGGAACTTGGGAGTCTTCTCACCGGGTTTCTTATAAGAGACCTGATCCTTAAAGATGACCTCACCATCCACACCGTCGGTGTAGGTGACGGTGTACTTTTGTTCGCAGCTAACGTTGAAGGTAACGCCATTGCTTCCCACTACAGTCCATGCGCCATACCTGTACACCAGCTTGATGGTCTTGGTGTTGCTGTCAAAAAGCGTATGTCCTGGATAGACGGCATTGTACTTTTCCACATACTTATCCGCTAAGACGATGACGGTGTAGGTGTTGTCGTCAACCTTCTCAAGTCTGTAATCTCCGTCGTCCATCTTATAGGGTTTCTCGAAATGATATGTTTTCGAGTCGCACTTTACAAGTACCACCAGGCCGTCCAGGACATCTTGACCGGGAGGGTTGGGCGTGGGCGCTGAGCCGCACGTAAGCTTGAGTTCAAGGGGTAGGGCAGAAGCAATCTCCCAACCTGTGCCGTTGTACTGTAGCACAACGTCGGCTGTTAAAGAACTTGCAAACTGGTGTTCACGATTAAAATCACTGTTGTAGTTAGTTAGATACCCACCCAGATGAACGGTAACGGTGCAGGTGTACGAACCTGCGCTGCCCAGAACAAAGCCGATTGTGTCGCTGGGACTTTCTTGATAGGGATATGTCCTTTCGGTGTGGTTGACGTCGGGATTGATACATGTCACGTGCACACTGACCTTCTGCATTTCACGCCGGATATCGCTCCACTCGGGCTTGGCGGGAGCTGCTTCTTCCCACACGGCATACAGCGTTCTGGTCCAAGTGTTGCCATTCTTGACGACATCATTGCCTTGCTGGGATACGGAACACAGCGTGCCACCGGTGTAGATCGTATCAGATCCATCCTTGGCCTTCCAGCCCTTAAAGACATAGCCTTCCCGGGTGGGAATGGTATTCTTCACTGTAAAGGAGTGGTATCTGATAGCTGCATCTGTTGTAGACCACGAATCAGCACTGGGCGCGCCGGTGCCGCCATTGGCATCATAGTTCAGCGTGTATGTATATTTCGTGGTGGGGTTGGGGTTCTTCGCTACGAGATAAATCGTAGTGCCCTTATTGCAGGCGGTCGTACCGCTCGCGTTAAGCGACAACGTTTTGGGATTCGCATTGGATTCTTTCGACCAACCGACGATCTGGTAACCGCTGTTGACAGAAGCGCGGCTTGCGGCGGCCTTGATGTCAGAAATCGCAATCGTGTGGTTGTTATACGCGGTATCGGAGCGATTCGTCTTGTACTGGCAAACAAACTTGGTCTTTTCGGAAGAACCGTAATTGTAGCCAATGTTGAATTCGTCACCCACATACAGGACGGTGAATCGGACATCGATCTTATGCCCGGTGTTCAAATCGGCGGGAGCTGGATCGGGTTTGGGAATCGTCGGCAAGGGCACTCTTCTTGCATTGGTCTTGCCCGCCTCCCATTTGGCGGCATAGGTGACATCCGCAGTCACGGTTTCCGCAACGGCAGGATTCCAGCCGACGAAGGTATAGTCTTCCCGGGCAAGGGAGCCGCTGAAAGCGGGGGTCGCGGTACCAGCCGGCAGGTTGCTGTGAACCTCATTGTCAAATACTGCGCCGTCTGCACCGTCAGTGTATGTAACGGTGAATGTTTTCGGCTCTTCCGGTGCAGGGGGATTCTCGTTCTTAGGCTGCTCCTGCGCGGGGGGGGTCGGTCTTCTTCTCGCCCCCGTCCACTACGACGGTCTTGGGCTGGGTTTCGTCAGCCCCCGTCGTATCCTCTGCCAACGCAGTCGTGGGCAGAAGTGTGAAGACCATGAACAGTGCCAGAAACAGACTGAAAATTCTGCGCAAACCATGGTTTTTCATCTTGAAATACTCTCCTTTCATTTGGTGATCCATGCCGGAGGCACAGACCGTCTGCACGGTAACGCCATCATTACCTTTATGCCTGAATTATACGCAATATCACACCAAAAGTCAATGGGAAAAGACGTCGATTTTCTGCAATTAGGCAAAAAAACAGGGCCGTCTCCATGAGACAGCCCTGTTATATGCGGGAATGGAATGACGGTCACTTTTTTCGGGCGACGACGACGAAGCGGCCGTCCTCCACGTGGTAGGCGCAGGTCACCAGCGTGATGAGCTTGTCGCCGTAGGCCGCGGTGACGCCGGTGTCGTAGAGCGCCTTGGAGCGGAAATTCGAGATGGCGTTGTTGAAGTCCGCCTCGTCCGCCGCGTCGATGAACTGATAGAACTTGAAGCAGTTCTCGTAGGTGTAATAGACCCGGTCATAGAAGGCCGCAAGCACCTCATACTCGCCCTCCTCGTAGAGAGTGTCGAAGTGGATGGTGGGGTGCGCCTGCCAGTAGGATTTGCTCTCATACTTGGGCAGGGAGCGGAACATGCTGCCGTCCAGCATGTTGTGGCCGTAGATCAGCAGATTGTCGCTGTCGGCGGAGCAGTTGGCGTCGATGAAGGGAATGCCGCCGAAGCTGTACTCCCGCTTAAAATTCGTGTGCAGATATTTTTCCGGATCGGTGGGGGTGTGCATCACCGGGTAGTCGATGACGGTGCCGTCGATGCGCAGCCAGCCAAACAGATCGTGGTTCTGCTCATACAGGGGGGCATACTTCGCCAGCATCACCGGCTCCGTCGGCTCAGGCTCCGTGGGGACGGTGGTTTCCGTGGTCGGCCCGGTGGACCGGGTCTCCTGCGGCGTGGTCTCCACGGGGGCAGCGGTGGCCGTGGCGTTTTCCTCCACCATTTCGGAGAGTTTGCGGAAATCACTGCGGGCTTTGCCCATATGGATCAGGATGGCAGCCACCGCGATCAGCGCGATGCAGAACACTGCCACGAGGATGATGAAAAGGGGATTGGGGCCTCTTCTTCTCCGTCTGCGCTGCCCGGCGTCATTGCGGCGGGGCGGGACGGGGGTGCGGGGTGTCTGGAATTTGCCTTGCCTGTTTGCCATGTTTCTTCCCTCTCAATATGGGATGCTCCGGAAGGGCATCCGCCGGAAAAGGGCGGCGACGGAATCTCCGCCACCGCCCTCGTTCAACAGTTTACGTTGTTTTCTTAACGCTGTCTTCTCTTGCGGTCGTAGACGCAGACAGCAGCCGCGCCGCAGAAGGAGAACATCAGAACGCTGCCCAGAATCATGGCAATCTCACCGCTGCCGGTCTTGGGAACGTTGTCCTTGCCGGAGTTGGACTTCCACTGGGCGACATAGGTGACATCCTTGGTCACGGTTTTGGAGACCTTTGGCGCCCAGCCGCTGAAAGTGTAGCCCCTGCGGGTGGGCTTGCCGTCGAACGCGGGGGTGGCGGTGCCGGACAGCAGGTTGTCATAAACCTGATCCTTGAACGCCTTACCCTTTGCGCCGTCGGTGTAGGTCACGGTGTAGAGTTTCTCCCACTTGGCGGTGTAGGTGACATTCTTTGTCACGGTCTTGGAAACCTCAGGATCCCAACCGCCAAACCGATAGCCCTCACGGGTGGGAGTTACTTTTAAAGCGGGGGTATCGGTGCCGGACAGCAGATTGCCATAAGCCTGATCGGCAAAGACTTCCTCACCATCCACGCCATCGGTGTAGGTCACGGTGTATTTTTCCTCGTCCTCGTCCGCCTTCCCGTTTCCGTTGGCATCAGTCTTCCAGGTGGCAGCATAGGTGGCGTTTTGGGTCACCTTGTCAGCAATTACAGGAGCCCAGCCGCTGAAAACATAGCCTTCCCGGGCGGGAGTGCCATTAAATGCGGGTGTTCCGGCATTCTCCGGCACCACGGTATTCTGATCCTCAAATATCTCCGCGCTATCTACACCGTCGGTATACGTTACAGAATAGCCAGTTTCCTTCGTCTCAGCATCGTAGCCACAGTAATCGCAGACCTTTTTCACGGATCTGGTGTAATGTGTACCGCCCTCTGCCTTTACCCATTCGGTTGTGGTTACCGTGTAAGCATTGTCCTTGTAGCCGTCGGTATACTCCGGATGTAACTCATGGCCGAGCATTTCGCCGTTCTCAAAAACGGGAGTGCTATCAAAGGTGACAACGCTTCTTCCGGTGTTGTTCCCGGGCTTTCCGCCGAAGCCGAACCATCTGCTGCAGGTGACTTTATCGCGGTACACCGAGCCGTTGATGGAATTATTTCCGGAAATGTGAATGCGGTACTTATAGTTGCCCATGTTGCTGTCGTTGATATTCAGTACATTCTTGATGGCTGCCTCGGATTTGACAGTGCAATTATTGAAATTCACGGTAATATCACATTTCCCGGTACCGTAGTCCGTGTAGACATTGATCGTTTTTCCGGAAGAATTAAAGGTACAGCCATCAAAGGTCATTTCCGGCGAGCTATATGTCCATACTGCATAATCGCCGTTCGGACAGAAAAAGGTTGTATTTCTGAATATGGCGGAGCTGTAGCCCCAATAAAAGGTCTTGCCGTTTATTACGCAGTTTTCAACGACGGTCTTATCTGCGCGAATAAAGCCAAGGTAATCGGCTGAACCCGATTGCAAGGTCATATTCCGAAATGTGATTGTGCCGGAGCCGTCGAAACTATAATCGCCATTGTATTCCGTCCCAAAATAAGCCGGATCAGGCAACGTTGCACCAATGCCCCATGCGGTTTTATCGGCTCCCTGCCCCACAAATGTGAGGTTTTTTCCTTTTGTATCTGCACCTTTTTTGTAAAGCGTGAATTTCCCTTCCCCAAGTACGATGGTATCACCGTTTGCAGCGGCATTTACCGCCTCCTCCAATGTCGGGTATCCGGTTTCCCCAATCCATGCAACGGAAGGCGCAGCCGGGGGCGCAGCCAAGGGCGCGGCCGCGGGCGCGGCGGTGCCGTTCTCCGAGGACGTGCCTGCACCGTTCTCCGAGGTCGTGTCTGCACTGTTCTCCGAGGACGTGCCTGCACCGTTCTCCGAGGGCGTGTCTGCACCGTTCTCCGAGGATACGGTGGTACCATCCTCAGCAAATGCGACGGTGGGCAGCAATCCCGCAAGCATAGTACAGCACAGCAGGATGCTGAGCAGTATAGAAAGCTTACTTCTTGTTCTCATAAAAATACCTCCAAATTGTTTAATCGGTGGTTATCGGAAACCTCCCCAAAGCGCAAAAAACTGAGGGAGGCGCAATATACCAACGCCACTAAGTTAGTGGCGAAGTCAACAAGAGTATTTCTGTAAAAATGAGTCAATCCCCGTGCGGGATGCACTTTTCTGCAAAAAGGCATGCCAAACAAGCGGATCAAAAAATCCTGAAGCAAACTGCCAAACAGTGCGTCTTTATTCTTGTACCTTATGTAGATTGTCCCCGTGGCGACACCGGCTTTGTCAGCGATCTTGTGAAGCGAGGCTTTCTGAAAGCCGTAGGTAAGAAACTCCGAGTATGCAGCCTGAACGATCCCGTCCTCCAGGGAGTGATCCCTATTGGCCATGTTTCCGCCTCGCGCTCTGCAATAACATCATTCTTGATAACGGCATGATTATAGCATCACTCCTGCGTTTTGTCAATGCGTATTGCGCACTGCCTCGCAAAACACTCCTTGACAAATCCCGGCTCAGAAAGGAAATGGATATGCTTGGGCAAATCACAGCCCGTGACAATCTGATACTAGTGTTACAAAAAGATTGTTATTGCAGTTATCATGCCTATCCTGCAGCCTCATGATACTGTCCACGAATTGGGGTTTTCCCCTCTGAGGGATGTCCACTTTTCAGGGATACCCCTCACCCTCCGTGTCCATTTTTATGGGTACAGTTTACTCCGTCCTCGCTGCGCTCGGCCACCTCTCCCATAGGGAGAGGCAAGGGGGACTCGTACGGTACACCAACTGCCGCGGGAGACAGTTTGCCTTTATCCGACATTCCGGTAGTAGGTGGAGAAAGCTTCCCTGTCTTTGCTGATCAGCTCGCCGGTTTCCTTGCTGTACTTGTTCTTGTAGCTGACGGCGTAGATCACGTCTTCTCTGCTGTCGTCGTAGCCGGAAGTCATTTCAATGTAATAATCCTTTTCATCCGTACCCAGAATCCGCATTTTCACAAGGTCTTCGGTGGTTTCCGCTTCGATTTTCACGGGGAAGTGGAAATTGTTGCGGAACTGGAAATCGGTGGTTCCCCAGTTCACGGCGGCGTCCAGTCCCAGAGGAAGATAGGCCACCGTGGCGCCGTGGCAGGAGCGGGTGACGACCTCCAGATCGGCAAGCAGTACGCAGTTGTACAATGTGCTGGAGCCCTGACACACGCCGCCGCCGATGGCGTCGGTCAGGCGGTTGCCGGAGTAGGCGGGGGCGGGCTTGTAGCCCTTTTCCGCCGTGCGCTCGCCCAGCGTGTCGTTGTAGGAGAAGGTCTCTCCCGGCTGAACGACGACACCGTTGAGGGCTTCGCAGAGCAGGCGCAGATTGGTATTGCGGTTTTCATTGTCGCTGTGCTTCGTCTCGCAGGAGCCGAGAACATCCCGGAAATAAACGGCATCCCCCAGAATTTCCGGCTCCACGAACGTCATGGGAACGGAGACGGTTTCACCGGGCTTGGCCTGCGCCAGCGCCGCTTTCGCCGCGTCCAGATCGAAGGAATAGCCGTAGGAGCCGGGGACGAACCGGTATTCCGTCATGTCGAGGGAATCGTCAACGGGCGCGGTGCAGATTTCATCGTAAATGGCATCCAAGTCCAGCTCCGCGGGGGCGGATTCCGCAGGGATGTCCACGGTGACGCGGTATTCTCCCGCCCGGCAGGCGGCCACGGCCTGACTGTAGGCTTCCAGAATTTGGTCACAGGCGCTGTCCACATCCAGATGCGCTTTGGGAACGCCCACGGTCAGTTCCAACGTCTGACAGGGGGCGCTGGGGTCGTGGTTTTCCGTGCCGAGGTCGGGGGCGTCGCCGGTGAGGGCGTAGTGGGAGTCGCTGAATTCTGTGTCAAACTCGCTGGCATAGCCCTCCAGCGCGGTGCGGATAAATTCGGATCTTACGCTCAGATAGGGACGCAAATCCATGTTGCCGGGGAGAGAGCCGTCGGAACGACCCATGCGGTAGGCATCGTTCACGGCGGCGCGGACGTCCACCTGAACGCCAGTGCCGGCGGGGGAGAGGGTAATGGATTCCATGGGCAGCGCCACCGTCAGGTTTTCCCGGTACAGCGTCTCGTCCAGAGCCGCCTGAAGGGCTTTTCTGGCCTCCCCTTTGGCCATGCCGCCAACGTCCACCCCGGCGATGGAAACGCTGTCGGCCATCCGGCAGTGATAGGGGTCGAGGGCGGGGCGGACAAGAAAGAAACCGACCGCCGCCAGCGCCAGAACCAGCACGCAGATCACAGCCACCGTGACGATTCGGCGGGAGGATACGCTTTTTTGCGGAGAATCCGCGGAAAAATGGCCGTTTGACATGGAATTTCCTCCTGAAAAAAGTCAATGCAGAAACGGAAACGTATTTTCCTCATTATACTACATTTCCCGGCAAATGCAAGGGGTGTAACAGCGGCTCTTGTGCTTCCTGCCGTTATATGGTAGAATGGGGGCAAACGTTGCAGAGGAGAGCGGATATGGAGATCAGTCAGTTTTTCATGAATGGTGATATCAAAGGCGCTATCGCGTACATGCGGGAACATGAGAAATTCAAGGACATTCTTCCTGCATACGTGGCGATCTTTGAAAATGGCGAATACCGAACATTCGACATACCGGACAGGCTCAACGAGATACTCCGCTTGTATCAGATTTATTACCGGGATACCTTTTACTGCGGTTTGCCGGAGTCGGAGGCCGCAGACAAGCTGCTGGCGGGGCTGAAAGCGCTTCTGAATATGCCCGACGCGGAGGAAGCACCTCTGGCGGAGCGGCTTCAAGCGGTGTTTGAAGCGGAGGGCTATCACGCGCTTTTCGGGAAAACACAGGGCTATTACGGCCCCTACGTCTGGCGGGAAACGGTTCCTACTGTCTACCAGGTCGAGCTGCCGGACGGGACGGCGGAATACACCGTCAACATTCTCAAAGGCTTCGTATTCCGCAGCTGGATGGATTATCTGACCTTCGGCCGGTTTGGTACGGGCGGCTGGGCTTCCCCTGACGGTACGATCAACTGCATCGAGCAGGCGTATGACTTTGAAAGCGAGCGGTTTCTGGTTTCTCTCCTGAAGCACGAAGCCCAGCACACCGTAGATATGAAGCAATTCCCGGGAATCACCCCCGAAGAGCTGGAATACCGGGCAAAACTGGTGGAGCTTCACTATTCCGGCAATCTGGGGTTGCTGCAAAAGTTCCTGTCGGAAGCGGATGAAAGCAGAACCGGCGACAGCCACGCTATGGCCTCCGCAAGAATCAAACGCGAGTTCGCGGATACGGATCAGAGGTCGCTGTCCTGCGTTCAGGCGCGGGCGTTGGAACTGCTTCATGCTCACACGGACGAAATGGAAGAAAAATATGGGAAGCAGAAAGCCGTGTCCGGCGGTTGATTACGGTAAATCCCGCTTTATCGAATAGAAATAAACGGCGTGACCGGGGAAGGTCACGCCGTTTGTGTATGCAGATGGTTTTCTTATTCGCCGCCGGAATCTCCGCCGTTCTCCGAGGCTTCGGTAGTGGAAGGCTCGGAAGTGGATGGCGCGGTAGGCGGTGTGGTAGACGGTGCCGTGGGTGTGGTGGCAGGTTCGGTAGAGGGGGCGGTGGACGGCGTTGTGGGTACGGTCGTAGGTTCTGTCGGCTCTTCGACCCGCGCGACCACCTTGTTCACTGTCTTGTACCGGGAATTGGCGACAAAATCCTTGGAGATCAGCACGCCGGTGGCCTTGTCGTACTTGCTCTTGTACGTCTTGACCAGATAGCCGGTGGTGCCTTCCTCAATCACGTCTCCGTTCTTGTAGCCCTCAGGGTTGTCGGGCTTGAAGTCCTTGTACTCCGTCTCGGGCTTGTAGGTCTCGGAGACGACATAGCTCATTTCAACGTAATAGTCCTTCTCGTCGGTGCCGAGGATCTGCACATTGACATAGCCGCCGCTGACGCTTGCCTCAATTTTAATGGGGTAATTGGTGTTGTTGCGGAACTTGAAGTCGGGAGAGCGCCAGCTGACGGTGGCGTCCATGCCGTAATTGATATAGTTCACGGGAAAACCGTGGTTGGTGCGGGAGACAATTTCCAGATCGGCCAGCAGGGTGCTGCAATACAGCGTGGAGGAGACCTGACAGATGCCGCCGCCAACCTGATTCACCAGATCGTCGCCGGAATATGCCGGGGCGGACTTGTAGCCCTTTGCGGTGGTGCGTTCGCCCAAAGTGTCGTTGAAGGAGAAGGTCTCGCCGGGGTTCAGCACGACGCCGTTCAGCGCCTTACATGCCAGCTCCAGATTGGCGGTGCGGTTGGCGTTGTTAGAGTGGGGCGTGCTGGTGCTGCCCAGAACATCCCGGAAGAACACGTCATCGTCCAGAATTTCCGGGGCGACATATTCCATGGGAACGCGGACGACCTCGCCGTACTGCGCCGCACTGACCTGCTTCTGCGCCTGCACCATGTCGAACACGTAGCCGTAGGAGCCGGGGATGGCCTTGAAGGTCTGCATATTGACGGTGGCGTCCACGGGCTCTACGCAGACATCGTCGTAAATTTTCTGCAAATCGACGGCATCCGGTTCGCCCTCGGACTGAGCGCCCTCCGCCTTTACGGTGAAAACGTTCATGCTGTAGGCGTCCAGAATCTGGTTGAACACATCATCTACGTTGAAATTTACGCCGGGAGTTCCCATTGTGATGACCAGCGTCAGCTGAGGGGCGTGTTCTTCGTCAAATTTGTCCGTCGCAAGATCGGGGACGTCGCCTTCCAGAGCATAGGTGGTCTGGGTCAGCAGACTGCCGGCGGTTCCGGCGTAGTCCTCCAGAACGCCCTTGATATAATCCTGCTTCAGATGCAGGTAGGGCAGCAGCCCGATGATGTGGTTGCTCCTGAGGGACGCCTGATAGGCTTCCTGACGCTCGGCCTTGGTGCCGGTTCTGCCGTAAGCATAGGCGGCGTTGACGGCGGCCTTTACGTCCAGCTTCGCGCCGGTATCGCTGGGGGACAGCTGTAAGGTGGTATCGCCCAGAGTCACCACCATGGCCTGCTTCGTGTAGGTCTGGTCGGTAACAGCGCGAACGGCGGTGATGGCATCGGACTTGCTCATCCCGCCCACGTTCACACCGGCGACGGTGACATTGTTCAGAATTTTTTTGCCGTAGGGGTCGCCGGAGACGTTGACGACGAAAATGGCAATGAGGGAGAGAATCAGAACCAGCGCGGCGGCGCACAAGGCTACCATCACGGGCTTCTGGTTGTTGTCCACAAAGGAAAGAGCCTTATCAAGGAAGGACGGAGTGCCGCGCTTCGGGGGGTTCTCCTTCTCGTCCAGTGAAAAGTCCAGTTCCTCGTCGGGAACCGGGCTGTCTTCTCCGGAAAACAGATTGTTCTCTTCGGGAAACAGGCTGTCGGCCTCGGTGATAAGGTCGGCGGCCTCCGGGTCGGTGGTGTCTAAATCAGGGACGGAGACTTCGGAGAAGATGGGGTCATCCGGCTTCGCAGGCTTCTCCTGACCGGTCAGCTGGCGGAAGCTCTTTTCGATTTCACGTTCTTCTTCCCGGTATGGCCGGGGGTTGGAAAATTTGCCTTTAGACATAGGCTGCTCCTTTCCTGAGGGAAGGTTGGATTCAACGCTATTATAACACGGAATGTCAAGGGAACCTCTGAACAAATCGGCAAGAGCTGTGAGCGCGAGATTTTTCGTCCAATCGAGGTATCGGAAACGGCGGAATACTGTATGTATTTCCCGTTTTCGATACCGAAGAGTGGGCGAAAAAGATCCGCTCACAGCCGCAGACGATTTATTCAGAGGTTCCCAAAACGTCAGCTCTGGAAAAAGCTGGTATAGTGCTCCACAAACAGCTTGCTCTGTTTCAGGCTGTCCACGCCGTTGGCGAGCTTGAAGCGGAGGGTCGGTTCCTTGGCGCTGGCGAGGAAAGTGACCCGCTGCTTGTAATCCGGGTCGGAACACAGCGCGCCCACGGCTTCGAAATTCAGATTGCTCAGGGTGAACAGCACGTCCCCGGACTTCTGGCGGATGTCCTTGATGCCGACTTGCCGAGCCTTTGCCCGGAGCAGGGCGATATCGATGAGATTCAGCACGCCCTTGGGCGGCTCGCCGTAGCGATCGACGATCTCGTCCAGCAGATCGTCGGCGTCCTCCTGAGAGCGGATGGCGGCCATGCGGCGGTACAGGTCCATCCGTTCCTCGCCCCGGGAGACGTAGTCTTTGTCCACATTGGCGGTGACGTTCAGGTCGGCGGTGCATTCCGGCGCCTTGGGGGCTTCGCCCTTTTCCTCCAGAACTGCCTCGTCCAGCAGCTTGAGGTACATGTCGTAGCCCACGCTGGACATGTGGCCGGACTGCTCGGCGCCTAAGAGATTGCCCGCGCCCCGGATTTCCAAGTCCCGCATGGCGATTTTGAAGCCGGAGCCGAATTCGGCAAAGTCCCGGATGGCAGATAGCCGCTTCTCGGCGACCTCGGTGAGATTCTTCTCCGGACGGTAGGTGAAATAGGCATAGGCGTGGCGGGTGGAGCGTCCCACCCGACCGCGAAGCTGGTGCAGTTGGCTCAGGCCGAACCGGTCGGCGTTTTCGATGATGAGGGTGTTGGCGTTGGGAATGTCCAGACCGGTTTCGATGATGGTGGTGCATACCAGCACCTGAATCTCGCCCTCGGCCATGGACTGCATCACGTCTCCCAGCGCGTCCTCGCCCATCTGGCCGTGGGCGACGCCCACGCTGATGCCCGGAATCCGGCGTTTGATCGCGGCGGCGCACTGGTCGATGGTTTCGGTGCGGTTGTGCAGATAGTAGACCTGCCCGCCCCGTTCGATTTCCCGGCGGATGGCGTCGTCCACAATGGGCTCGCTGTATTCCATCACGAAGGTCTGCACGGGATAGCGGTCAGCGGGGGGCTGCTCGATGGTGGACATGTCCCGGATGCCGGACAGCGCCATGTTCAGCGTCCGGGGAATGGGCGTAGCGGAGAGGGTCAGCACGTCCACGCCCTTGGAAAGCTCCTTCAGCCGCTCCTTATGGCTGACGCCGAAGCGCTGCTCCTCGTCCACAATGAGCAGACCCAAATCCTTGAACTGGACGGTTTTTTGCAGCAGCTTATGGGTCCCGATGATTAAGTCAACGGAACCGGCGCGGAGCTTCTGTAAGGTTTGCTGCTGCATTTTCGGGGTGCGGAAGCGGCTGAGCACGTCGATGGTGACGGGGAAGCCCCGGAAACGCGCCACGGCGGTCTGATAATGCTGCTGGGCAAGCACCGTGGTGGGAACCAGAATCGCCACCTGCTTGCCGTCCATGACGGCCTTCATCACGGCGCGGAGGGCAACCTCGGTCTTACCGAAGCCCACGTCGCCGCAGAGAAGACGATCCATGGGAATGGGGGACTCCATGTCGTGCTTGATGTCCGCGATGCAGCGAAGCTGGTCGTCGGTCTCCGGGTAGGGGAAATTGTCCTCAAATTCCTTCTGCCACGGGGCGTCGGCGGAGAAAGCGTAGCCGGACTGGCGCTTCCGGGCGGCGTAGAGCTGGATCAGCTCCCCAGCCATGTCCTTGGCGGCCTTGCGGGCTTTGGCTTTTGTCTTCTGCCATGCGTCGGAGCCGATCTTGTTCAGCTTGACATTGCTGTCTTCCCCACCGCCGCCGATGTATTTGCTCACCAGATCCAGCTGGGTGGCGGGGACGAACAGGGTGTCGCTGCCCTGATAGGCGATTTTGATATAGTCCTTGACCGCGCCGTCCACCTTGATCTGCTCCATGGCCACGAACCGGCCGATGCCGTAATTCTCGTGAACCACCAGATCGCCGGGGGTCAGGTCGGTGAAGGAATTCAGCTTCTGACGGTTGGTGGAGCCGGTTTTTTTCGCGGGTTTCCGCTTCGGCTCGCTCCGGGCAATCAGCTGCCCCTCCGTCAGAACGGCGATTTTGGACAGGGGATACTCCATGCCGAAGGGGAGCGTGCCCTCCGTCAGAAGGATCTGGCCGGGCTTCGGCAGGGTGGTCAGGGGGATGCACTGAAATGCGGACAGCCCCTTCTCGTGAAGCAGCTGCTGTAACAGCTCCGCCCGGCGGCGGGTGCCGCAAAGCACCAGACTGCCGAACTCCATTTTCTGGTAGTGACTCAGGTCGGAGACGGCGGTGTCCAGATTGCCGCCGTAGCCGGGAAGCTGCTTGGCGGTGAGGGGGTACAGCTGCTTTGGGGGGCAGTCCTCCGGGTAGGAGGTGCCGCCGAAGGCATCAAAATAAACGACGGTTTTCTTCCGGAGAGTTTTGCAGAAGTCCTCCCACTGGCACACATAGTCGCACAGCTCGCCTGCCACAAGACCGGCCCCCAGCATACTGTCCAGCTGCATTCCCACTTCGTCGCAGCGGCTGCGGGCGGCGCGCTGAAGATTCCCGTGGTCGCAGACGGCGACCACGGCACCGTCCGGAATATAGTCCGCGGCGGTGGCCATTTCCGGATAGATCAGCGCCATATACCGGTCGGATGCGGGGTTATGCAGGCCACTTTCATACTTGTTCAGGTCTTTTTCCAGCGTGGCGATCAGCGGCTCGTTGATGTTTTTCCGCCGCTTCTGGCGGGAGATCAGGGAGGTAATATCCTTGCACAGCCCCTCCACACCGCCGGGATGAAGCCCCGGCTGAGTCTCCGCCACGGGCAGGACGGTGACGGAGGTGATGTTCTCACTGCGGCGCTGGGTCGCCGGGTCAAAGAAGCCCATGGTGTCCAGCTCGTCGCCGAAGAATTCTGCCCGCACAGGCCGGTCTTCGGCGGGGGAGAAGATGTCCAGAATGCCGCCACGGACGGCGAACTGACCCGGTCCCTCCACCATGCCGCAGCGGTTGTATCCGGCGGCGGTGAGACGGGAGATCAGGTCTTCCACGGCGTATTCCCGGCCAACTTCCAAAGAAAAGGCGGCGGAAAGAAGCGCGGCCTTCGGCATGGTGCGCAGGCTGAGAGATTCCCACGTCATGATTTGCAGGCCGGTCTTCCCAACAGCCAGATCATACAGCTGCCGCAGGCGCTTCTGCTCCCAGCTTCTGGACACCACGGCGGCGTCGTAAAGGGTCAGATCCCGGCCGGGGAGAATGGGGGCGGTGTCCGAAAGGAAGCCCTTCAATTCCTCCTGAAGCCGCCGCGCTGCCAGATCGTCCTGACACAGCACCACCATGGGGCGGTTTAAGCTGCGGCAAAGCCCCGCGATCATGTGACTGCGGTTGATTTGCCCGATGCCGGTGACGGCGACGCTCTCGCCGTCCTGCAGAGAGGACACCATGGCGGCGTATTCGGGAATGGTTTTCAGTAGAGACAGAAGCTGTTCCATATATTACCTCAAAAAGAAAATGCATAACGTGGCAACGCGGAAAGGGGGATATATCCCCCTTTCCGTGATTTTATGACAATATTTTTATGGGTGGCTGCCGTTGAACCGGTTGGCGGTCTCCGGTACGCCGTTATCGATGATGCTCAGGGCGGCGTCGGCGGCGTTTTTCAGGGATACGGCCAGCGCCTTTTCCTCACTTGCCGAGAAGGTGGACAGCACCCATGCGGCAAGGTCGTATTCCGGGTTCGGCTTGGCACCTACCCCGATCTTGACCCGGGGGAAATCCTGACTGCCCAGCTCCTGAATGATGGACTTGATGCCGTTGTGCCCGCCGGCGGAACCCTCGGCGCGGACCCGCAGCCGTCCCGGCTCCAGAGAGATGTCGTCAAACATCACAATGATCCGCTGGGGCGGAATGCCGAAGTAGGCGGAAAGCTGCAAGACGGAACGCCCGGACAGGTTCATATAGGTCTGGGGCTTGAGCAGAAACAGCTTTTTCCCGTTGTAATTCACCTGCGTGTACAGACCCTGAAATTTCAGCCTGTCCACTTTGGCGTTCAGCTTTTCGGCCAGAATGTCCATTGCCCGGAAGCCGGTATTGTGCCGGGTCTTCTCGTATTCCCGTCCGGGATTGCCCAGCCCGACGATCAGCCAGCTGTCGCTGCTTTGTTTCAGAAACACGGCTTTAGAACAGGTCGGCGATGGAGGTGGCGCCGTGGATATGGCCGATGGCACGGGCAAACACGGGGGCGACGTCCAGGAATTTGATCTTGTGGCTGGGGGTGTTGGCGACCTCAGGGATGGTGTTCAGCAGCACCATTTCCTTGATGGGGCTGGCCTCAATACGGTCATAGGCGGGGCCGGAGAGGACGCCGTGGGTGGCGCAGGCGTAAATCTCCTTCGCACCGCCGATCTCTACCAGAGCCTTGGCGGCGTTGCACAGGGAACCGGCGGTGTCCACCAGATCGTCGTACAGGATGCAGGTTTTGCCCCGGACGTCGCCGATGATGTTCATGACCTCGGAAACGTTGGCCTTGGGGCGGCGCTTGTCCACAATGGCAAGACCCATATGCACTTTGGCGGCGAAATTCCGGGCGCGGCCAACGGAGCCGACGTCGGGGGAGACGACCACAAAGTCCTCGTGGTTGTATTCACTTTCGGGGAACTTGTTCATGAAGTATTCAACGAAGGTAACGTTGCCCAGCAGGTGATCCAGCGGAATGTCGAAGAAGCCCTGGATCTGGGCGGCATGGAGGTCCATGGTCAGAATGCGGTCAGCACCGGCGGCGGTGAGCATGTTGGCCACCAGCTTGGCGGAAATGGGGTCACGGGACTTGGCCTTGCGATCCTGACGGGCGTAGCCAAAGTAGGGGATGACGGCGGTGATGCGGCCGGCGGACGCGCGGCGGCAGGCGTCGATCATGACCAACAGCTCCATGAGATTGTCATTGACGGGTTTGCAGGTGGACTGGATGAGGAACACGTCGGCACCGCGGACGGTTTCCTCCAGGGTGACGGAAGCCTCTCCGTCGGCAAAGTGGGTCACAATGGCCTTACCCATGGGTACGCCCAGCTCTTTGCAGATGGTCTGCGCAAACTGGGGATTGGAATTGCCGCAGAAAACCTGAATGTTTTCACCGTAAGCAATCATCGGATGAATACCTCACTTTTTCTTTTTTTCTGCCCCCCGGCAACAGCCCGGACGCAAATCTACACATCCATTATATCATCCCGGCACCGGAAAAAGCAATATGAATAAATGTGAAATAACGCCGAAAAAACAAACAAAAATCCGGGCGTTTCTGGCGAAGAAAACAGAATATTGAGATAGTGTGGAAAACGAAATTTTGTTTGAAAAATATCTTGAGAGATTTGGGGTTTTGTGATATACTAACGAGTACAGATTTTTACGCATTTGGGAGCATCATCAGATATGAACGACAAGATCATCATTCAGGGCGCGCGGGAGAACAATCTGAAAAACGTGAACCTGACCATCCCCAGAGACAAGCTGGTGGTTTTCACCGGACTTTCCGGTTCCGGCAAGTCCAGTCTGGCCTTCGATACCATTTACGCCGAGGGACAGAGACGGTATGTGGAGAGCCTGAGTTCTTACGCCCGCCAGTTTCTGGGGCAGATGGACAAGCCGGACGTGGACTCCATCGACGGCCTGTCCCCGGCCATTTCCATTGACCAGAAGACCACCTCGAAAAACCCCCGCTCCACCGTGGGAACGGTGACGGAAATCTACGATTATCTCCGCCTCCTGTGGGCGCGGGTGGGCGTTCCCCACTGCCCGAAGTGCGGCAGGGAGATCCGCCGCCAGACCATTGACCAGATCGTGGACAGAGTGGAAGCCCTGGGAGAGGGAACCCGCTTTATCGTCCTGTCCCCGGTCATCCGGGGGAAGAAGGGCGAGCACAGGAAGGTGTTCGAGGATGCCCGGAAGTCCGGCTTCGCCCGGGTGCGGGTGGACGGTATTCTCTATGATTTGACCGAGGACATCCCCTGCGAGAAGAACAAAAAGCACACCATCGAGCTGGTGGTTGACCGGCTGGTGCTGAAGGACGGCCTGCGCCGCCGCCTGACGGACTCCATTGAGACGGCGTGCAGCCACTCCGGCGGCCTTGTGACCATCGAGCTGCCCGCCACCGGGGAGGAGCTGAGCTTTTCCCAGAACTACGCCTGCGAGGACTGCGGCATCAGCCTGACGGAACTGGAGCCGCGAATGTTCTCCTTCAACAACCCGGCGGGTGCCTGCCCCAGCTGCACCGGTCTGGGCTTCCAGCTCATCGCCGACGCCGATCTGGTGATTCCGGACAAGAACAAGTCCATTTTCGACGGCGCGATTCAGGCGTCCGGCTGGCAGAGCGCCCGGACGGATTCCATCTTCCGTATGTATTTTGAGGCGTTGGCGCAAAAATATCATTTTTCCCTGACGGAACCGGTGAAGAACCTGCCCGAGGACGTGATGGACGTGATCCTCTATGGCACCAAGGGGGAAAAGCTGCGCATGAGCTACAACCGGGGCAACGGTATGGGCGTGCTGGAGCAGCCCTTTGAGGGCATTCTCAACAACATTTCCCGCCGCTTCCGGGAAACGCAATCGGACGCCGCCCGGAAGGAGCTGGAGGAGTGCATGGCCACCGCGCCCTGCCCCCAGTGCCACGGCGACCGCTTATCGGAGATCGCCCGGGCGGTGACGGTGGGCGGCATCGGCATTATGGACTTTTGCCGCATGAGCGTCCGGGACGAGCTGGAATTTATGAAAAATCTTCGTCTGGAGGGCAGTATGGCCATGGTGGCCGAGCAGATCGTCAAGGAGATCAAGTCCCGCCTGCAATTCCTGACGGATGTGGGACTGAGCTATCTGACGCTCTCCCGCTCGGCGGGAACCCTTTCCGGCGGCGAGAGCCAGCGTATCCGGCTGGCCACCCAGATCGGTTCGTCCCTGATGGGCGTGCTGTATATTCTGGACGAGCCGTCCATCGGTCTGCACCAGCGGGACAACGATAAGCTGCTGGGGACGCTGAAGCACCTGCGGGATTTGGGCAACACCCTGATCGTTGTCGAGCACGACGAGGACACCATGCGCGCCGCCGATTTTATTGTAGATGTCGGTCCCGGCGCGGGCAGTCACGGCGGCGAGATCGTGGCGGCGGGAACGCTGGACGATATTATCAAATGCCCCCGTTCCGTAACGGGACAGTACCTCTCCGGCGTGAAGAAAATCCCCGTTCCCACCACCCGGCGGGCGGGGAACGGCAATTTCCTGCGCATTCGCGGCGCACGGGAGAACAACCTGAAAAATGTGGATGTGGACATTCCCCTGGGAACCTTCGTCTGCGTCACCGGCGTGTCCGGCTCGGGAAAATCCAGTCTGGTCAATGAAATTCTGAACAAGACCCTGCTTGCCACGCTGAACCATGCCCGTACCCGTCCCGGCCTCTGTGACGGCATTGACGGCATGGAGTATCTGGACAAGGTCATCGACATCGACCAAAGCCCCATCGGCAGGACTCCCCGAAGCAACCCCGCCACCTACACGGGGCTGTTCAACGATATCCGGGACCTGTTCGCGTCCACCAACGAGGCAAAGATCCGGGGCTATGGGCCGGGACGGTTCAGCTTCAACGTCAAGGGCGGCCGGTGCGAAGCCTGCTGCGGCGACGGCCTTGTGAAGATCGAAATGCACTTTCTGGCGGACGTTTACGTTCCATGTGAGGTCTGTCACGGCGCGCGGTACAACCGGGAGACGCTGGAAGTCCACTACAAGGGGAAAAACATTGCTCAGGTGCTGGACATGACCGCGGAGGAAGCGGTGGATTTCTTCGAGAATCTGCCGAAGATCCGCAGAAAAGCCCAGACTCTGGTGGAGGTCGGTCTTGGCTATGTGAAGCTGGGGCAGTCCAGCACGACCCTCTCCGGCGGCGAAGCCCAGCGGGTGAAGCTGGCGACGGAGCTGGCGCGGGTCTCCACGGGAAAGACCATCTATATTCTGGACGAGCCGACCACCGGCCTTCACGCCGCCGACGTGCATAAGCTCATTGAGGTTTTGCAGCGGCTGGTGGAGGCGGGGAACACCGTTCTGGTCATTGAGCACAATCTGGACGTCATCAAGACGGCGGACTATCTGATCGACCTTGGCCCCGAGGGCGGCGACGGCGGCGGAACGCTGGTCGCGTCCGGCACGCCGGAGGAAGTGGCGCAGATTCCCGAAAGCTATACGGGACAGTATCTCAAGTCTTATCTGTAAAAATATTGTCCGGTCTGCTTAGCAGACCAGACGGAGAAATCATTCATACAGCTCTGTGGGAAGGCACTCGGAAAGCTCGATCAGCCCGTGATCCCGCTCTCCGGCGTAGTCCACCCGCAGGACGTTGGAGCGAAGCGTTGCCTGCTTGCTCTGGCGGATGGACATGGTCATGGTGATTCTGGTACCCGCGCCGTCGGGCTGGTCGATGAGGACGGCACCCCCATGGTGGGCGGCGGCGGTGCGGATGAGCACCATGCCAAGGCCGATGCCGTACCGGCTGTCCTCCAGAGCGGGCTGGCGGAGATACCGGGAGAAGACGCTGCTGCGGACGCTCTGGGCAATGCCGGAGCCGCTGTCCGTCACGCTCAGGCGGAGCATCCGGCCGCTGCGGGTCAGCTTGGCCGTGACAGTCCCGCCCTTCGGGGTGAATTTGATGGCGTTGGACAGGATGTTCAGAACCGCCCGTTCCAGCTGTTCCCGGTCGGCAAGACCGTAGATTGGCTGGTCAGGCCCCTCGTAGGTCAGGGTGATGCCGGTGTGGGAGACAAGGGTCTCCGCCTTTTCAAAGAATTCGGCGAACAGCGCCGGAATGTCCACCGTTTCCTGGTGGGAGACGGCGGCGCAGCGCTCGGCGTCGGACATATTTCCGATGATCCGGAGAATCTGGAACAGTCCCCGGTTCAGGCGGGCGACCTGCTCTGCCGTCCGGGGACTGCTCTCCGCAGCGCAGAGGGGGAACAGGCTGTCGGCGGTGATCATCACGTTGGTCAGCGGCTCCCGCAGCTCCCGGGCGGCCAGCGCCATGGAGCGAAGCTCGCCGTTGTCCGATTCCTGTTCCAGCAGGAATACATCAATGTCGTCCACCCGTGTGACCGACGCGCCGCAGCTGTGGGAGGACAGGTTCAGCGTCAGATACAGACACCCGCCGGTGAACGCGGCGTACTCCTCCGAGCCTGTCAGAAGCAGCGGGCGGACATCCGTGCCGGGGGTGATGAAAAGGCTCTCGGCGGCCTGATTGACCTTGATGATCTGATTTTCTTTTACGCAGAAGCCGGGGCGGATCACCAGATCCAGCATTCCCAGCGTATCTTTCTTTTCTTCCATGACGATCCTCCTAGCAGTCCTATCATGCGCAGAATGGGTGAAAACTTTCCCGGCAAGATTCGACGTTTTTTTCATTTCTCATTCTAGCGGAAACGGGACAAAATAGCAAGGGGTAAGAACTACGAGGTGAAAAATATGTCGATTCATGACGGACACCGCCAGCGGCTGAAGCAGCGCTTTCTGGAGGAAGGGCTGGAGAGCTTCACGGACATTCAGGTGCTGGAGCTGCTGCTGTTTTTCAGCGTTCCCCGGCAGGATACCAACCCCATCGCCCATGCGCTGCTCGACCATTTCGGCAGCCTGTATCAGGTATTGGAAGCACCGGTGGAGGAACTGCGGAAGGTCAAGGGCGTGGGCGAACAGTCGGCACTGCTGCTCAGCCTCATGAACGACGTGGCGCGGTACTATCAGGTGGACAGAACCATGCGGGAGAAAATTCTGCCCACGGTGCAGGCCTGCGGGGAATATCTGGTGCCGTTCTTCTTCGGACGGAACGTGGAAACGGTGTTTCTGCTGTGTCTGGACGCCAAATGCAAGGTGCTGTGCTGCAAGGAGGTCGGGCAGGGGAGCGTGAACTCAGCGGGGATATCCGTGCGGAAGATCGTGGAGACGGCCTTGGCTGCCAACGCTACCACGGTGGTTCTGGCGCACAACCATCCCAGCGGCATCGCGGTGCCCTCCAGCGAGGACGTGCAGACCACCTGCCGGGTGGCCATGGCCTTAAACGCGGTGGAAATTCAGCTGGCCGACCATATTGTGGTGGCGGACGGGGACTATGTCTCCATGGTGCAGTCGGGCTACCGGCTGGATGAAGGGAGTTATTATGGACAAATTCAAACTGGTATCGGACTATAAGCCCTCCGGCGATCAGCCGGAGGCCATCAGCGCGCTGGTAAACGGCGTGAACTGGGGACTGCGGGAGCAGACGCTGCTGGGCGTCACCGGCTCCGGCAAGACCTTTACCATGGCCTCGGTTATTGAGAAGCTGAACCGCCCGACGCTGGTGCTGGCGCACAATAAGACGCTGGCCGCTCAGCTCTGTTCGGAATTCCGGGAGTTTTTCCCGGAAAACGCGGTGGAATACTTCATTTCCTACTATGATTACTATCAGCCCGAGGCGTACATCGCCCACACGGACACCTACATTGAAAAGGACGCTTCCGTAAACGAGGAGATCGACCGTCTCCGTCACTCGGCGACTTCCGCGCTGTTTGAGCGGCGGGACGTGATCGTGGTCTCCTCGGTCAGCTGCCTGTACGGTCTGGGCGACCCCATCGATTATAAGAGCATGGTCATTTCCCTGCGGGTGGGACAGGAGTACCCCCTGGACAATGTGCTGAAAAAGCTGACGGAAATCCGCTATGAGCGGAACGATCTGGACTTCTCCCGGAACAAGTTCCGCCTTCGGGGGGACACGCTGGAAATCTATCCCGCCTACTGGTCGGGACGTGCCATCCGGGTGGAGTTTTTCGGAGACGAGGTGGACAGGATCAGCGAGATCAACGCCGTTTCCGGCATTGCGGAGCGGTATGTTGACCACGTGGCCATCTATCCCGCCAGCCATTACGTTGCTTCCAAGGAAAAATTGCAGCGGGCAATGGTGGAAATCCAGCGGGAGTGTGACGATCAGGTGGCCTTCTTCCGCGCCCACGACAAGCTCATCGAAGCCCAGCGCATCGCCCAGCGGACGGCCTATGACTTGGAAATGCTGACGGAGATCGGCTTCTGCAACGGCATCGAGAACTATTCCCGTGTAATTCAGGGGCGGGCGCCGGGGACGCCGCCCACCACGCTGCTGGACTATTTCCCCAAGGACTATCTCATGTTTATCGACGAGAGCCACGTGACCCTGCCCCAGTGCCGCGCCATGTATGCCGGAGACCGGAGCCGGAAGGATGCGCTGGTGAATTACGGCTTCCGTCTGCCCTCGGCTTACGACAACCGCCCGCTGAACTTTCCGGAATTCGACCAGAAGATTAATCAGGTGATTTACGTTTCCGCCACTCCCGGCGACTACGAGCGCACCCGTTCCGGCCAGACGGTGGAGCAGGTCATCCGTCCCACCGGACTGCTGGATCCGGAGGTGGAGGTGCGTCCCATTGAGGGGCAGATCGACGACCTGATCGGGGAGATCAACGCCCGCACCGCCAGAAACGAGCGTGTTCTGGTGACGACCCTGACCAAGAAGATGGCGGAGGACTTGACGGTATACCTGCAAAAAGCGGGCATCAAGGTGCGCTACATGCACTCGGACATCGGCGCGATGGAGCGGATGGAGATCATCCGGGACATGCGGATGGGAAAATTCGATGTGCTGGTGGGCATCAACCTGCTGCGTGAGGGACTCGACTTGCCGGAGGTCAGTCTGGTGGCCATTCTGGACGCGGACAAGGAGGGCTTCCTGCGCAGCGAGACCAGTCTCATTCAGACCATCGGCCGCGCAGCCCGGAACGCGGGGGGCAGGGTCATCATGTACGCCGACTCGGTCACCCCCGCCATGCGTGCAGCCATCGACGAGACAGCCCGCCGCCGGGAGATTCAGGATGCCTACAACAAAGCCCATGGGATCGTCCCGAAGACCATCATCAAGTCTGTGCGGGATCTGATTGAGATCTCGTCTCCCACTGCCGAACGCAAGGGGAGAACCGGCGTGAAGATGACCAAGGTGGAGAAGGAAAAGGAGATCGCCCGTCTGGAGAAGCAGATGAAGGAAGCGGCGAAGATGATGGAATACGAGTACGCCGCCGTACTGCGTGACCAGATCATCGAACTGCGTGGAAACGGAACGTAAATAATGAGAGGTTGAAAAGCCGCCGTTTTGCAAAAACGGCGGCTTTTGCAATATGGCGAAAACAGTAATATTTTGGTAAACACACGGACGCCGGGGTGTGTTATAATAGCCCAAACGCCGAATGGAGGGGATTCCATGAGCAACCATATTCTGATCATCGAGGACGACGCGGCCATTGCCGAGGTGCTGCGGCTGAATCTGGAATGCGCGGACTACACCGTGACCGCTTTTGATAACGGCCTTGCCGCGTGGAATGCGCTGGCAGCAGACCACGACTACGATCTTGCGCTGCTGGACATGATGCTGCCCGGGGTGGACGGCTTTACCTTGCTGCCGAAGCTTCAGGAATACGGAATCCCCGTCATCTGCCTGACCGCCATGAACGACGCTCAACATGAGGTGCAGGGACTGCGGGGCGGCGCGGAGGACTATATCGCCAAGCCCTTCGACATGCTCGCCCTGATGGTGCGCATGGAAAAGGTACTCAGGCGCAGCGGTAAATTCAATGAAATCTACCATTTCCGGGACCTGACGCTGGACAACGGCAACCGCCGCTTAAGCAGAAACGGGGAGGAGATCCCCCTGCCGCCGCTGGAATTTGACGTGCTGGCGGTGCTGATGAAGAACAAGAACCGCACGGTTTCCCGGGAGCGCATCCTGAACGAGATCTGGGGGCAGGACTATTTCGGGGACATCCGCACCGTGGACGTCCGCATTGCCAATCTCAGGAAAAAGCTGAACCTGTCCGAGGAAATCCGCACCATCTCAAAGGCCGGTTACCGGTTGGAGGAACGATGAAGCTGAAAACAAAACTGACAGCGCTCTGCGCGGCGCTGCTGCTTGCCGTGGCGGTGAGCCTGACGGCGGCCATGCTCTGGCAGGTGCGGGAGCAGTCCTATGAAGCCCTTCTGCAAAGCACGGAGGAAACCCTGAATGATCTGGTGGATGATTTCGGGACAGCCGTCTACCGCAGTTCCACTGACGGCCTTGACTCGCTTTCCCGGAAAGTGCTGCTGACCTACTGCTTCCGTTCCTGCAGCGTGCCGGGAAGCGCCCTCGTTGTCAATGGAGAGTGCCTGAGCGCGTCCGCCCAGATCGACCCGGAACGCTATCTGGATGCCCGTTACGGTAGCACGCAATCGGCAAGAGCCTACGCGGGCGGCAGGCATTTTCTGATTCTGGGCAGGGTCACGGATGCCTGGGGGATGGATTGCAGCGTGTATCTGGCGGCGGACGCCACCTACATATATTCCCAGCTCTGGCAGCTCAGCGGGCGCTTTGCGCTGCTGGCGCTGTCCATTGGGCTGCTGGGGCTTGGGGCGGTTTACTGGATGATCTCCCGGACGCTTCGCCCGCTGTCCCGGCTTTCGGAAGCCGCCGGCAGCATCGCGGACGGGAATTACAGCCAGCGCGTCCCTGTCGTTTCTCAGGACGAAGTGGGCACTCTGGCGGGGAATTTCAACCGGATGGCGCTGGCGGTGGAGACCCACGTGGACACTCTTCGGGAACAGAACGAGCGGCAGAAGCTCTTTGTCGGCGCGGTCACCCACGAGCTGAAAACACCCCTGACGTCTCTGCTCCTGAACGTGAACACTCTGCGAAATGTCTACCTTCCCGAAGAAAAGCAGGAAGCGCTGCTCACCAGTATGGACGCCCAGCTCCACTGGCTGGAAACCATGGTCAGAAAGCTGCTGACGCTGCTTTCCATGAAAAAGAACGCGAAGATAGCGCCGGTGTCCGTGCCGGAACTGCTGACACAGGTGCGGGAGCTGACCCGGCCGATCATGGAAAAGTACGGAACTTCTCTGGAAATCACCTGCAACGGGGACATTCTGCCCGTGGACAAGGATTTGATGTGCATTGCCCTTGTCAATCTCGTGGAAAACAGCGCCAAGGCATCCGCACCGGGGCAGACCATCCGGATTCAGGCGTCGGAGATGGGCTTCACCGTCACCGACCATGGCCGGGGCATCCCCGAAAAAGATCTGCAAAGAGTGACCGACCCCTTCTACATGGGCGACCCCTCCCGAAGCAAGGCAAACGGCGGCTTCGGTCTGGGACTGGCGCTGGTGCGGGAGATTGCCGCCGTCCACGGCGGAACGCTGACGCTGGAAAGCACTGTTGGCGAGGGGACGACCGCCCGAATCGTTATCGGTAACCAAACGGTAACGTGCCGGTAACCTCTTTCCATGCGGATTGTGGTACGCTGAAACCATCCAAAGAAAGGACGTGTTACCATGAAAAAGAAAATAGTTCGTTTTGCCGCCTTCACGCTGGCGCTTGCCATGCTGCCCGGATGCGGCAAAGGCCGGACGCCCGCCGAACCCACCACCGTCAATCAGGCGATGCTCCTGGAGCAGAGCGCCAAAGAGCAGACGGAGTACACCTTCCCGGAGAAATTCACCGGGGACTGGGTCAGTCAGGAGGGAAGACTTACCATCCACGCCGACGCACAGGTGGTGGCGGAGCTGGGGACGGCGCTTCCCACTGCTACCGTGACGCCCCGGGATTTTACCCAGGAGGATGTGGACACCCTACTGCGGGTGCTTTTGAAGGGACAGCCGCTCTACAGCACTGTCATGACGAAGCAGGAGTGTCAGGATTCCATTGATTTTGTCAACTCCCCCAAATGGCACGCCGACCCGGACGCCCCGGAACAGACGCCGGAGCAGCTGGAAGAACGCCGCAAGGAGATCATCGCCTATTACACTGCGGAAATGGCAAAAGCACCGGAGGAAAAGCCCATCATCCACGGCTTTGAGGATTCCGGAACGCCCAATGAGGTCAGCGGCGATGCCACCGTGGATGGAGCCAAGTACGAAGTCATCATCATGAACCGCCTCGGCGGATACCTGACGAACGCGACAATTGTCAACAGCGACTTTAAGTATTACCGCAGCACCGACTGGGGCAGCATTTCCAAAGAGGACGCCATCGCCAGGGCGGATGAGGTGATGCGGGAGCTTGGACTGGGCGATATGGTTCTGGCCGGCGCGCAGACGCCCAGAGAGGGCGAGCGGAAGGGCACATGGGAGCTTTACTATACCCCCAGCGTAAACGGCCTGCCCATTCCCGGCATCCGGGAGGATCGTGTGTTCAGCGATCCCGCCATCGGAGAGGATCATCAGTACTGGACTTACCGCTGCTCAGAGGAAACCAATGCGGATACCGTTTCCTGGTACATGGAAAGCGTCTGGATCACGGTGGGGAGGGACGGCATTCTTTCCTTCGAGTGGGATTCTCCCAGCACTGAGCCAGTCATCAAGGAAACACAGACCGCCCTTATGCCCTTTGAAGACATTGCGTCCATCGCAAACACCATGCTGCCCGTGGTGGTCATCGGCCCGTCGGAAGCCCGCAGTCTCGTGGAGATCGACAAGATCAACGGCGACGAGACATACATGGACGTGGAGATCACGAAGGTTTCCCTGTCGCTGATGCGCATCCGGGATAAAGGCTCCTTGCAGGGGACGATCGTTCCCGTGTGGGATTTCTGGGGAACGTGGGACTGGTATGAGCCCGGAGACAACGCCTCGGAGTCCATGAAAAAGGGCGCGAACTATGTGACCCAGCCCATGCTGACCCTGAACGCCATCGACGGCAACGTCGTCAGCCGGATGTTTGGCTACTGACCGTTGGGAGAAAAAGAGCCGGGAGCAGTCCGAAATGGGCTGCTCCCGATGATTTTTTGCAAAGGTCAGGACATCTTGGAAATATCCGTCCCGAAATACTTGACCGACAGCTCGGTCAATGTTCCGTCAGCGTCCAGCTCTGCCAGTGCCTGATTGATAGCGGCCAGCAGCGTTGCCGTGTCGGCGCTCTTGCGGACGGGGATGGCGACCTGCTCCACATCGTCGGAATAGGCCGCAATTTTGATGTTGGCTTCGGGATGGGCTTTCTGATACTATTTCCTGATTAAAATCTTAATTTTAATCAGGAAGGCATCGCCT
>ENA-OYWS01000266-OYWS01000266.1-human-gut-metagenome-genome-assembly--contig:-NODE-266-length-27525-cov-8.573899_pt1 | contig 27525 bp, 23 predicted proteins | sample MGYA00244813_ERZ653402 | MGnify/ENA primary metagenome ERZ653402 (study PRJEB26926, sample SAMN06165021) | human gut metagenome | biome: ENVO:00009003; feature: ENVO:2100002; material: ENVO:00002003...
GATCTACACGCGTAAGATCGTCGGCAGCGTCAGATGTGTATAAGAGACAGATTTGATAGAACCAGTTTACCGGGAGAAGGGGCAAATGTCAAGCCGGGATTCGCGCACAGATGGGCGACAGGTGCCGGATTCGCCGAAATGGAATGGTAGGGCTCGCTTCTGATTTGGAAGATTATACAAAAAACGCGGATGCACCGAAAAAGCTATTGACAATCGGAAACCGCGATGCTAGGATACACTCAAAATTGAATCGCTTGATAGAGGCGCGGTACTCATCAGTACCCTCCGGCAAGGTCGTGCAGCCGCCGAAGGAGAAAGGGATCACCGCCGAAGTGTGGGAAATCTGCCCGGGTTTTTCATACTGGGTCGTCAGAGAACATCTGCCGGACTGTCACAAAAAATCTTTGTGAAGCGCTATCATTGGCTGTTCGGATCATCCTTTTTCTTGTTTGGGTTTTCCGCATTTCCATGGACCGCTTTCTAAAGCGGTTCATTTTTTAATGCAAAAAAGAAAGGTCGATCCCAAAATGAAGAAGTTCGTATCCGTTATCCTGTCCCTGCTCATGGTCCTGTCCATGACCGCCTGTGGAAGTTCTGCTTCCGATGCCCCTGCCGCTTCCGCCGCACCCACTGCGGCCAGTTCCGTGGTTCTCTCCGGCGTGGAGGACGGCGTGCTCACCGTGGGCATGGAGTGTGCCTACGCCCCCTACAACTGGACCCAGATGGACGACTCCAACGGCGCCGTCCCCATCGCCAACAACCCCGGCGCTTACGCCAACGGCTATGACGTCATGATCGCCAAGAAGATCTGCGAGGCCAACGGCTGGGAGCTGGAGATCATGGCCATCGGCTGGGACGGTCTGGTTCCCGCGCTGAACGCCGGTCAGCTGGACGCCGTCATTGCCGGTCAGTCCATGACCGAGACGCGGCTTCAGGAAGTTGACATGGCAGGCCCTTACTTCTACGCTTCCATCGTCTGCGTCACCCGGAAGAATAGCCCCTTGGCCTCCGCCACCGGCATTTCCCAGCTTTCCGGCTCCTGCACCGCTCAGACCGGCACCATCTGGTATGACACCTGCCTGCCCCAGATCGAGGGCGCGCAGCTGATGCCCGCTTCCGAAACGGCTCCGGCCATGGTCATGGCCGTCACCTCCGGCACTGTGGATTACATCTGCACCGATATGCCCACCGCTATGGGCGCCTGCGCCACCTACGACAATCTGGTGATTCTGGACTTCTCCGGCAGCGAGGACAATTTTCAGGTAGACGCCGGTGAGATCAACATCGGTATCTCCGTGGTCAAGGGCAACACCACCCTGCTGGACGCCATGAATGCGGTCCTCAGCGGAATGACCGTGGAGGACATGAACCAGATCATGAACGAGGCGATTGCCGTTCAGCCCGCGATCTGAGGTGCCTCATGGATAAGCTTGCAAAACTCACGACCGACATCGGAAAGCTCTGGGAGACGTACTCCGGCGCTTATTTTACCGGCATCCGGAACACGCTGGTTCTGGCGGTGGTCGCGACCCTGATCGGCTGCGTGATCGGCCTGCTGTGCGGCATTCTCAACACCATTCCCTATACCCGGCAGGATCCGCCGGTCAAGCGCTTCTTCCTGAAGCTGCTGCGGGCGCTGATCCGGATTTATGTGGAGGTGTTCCGGGGAACGCCCATGGTCTTACAGGCGGTGTTCATCTTCTACGGTCTGCCCTACTTCACCGACGGCGCGGTGGCCTTCAAGGGAATGGGCGGCATCTGGGTGGCAGCCATCATCGTGGTGTCCATCAACACCGGCGCGTACATGGCCGAGTCCGTCCGGGGCGGCATTATTTCCATTGACCCCGGCCAGACCGAGGGCGCGAAGGCCATCGGTATGACCCATGTGCAGACCATGGTGAACGTCATCATGCCTCAGGCGCTGCGGAACATCATCCCCCAGATCGGCAACAACTTTATTATCAACATCAAGGACACCTCCGTGATGTTCGTTATCGGCTTCGTGGAGTTTTTCGCCACCCATCGGAACATTGTGGGCGTCAATCTGCTGTATTTTCCCTCAGCCGTGATCGAGATGGCGGGGTATCTGATGCTGACGCTGGCGGCGTCTTTCCTGCTGCGTTGGCTTGAAAAGCGGCTGGACGGCAGCGACAATTACGAGCTGGTCAGTACGGACTCTTTGGCCATGAGCGCCGGTACCTATTCCCACCCCAGCCGCAAGACGCCCTTCGACGAGCGCAGCGGCGAGTTCGATTCCGGAAGACCGAAAGGAGATTACTAATATGGAAGACGTGATTTTACAGGTCAACCACCTTTCCAAGTCTTTTGGAAGCCATGAGGTTCTCCGGGACATCGACTTTACCGTTAATAAAGGCGACGTGACCTCCATCATCGGCGCCTCCGGCTCCGGAAAAAGCACGCTGCTTCGATGCATCAATCTGCTGGAAACGCCATCCTCCGGCGAGGTCTGCTACCACGGCAAGAACGTGGCCGGGCGGGGCGTCAACGCGCCGGCCTACCGCGCCCATGTGGGTATGGTGTTTCAGTCCTTCAATCTGTTCAACAATATGACGGTGCTGGAAAACTGCATGGTCGGTCAGGTGAAGGTGCTGAAGCGGAGCCGGGAGGAAGCCCGGGCTCACGCGATGACCTATCTGGAAAAGGTGGGCATGACGCCCTACATCAACGCCAAGCCCCGGCAGATCTCCGGCGGTCAGAAGCAGCGGGTAGCCATTGCCCGGGCGCTGGCTATGGATCCGGAGGTGCTGCTGTTCGACGAACCCACCTCCGCGCTGGACCCGGAGATGGTGGGCGAGGTGCTGAACGTGATGCGGTCTCTTGCGCGGGAAGGGATGACCATGCTGGTGGTGACCCACGAGATGGCCTTCGCCCGGGACGTGAGCAATCATGTGGTGTTTATGAGTCAGGGCGTCATCTGCGAGGAAGGCGTACCCTCCGAAGTGTTTGGAAACCCGCAGAAGCAGGAAACAAAGGATTTCCTCGCCCGGTTCCGCAGCACCTGATACTGAAAAGAGTTACCGCCGGGGCAATTGCCCCGGCGGTATTTTTTGTGTTCTTGCGGCCGGATCACGATTACAGTACGCAATGTACGTTTTGCAGGTAGAAAACCGCGGAGTAGGTGGCGTTGCCCTGCACCATCGGGCAAGCAGTAATGGCATCAAAGTTCTTGTAACCGTCGAGTTTTATGTCAAAATATCCATTTGGCTCTGTGTAATTGATATCCTGTACAAATTCCCAGTTGCCGTTGTGCCTGACATAGATTTTCCACTTTCCATTCACCTTTGCACCATGCAAGCCGCCTGCCTCCAGATAGAACCGGAAGGAATCGCAGTATTCTACTTCAAAGGATAATTCCAGAACAGAACTACGTCCGTTATTCCCGTAATGGTAGTACTCATCTGACCATTCTCCCCCAATTTCATCAAAAGTAATTCCTTCTATGATACCATCGCGGCCTGCATGTAAAGTAGTCCCATAATAGTCCACGTCTTCATTCTCAGCCAGTGCGCCGTCTTCGTCGAAGTAGTACAGCGCGTTGTCGATTTCCTGAAGATCTACATACTTTTCGCCATCCTGAATGTAATAGCGCTTTCCGTTTATGGTGTGCCAGCCGTCCGTGAGGGCCTCTGTTTCCGTCGGGGCGGGAGGCTCGGTGTACGTGACTTTTTCGGTGGGGGCGGCTTCGGTAGCGGCAGGTTCTGTAGTCGCGATCGCTTTCAGCTCGTTCTGGGCATCGGTGCGGTTATGGAACGCGCGCACTGCAAGCAGAACTACGACCACAAGGGCGACGGCTGACAGAATGATGGGAAGTCTGGACTGCCAGGAATTGTTTTTTCCGCTGTTATTCGCCGCCGGAGGGTTCTGCCACTGGGTGGGCTGCTGAGGGGCCTGCCATTGAGTGTCCTGCTGCTGGGGGTTCTGCCATTGGGCGGGTTGCTGCTGGATGGGCTGCTGAGGCTGCTGCCACTGAGGGGACTGCTGGGGCTGCTTCTGTTCTGCTCCGCAATAGGGGCAGAATTTCACGGTTTCCGCGATTTCTTTGCCGCAGTTGTAACAATACATGTTCCTCTCTCCTTTATTTTCAAAATATATGACAACTATAACTTTGACCGGGCAATATCAGAGAATTTGCGTTGTATGCCGTTTTTCACTTTGGCACGGGCTCGCCGCAGTTTCCACAGAATTCCGTGGTCGGTGACAACTCGTGGCCGCATTTTTTACAATGGTTCATGGCGTACTCCTTGGTTGCTTTTGGGCGTGGCATTTATTTTCTCACCTCAGTAAGTTTGCCGCTGGTTGCGTCATATACCAGGAAACAAATACTCGTACCTGTCATGGTTGTAGGGGTATCAAAAGTAAATGAGGATATGTCAATAATGTAGTTGTTTTCACCCCAAAAATTGTGACCCCACACAATATCATACTCATCCTTCGACATGCTAAAGCAAACATATGGTACTTGCTCAATGCGTTGATTTGAAATTTCGCATGTCGCCTGCATATGTACGTTCCACCCTTCCATGTAGGAGTCCCAAAAGAAATACATGGTCGGGAAGCTGTTAGCTGCCCATGCATCCGCAGGGGCTGGAACAGTATATGTGCCATTTCCTACTGACTCAAATGTCGCATACTGCATCTCGCCATTACTGCCCAAGTATCCAAAAAGTCGTTCTGTTGTACCGGCACCAGTCTGATCTTTGGGGAGAAGCTCAAGCAAATTCGATTTCCATGTCAGTGTGGAATCCGTAATTTCTATCTCTGATTGCGCACTTTCCATGGTGTCAAGCAGTTCAAAAAGCGATTCCGGGAAAAGGGGAAAATCCTTGACGTTCTGGGGCGCAGTTTCTTTTGTCCATGATTTTACAACGTCGAATAGCGGTATAAATTCCTGCTCAAATTCTTCCCTTGTCATGTTTAAGCCGGGATACACAGGCTGAGAAGACACTTCCTCAGCAACTGTGGCAGCCGTAGTCGGGGCAGCGGTTGGAGCTGTGGCCGGAGTGGCTGCAGGCAATGCGGCTGTATTGGTGTCATCGGCGGGTTTACTGGCGTTTGCCCATACCAGCGCCAAGCACAGCACGACGGCAATAATCGCGGCAGCAAGCCAAAACTTTCCTTCGGATTTTTGCCCCGCATCTGGTTTGGGTTCCGATTGAGCCTGAGGTGCGGGTTCCGGTGTCGGCTGGGGGGCCGGTTTGGCCTCCTGCTCTGGTTGAGGTTCCGGTCGGGTTTCCTGCACCGGCTGAGGTGCTGGCGCGGGTTCCGGTTTTACCGCTGTGCTGTACAGTCCCTTTTCCAGTTCCTCCATGCTCTGCATCCGGTTTTTGGCGGATATCACCATGGCCTTTTGCAGCGCTTCCAGCGCCTGCGCCGACAACGCTTTCAGGCCGGGTTCCTCCCACGAGATGGTGTCCTCGACCACCCGATCGGTGGCGACGGGCGGCAGCTTTCCGGTCAGGGTGTAATAGACCGTGGCGGCCATGGCATAGACGTCCGTCCATGGGCCGGAGCTGCCCCGCTGGGTGTACTGCTCAAAGGGGCTGAAGCCGCCCTTGGCGACCTGCATGGAGGACGCGCCATTGTTGACGCTCAAGTCCTTCGCCGCGCCCAAATCCAGAATCTTTACCTTGCCGTCCGGCGTCAGCATCAGGTTGTCCGGGCTGATGTCACGGTGGACAAGGCCAGCCTGATGCACCTGCTCCATGGCCTGAATGGCGGGGAGGAAAATGCCTTTTGCCTGTTCCCAAGGCAGTGGGCCGGTCTTTTCCAGCCGCGCTTTCAACGTTTCGCCCTCCACGAAGTCCATGACGATGTAGGCTGTCTCGTTTTCCTGAAAAAGATCCCGCACCCGTACCACGTTGGGGATATCGTCCACTTTGGACATTTTCCGTGCCTCTTTCAGGAACATCTGCGTACCGTTCTGTTTCGCCTGCTGGGACTGCACACTGGTGTACCACGTCAGTCCCCGGGAGCCGGGATTCCGGCTGACCTGACCGGAGGGGTAGTATTCCTTGATGGCGACCTTCCGTTCCAGCGCAATATCCCAGCCGACATAGGTGATGCCGAAGCCGCCCTGCCCCAGCACCCGGCCGACCAGATATTTCCCCGCGAGGATCGTTCCCATGGGCAGGGCATATTCTATTCCCGTGACCCGCCGCGGGTCGAAGCCGCAGTGGGGGCAGGGATAGCCCTGAATTTCCTCCATACAGCCAAAGCATTTGTTCAGTTCCATCTTACTCTCATGCTCCTCTTTGTTCCAGATTTCTGCTTCCTGTTTTGCATGTTAACCGATAGATACCCATATGGCGGGACGGACACCGGCTTTCGGAGAGTTTACTGTACCGTCGTGATAGTCGATTATGGTGTCACTGTTTACACTGCACACGGCAAGGTTGTCATCTGCGGAGGTTCTGAGCCACCACCAGCATCCGCCGGTATCCTTGTTTTTGTATGTCCCCTGCTGTACCGCGTAATCCGTGGGATAGCAAAGCAGCGCGTCCTTATCGATATTCCCATTCGATTGAATGAACGCATCCACTTCTTCAAGACTCAAAAGAAATACATAGTCCGCTGTTTCCCTGCCGGAATCGCATTTGATATAGGGATTCCTGTCCGGCAGGAGGGTTGTCCGTTCCATAATTGTTTTTTCATCCTCGGAAAAGGCGGAATTATAAAACGTGCCGTTCAGCCATTGCCGAATTGTGCTGGTGTCCCATGTGACATACTCATACTTCTTGTGAAAAGGCTGAGCATCCAGCGCATAACGGCTCAGCAGCAGCGCCCTGTCCTCCTGAACGTCCAGCACCAGCCATTCAATCGCCTCGGCGCCGTTGCTGCGATTGCCATCCTGCTCGTAATGGCCAAAGCTGACGATATCATTCACGTTCACGGCCGGTTTCTTTGCCTGAGTTTCTTCGGGCACGGTAGATGCCGTTGGCTTCGTCGGGTTGGAGCTTGGAGCGGTTGGTTTCGTATACGCTATAGTCGGTTCAACATGGCTTACAGTGGGTTCCGCCTGTACTACGGTTTTGGTAGGCGCAGGCTGCGGCTCAGGCTTTGCTTTTACAAAAAGAGTTACCAATACCGCCGTCATCGCGCAAAGGGCGACAGCCAGACCAATCACCACAGCATTTGCTTTTTTCTGCGAACCGGAATGGTTTGCCCCCGGCCTGGATGCATGGGCGGATTTGGGCTGGCACTGGCTCAGAAGCTCTGCCATGGTCTGCGTTCTTTCTCTGGCGTTGAGCTTCATTGCATTTTGCAGGGCCGCAATTACATGATTCGGAACGCCGCCGGTTTCCAGCAATGCCCAGTTTACGGGTTCTCCCTGCATACGATCTACAGCGGTGGGGGGAACGACGCCGGTCAGGCTGTGGTACATGGTTGCGGCCATGGCGTAAACATCCGTCCATGAGCCGGACCCGCCCTGCTGGGCGTACTGCTCCGGAGGGCTGAAGCCGCCTTTCACGACCATCGCCGAGGACGCACCTTTATTGATTGCCAGATCCTTTGCCGCGCCCAGATCGAGGATCATTACCCTGCCGTCCGGCGTCAGCATCAGATTGTCCGGGCTGATGTCACGGTGGACAAGATCGGCCTGATGTACCTGCTCCATGGCCTGAATTGCGGGGAGGAAAATGTCTTTCGCCTGCTTCCATGTCAGAGGGCCGGTCTTATCCAGCCGTGCTTTCAGCGTTTCGCCTTCCACGAAGTCCATGACGATATAGGCCGTCTCGTTTTCCTGAAAAATATCCCGCACCCGCACCACATTGGTGAGATTGTCCACCTTGGACATTTTTCGGGCCTCTTTCAGGAACATCTGCATACCGTTCTGCCTTGCCTGCCGGGACTGCTCGTTGGTATACCATGTCAAATCCCGGGAGCCGGGATTCCGGCTGACCTGACCGGAGGGGTAGTATTCCTTGATGGCGACCTTCCGCTCCATGGCAAGGTCCCAGCCAATATAGGTGATGCCGAAGCCGCCCTGACCCAGCATTTTTCCTACGATGTATCTGCCGTTCAAAATCGCCCCATAGGGAAGCACATAATTGGGTGCGGCGGCCTGCGCGGGGTCAAAGCCGCAGACGGGGCAGGGGTAGCCGTGAATTTCCTCCATACAGCCAAAACAGCGGTCAAATTTCATGTTTCTCTCCTCTTTCAGTGGCCTGACGTTCGGTTCCGTGTTCCCGGTGATAACCACTATAGTAAAATAATATCATTGCTTGATGATGTTGTCTACTGTCTATCTGGTGATTTTATTATAGCAAATTTACAAAATTTGCGGTTGCGCGGTGCGCGACAATTTTGAAAAAATTTTGCCCGGCTCTGGATGGCAGAGCCGGGCGGGGTGGGTGTTAGCGGTTGTTGTATTCCTCAAGAATCTTACTGTCGGAACATATGAGATTTTTTAAGCCACAGCCCGAGAACATCCAGTGAATGTCTGTCGCGTTGGATGCGTCAAAGCCGCTAAGATTCAGGCTGGTCAAGTCACTGCAGCTGTGGAACATGCAGCTCATGTCCGTTACGTTGGCGGTGTCAAAGCCGTCAAGGCTCAGGCTGGTCAGACTGCTGCAACCGTGGAACATGCTGCGCATTTCCGTTACACTGGAAGTATCAAAACCGGACAAATTCAGACTGGTCAGGCTTCTACAATCATGAAGCATATCACTCATGTTCGTCACATTGGATGTGTCAAAGCTGGATAAATCCAGACTGGTAAGATCTCTGCAATCGTAAAACATGGCGCTCATGTTCGTTACGTTGGAAGTATCAAAGCAATCCCCAAAATCGATTTCCTCAAGATTCGCAAAGTGTGCAAACATATAGGAGGCGTTTGGGTTTGGCAAAATTTTACCAGTGGCCGCCACGTGCAGATCACCGCTGACCATCCATGCAACTACGCTTCTGTCCCCCGCAGTTGACACGTCCCATGCCGTGGTGGGAATGTTTTTTTCAACGTTTTGGAAGGTTCGGAAGGTTATGGCCTTTACATCACTGCGCTTATATTTCGTTTGTCCCCAGAAGTATGAGTCGCCAGAGGCAGATGACATTTTTGCCATTACATTGGCATCCGAGGAAAGGGACGAGGCAGGGGCGAAATATTCCGCCAGAATTTTGCTGTCGGTACATATGAGACTTTTCAGACTGTCACAGCCGTAAAACATATTTTTCATATCCCTGACATTAGAAGAGTCAAAGCCAGACAAATCCAGTTTGGACAAGCTGCTGCAAGAAGAGAACATGCTTCGCATATTTGTCACTTTGGAGGTATCAAAGCCGCTGAGATCCAGCCCGGTCAGGCTGCTGCACTCATAGAACATGTTGCGCATGTTTGTTACGTTGGAAGTATCCAGACAGCCCCCAAAGTCAATTTCAGTCAGATTTGTGAAGTATGCAAACATACAGGAAGCGTCGGAATTCGGCGCAATTTTTCCGGTGGATGCCACATGCAGATTACCGCTGACTATCCATGCAACCACGCTTCTGTCCCCTGCGGCTGACACGTCCCACGCCGTGCTGGGGATATTTTTCTTGACATTCTGGAAGGTTATTGCCTTTACATCACTGCGCTTATATCTCTTTTGCCCCCAGAAATATACATCGCCGGGGGTATAGGGGGTCTGTACCATTGTATAAGCACCCGCAGACGGTACTTCTGCGGCGGTGGATGGTGTTTCTGCGACTGTAGATGATGGCCTTGCAACGCCGATGATAATTCCCAGCACAATAACGACTACCGCTGCCCACCATGCGGGAAACGACCGCTTTTGCTTCGCGTCGGGCTGGGACTGGTGAACGGGCTGATCTTCCGGCCACGTCAGCGGGGGCTGTGGGACTGCCGGTTTCGCTTTTACTGGCTCTTCTTTGGGTTCTGCCGGTTTGGGCGGGGCCGTCTTCGGTTCGACCGGTTTCGGCGGTTCCGCTTCCGGAACTACATTAAACGGTTCCGCTTTCACTTCCCCCTGCGGGTGGGTGAGCATTTGCAGGAGCGTGTCCATGCTCTGCGGACGATCCTGCGGGCGCATACGCATACAGTCCGCCAGAATGTCGAACTGCGCCTGCGTCAGCAGCGGCTGACAGGCCAGTGTATCGTCTATGGTGCGGTCGGTGGCGGGGGGCGGAAGAATGCCGGTGCAGCAATAGTAGATGGTGGCGGCCATGGCGTAAATGTCCGTCCACGGACCGACCTTTCCGCTCTTGCTGTACTGCTCAATGGGGCTGAATCCGTGCTTGGCCACCATCTGGGAGGACTGGACGCTGCCGTCATTTCCCTGAATGTCCAGGTCCTTCGCCGCGCCCAGATCCAGCAAAATCAGCTTGCCGTCAGGCCGCACCATGATGTTGTCCGGGCTGATGTCCCGGTGGATAATGCCGTGCTCATGGACTTCTGCCAGTGCCTGCATGATGGGGGTCATGAGTTTGACGCAGCTGTCAAAGTCCATGGGGCCGTTCTTCTGCAATTTTTTCAGGAGGGTCTCGCCCTCGATGAAGTCCATGACGATGTAGGCTGTTTCGTTCTGGATGAAAACCGATTTCACCCCCACGACGCCGGGAATGCCCCCAAGCTTTGCCATTTTCCGGGCTTCCTTCAGGAAACTGTCGAAGCCTTTCTGGGTGCCGGTTTTTCCCATCATGGCGCTGCTCCACACCACGGTGGAGTGTCCCTCCCGGCTGACCATACCGGTGCTCATGGGATAGTATTCCTTGATGGCGACCTTCTGCTCCAGCAACAGGTCAAAGCCGATGTAGGTGATGCCGAAGCCGCCCTGCCCCAGCATTTCGCCCACGAGGTACTTTCCCTCCAGAATCGTTCCCGGTTTCAGGGCGAAGGTCTCCGCGTTCGCGCTGCCGTAGGCGCGTCCGCATTCCGGACAGACGGTTTCCCCCACCGCCAGCGGGTGCATACATTTCATGCATCTGCGTACTTCCATATTCCATTCCTCTTTCTTTCGGGGGCTTCCCCGCCGATTTTTGGAACCATTACGGTAAAATAATATCACCGTTTGATGCTATTGTCCACTGCTTATTTGGCGATTTTAGTATAGCAGATTCCTTCAACTTATGGTCGCGCGGCGTGCGACAATTTTGAAAAAAGTTGCGCACCGCGCACCTCACACCGGGGAGTTATGGTGTATGATGACCATAGTTCCACTGCCCCGTTATCGATGCGCGGAAATGTGCCGGTTTTTGATGACACCGGGTGTTTGCTGTGATACAATGGCAGTAATGATTGTTTTGGATATGTCTGAGAACGGAACGATCAACGGATATCCGTGGGAGGATTTCCTCGACCAATACCGCAGCGCCTGAAAGGAATAACAGTTTTCACCGCCGGGGCAAAATGCCCCGGCGGTATTTTGTTGGAAAAAGGACGGGCAATGGGGAATACAGTGACAGTGGAGGTGGCGAACATGTTGGCAGCGGCCTGGCTGATGCTCAGTTCATTATTTTATTCATTGCAGCTGTCCTCGGGCAGCTTTCCCCGCCCGCTGACGGAGGAAGAGGAACGGTACTATCTGGACTTGGCAGGGAAGGGAGATCTGGAAGCGAGGAATGTTCTCATAGAACGGAATCTGCGGCTGGTGGCACATATTATGAAAAAATACTACGCACAAACCGCCGACCAGGAGGATTTGATTTCCATTGGGACGATTGGGCTGATCAAGGGGATCACGACATTCGATGCCAGCAAGGGGGCGAGACTTGCTACCTATGCTGCCCGGTGCGTAGAAAATGCTATACTATCTCAGCGGAACAAACGGCGGTTGAGGTGGCGGAACGGGTGTCTTTTGAGGCAAAATGGCGCCTGCTGGCGAGAGTGGGAGTCCGCTGCTATATTCTGATTTCCAATATATCAGGTTCAGTAAAAGTAGCCCCGCTGCAAATTCTTCAGTTTCCAGTGGTGCTGCCGCACAAGTTTCAGGACGCAGAAAAGTTCAATTTGCAGTTCTCGGACTTCTCAGAAATCACCGAAACAGCGGACAAGCTGCGCTGGCTTCGATACCAGAAAGGCCTGCGCCAGAGAGATGTTGCAGACTACGCCGGGATAGACCGGAGCACCTATGTCCACTACGAAGAATACGGAAAAGACCTCTATCCGCCGGAGCACATGGAGAAAATCGCGCAGCTTTTTGAAGTGCCGGTTGATGCGCTTCTGGATGACTACAATCTATTTCTGAGGAATGGTCAGGGCAACCAGATCAAGGCAATCCGAACAAAACTTGGGCTGACGCAAAAACAATATGCGGACAAGCTGGGCGTCAGCCTTGGAAATCTCAAGCATTGGGAGCAAAACCGTAAGCAGATTTTCAAATCCACATGGGAGAAGTATTTCAAGCAGGGTCTTGAAAGCTGTGAATAATTCCGATAGAATTATTATAGAATCATTCAGGAGATACAGACCCATGATTATCAAATCTTCGACTGCACTGTGTAACGACTACAGCATGATCTCTGATCTGGCGCATGAAAAAGCCGAACAGCGTGAGGGAACCTTGAAGCTGCGCGCAAAGCTGGAGGCAGCAGAGGCCGCTCGGCTTTCCGGCGCACCTGCCTACACGTTGGAGGAATCCAGAAAACGGTTGGAGGCAATCTATCAGCGTGACTGACCTTGCGCTCAGCGGGAGCTTGAAGCCATCGCGCAGCTCTATCAAATTCAGCGAGAAACATATGAAAAACGGGCAGACCGGCGTTCAATGCTGGTCTGCCCGTTTGCTATGTATTATTGCTGCGCTTTCAGATGTTTCACGGCGGCGTCCACCAGTTCCAGCTTCTGCTCCGTGGAGCAGGGCAGCTTTTGGATGGATTTCAGCGCCTGCTCGGACTGGAACTTCGCCAGCTCTTGCCCAAGCTCCTGCTGCGCCTGCTTTGATTTCGGGAAGATCAGAAATACTTCCATGGCTGCCCTCCTTTCCAAAGCGTTTGCTGCTTCAATCTATGCGTGTGTTCCGGCTGCTATGTAGACAAATAGAATTCAATTTCGGTGGCGCAAGGGAAATCGTATTGCTATGTGCCTTCTGCGGTGCGGGAATGCTTGCAATTCAAGGGCATTTCGCCCCCAAATTGTCTACGCCCGACCGCCGTTTGCGGGCGGATTTTGTCTTCTGCTGGCGGTGAACCTCCTTGGCGCAGGCGGGGCAGTATTTTGTCCTGCCGGAGCGGGCGAGGATGCCCGTGCCGCAGACTTCGCAGCGGCGGAGTTTTTTCGGGCTGAGGATGGCTTGCTCCAGTTTGGGCTGCTGGGGCAGCACGGCGCGGCGGAACCATCGGCAGATCAGACTGCGGGAGATGTACTGCGGGCAAGTGTCGTCCAGCAGCAGGCAGTCGCCATCCAAGAAGTTGCAGCAGCGATTCGTAAGGCCGCGCACACTGCGGAGCTGCCCCGGCGTCAGGCGAAAGAGCGTGCCGTCCGGCAGCCGCTCGATGGGGTCAAGCTTGTACATCTTCACCCTCCTTTGCGATAAGCTTTGCGTCCGCTGGGTAGTTCAGCGTAATGAGGGCGGGCTTGCCCAGCCCTTGCTTTTTTCGGATAATCAAACCGCTGTACTCCAGCTCCCGGAAGATCCGCGTGGCGCTCTGGCGGCTGCGGTGGAGTTTGATTTGCGCCTGCTCCAAGGTGAAGTACAGCCGGATCGTGCCGTCCGGCTCGACGTAGCCGTTCTGCCGGGAAATGCTTGCTCTGTCCAGCAGCAGCGCATAGAGCACCTTCGCGTCGTTGCTGATGTTCCGCAGGGCTTCGTCTTGGAGAAGAAACCTCGGCAGCGGCACATAGGACGCCGCTGGGCTCTGCGTCGTGAGCTTGCAAAAATTTTTCATCTGACCTCCTATCCTATCCATCAATCCATCCATTTTTGTGTTGATTGATTGATAGATTGATTCTCTTGTATCTTGATTTATTTCTTATTAGTTAGAGGATGAATTTCAGCCCCGATGAACGGCGCAAAAACCGTCGTCCTGAAATCCGGTTGCGGTACGCTCCGGAACGTCAGCTTGTCCACCGTCCGAAAAACCGGTGACGGAAAACCCACACATGGAAAACCCCGTTGTGGTCAAAGCTCATCCTTTTGCCGTATCTTCAACAGCTCCCAGATTTCGGCCTGCCGTGCTTTCAGTTCGGCAACGTCGTCCTCATAGCAGCGCCCGGTGCTGTTGATGCGGCGGCAGACGTGGTTGATGTTTGTGGCAATCCTGCTGACAGTGGCAGCTAACTTTTTCTGCTCGGTGTAATCGACCTTGATGATGTAGCCGTCGATCAGCATCTTGCGGGCGTATGCGCCGAAATTGTGCGTCCCCAACTGGCGCATTTTGTGCTGGATGAGATTTAGCTCCTGCTCATTCAGGCAGATTTCCTTGCGGATGGGTCGCGTGCGGTCTGGCATGAGAATCACCCCTTCAGGTGCAGCCCGAAGGCACCGTTTTCTTCCAGGATTTCCAGATAGCCGTTGCCGGTGAGTTCAGCAAAAACCGGAGCAACTTTTTCAGGCGGGAGGCGCAGAACATTTACAAGTTCCTGTGCACTCAGACCGCCGTCTTCGAAGGTGTACAAGAGCGCGCCGGTGAGCTTGGCTTCTGCGGAGAGGTTCGTATCCAGCAGGAGGCGGGTGGGTACAGCGGTCATGTGGGGGTGGTTGTAGTAAGTGATCATAGTGGTTCTCCTTTCAATTTTGAAAACTTTGTTTGAAGGGCGGTTTGGATAGATTGGCTTCCCTTTCACCATCCCACGGACAATTCTTCGCCGTTTGTAAGGTAGCTTGAGAAAAATTTTCTGGACGTGAAGAAATCTCTCTACTTTACAACGGACATTTTCCGAGAGAAAAACAGGGGTCGAGAGAAAAATATTTTCCCTTCCATATAACCAACGGACACTTTTTCGGGCTTTGTCCGAAAAAGTTTGAGGTTAGAGAGGCGAGGACTGTGCTTTAGCTCCAAAAGGTCCTTTCACTATCCAACGGACAAAATGATACGGCGTGTCACGGTTTTGTCTCACTGGCATTTCCCTCTCGCTTTACAACGGACATTTTTTCTCAAAAACTTGGCACCTTTTTTTCAAAAAACTCCTCTTGCCCTTGATCCCCCCTCTACTTAGCTAAGTGAATCGGAGACCGGTTTTGTCCCAGATTTCTCAAAAAAGTTTCGAGGACGGAAAGACAAGCTCTGCGTTCTGCTTCAAATTGCCCTTTCTACTTTCCAACGGACAAAATGATGCGGAGTGTCACGGTTCTGTCATAACAAGGGCAAAAAAAGAAGCGCTTGCCACTACGACAAGCGCTTTGGTTTTGCATCAATTATTCGAGCAAATCCTCTATATCCCTTTGATCGTATTCAGTTTTCTGCATCAGCCGATAGACACCATCTGCCTCGTCCCGCTGCTGCAAGAGCTGGGCGAACGCCCGATAGAGTGCGGCCTGCCGCCGCTCGATCACGCCGCGATTCTGCTGCATGGCATCCGCTGCTTTGCGGATGGACAGCCCCTCGGAAAAGCGTTTCCGGAAGAGATCGGCGTAGTCGTTGAGCATCGTTTTGAGCGACTGCTGGGCAAACGCAAGATCCTCGCACATGGCCTGATAAGCCTCGCGGTTGGATATGCCGATGTACTGCTTCCGCTCCCGGATGAGCTTGTATCGCCGCAGATCCATCCGGTAGTTTTCGCAGATGTCCTTGGCGTATTCGTAGTAGGTTCTGCTGCAACGGATGGCGCGCTCCGCGTACTCGTCATCAACATAAGTGAAGGGCTTGCTTTTGGGCTCCGGAAAGCCATCTTCATACACTTCGCGGACGGTGCCTTCGTCGATCTCGCGCCGGGTCTGACGGATGTATTTATCCCGCAGCACACCATCGACTTCGACCTGCTCGCAGAAGGAGGTGTACCGGATGAGGTAGTAATGCTCGTTGTCTTCTTTGGAAAAGCTGGCATCCTTGCAGACCACGATGGACTCGCCGGTGTCGATGTCCTTCAGCACCCGGACAACGAAGATGGGCTTTCCGTCGTACCGCGTATAAAACCCGGCAAATACCCGTTTGAGTGCCATAAAAAAGCCCTCCTTCCGCTGATTTTCTTACAGTATAGCACAGTTTTTGACGAAGAGAAAGAGCGGCGTTGGGACGGAGAAAACTGGGATTTGAGAGAATAGCAAGCACAGCCGCTGTCCGGACACGCGGCGATTTTGGGATAATCCCAAGCCCTTATCTTGATTAAATATATGTCGAACTTTGCAGAGAGAGGGGTTGCCTTTATTCGTGTTTTCGACTATAATTTATTTTGGTTATTTATAAGTACATAGAGATGAGATCGCCACAGGAGTGTTGCCTATGAATTATTTATCCGTTTCACAGATTGCCAAAAAGTGGGGCGTCTCAACCCGTCGCATACAGGTTTTATGCGGAGATGGACGCATACCGGGAGCAATGCGGGTAGGTACGTTTTGGGTCATTCCGGAGGATGCTACAAAACCAACAGACGCGAGGATCAAGAACGGAAAGTATATCAAGAAACCCGTTAAAAATGAAGCATGAGGCGCAGATTATAATAGCGACTCTGGCTCGAAATCGTGGTGCTACTCGGTAGTTCCCTGACCGGAATTCCTATATTTACTTTTTATGAGTCTGGCGAAAGCACGAAGAAACAAGTCCGCTTTATAGGATAGAGCGAATGCTATCATAATTATGAAGGGCACTGTAAAATCTACAGAAAGGTAATATCAAAATGAATAACCTACGAGAAAACAAACCGACTGCGGATATTCTCATGTTGTCCATGCGTGCCATGGGGTATTCTTTTGAAAGTGCGGTCGCTGATATAGTTGATAATAGCATAAGCGCTGAAGCCAAGCGGATCTCGATACGATTTGCAATTGACCCCAAAAATTTGTATGTTGCGATCTGCGATGACGGCCATGGAATGTCATCTGAAGAACTGTTCGATGCAATGAAATATGGAAGTGAGCAAAAACGGGCAGGTCGTTCGGAATCTGACCTCGGACGATTCGGTTTAGGTTTGAAATCGGCTTCCTTGTCCCAATGCAGAAAGCTGACCGTGGCGAGCAAGAAAGACGGTCACATCTCAGCATATGTGTGGGATTTGGACGTGGTTGAGCAAAAGAAGGATTGGTATATCATCGAATGCACAGAGGATCAGATAAAAGAGATAAACGGAATTACCTGGCTGGAAATCAACGAACACGGTACGATTGTTGTCTGGGAAAACTTTGATCTTTTGGAGAAATCCACAGGCAGCGTTTATTCTACTTTGACCAAGTATCAGGAATCTGTAGATAATTATCTTTCGTTGATCTTCCACAGGTATCTTAACCGCCCCAAAACCACTTGCGTTGAAATTTCAATCAATAATCACAAACTTACCGGGTTGGATCCATTCCTGGAAAACCACAACAAAACGAATGTGAGAAAGTGCGTTCGGATTCCAATTATGGACAGCACCGGGGTTGAACGGATGGTTGTTGTACAGCCATTCGTCCTCCCCTTCCAAAAAGACTTGACTGACGAAGACAAACGCCTTTCTGGTGGAATAGAAAATTATAGGTCCCGGCAAGGATTTTATATCTACAGAAACGAGCGCTTGATTGTGTGGGGCAAATGGTTTGGACGCCACCGGGATGAACTCACAAAATATGCCCGGATCAGAGTCGACATCCCCAATACGCTTGATGATATCTGGGGAATCGACATAAAAAAACAAAGTGCTGAGATTCCAGCATCCATCCGGCAGCGTCTGAACCGTGCTGTAGATGATGCAATGGATACTGCAATCAAGGCTCAGACGTATCGTGGACGGATAGAAAAAATAGATGAACAAGTCGATTACATCTGGGATCGGATCAAAGAACGCGGTGACCAATTTACATATAAAATCAATCGCAATTCCAGAATTTTTGATCTGATCCGGCAGCAGGTGGACGACGAAACATGGAGCCGCATTGATATGGTACTCGAGGAAATTGAGGATTCAGTGCCGTATCAGCAGATTTATATAGATAAATCTCAGAACAGGATCGATGATTATATCGATGATGAGAGAGTAGCGGATATTGAAGCCAAAGCCAGAGTGCTGATAAAGATGGCTTTGGATATGGGTGAAAGCAGCCGCGAACAAGTTGTTGAAAATCTTTTCCAGGCGGAACCATTCAACAAATATCCGTCATTGAAGAGTAAACTGTTGGAGGGCTGAAATGAGCTTAGATATAGAAAAAGTAGCAAAGCTCGTTGGCTTTGTGGATAGGTTGATCCAGATAAAAGAAGCAGAAAACCAGCTTGACGAAAAGACTATCGATGAAATGATCAAACAGGCACTTTCGATCAGTGGTGCCACATACAGCGAAGAAGAACTTGGCGCAGCCAAACGTGACATTACCTGGAAATATCAGATATTTACCACACCTGGGCAGAGTATTCTTGCGGATTATGATGAAGCAGACTGGTATGAAGATGCAAAGAGTGATATTACTCCTGTATTCTGGACGCGCTATAAAGACTACCTGATTGACAAAAAGCATTTCAGTCCCAGTGTGGTCAGTACCTTAGGTGACGATACGCTTGACCAGAAACTGATGAAATACATCCTGAATCCAAAAGCAACATACCCTACGCCGGTTCTGAAAAGAGGATTGATTATCGGCGATGTCCAGTCCGGTAAAACGTCCACATATATTGGTTTTATCTGCAAAGCTGCTGATGCAGGTTATCGTGTGTTCATCCTCCTGACAGGTACGATTGAATCTCTGCGGCGTCAGACGCAGGAGCGCGTAGAAGAAGGCTTTGTCGGAATTGATATGTCAGCTAACGCTACTGGTGGAAAACGAGTGGGGGTTGGCGAAGATAACAAGCCTATACTTGCTATGGCACTGACCTCAAGGACAGGCGATTTTGCGGGTGACTCCAATAAAATTGCTGTAGCGTTATCCGATAAGGATGCGGTTGTTTTTGTCATCAAAAAGCAGAAAGATGTACTGACAAAATTAAAAGACTGGCTCGTTTCATTGAACGCAGATCCGAGTACCGGAAAAATCGATATCCCGATGCTCATGATCGATGATGAGGCAGACAATGCTTCCATCAATACCAGCAAAAGCAAAGAAGATCCCACGACAATCAATAGGTTGATAAGAGAACTGGCCAGTATATTCACGAAGGCAAATTATGTCGGGTTTACTGCCACTCCTTTTGCAAACGTATTTATTGATCCTGAGACGACAGAAAAGATGGAGACGCAGGATTTATTCCCTGAAGATTTTATTGTAGCATTACCCACGCCAAGTAATTACGTAGGTCCTAACAGGATATTTGCGGAAAACGGCGAATTCCATTCGCAGTTAAGATATATTACCGACGCAGGCCGCGAAGAAGATGATGGATATCCCTTCTATTTCAAGCACAAGAAAGAATGGGAAGACGAATTGCCGGAAAGTCTCACCGATGCAATCTATACATTCTACTTGGCTAATGCACTCAGAGATCTCAGAGGCGATATCAAAGATCACAGGTCTATGTTGATCAATATATCACGGTTCGTCAAAGTGCAGAAATATATAAAAAGCGAAGTAGATGCTATTCACACACGTGCTTATACATCCATAAAATATAACCTCAGTCATGACTTTGACGAGTCCATGAAGGATCCTGTCCTGAAAAGGCTGTATGATAACTGGAACAAGGAATACTCCTCGCTTGAATATGACTGGGACGATATTGTAGACGTTCTGTTCAGTGCAATGGAACGGATACAGATCAAAGTAGTTAACAGTTCCAGAAGTTCGGAAAAACTGGAATATCCCAAAAACGAATCTCTCCGTGTAATCGCAATAGGTGGTCTTGCGCTTTCACGAGGATTGACACTGGAAGGATTGGTCATCAGTTATTTCTACCGCAACACTTGCACATATGATGTCCTGATGCAGATGGGACGATGGTTCGGATATCGGAAAAATTATGAAGATCTGTTCAGAATATGGACACATGAATCGTCTGCCAGGTGGTATGCAGAAATTTCCGATGCAACGGATCGATTGAAAGCCGATATGGACAGGATGCATGATCTTAAGCGACGTCCGAAGGATTTCGGTATTCGTGTAAGAAATGACTCTGCCGAATTGAGTATTACTGCATACAACAAGATGAGGAATGCAGTCAATGAATTTGAGTTCAGCAGCTATTTCGGCGGGATTGTTGAAACTCCTTATCTGATTTTCGATCCGGAGATACAGAAAAAGAATTTTCTGGAAACAGAAAAGCTGGTTGCAGGACTTGTTGGGAAGGGATTTTCTTTTGAACGGACGGAAGCAGGACGAGGGCACTATATAATTCAATGCATCCCAAAGGCAATCATCGTAGAATACATCCGTCATCTGAAAATTTCCAAATACAGCTCGGATTTCAGCACAAGTCAGATAGCTGAATTTCTGGAGAATACCACTGACAAAAGTATAGACCTGTTTGATATTGCCTTCATGGAAGGGAAGCCGACAGACGATGAAACCCTCAATGTAACTCTCAGCGGAAGGACGATTCCCAAAGTCCATCGCGATCATTGTATAATCAACTATGAAACCAAGAGGTTAGGAATTGGCCAGAGAGGAAAACTTGGGGGTCCCGGAGACGGCAGAACCGGCATCGTAGGATTCGATGGCTCCAGCGCCGACGAGATTCTTGAGGAAGCAAAGCGCCTTTACCGTATAGATTATGAGCGGATCAAGGGTGTTGAGTTCTCTGATAACCGTACATACCCCTCAAGAACGTGGTTTGCCTATGTTGAAAAGCGTCGCCCATTATTACTCGTTTACATGATGGATGTCTTCACTGACAGCGATCAGAAAAACCGGATGGACGAGTTCAGAGCACAAATGGCAGGTACGCCTGTTGTCGGATTTGCGATGGGTCTGCCCAGGAATGATAGCGCATCGAAAAGTGCAACCAAATATAAGGCGAACAAGGTGTATAACTGGTTTGAACAGGACGATATTCTGGCAGAAGGCGAGGAGGAAGAATGATAGATATAAAATCGCTGTTTGAGAAATTCAGTAATGCAAATTTCTTTTCCCGTGTAGATAACATTCATATCCTCGAGCTTCATATCGGACTTGATGAGAAAGGTCGGAAAGCCATTGAATTCCGTGGGAAATTCACTCCCCGGAAGGTATCCGGTACCTCAGCAATCGAAGTGAATCAGTATACGAGACCGGACTACAACACCATCAGGTTTTCTTTGTGCGATGAGGAAGTCAGTGGACTGTTCTATAAGTTCTGCGAGGACCTCGTGGAACAGACCAGAGATGTCAAGGACCGCTCGGAAGGCTACACAGCTATCGTAAACAGGTATTTCCAGTGGAAGAAGATGTTTGTATCTTCCAAGGGAAACTTGCTGACGGAACCTGAAATAATGGGTTTGATTGGCGAAATCCTATATCTGAAAGGAACACTGGCAGAAAGAATTGGTCTCTATAATGCACTGAAGAGCTGGAGCGGACAGGAACTGACGCACAAGGACTTTTCGTTTGATGATACATGGGTAGAGGTCAAAACGGTCAGAAGTGGTGGTCAGACTGTAAAGATTTCGTCCCTTGAGCAGTTGGACAGTGAATATGATGGTGAACTCGCAGTATTCTCATTGGAAAAAATGAGCATGGCTTATAACGGGATAACATTGAACAAGCTTGTTATTCAGACACGGGATATGTTTTCTACGTCCGATGAACGCGATCAATTTATGTCCCGCGTTGCCCTACAAGGCTATGAGTATCACGACCTGTATGATGAGTATGTATATGAAATCAGCGGTTATAAGCGATATCAGGTCACTGAAGGATTTCCGCGCCTGACGACCAAGGATGTCGCCCCATCCATAAAGAAAGCCTCTTATGAAATTTCGTTGACAGACCTGGTTTCTTTCGAGGTGGGCTGAAAAAGCCGGAGGAGTAGCCATGAATTATCAGGAATACAAAAAAGAATTTCTTACTGAACTCAGAAATGAATCAGCAATCAGCGGCTCCGATACAGAGGATGAATTTGTCGGTCGTACTCTGGATATCCTTTCAGAGTTTGATGAAATAGAAGAGCCTGTCAGGATTGGTATGGGAGATAAAAAAGGCCGTGGTGGGCGTCTGATGCGTGCCGATGGTTACGCATTTGACGAAACTGACCATAGCCTTATCCTGCTTATCAGTGACTTTCAGGATTCTTATTCTCCAGAAAATCTGAATATGAGCAGAGTCGATGAATTGTACTGGAGACTTTACTATTTCCTGGACGAATCATGCAATGGCTCCCTGAATGATTACTTCGATGATTCTGACGATGTTCTGAAAATCGGTCGTTTGATAAAAAAGCGTATAAATACAGCTGACGATGATGAGGAACGCATTCTTAAAGTCAAGTTTTTTATTCTGACTAACAAGGACCTCGGCACAAACCTTCTTGAAGCGAACCTGCTCGAAACAAACGTCCGGAAAAGTAAAGGACGTACTAAGAAAACAACCAAAACCACAAAGAAAATCAAGAAGCAGGACTTTAACGGGAAACCGCTCGAGATAAATCTCTGGCATCTGGAACGGTTTTACGAGATGGAAAGTTCAAACAGTTCCGAGCCGATTGTCATCGATATTGCCCACGATTTTCCTGATCTTAACTACACCGGCATTCCATGCATAAAAGGCAATGTTGGCGAAGGCCTTGGCTATGACGCATACATAGCGATTATCCCCGGCAAGCTTCTGGCAAGTATTTATATCGAACACGGCAGTAAGGTCCTTGAAGGGAATGTCCGTGCCTTTCTGGGAACCGGTGGATCCAAAAGTGTCAATAGCGGTATCCGTAAAACAATAAACACTGACCCTACCAAGTTTTTTACGTACAACAATGGCATCGCGGTAACGGCCGCCGATGTTGACGTTGCTTCTGTTGATGGTGAGTTAATGATCACCAGAATTGTTGATATGCAGATAATCAACGGCGGTCAGACAACGGCAGCTCTTGCGGAAGCTGTTCTGAAAAAAACAAATGTAGAACTCAATGGTATCTATGTTCCAATGAAACTGACCGTAATTGAGGACAGAGAAACCGAAAACGAAGAGGGGGTTCGCTTTTACGATGAAATGGTTCAGGCGATTGCAAAGTATGCCAACAGTCAGAATAAAGTAACCGCAGCAGATCTTTTCTCAAACGAGCCGTTCCATATCTGGATGGAAAGAATGTCCAAAAAGCACCTGGCACCGCCCAGACTGTTTACAATTCCTACCGGATGGTACTATGAACGATCCAGAAAGCGGTATCAGCAGGAACAGCTTAAATTGCGTGGCGATGATGCCAAACGGTTCCAGGCGAAGTTCCCCAAAAAGCAGATCATCAATAAGGAACAGCTGGCCATGTATTACACTGCTGTTTTTTATTGCAAGCCGTACATTGTCTCCAAGGGCAAGAACTGGGCTATGAAGGAGTTCGGAGCAGCTATCAGCGAAGAATTCAAAGCCCATAACGAAAGTTTCAACGAATTCTATTTTGAACGGTGTATTTGTGCTGCCATTATCTTCAGAACAATCGACGATTATCTGGAGAGAAACAAGGACAGTGCAAAAAAACCGACTGGCTTCTGGTATAAAACCGGTGGATATAAGCTGAATATTGTCCCCTACACAATCGCCAAAATTCTAAGTTCCATTCCCAATGGGTACACATTGAATTGGAAAGATATCTGGGATAAGCAAAGACTGTCTCCGGCCTTCATACGTGAAATTGAAATTGTAACACGGATGACCAATGATTTTATTTGCGATAGTCATGGGGTCATTGTTACGGAATACTGTAAACGTCAGTCCACATGGGAAGAGTACAGGGATAAGGTCAAGTATGAGCTTTCCGGTGACTTCCTTGCAGAATTGATTCCGGAATCCATGTTAAAAGAAGCGGAAAAAGACGCGAAAAGGGACCAGAAGGAAACCAATGACTTGCAGACGATTATGGATATGATCGCAAAAGGCGCCGGATATTGGAATTCCATGCTGATGAAAGGATCTTCAAGCCTTTCATACCAGGAAAAAAATGCGGTCATGCAAATAATCAATATCGCAACTACAGGCAATATTCCTTCTTCAAAAAGCGGAAAACTGCCTATCAGAATTATGACGGCAGTAAAGCTTGCTCTTGCTGCGGAAGAGAAACTAATTTCGGAAGGAATCTCGGTATAATGCATACGACATACAATCTGGTGGAGCTTTTCAGCGGAATCGGAAGTCAAGCCAAGGCACTGAAGAATCTTGGCGTAAAAGTGAATACACTGGGAACCAGCGAATGGGATGTCCATGCAATTGCCGCATACGATGTCATTCACAATTCACCGGAAATTCCTGCTGAAGTAGAAAGTATGAGCAAGGAACAGCTCCTTGGCATTCTTGGTAATTATACTTTCAGCAACTCCGGAAAGGAACCACTGGATTACAGCTCATTCAAAACGTACTCCGCTGAAGCGTTACGCCGCATATACATCAGTATTCTCCGGAACAAAAATTTTGTAGATATCAGCTGTCTCGATGGTAAGTTGCTTCCGGATAATATCGATATTCTAACCTATTCGTTTCCGTGTCAGGACCTTTCCAATGTTGGTGCTTTCCACGGTTACAATAAGGGAATTGACAAAGGCTCCGGAAGTCGTTCAAGTCTGCTATGGCAGGTTGGCAGAATCCTCACAGAAATGAGAGCTGCCGGAAAGCATCTTCCGCGGTTTCTTCTGATGGAAAATGTTCCCACTCTGCTTTCAAAAAGACATTTCAAAAATTTCTCGACCTGGATTTCTGATCTTGAAGATCTGGGCTATATCAGTCAGTATTACCAGCTGAATGCCAGTTCTTTCGGACTGCCCCAAAACCGGCCTCGCCTTCTGATGATAAGCGTTTATGTCGGGGACTGCATCGATGACTGGCGGTTAGTCAATGAGTATTTTGCGGCAAAGAAAGCTCCTGAAGATATTATCAAGGATTTCCGGGAATCAGAATACTTTGTACAATATTCCGTCCAGGAGCTGTTGAGAATCAATTATCAAAATCAGAAAATCTTTGCAGAAGCGGTTGAATGTACGCCAAACGATACCGAATCCAGAAGAAAAATCTGGCAGGATAATCCGCAGATCATTTTATCGGACGGATCTTTCAATCCGGCAATTGACGCTGTACGGACCATTACTACCAAACAAGACCGGAACCCGAACTCCGGTAATCTGTACTTTGACAGCGGCATAGACGGCCGTAGCAAATTCAGATATCTGACACCCCGGGAGTGCTTGCTCTTTATGGGATTTACAGATGAAGACTATAGAAAACTCAAATACAACAATATCGAATTCCATAAAGGCGATGCACTTTTTGCCAGAGACAAAATAATCAGATTGGCGGGTAACAGTATTCCGGTGAAATTGCTGGAAGGTGTCTTCTATCAGATCCTCCAAATCGATGATATGCTCTGTAGTCATCCGAACCGCAACAAATCGGTTACGGTTCTTTTTTCTCCTGAATCCAGCTATTCTGAAATAATCCGCTCATATATATTCAAGAGGGGAATCAGAAGCCGCATTACCAATGAAGAGCATCCGAAAAATGCTACCGTAGTTTATCCAAAATACAAGACAGCAATCTATGTCGTCGGTTGCGAATATCAGGGAGATTCGATTGAGGGCTTGTGTGAACAACGGTACTGGCAGAGACACTCTGACCAGATGTTCACAAGGGCGAAGCAATGCTGTAATGAGGCATTGAATATGGGGTGGAATGCGATTTTCGTCAAAAATAGCGAATTGAGCGAAATCAGACAAGATCAAACTCTCCCCTGGATAGTCGATTGCCTCAAAGAATCCGAAAAAAACGAGACGCAGGGCGGATTGATATACTGTGGCTGATATTAAAACAAAGGAATCCCGTAGTTACAATATGTCCAGAATAGCGGGAAAAGATACGAAGCCTGAAGAACTGGTTCGCAAGTATCTGTTTTCAAAGGGATTCCGATACCGAAAAAATGTAAGGAAACTTCCGGGAACTCCTGACTTGGTGCTTCCGAAGTATCGGACGGTAATCTTTGTAAATGGCTGTTTCTGGCATGGACATGAAGGGTGCAAATACTTTATCTGGCCAAAAAGCAACACTGAGTTCTGGAGGCAAAAGATTGAAACGAATATTTCCAGAGATCAGCGGAAGGAAGCTCAGCTAAGGGATATGGGATGGAATGTTATTATTGTCTGGGAATGTGAGTTGCGTTCACCCAAGCGGCAAGAAACTTTAGAAAGGTTAGAAAAGGAACTGTATCAATTGCTGAAAAAGGAGTAACTATGGAATACAGGAAAGTAATGGACATTATTGCCTACTACCTTTCAGAATTTGATAAACGGGCTTTTGATGAGTTCGGTTTTGAAACACAGACCAAAGGGTTTGATGATATAGCCGCGCTCTTTGGGAAGAAGGGAAGCTATCTGCGCCGTCTTCGGGATGAATATGATGTTACAACCAGTAGCTTCCGTAGAGGGCAGTGCAACAGGCCTCCGAGATCCCGGATTATTCAGACGACTGACTATCTCAGGCAATTTTCATTTGAAGAACTCACTGAAATTGTAAGAGCTTTTCTGGAAAATGCTCGTTTGGATAATGATAATTCTGAAGAATTCCAGCAAGTGTTCATATCGGATGCGTTGGACGAGAATGATTTAGAAAAAATTCTGAATTACAGAGATACAAGTGCATCAATCGAACTACGAACAAGCGACCGACGGGTTCGCGTTTACAACACTGGCATCATCAGACAACTAAAGCGGCTTTATGGTGGCTGCTGCCAGTTGTGTGGGGAGAACGCTTTTCGTGAATTTAATGCAGATATTTCCGAAGCGCATCATATTGCTTATTTTTCGGATTCACAAAATAACGATTCTTCAAATATAATCATTCTTTGCCCCAACCATCATCGGCTGATACATAAATTAAATCCGAAGTTTGATTATAACAGAGGCTGCTTTGTATTCTCAGAAAATTCCGAACCAAGAATTGAGCTTGATTTTCACCTGATGAAATGACATCGGAATTAAAATGGCATCCGCTGAACGACCTTGAATATAAGAACTGGTCTTCTGATTGAGCATGCAAAACCTCTTGTGGGTTTTGTCAATTGAGTCACGCCCCATTATACCCTTGATTTTGAGGGTATAATGGGGTATAATTCTGCGTAGAATAGTATCTCACAGGAGGTGCGCTATGGACTTATCTGAAATGCAAACCCGGGCGGCGGAGCTGGAACAGCAGATTGCAACTTTGCCCGCTGGCTCTGTTACGAAGAAAACCGTCAACGGCAAGGAGTACTTTTACCATCGTTGGACGGAGAACAAGAAGCGGCGGGAGAAGTATATTTCTGCTGACGAATTGGAGGATTTTCGTGCGCAGATCGAGCGGCGGAAGGAACTGGAGCAGGAGCTGAAAGCGCTGAAAAAGCAGCTGCCCAAGGCGAAATCTGCGAACCCTTCCGCGTTTACCA
>ENA-OYWS01000276-OYWS01000276.1-human-gut-metagenome-genome-assembly--contig:-NODE-276-length-27050-cov-7.555621_pt1 | contig 27050 bp, 16 predicted proteins | sample MGYA00244813_ERZ653402 | MGnify/ENA primary metagenome ERZ653402 (study PRJEB26926, sample SAMN06165021) | human gut metagenome | biome: ENVO:00009003; feature: ENVO:2100002; material: ENVO:00002003...
AATTTTGAGTTTTGAATTGTTGCGACATGCGTCGCAATTTTGAGTTTTGAGTTTTGAATTCAAAATTGAATAATTCAAAATCGGCGAAGCCGATAATTCAAAATTCAAAACTCAAAATTCAAAACTAAATATCGTTTGCTGTAGTCATTTTCTTTGTTATAGACACAAGCATTCGTTTCAGTTCTTCACAATCTTTATATATAGACTCGTATTGTTTGTTGTTTATATATTGCGTTCTTTGTAGAAGGCGCAACCAATACAAAGTTTCGTTTGACTCTTTTAGCGATATATAGAGTTTGGCAATAAAGTCGTTTTTACTTATTGCGCATTGCGATTCCGCGACGTTTGCACCGATACTTGTACCGCTGCGAAACATCTGATCAGCAATTCTATATTCATGCTTTTCCTCATTAAGGAATCTGCATAATCCTATTATGCGAATAGAAAAATTCATGCACTTCTCTTCCAAGAGGTTTCCGAAGTCACTCATAGACTGTTAATTTAAAGTAATTCAACATCGCTTGTAGACCTTTAATCTAACGTAATTCAAAATTGAATAATTCAAAATCGCGTAGCGATAATTCAAAACTCAAAATTCAAAACTCAAAATTTATAATTCAATGTCTACATTGAACAGCTCGTGCCAAGGCAGACCCTGCTTGTTGAGCTGCTCCATGAACGGATCCGGATCGAACTCCTCTACGTTCCAAACGCCCGGCTTGCGCCACAGACCCTTGAAGAACATCATAGCGCCGATCATAGCCGGAACACCCGTTGTGTAGCTTACGCCCTGCATGCCGGTCTCCTTGTAGGCAGCCTCGTGCGAGCAGTTGTTGTAGACGTAGTAGGTCTGCTCCTTGCCGTCCTTGATGCCACGGATGCGGCAGCCGATAGAAGTCTGTCCGTCGTAGTTCTCGCCGAGGTCCTGCGGGTTAGGCAGCACGGCCTTGAGGAACTGCAGCGGCACGATCTTCACCTTCACCTTCTCCGAAGGATTGTCGGCGAGCGGAGCCTCGTATGTTATCTCGTCGATGCGCGACATGCCGAGGTTCTGGATGCAGTCGAGGTATGTGAGGTACTGCTGGCCGAAAGTCATCCAGAAGCGAGCGCGCTTGATGGTCGGGTAGTTCTTCACGAGCGACTCTATCTCCTCGTGGTGGAGCAGGTAGCTCTCCTTCGGACCCACCTCCGGGTATGTGAGCGGCTTGTGAATCTCGAGCGGAGCTGTCTCCACCCATTTGCCGTCCTCCCAGTAGAGACCCTTCTGAGTGATCTCGCGGATGTTGATCTCCGGGTTGAAGTTGGTAGCGAACGCCTTGTGGTGGTTGCCGGCGTTGCAGTCTACGATGTCGAGATACTGAATCTCGTCGAAGTGGTGCTTAGCTGCGTAAGCGGTGAAGATGCTTGTAACGCCCGGGTCGAAGCCGCAGCCGAGAATAGCTGTCAGACCAGCCTCCTCGAAGCGCTTCTTGTAAGCCCACTGCCAAGAATACTCGAAGTGAGCCTCGTCCTTCGGCTCATAGTTGGCGGTGTCGAGGTACGAGCATCCGCAAGCCAGACAAGCCTCCATGATGGTGAGGTCCTGATAGGGCAGGGCGAGGTTGATGACCAGTTCCGGCTTGTAGTCGTTGAAGAGAGCCTTGAGCTGCTCAACATCGTCAGCGTCCACCTGAGCGGTCTTGATGTTGGGGTTGCCGATTGCCTCGACAATGCGGTCACACTTCGACTTCGTGCGGCTTGCAATCATGAAGTCGGTGAAAACGTCAGCGTTCTGTGCAATCTTGAACGCTGCAACTGTAGCGACGCCACCGGCGCCGATCATAAGTACTTTTCCCATTGTTTCTATTTTTTTAGTTTGTTGTTTTTTTGTTTTACTATGGGCTAGGTTTTTCTAGGCTTTCTAGGTTAACTAGTTTTTCTAGAATACCTAGTTAACCTAGAAAGCCTAGCACTCCAGCCCACCGCTTTACAGCTCGTTGCCCTTTATTCCGAGGGCGTTCATGAGCGAGTAGCCTAAGATTTCCTGCTTGAAGTTGCCGCCTTCGAGCGGCTGCATGGCGAAGAGCGTAACGCGCTTCTCCTCGTCGTCAACGTCGCGCAGGGCGTGGCGCAGAGCGTCCCAGAGGGCGTGGCGCTCGGCGTTGGGGATAGCCATCACGCGGTGCACGTCCTTGTGGTTGACCACGGTCTTGAGGATATCGAGGAAGAAGTCGTCGTGCTTCACCACCTCCTCTACGGGGTAGGAGCTGAGGATGAACTCGCCCAGTCGGTCCTTGAACGCCTTTGCGTTGAGGTCTGCCTCGTAGTTGCCGGGCGCGAAGTTCTCGAGCGCAGCCTTCTCCTTAGAGTGGATGAAGATGACCTGCGTCTCGCCCTCGCTGTCGCGGCTCTCGCGCATTCCGCCGTCAAGCGCCACGCAATCTATCCAGCGTGCAAGGTCGGCTTTCGGGATGCGTCTGCCGAGCATGCGTTCGAAGTTGACAGAGAGGTCGAAGGCTACGGAGTCGACATAGTCACCGTCTACGAGGATTATGTTGCGACTCCAGTTGGTATTGTTGAATTGCTGTATATCCATTTCTTTTTTATTCGTAGCGGAGGTCTCCGGCCTCCGCAGCAAGCAATAATATTTGTTCTATTTGGTGATGCGGAGGCCGGAGACCTCCGCTACGGAGTACTACTTCACTATTTCCTTTGTAACCCTGCGCTCGCCGTCGGCGTATGTCACGCTCTTCAGCACGATGGCGCCCTTAGCAGGTGTCGCGATTTGTGCACCCTCCATAGAGTAGTAGCGTGTGCTGACCGGCTGCTTCGCTGCGGTGTTGCTGCTGATGCCCGTCGGGTCGAAGTCGTAGAGCGCGCGGTCGGAAGCGGTCGCCGTGCCGTCGACGGTGTAGACGCTCTCCACGTGCAGCTTCTTAGCCTGCAGATTGTGGAAGTAGACCACCTTCTGCGTGCCGTTGTTCACGAAGTCGAAGTTGTCGGTGAAGCCGAACGGAATCTCGTCCATGTCCTTTGTGAGGTGGGTGTAGAGGTCGGTGGTGAACGTATAGCGCTTGCCGTCGGCGTAGATGCGGTAGCTCAGCTTGTCGGCGTTGATATACTCGCCGTCGACGTCCTCGGTCGGCATGTTGAACACGAGCGCCGAGTTCAGATCGTCCCACTGCAGGTCGGTCGGCATGGCAGGCTTGGCAGCATGGTCGCCGGCGTAGTAGGTCATCGTCACGCCCGTTGCTGTCGTCACGAAGTCCTTAAGGTCGTATGTCGTCTCGCAGAGGAACGCCTTTTCGGGCGTCATCGTGAGCAGCTTGCGGTCTTCGGAGAAGTTGAAGTCGATTGTGCGGAGGAACTCGTAGTTCATGTCCTCGTCGACGCTCACTGGCGCAATGCGGTAGAAGAAGAGGTCGGCGTCCTTCACAATCTGGAACGATGGGATGGAAGCTGTTGTGCCGCTGTACGTGCCCTCGTACACCTCCTCGGGCGACTTCGAAGCGAGTCCGCTGATGAAGAACTTGCCGTCGCTGAACGCTATCTTCACCTGGCGCGACGCCTTCACGCCGTACGCATCCGTGCCGCTGAGCACGTAGGTCTGCGGCTTCACGCCCTTCGGGAACTCGAAGCGCACCAGTTCGCCGAGCGGTCGCAGCTCCATCGTGTAGAAGAATCCGAAGAAGCCAGCCTCGTCCTCCGTCTCGGCGTCCTCGTAGATGGCGAAGATGTCGCCGTTCTGCGTTGTCAGCTCGCCCTGAGAGCCGATGGCGAGGCGCGCCTCCTTCTCGAAGCTCGTGATGTTGCCCTCCTCGTCGGCGTGTACAATCTCAAGGTAGAGCGTCTTGGCGTCGTTCTGCACGAGCACCTGGCCCGCCTTCACCACGATCTCCTCGCCCACCTTCTCGCCCTTCAGCCAGCTCTCCTTGGCTCCGCGGTAGTCGCGGTTGCCGCCCGGCGTGAGTCCGTTGAAGTAGTAGGTGGTGCCGTCCTGGCGTACCGTCACCTTGCCGTTCGTATACTGCTGCTCGTAGAAGCCGTTGTTCTCGGTGTACGCCATGATGTACGCCTCGTCCTCGCCCTCGGGGTCGAAGATGGGCTTCTCGTCCTTCGGCACGCTCAGCTTGTGCATCAAAGCCTTGCCGGGAGCCTTCAGCACGCGCTCTGCAGGAGCGGCTGCATTATTGGATGATGTTGTTTTCAGAAGTGGTGCGTTGCCCGACACGACGTCTTTGAACGACTGCGCGTTGGCAACTATTGCGGTGAGCACGAAGCCCAGCAGGAGTAGAGTCTTCTTCATAATCTGAATTGCTTGAAAGTTTATATCCGAATAGCTTAAAAGGTTATTATCCGAATTGTACGAAAGGTTTAATTTTAGGTTTTGCAAGTCAACGACATACAAGACCCGTTTTAGATGACAAAGTTAGCGAGAATTATCCGAAAAACCAAGTTTTTTAGGCGCCATGTTGATGATAAAAACAAACAGACAAAACAAGTATCTTGTTACAGCAGCGTGGTAAGCCCATTACCGCGTATCGGCTACAATATTACAGCCCCGCGGTAACAGCAGTTCCGCCCCGCGGTAATCGGGGTTTCTCTGTATAAAAAAAAGGAACCAGGAGGTTTGTACTTAGACATATTCACTGTCTAATACAATTCTCCTTGTTCCCTTTATCGTAGATAGTCATTCTTTCTATGACATTGCATAGAAATTATTTGTATCTTTTGTTGCAGTCTGGGCAAACCCAACGCCAACCCATTATTGGTTCATATCTTTTTCCGTGGCAATAATTGCACGGATCGCAGAGAGAACCATCTCTTCTACATTGCTCTTTTGTCTTGTTCGCTGTTCCATACCAGCCTTTACCTTTGCAGCCTTGACATTCTTTCTTGCCGACCTTGACATAGCGTTCTACAAGTTTTGTCTTACAGTCTGGACAATACTTTTCCACCTGTTGTACGGTCTTTGTCTTCACCGATTTTGAAGCGTTCGGTTTTGCTGCCCATGCTAATGTGGCAACAATAAGAACCAGAATTAAAAATAATTTTTTCATACAAAAATACATTTAGTGAAACATAAAATAAACTATAAGCGAGTTAGATAAACTATCTCGTATGCGGTTTTGTGCTAAATTCTGACAGTGAGTCCGATACGTGCATCCCAAACGAATTTTCCTGGGAATGGTTCGGTTTCTTCATCGTATGTGACAACTTCCTTGAAGTTTCCTATACCTAAGCTCAATCCGCCAAAGAAACCGAATCTATAATTAGCATCAAAATAATAACGATAATCGAAATCGAAATTAAGAGAATAATCGGCTCTTACTGCATTGTCAGAGAATGAGAATCCAAAAGTCATCTGGCTGATATCTTCGTCATCGCCATACATAAAACCAAATCCAACAAACCAGTTCATTTTGTCAGAGTTTTTACCTTTGAAAAGCCGGTCTTTGCCTACTCCGCCATATGTAGTAAATGCGTATTCGTTGCTGGTCATTAGTCGTAATTCGGCAAACTCTCCGAACATTCGTGATGCTCCAACACTTATACCCAAGTGCATTCCAGACCAATCCATCCCTCTGACACCATCTGATAGTGTATTTATGAGCGATACCGTGTGGTCGCTATACTTATTGTTGCTTGGTATCGTGCTTGGATCAATAAGCGGTTTGTGTTTGTTGTTCGTGGGCTGAGTCTCGGAATCGTCTGTGCTATAATCAGTACTGGTGTCATACGACGAGTCTGTATCGTCGTATTCCGATTCATTCTCATCACTCTCATTCTGGTTTGAAGTTGTCGGGAATAAGGTTGTAAGTTCATAGGTGCGTACAGTAGTCTGTCCAGTTCCAACAGACACCGAACCACCGGTATCCATTATCTTTCGATTCTGACAATCGAAAGCTTCCCACCAAGACAAAGCCTTCGGGATTCTCAACTCTGAAGTCAACGTGTAAGTGCCGTAGGGCGTTTTTATAGTTATAGGTGTACATACTTCGTCACCTGCCTTAAATACCGTGACGTAATCATTGTCATCATTTGAATTAAAACCAAATGCAGACAAGGATATTGTCAATAGAAAAAATGATAATAACAATGTCCTTAATTTAGAACAACACTCATTAGAAAGTCTCATGTGTTTTAGTTTGTGCCTTACCAACTCCTAAAAGGCTGATTAATAATAGTTGGCGTATATATACAAAAAGACGTGGAGCCACACTGTTACCCGTTCCACGATTCGTGGGCCTTCGCATTGCCCTGTCTGTCGAAACGAGCAACGCTGAAAGCCCCACGTAGATGTATAAGTATGTGATAGCCTTATACCACTACACACAAAAATATGCATAGCAATATAATGGGCATGAATACAATACATCCCTTGGGGCGTTTCCGTTGCTTTGTTTTTGACAGACATTTGGGAAGTTGCGAAGTTCACGAATCGTCAAAACAAAAGCGTCAGTAACGCCTTATTATGTATATATGTCAATACCGAAATCCGATCCTTTTGGTGTTGTGTTACAGCATCTTTGGATGATGAAATCAGATCATGACTTTGCAAATTTAATGATTTCTTTTAACAAAACAAATATAAATGGATATTTTTTTATTCACCAGTCTAATTTTTAACTTAGAATGTAATTCTTATTACAGATGCCAAATGTTATGATGGCTGTAAGATGAACTTATCTGCCTGGCAGATGGCTGGTAGATAACCCCGTTTTTAGAGTTATCTGCCAGCCTTTATTGCGCTTATACAGAGTGGGTTATGGCAGGTGCTGGGAGATATGGCAGATTTTTTCACCAACAGCATTTATATATAGTCATACGATACGAAATTTATATATAGCCATACGATACGAAAAAACGGGGATGCACCCTATGCAGGTACATCCCCGTGTGTTTGGTTTATGCTTATGGCTTATGCCGTCGAAGCAGAGGCTGCGAAGCCACACGCCGCGGCAAAAGACAGTTGCTTACTTCTGAAGCAATGCCATAGTGTCCTTAGCGATCATCAGCTCCTCGTCGGTCGGGATAACGCAAACGGTTACCTTTGACTCCGGTTTAGAGATGATAGCCTCCTCGCCGCGTACCTTGTTAGCCTCTGCGTCCATTTCTACGCCGAGGAACTCAAGGCCCGAGCAAGCCTCAAGACGAGTGCCAATCTGGTTCTCGCCTACACCGGCTGTCCATACGATGATGTCAACGCCACCCATAGCGGCAGCGTAAGCGCCGATGTACTTCTTGATGCGGTAGTTGTACATCTTCAGAGCGAGCTGTGCGCGCTTGTTGCCCTCAGCAGCAGCGCTCTCTACCTCGCGCATGTCAGAAGAGATGCCGGTGATGCCGAGCACACCGCTCTCCTTGTTGAGGAAGTCGGCCATCTCCTGCGGCTTCTTGCCGAGCTTCTCCATGAGGAATGTAACGGCAGACGGGTCGATGTCGCCAGAACGGCTGCCCATCATCACGCCAGCGAGCGGAGTGAGACCCATAGAGGTGTCGACGCACTTGCCGAACTTAACGGCTGAGACAGAAGCGCCGTTGCCGATGTGGCAGGTGATGATGCGCTGTGTCTTGATGTCGCGGCCAAGGAACTCGCACACGCGCTGCGATACGTAGCGGTGGCTGGTGCCGTGGAAGCCGTAGCGGCGTACGTGATACTTCTCGTAGAGCTCGTAAGGCACGGCGTAGAGGTAAGCGTAGTCGGGCATGGTGCTGTGGAATGCGTTGTCGAACACGCATACCTGCGGCACTTCCGGCATCAGCTTGTCTACGGCGCGCAAGCCCTTCAGGTGGCCTGCGTTGTGTACAGGAGCGAGGTCGCAGAGGCTCTCGATGCCGTCCTCTACCGACTTGTCGACGATGACGCTCTTCTCGAAGAGGTCGCCACCCTGCACGATGCGATGACCTACGGCGTCGATCTCGCTGAGCGACTTGATAGCGCCGAACTCAGGGTCGAGCAAGCACTGGAACACGAAGTTGACGCCTTCCTTATGGTCGGGCATGTCGTGCATGATCTTCTTCTTCTCGCCGTTAGGCAGAGTGATTTTGATGAATGCCTCATCAAGACCGATACGCTCAACGCCGCCTGCTGCCAGCACTGAGTTGTCGTCCATATTGTACAGCTTGTACTTGATTGAAGAGCTGCCACAATTAAGAACTAATATCTTCATTACTTTGAGTTTTGAGTTTTGAGTTTTGAGTTTTGAATTGTTGCGACATGCGTCGCAATTTTGAGTTTTGAATTTTGAGTTTTGAATTATGCGCTATGCGCATTTTGAGTTTATTAGTTTTGAGTTATGAATTCAAAATTGAATAATTCAAAATCGGCGGAGCCGACAATTCAAAATTCAAAACTCAAAATTCAAAATTTTATTGTTACTTAGCGTCCATTGCCTGGCAAGCTGTGATAGCCACCATGTAGTAGATGTCCTCTATAGAGCAACCGCGAGAAAGGTCGTTCACCGGACGAGCGATACCCTGGAGGATCGGACCGATAGCGAGGGCGTTGCCCAGGCGCTGAACGAGCTTGTAAGAGATGTTGCCCACCTCGAGGTTCGGCACAACGAGCACGTTGGCGTGGCCTGCGATGAGAGAGCCCGGAGCCTTCTTCTCGCCTACAGCCGGCACGAGAGCAGCGTCAGCCTGCAGCTCGCCGTCGAGCTTCAGCTCAGGAGCCAGCTCGTGAGCGAGGCGTGTAGCCTCAACAACCTTGTCTACCACCTCGTGCTTTGCAGAGCCCTTTGTAGAGAAGCTCAGCATAGCCACACGCGGGTCCTGGATGCCAGCCACCGAGCGTGCTGTCTGCGCTGTACAAACAGCGATCTGAGCCAGCTGCTCTGCTGTCGGAACCGGTGTAACGGCTACGTCGCCCATCACGATGATGCCGTCGTCGCCGTACTGGTGCTCGTGGGTGAGCATGAGCATTGCGCCGCTCACGCATGTCACGCCAGGAGCGCACTTGATAATCTGCAGTGCAGGGCGCAGAGTGTCGCCCGTTGTGCTCAGCGCACCAGAGATCTGGCCGTCGGCACCCTCGGTCTTGATGATCATGCAGCCGAGGTAGAGCGGGTTCTTCACGAGTTCGCGAGCCTGCTCGATGGTCATGCCCTTCTTCTTGCGAAGCTCGGCGAGGAGCTCTGCATACTCCTCAGCCTTCGGGTTGTTCAACGGGTCTACGATGGTAGCCTTGTCGATGTTGTGAAGGTCCCACTTTGCAGCGAGAGTCTTCAGCTCGTCGGGGTTGCCGATGAGGATAAGGTCAGCCAGGTCGTCAGCGAGGACGCGGTCGGCAGCCTTCAGAGTGCGCTCCTCTGTTGCTTCAGGGAGCACAATGCGTTGTTTGTTGCTCTTTGCGCGAGCTACAATGTGTTCAAGTAAGTTCATATATCTATGATTTAACTAAGTTCCGTATTCTTACAGTGTCTGCTTTACCTCAATCTCTGTGAAGGTCTCGAGCACGTCGCCCTGCTGTATGTCGTTGAAGTTGACGAGCGAGATACCGCACTCGAAGTTGGTAGCAACCTCCTTCACGTCGTCCTTGTAGCGCTTGAGGGCTGCGATGTCGGCTGTGTGAACCACGATACCGTCGCGTATGACACGAGCACGGTCGACACGATGTACCTTGCCTTCTGTTACGTAGCAGCCGGCAACGGTGCCCACCTTCGAAATCTTGTAGACCTCGCGCACCTCTACCTGACCGGTGATAACCTCCTTCTTCACCTTGTCGAGCATACCGATCATAGCCGACTTGACGTCGTCGATAGCGTCGTAGATGACAGAGTAGGTGTTGATTTCAACGCCTTCCTGCTCAGCCAGCTTGCGTGCTGCGGCAGACGGGCGCACCTGGAAGCCCACGATGATGGCGTCTGAAGCGTCGGCGAGCGTTACGTCGCTCTCCGAGATCTGACCTACTGCCTTGTAGATGACGTCCACCTTAATCTTCTCTGTAGACATCTTGATGAACGAGTCGGAGAGAGCCTCGATAGAACCGTCGGTGTCACCCTTAACGATGATGTTAAGCTCCTTGAACGAACCGAGAGCGATGCGGTGAGAGATATCAGAGAGGGTGAGACGCTTCTGTGTGCGCAGGCCCTGCTCGCGCTGCAGCTGCAGACGCTTGTTGGCGATGTCGCGTGCCTCCTGCTCTGTCTCGAGCACGTGGAACGAGTCGCCGGCTGTCGGCGCGCCGTTCAAGCCGAGGATGATTGCAGGTTCAGCCGGACCTGCCGACTGTATGCGCTGGTTGCGCTCGTTGAACATAGCCTTGATGCGTCCCCATGATGTGCCGGCGATGATGTTGTCGCCCACGCGCAGCGTACCGTTGCTTACGAGCACCGTAGAAACGTAGCCGCGGCCCTTGTCGAGCGACGACTCGATGATAGAACCCGTTGCCTTGCGGTTAGGGTTGGCCTTCAGGTCGAGCATCTCTGCCTCGAGGAGCACTTTCTCCATGAGGTCGCTGATGCCGATGCCCTTCTTGGCGCTTATCTCCTGGCACTGGTACTTGCCGCCCCATTCCTCTACGAGGAGGTTCATGCCTGCCAGTTCCTCACGTACGCGGTCGGGGTTAGCGCCCGGCTTGTCGATCTTGTTGATTGCGAACACCATCGGCACGTTGGCAGCCTGAGCGTGTGCGATAGCCTCCTTGGTGGTAGGCATCACGGCGTCGTCGGCAGCGATGATGATGATGGCGATATCCGTCACCTGAGCACCACGGGCACGCATAGCGGTGAACGCCTCGTGACCCGGAGTGTCGAGGAACGTAATCTTACGTCCGTCCTCCAACTGCACGTTGTATGCACCGATGTGCTGTGTGATGCCGCCAGCCTCGCCAGCGATGACGTTTGTCTTGCGTATATAGTCGAGCAAAGAGGTCTTACCGTGGTCTACGTGACCCATCACGGTTACGATCGGAGCGCGCGGAACGAGGTCGTTCTCGTCGTCCTCCACCTCGGTGATTGCCTCCTGCACTTCTGCACTTACGTATTCTGTCTTGAAGTCGAACTCCTCAGCAACGAGGTTGATGGTCTCGGCGTCGAGGCGCTGGTTGATAGACACCATGATGCCCACGCTCATGAGCGTACCGATAACCTGGTTCACGCTCACGTTCATCATCGTAGCGAGTTCCGATACGGTAACGAACTCCGTCAGCTTCAGTGTCTTGCTCTCCTTCTTCTCCTCGCGCAGCTCCTCGTTCATCTTCTCCTGAGCAGCCTCGCGCTTCTCCTTACGATACTTGGCGCCCTTCTTGTTCTGGTTCTGCTTGTTAGTAAGGCGTGCGAGCGTCTCCTTTACCTGGCGTGCTACGTCCTCATCGTTCACCTCAGCCGGCTTCTGCTGTCCGCCGCGGTTGCGGTTCTTCTTCTTGTTCTTGTTGCTTGTGCCGGCATTGCCGCCACCGTTCTGCTTGCCGCCGTTGTTGCCACCGCCGTTGGGCTGGTTAGACGCAGCGTTGATGTCTACGCGCACCTTGTTGATGCGTTCGCGCTTCTTCTTGTCGCCGCGCTGCTGCTGCGCCTTGTCCTCACGCTCCTTGCGCTTCTCCTCCTTCGACTTCTTCTTCGGACGAGTGCTCTGGTTGAGCGTAGAGAGGTCGATCTTGCCCAATACGTTCACCTTCGGCGCGTTGAGTATCTTCTTCTCGCTCTTTGTGGTGAAGATGCCTGTCTCTGTCTTCGGTGCTTCTGCCGGCTTCTCTGCGGCTTCCACCTTCTTCGGGGCGCTTGCTGTGTTGTTTACAACAGTCTTTGCTGCTTCCTGTTTCTTTTCCTGCTTGTGCTCTTTGTTCTGACCCACAGTGTTCTGATTTTTGTTTTGATTGTCCACTTTAGCCTCTGTGCTTGCTTTCTGTGGTGCTTCGGAATTTGTTGCCGGCTTCTGACTTACGGCATTAGTCTTTGCCTGCGGCTCTTTATGAGTCTCAGGTGTTGCTGGCTTTTTCTGTGCCGGTTTCTTGTTCAGACTGTCCAGATCTATCTTGCCCAGCGGCTTGTACTGCTGCTGAGTAGACGATTTGAGGAGCGGCTCAGCCTGGGTCTCCTCGCTGCGTTTCTTCTCTTTCGGCTTCTTCTGCAAGAGTTTCTCGGCTTGAGAACGAACCTCCTTGTCCTGCTGGAAGGCTCCAGCGAGTGCGGCGTACTGTGCGTCGCTCAGCTTGAAGCTGGGCTCTGCCTTTACCTCTCCAAGGTCACTTCTTTTCTCAAGGAACTCCACTGCCGTCTGGAGCCCGATGTTCAACTCTCGTAATGCTTTGTTTAACCTGATGCTCATATTTTGCTGTTTTAAAAGTAAAAGAGTAAAGGAGTAAAAAAGTAAAACGTCTGCCTACCTCTGCTTCGGCCTCGTGCCCTTTTTCGGGGCGTTGCGTGGAGAAAGCTACCCGCTTTACGTCTTTCCTTTTCCTTATAAAATTTGTTTATAAATATGTTAGTGTGTAGATACTCGCTAAGGGAGCTTCAAAAACCATGCGGTTTTGAGACTCCCTTATATGTGTATCTTGATTACTCGAATTCGGCGCGCAACACCTTCAGCACGTTGTCGACAGTCTCCTCTTCGAGGTCTGCCTTCTCAACGAGCATGTCGCGCGGAGCGTTGAGCACTGCCTTGGCTGTGTCGAGACCGATGCCCTTGATGGCGTCGATAACCCACTGGTCGATCTCGTCTGCGAACTCGTCGAGGTAGATGTCCTCGTCGGCGTCCTCTTCAGACACTTCGCGGAATACGTCGATGGTGTACTCTGTGAGCAGCGATGCGAGCTTGATGTTCAGACCGCTGCGGCCGATGGCGAGGCTCACTTCCTCTGGCTTCAGATATACTTCTGCCTTCTTGTTCTCCTCGTCAATCTTGATGCTCGACACCTTAGCCGGTGAGAGTGCACGCTGGATGAAGAGTTTTGTGTTGCCGGTGTAGCAGATGACGTCGATGTTCTCGTTGCAGAGCTCGCGTACGATGCCGTGAACGCGGCTACCCTTTACGCCGACGCATGCGCCTACAGGGTCGATGCGGTCGTCGAAGCTCTCTACTGCTATCTTGGCGCGCTCGCCGGGGATGCGTGCGATGCGGCGGATGGCGATGAGGCCCTCTGCGATCTCGGGCACTTCTGCCTCAAGCAGGCGCTGGAGGAACATCGGGCTGGTGCGCGAGAGGATGATCTTCGGGTTGTTGTTCTCGTTGTCAACGCGCTCGATGACGGCGCGTATTGTCTCGCCCTTGCGGTATACGTCTGCCGGAATCTGCTCTGCCTTCGGGAGGATAAGCTCGTTGTTCTCGTCGTCTACCACGAGCACCTCGCGCTTCCATACCTGGTAAACCTCGGCTGCGATAACCTGGCCTACGCGGTCCTTGTATTTGTTGTAGAGCGAGTCGTGCTCGAGCTCAAGAATCTTCGAAGCGAGAGTCTGGCGCAAGTTGAGGATGGCGCGGCGACCGAACTTGGCAAAGTCGACACGCTCCGACACGTCTTCGCCCACCTCGTAGTCGGGCTCTATCTTGCGTGCCTCCTTGAGCGACACCTGCTTGTTCTCGTCCTCTACCTCTCCGTCAGCCACTACCACACGGTTGCGGTATATCTCGAAGTCGCCTTTGTCAGGGTTTACGATAACGTCGAAGTTCTCGTCGCTTCCGAATATCTTTGCGAGAACGTTGCGGAAGCTCTCCTCCAAAACGCTTACCAAAGTAGTGCGGTCGATGTTCTTTGTCTCCTTAAACTCCTTGAAAGAGTCGAACATGCTCACCACGTCGTCTTTTTTAACTGCTGCCATAGCTTATTTGAAATTTATTAAGTATTTTGTATATTTCACTTTGTCCATCTGGAAGGTGTGGTCTGTGTCTACGAGCTGCGGGCGCTTCTTGCCTTCCACCTTCTGCTTCTCCTGCACCGTCACAGTGAAGTCGTTGCCTTCAACGGCTTTGAGCACACCTTTGTACTTCTTTCCGTCTGCGTCGAGCACTTCCACGTCCTTGCCTACGAAGCAGTGGTACTGCTGAGCCACCTTGAAAGGCTGTCCCAGTCCGGCTGATCCTACTTCAAGTTCATAGTCCTCTTCGTCGCGGCTGAGGTGGTCTTCGATGAAACGGCTCAATTCTACGCAGTCTTCAATCCACACGCCGTCGGCATGGTCAATTTCTACTACGATACGGTCGTCGGGGCTTATCTCGATGTCAACAAGGAAATACTCCTTGCCGTCAAGCCACTCTTCTACGATACTTCTTACGGTGTCTTTGTTTATCATATATTGCATTTATAAATAAAAATGAGGAGCTCTCTCGGAGCCCCTCATTCCACTGAACGATGCAAAATTACTAATTTTTCGCAACGTTTGCAAATATTTACTGAGTTTTCTACCCTGTTTCGGGCGTTTTATCGTCTAAGCCACGGCTCTGGGTTGAGTCGGGTGCTGTTCTTGTGCAGCTGGAACTGCAGTATGCCTTCGCCGCCGACTGCTCCGAGCGCCTGACCGGTCGACACCTTCTGGTCTTTATGCACGCCTACCGACGTGAGGTTGCAGTAGACCGAGATGTAAACGCCGTGGCGCACCATCACGAGCCACTGTCCGCCGATGCCGTACACCGCACTTACTATGCCGTCGTACACGGCGCGTGCCTGGCAGCCTGGCTGTCCCTTGATGTTGATGCCCTTGTTGTCGAGCGTCACGCCGCGCAGACCCTCGATGGTGTTCTGTCCGTAGTGCGACACGATGCGGTAGCCGCCCGATACAGGCATGGGCAGACGTCCGCGGTTTGCCTCGAAGCCGCCCGACATCATGCGGTCTACCGACGACACGGTGTAGGTCTGTTCCACTTCGCGCTTTGCCTCGGCAAGTTCTTTCTTGGAGCGGCGCTCGTCTGCCTTTGCCTTGCGCTCCATAGCCTCGCGCTGAGCCTCTGCCTCGCGAGCCTGCTGCTCGGCGCGTGCCTTCTGCTGTGCTGTGGCTTCGCGAGCACGCTGCTTGGCGCGTTCCTCAGCCTCGCGAGCTTCGCGCAGTCGGCGTTCGTTCTCGGCGCGTGCTCTTTCTGCCTCGGCACGCTTGCGAGCCAACTCCTCCGCACGGCGCTTCTTCGCAGCGGCGGCTTCGGCTGCCTTGCGGCGAGCCTCCTCCTCGGCACGCTTGCGCGCCTTCTGCACTTCTATAGCGACGAGTCGGTCGATCTGCGCATTGAGGGCGCTGGCGTCCTTACGCTGCTTCGCAATCACGCTCTGTATAGTCTTCTGCTGCTTCTGCAGCGAGTTGACCATTGTCTGCTGTTCACTCTGCTTGCTCTCAAGCGCGCGGTGCTCCTGTCTGCCCTTGTTGAGCATCACGTTCTTCTGTCCGCGCACCTGCTGCAGCTGCTTATGCTTTTCGTTCACCTGCAGCTGCTTCGACTTCACCATCTCGCCCTGCGCCTTCTGCCACGACGAGTATTCGCGCACGAAGCGCAGACGGCGGTACATCTCGGTGAGACTCTTCGCCGAGAAGATGAACATCAGGCGGTCCTGCATGGTGTGCTGTCTTGAGATGTAGCGCATCGACTTCACGTACTTCGCCTTACGCTCCTTCAACTGCTGCTGCAGTGTGGCGAGCTGGGCGTTGAGCAGTCCGATGTTGCCGTCGAGGTGTGTTATGTCGCGCTGTATACCGTCGATGTTCTGCTTGTGGCGGTCTATCTCGCTGTTGAGGATGAGCAGGTCGTTGAGGCGCTTCTTCACGTCGGCTTTGTTGGCGCGCAGAGCCGCCTCCTGTTTCCTTATCTCCTTTTGAATGCCCGAGCGCTTGCTCTGCAGTCCGCGAATCTCGGCTGTAGAATACTTTGCGTTGTTCTGCTTTGTGCTTCTCTTCTTCTTTGTAGCGGTTTTCTTGCGCTGCGTTGTCTTCTTTTTTGCAGCGGTGGTGGGCTTTCTTGCCGTCGTTGTCTTCTTGCGCTGAGTGGTTGTCTTCTTTGCGGCGGTTGTCTTGCGCTGCTGTTGCTCGGCGTTGACGCCGTTCGCCGTGCAGGGTAGGGCGAGAGCTATCAGGGCGGCGAGCATTATGTTTATTAACTTCTTCATTCTTGCGACGTGTTTATTGCATCAATTGCGCTGCGTTTTTTACTGCAGCGATGTTATCTTGCGGAGCAGTTCGTCTACCTCCACCTTGCGATACTTCGACGACACTTCGGTCTTGGCGTCCCAGTCGGCGCTGGTCTTCGGCGCAGACATCTGCAGCGTCACCTGCGCTGCATGGTTCTTGCCGCCGTAGTTGGTGTTGAAGCCGAACTGCTGCGTCATCGGGAACTTCTTTGCGCCTACGGTCTTGAAGTCGTCGTAGCTCCAGGTGAGTGACGATGTGCCGTGCGCAGCGCTGCGATACGAGATGTCGGCGTTCTTGATGAGCGCCGTGGCTGCGTCTACGCTCCACTTGAATGTCATGTTGCCGCTTGAGAGCGACACAGGCACACGCGAACCTGTGGCAGTTATGTCTGCTGCGAACTTCTTCAGGTCGGCGGCAGACAGGTGCTTGGCGCCGGGTGCCGTGAGCTGGTTCCAGAACAGCGACTGCAGGCTGTAGAACGAGATGCCGTTGTTGGCGAGGAAGCTCACCTCCGAATACGAGGCCTTTATGTACTCCTTATGGTAGCGGTCGATGAGCAGCACGTAGTCGGGCGTGAACTCGATGCGGGCGAGTTCGCTGCGCAGGATAGGCATGAGCAGCTGGATGCGTATGCACTCGTCCTTGCGCATGCTGAGCTTGGCGGGCACCGTAATCTCCTTGCTGCCCGTCCTCAGCGTGAAGTCGCCACTGGCGAGTATGTTCGCTGTGGTAGCGTTGTTGTCGGCAATGCGCTGCACGAACTGCAGCGACTGCTTCTCTGCCGACTTCTCGGTCTGTGCGTGTGGCAGCGAGGGCAGTTTTGTGCCGTCGGTGATGGTCTTCTTGCTCGCACATGAAGCCATGAGCAGTATAGCCATGGCTATCGGGGCGTATCTTAATATCTTCTTCATCTTATTATTGTTTTCTGTTTCGTTTCGTGGTTTTTTCTGTTTTATTCGGGTGGTTGCATGCCGCGGCAGCGTCGGTGCGCTACTTCAGCTTGCGTGTCTTTATCTTGCGTTCGAGCTGAGTCTTGTCGCCTCCGCTCTCAATCGCCTTCTGCCAGTATTCTACGGCTTTCTGCTTGTCGCCCGTCATCAGATAGATGTCGCCGGCATGTTCCCAAAGCACGTTGCTCGGGTCCTTGTCGTTGGCGAGAGTGAGGTCGATGTACGCCTTCGCCTCGTCGTAGCGCTTCTGCAGGAACAGGATCCAGGCGTAGGTGTCGAGGAATGTGGCGTTCGTAGGTTCCTCCTTCAGCGTCTTCAGACTCATCTCTGCCGCGCTGTCGAGGCGTGTGTTCTGCATCGAGAGATAGTAGGCGTAGTTGTTGAGCACCTGCACGTTGTCAGCCTTCATCTTCAGCGCCTCCTCGTATGCGCCGAACGCCTCGTCGTACTTGCCGTTGCTGTAGCTGATGTCGCCGATGAGTCCATACATGTCGGACGCCATAGTGCGCTGTGTCTCGTCGGCGTTGCTGAGATCTACGGCGCTGAGTCCGCGTTTGAAAGCGTCGTAAGCCTCAGCGTCCTTGTCCTGCTGCACGTAGGCGAGTCCCATAAAGTAGTAGAACATAAGCTCCTCGGGTGTGTATTGTATGCCCTTGTCGCAGAGGTCTACCACCTCGTTCCACTTCTTCTCCTCCCACAGGTTCTGCGTCAGCGTGAGTCGTGCCGACAGGTTGTCGGGCTCGAAGGAGAGCGTGTGGGCGTATGCGGCGTTGATGCTGTCCTGCGGCATCTTCTTCAGACGCATGTACACAGCCTTGAGGTTAGACAGGTCGGCGTTGTGCGGCGCTGTGCGCATCACGCGGTCGAAGATGTCGAGCACGATGGTCGAGTCGCCGCCCTGCTCCTGCTCGTTCTCGCGAATGGCCTGCTGCAGCATAGACAGCTTTGTCTTTATGTCGGTCTGCTTGCTGAACAGTATGTCGTCGCGCAACTGTCGTGCCTTTGCGTCGTCGCCCGTGTTGCGGTAGTAGTCGTAGAGCGAGTTCAGTGCGAACTCGTTCTGCTTGTCGTCCTGCAGCGCACTCTCGAACCACTTGAACGCCTCGCTCTTGCGGTCGTGCTGCATGAGCCAGTTGCCGAGCATCACCTTGTACGAGGGTTCGTTGGGATGGTCGTCGGTGAGCGCTTTCAGTATGCGGTAGGCGTTCTTCTTGTCGCCCTGCTGCTCGTAGATGCCCATGCGCATGAACGAGAGGTCCTCGCTCGGTCCGTCTGCCTGCTCCATGCGGTCTACGGTGGAGAGCATCTTCGCATAGTCTTTCTTCGCATCGTAAAGGCGAACCAGAATCTCGAGCACGTCGCTGCGGTCGCGGTGGTGGGCGTAGAGCTGTTCGTAGGCTTCGATGGCGCGGTCGTACTCGCGCTGGTGTATGTATGTTTCGGCTACGTTCTCCAGATAGTTGTCGTTGTCGGGCTGCAGCTCGGCAGCTCGGCGCATATACTCGATGGAAAGCGAGTCGTTGCCGCGTTTGGCGTATGCTATAGCCTGCGAGTAGTAGACCTCGGCGGCATCGGGCCGCATCTTGCGGCACTGCTCGAGCAGGTCGAAGGCTGTGGAGTCGCTGTCGATCTGTCGGCACACGGCGTCGAGATAGAGTCGGTCGAAGAGTGGCGTCTCCTTCAGCAGCGAGTCGGCTGAGATGCTCATCGTGTCGCACTTCTGGTCTACTGCTGCTCCCGTGCGCGCTCCGCCTATTGCGAAGAGAGGGGCGATGGCTGCCAAAGCTATCGCAAAGAGTATGATTTTCTTCATTTTTCTTCTTCTTTAATTGTTTAGAAGTGAGTTGCCGATGGGGGGCTAACCGTAGGAGGCTTACTTCACTCCGGTATGTCCGTATCCGCCCTCGCCGCGCTCGGTCTCGTCGAGCTCCTCAACGAGGCAGAACTCGCCCTGCTCGTGGCGTGCGATTACCATCTGTGCGATGCGCTCGCCGGCTTCAATCACGAACGGCTCGGTAGAGAGATTGATGAGCAGCACGCCCAGCTCGCCACGATAGTCGGCGTCGATGGTGCCGGGCGAGTTGAGCACGGTGATGCCGTGCTTCAGAGCCAGACCCGAACGGGGACGCACCTGCGCCTCGTAGCCTTCGGGCAGCGCAATGTGCAGTCCGGTGGGGATGATGCGGCGCTCCATAGGCTGCAGGGTGATGGGCTCGGTGATGTTGGCACGCAGATCCATGCCTGCGCTCTGCGGTGTGGCGTACGCCGGAAGCTGCTGCGTTCCGCGGTTCACTATCTTTATCTTTACCATTATGTGTTTCTATTTTAGTTTATGACGTAATGTTTCAAACTGCAAAAGTACTTAATTATAACGAGATAACGCCGTTTTGGAGTATTAAAAAACTGGAAATGGCGACGCCGACTGCGCAATCTTCTTGTCTATTCGGAATAATAGTTTTAATTTTGTGCTATAAACGATAAAACAAAACCACTATGGCAATGAACTGGCAACAACTCATATCCAACAAGCGTCTCGGACAGGAGCTGCGCCACCCTGAGCGCCACGACGACCGCTCGGAGTTCAAGCGCGACTACGACCGCCTTATCTTCTCGGCGCCCTTCCGCCGCATGCAGAACAAGACACAGGTGTTCCCGCTGCCGGGCAGCATCTTCGTGCACAACCGACTGACTCACTCGCTCGAAGTGGCGAGCGTGGGCATGTCGCTTGGCAACGACGTGGCGCGAGCCTTGAAGCGTGTTCGTCCCGAACTCTCTGGTACGCTCTTCGAGGAGCTTGGCACCATCGTTAGCACGGCGTGTCTGGCGCACGACATGGGCAATCCGCCGTTCGGTCACTCCGGCGAGAAGGCTATACAGGCGTTCTTCCGCGAGGGTAGGGGACTGGCGCTGAAGCCTCGTGTGTCGGCGCAGATGTGGGAGGACCTCACGCACTTCGAGGGTAACGCCAACGCCTTCCGACTGCTCACGCACCGCTTCCACGGACGCCGCGACGGCGGCTTCGTGATGACTTACTCTACGCTGGCTTCCATCGTGAAGTATCCTTACTCGAGCGAGTGCGCCGGCAAGAAGGGCAAGTTCGGCTTCTTCTGCTTCGAGCAGGAGGCGTTCCAGCGCATCGCCGACGACCTCGGTATGCTGCGCCTCTCGGCTGAGGGCGAACCGCTGCGCTATGCACGCCATCCGCTGGTGTATCTTGTTGAGGCTGCCGACGACATCTGCTACGAGATAATGGACATCGAGGACGCTCACAAGCTGCGCATCCTCTCCTACGACGAGGCAAGCGGTCTGCTGCTGGGTTTCTTCGGCGACGACGCGCGCCGCCATATCCTCAACCGCATCGACGAGGAGGGCATTACCGACAACAACGAGAAGATTGTGTATATGCGTGCCTGCGCCATCGGACTGCTCGAGAGCGAGTGTGCAAAGGCGTTCGTGCAGCACGAACAGGAGATTCTTGAAGGCAAGCTGCAGGGCTCGCTCATCGACCATGTGTCTCCGCTCGTGAGCGCCGCCTACCGCCATTGCATCGAGGTGAGCGTGCAGCGCATCTACAACTCTAAGCCGGTGCTCGACGTGGAGTTGTCGGGTTATAAGATTATGGAGACGCTGATGGATACGCTCATCGAGGCTGCCACCGAGCCAGGCAAGTTCCACTCGGAGCAGTTGCGCAAGCGCTTCAGCAGTCAGTACGATATCAACAGTGACGACTTCGAGACGCGTGTCATGGCTGTCATCGACTTCATCTCTGGCATGACCGACATCTTCGCGCTCGATATCTATCAGAAGATACAGGGCATCTCGCTGCCGATTGTATAGGGTGCGGCATGCTGCGGTGTTCTCCCACAGATTTCACAGATGCACACAGATTGTTCGGGTGCCTTCAAGGGGGTGCACTTGTCTCAAGTGCACCAACCAAGCAAACAGTGCCCTCTGTCTCTATTTTGTAGTTTTGACCACCCTCCACGCTGTCTTCTGCTGCGATGTTCTCCCACAGATCTCACAGATGCACACAGATGGTTCGGGTGCGTAGAATCAACAACGGATTTATCGGATTAAACGGATGCACACAGATGGTTAGGGTGCGTAGAATCAACAACGGATTTATCGGATTAAACGGATTTTTTTGGTGTCTTCAAGGGGGTGCACTTGTCTCAAGTGCACCAACCAAGAAGTGCACCAACCGAGTACATGAATGCCGTTTGCTTTGTTGGTGCAGCTGAGACAGCTGCACCCCCTGAAGAATGCCGTCTGCTTTGTTGGTGCAGCTGAGACAGCTGCACCCCCTAAAGAATGCCGTTTGCTTTGTTGGTGCAGCTGAGACAGCTGCACCCCCTGGATAGTACGTTTAAAACAAAAAAGAGGAGTCTCGGTGTTTGCCGAGGCTCCTCTTTGTCTTTATTATATGCTTGTCCGAGTGTCAGACTTAGCGTACTATGAATTTCTTGTTGTTACTTACGAGCACGCCGTGCTTGCTTGTGGCTTTGCGACCGCTCAGGTCGTAAAGAGTGGTGTCGGCGAGCGTTTTTTTTTCATTCTTGTTGTTCACAACGCCATTGATGGCAGAAGACGGGTCGGCATCTACGCCGCCGAACATGAACACGCTGTTAGCAGGCAGAGTGAGTGTGAGCTGCTGGTCGATGTCGATAGCCTCGCCCTCGGTGAGACCCTCCAGAGCTGCCTGGTCGTCGAACGGCTTTGTGAGGACGATCTTGCCAGAGATGTTAGCCGGAATCTCCAGAGCCTCACGCAGAGTGAGAGTGATTGACTTCGCCTTTGTGTCGCCGTTGCGCAGGGTGAGTGTCGACTTCTTGCCGTTCCATGCTGCCCAGCCGTAGATCTCGTGGCTGTAGCCGTTCCACGGATTGCCACCTACCCAGTGAGCGTCCATCAGCACGTCAGCGTTGTCCTTCTGCCACTTGATGAGGTCGGCGAGGTCAGACCACAGCTTGCCGTTGTTGATGTTGTCCATGAGCTTATAGTCGTTGTAGAGCTCTACCATGCCGCTACCGCAAGCGAATGCGCAGCGCAGCTCGTTGAGAGCGTTCTCGTAGTTCATGTTCTTGCTCACGTCGCCGTGCTCGGTGAGAATGAAGCCGTGAGTCATCAGCGTGTTGATCGGGCAGAGCGGAGAGTCGGTAACGTAGATGTTGTATACCTGCATGTCGCGGTATGTGATCCATGCCTCGCGGTCGTTCGGGTTGGTGCCGATCTTCTTCCAGTCGGCATCCTGACGCCATGTAGCGTCGGTGATCTTGTACCAGAACGGTGAAGCCCATGTGCCTACTGTAGTGTTGAAGAAGATGTCCTCCTTGAGGTTGTCGCGGATGTACTGCTCCATACGGATGATGCCCTCGGCGTTCTCGTTGCCTGTGTCGCCCGGGTCAGGACCAACGGCTGTACCCTGAGCAGAGATGCCGTCGAACTTGAAGAAGCCGAACGAGCCCTTGCCGTTCTCGTCGTGCTGGTTCTTCACGAGGTTTGTTGCTGCTGCGAGGAATGTGTCGTAGTATTTAGGGTTAGAGAGCTGCATGCCGCCGTTGTTCTTCCAGTAGTTGCGACGATATTCGCCGCTCTGTCCGTATCCGCCTACCGGACCGAGCCAAGCACCTACACTTGCGCCCATGTCGGCAGCCTGCGAAGCAATGTCGCGCATCTCTCTTGGGAAACCGCTATGGAATGTCCATGTGCCGTAGTTGTCCCATCCGTCGTCGATTACGAAGTTCTTAGGAGCCACGTTGTAGCGGTCCCAGAGGCTGCTCTTCCAGTGTGCCAATACGTCGAGCACGCCGTCGGCAGTCATGTTTGTGTACTCTCTGCCAGGAGCAGCGTTGTTGCGGTCGATGTTAAGCTCATACCAGCTGATGTAGCAGGGGTTAGCACGCCAAGGCACAGCACGCTCGCGCTCAGAGTAAGCCAGGAACGAACGGCGCTTCTGTGTCTCGCGGATGTTCTTCGAGCTCTGCTTGCCGTCCTGTGCGATGAGGCCCACAACGGCAGACACCTTCCATGTGTCGCCCTTCTTCAGAGTGGTGTGGCGGCTCCACATGCCCTGAATTACAGAGTAGTCGGTGTTAGCCACGTCTTCTACGGTGTTGAAAGCTGTAGGAGTCTCAAGACCAGCGAATATCTTGTCGTTCAGAACCACCTGTCCGCGTGTGTTGCCGATAGCGCTCGGCTTGCTGCCTGCAGCCTTGGTGTCCACCTTGTACGACATCGGTATGATGCTGAACATATCCACGTCGTCTACGCCGGTGAGCTCCATCTCGGTGCGCAGGTAGTGGCTGCCCGAGCGCAGCACGGCGCGCCATACGATGCCGATCTGCTGTCCGTTGTACGAGTATGTGTAGTTAGCCTGCAGAGCCTTGCCGGCATAGTGCTTGGCGCCGCGGATGGCGTTCGGCTCGGCAGCGAGGTCTACCAGCTCTACCTTTCCGAGAGTCATCTGGCTTGCTGCCACGCTCACGCCCGAACCGAAGTTCACGTAGAAAGGCTCTGTGCCAGCCACGAGGTTCATAGCCTTAGAGCCGAGGAAGTAGATAGCCTTCTCGGTGTTGAGGAAGCTTGCCTGGAGCACGTTGTTGCCCAATGTGTATACGTTGTTCTCCTGCCATGCAGACGCGTCGCCCACCTTGTCCTGCTGAATAGGATAGAGCCATGCGTTGGTGTACGGCTCGCTGTCCTCGAGTGTGGGCAGGTCGTAGTATGCTACGGTGATGGTCTTTGTCTCGGGGTCGATCTGTACGGTGGCGAACTTGCCTTCCTTCTCGGGAGCGGTGACGTCGCTCGGCAGCAGCGAACCGCTTACGGTGATAGTCTCGCCGTCGTTGTATGTCTTGCCGTTGATTGTGACGCTTGCACCGCTAACGGTGTACGTGTTCGACACCATCTCATGCAGCACCCATGCGCTGCCGTTGTCCTGCTTGCCGTTGTCCTGCCACAGGCCCACGGTGATGGTCTTGTTGTCGAGCGGGTTGAAGTCGACGCCGCCGTGCCAGTTCATGTACTTGTCAGCCTTGCCGGTAGAGGTGATAGGCTGGAACTCGTAGGCAGCCGAGCCGTTCTGCGCGGTTGTCTTTGTAGCCTTCCACGGCTGAGCGCTCGCCTTGTCGCTGATGAGCTTAGCCTTGCTCGGACCGTTGCTGTAGCTGTAAGCCTGGTCGTAAGAGACCCATACCTTGCTGTCGACGTTATAGATGAGATACTGGCCTTCTGTGCTTGTGGCATAGAAAGCGAACTTGCCTGCGTTCTCGCTCTTTTGTGTAGGCGAGGTGTACGGTGTCATCGTCAGCCCGTTGCAGTTGCTGATGGTGTACACTCTCTCGGGGTTGTTTACATTCGCCGAGGCAGTGATGTCACTGGTCTGTGCCCATGCTGAAGATACCCCCCCCAGCAGCAGTGAACAGCGCCAATGAAAGAAGATAACGAATACTCATTGTCTTTGGTTTTGCAACACTTTTAGTTAGTAATAAATAATAAAGTAGCCTGTGTAACAGAAGATAGTAGTTAGTTCTTGAAGTATAGTCTGTCATTCCACGCCTTGTCATGTTGTAGAGTCAGCTTGCTTCAGTGTTGCAAAAATCAAGTAGCTTTGATTCTACAATAGACGCTGCAAAGTTACGAATAATTTCTGATATGTTGGTTGTTTTTCTATGATATTTCAAGGGCGCACTTGTCTCCGCTCGGCTTTGCCGCTTGCCAGAGCAAGGAGTGCACCAACCGGGCAAGCAGTACACCAATTCAAGGGGGTGCACTTGTCTCAAGTGCACCGACCGAGCACATGAATGCCGTCTGCTTTGTTGGTGCAGCTGAGACAGCTGCACCCCCTGAAAAATGCCGTTTGCTTTGTTGGTGCAGCTGAGACCGCTGCACCCCCTGATGTTTGTTCCAAATCTGTCATTAGAGTGAGTTCTGCGTGTTCTGCGTGTTCTGGCTCCTGCACTCTGAAAATTTCTCAAAAAAACTTTGTGACCCTCCGCCAAACCCCATGCAAATATTGTACAAGTGAGTGCAGCGAAAAAGTTCATTATAGAGAAATGGAAGTCGTGTTTTGAGGTTTAAAAAGGCGAAAGTAAGACGAAAGACAATAAAATCTGAGGGTTTTTAGTGGAAAAACATAGAAAAACCAAACTTTTCGTGAGACTTTACATGGTAATAGCTATGCTTTTACATGGTAAGAGCTATGCTTTTACATGGTAAAGTCTCACGAAAAGTTTGGTTTTGCTGAAGCGAAAACTGCACACTTTGGCGCTTAACGTTGTAAGGTGTTGTGCGCCATGTGTTTATGCTTGCACACTCCGAACGTGCTCAAAACTCGCGAAAAACCGACGACGGATTTTGTTTTTGATTTTTTGCGAAATATGGAGGGGCAAAAACGACAAATATCGTCTTGGCAAAAAGTATGCCAATGCGGAGCGCTCCCACAGATTCCATTCTGCTGAGATGTTCTCCCACAGATTTCACTCTGCTGAGATATACTCCCACAGATTTCACTCTGCTGAGATATACTCCCACAGATTTCACAGATTTACACAGATTGTCAGGGTGCGTAGTGTCTCCCACAGAATTCACAGAATTCACAGAAGTATGGTGCAAAAAAAATCCCACAGATTTCACAGAGCACGCAGAAGTCTTAGCCTAAAACATCTGTGTAATTCTGTGAAATCTGTGGGAGTATATCTCATCAGAAGCTTCTGTGAATTCGGCGTATTCCGTGGGAGTACATCTCATCAGAAGATTCTGTGAATTCGGCGTATTCCGTGGAAGAACATCTCAGCAGAAGCTTCTGTGAATTCGGCGTATTCTGTGGGAGTACATCGCAGCAGCAGGCTGCGTGGGGTAGGCAGGTATGCCGTACCCTCCTATGCGCGTTCTTTGTAGATGACGTTGTTGGCGCCGCTGGTGATCTTGAGCGCTTCGGGGTGCTCCTTGATGAACGAGTCGATATGGCGCACGCGCTTGCTTTCGAGAATCTCGTCCACGGCGATGAGGATGCCCGTCTCCTCGACGTCGCCGAAGCCGTAGTTGATGGCGGTGCCGAAGAGCTTCATAGTGGGCGAGAGCGACATGTAAGCGTTCACGAGCGGTGGGATGTTGTAGCCCAGCGCACGAATCTCGCGGTTGAGTATGAGATAATCCTTCTTGAAGTCGTCCTCGCAGAACAGCGCCGCAAGCTCCTCCTCCGGTGTCTCTATCTTCAGCGGATGGAGCGGCAGGATGAGGTTGTCCTTGTCGTCGAAGTGCTTCTTTAGGAAGTAGAGAATCATGTCGCGGCCGCGGCGTATGTACGACGGGTACATAGTCATCTTGCCGAAGAAATACTTCACGTTAGGCTTGATGACGGTGAGTGCGCCGAGACCGTCCCACAAGTTGTCGAGCGCGAAGAGGCTCTTCGCTCCGCGTCGTGTGCTCTGGTATTCGAGCGTCACGAACGAGCGTCCCAACTCGATGGTGTAGGGCATATAGTCGTCGATGAACTTGTCGGAGAAGTGGAACATGTGGCTTGTGGCGAGCTTCGGCTGGCGGTTCTCGTCAAGCTCCCAGTCGGTGCCGAGCAAGTATCGGTATCCGCCGATTATCTCCTCCGCCTCGGGGTTCCACACGATGAGCTGCTTATAGCAGTTAGCGCAGGTGTCGAACTCGTCGATGTCCATCGACTTGCCGGTGCCGCCGCCCGCTTCGCGGAATGCTATCTCGCGCAGTCGGCCTATCTCGCGCATCACGTTCGGCGCGTTGTGTGCCGTGATGATGTATATCTCGTTGTTGCTCTTGTTGGTCATGCGGAGCTGGCGCTCGGGCGTGAGTTCGCTCTTGAGCAGCTCTTTGCTTACCGGTTCAATGATTGGTTCTTCCATTTGTGTGTTGTTTTTTCTTGCTTTCTCTTCTGGTTGGGGTGGTTGTTGGGGGCGCTTTGGCCTTTCTAAGCCTTCTTGGGCCTTCTTAAGCCTTTGCTAACTAAGCCTTTCTAAGCCTTCTTAAGCCTTTCTAAACCTTTGCTAACTAAGCCTTCTTAGGCCTTTCTAAGCCCTGTCTCTTATACACATCTGACGCT
>ENA-OYWS01000289-OYWS01000289.1-human-gut-metagenome-genome-assembly--contig:-NODE-289-length-25986-cov-4.759091_pt1 | contig 25986 bp, 20 predicted proteins | sample MGYA00244813_ERZ653402 | MGnify/ENA primary metagenome ERZ653402 (study PRJEB26926, sample SAMN06165021) | human gut metagenome | biome: ENVO:00009003; feature: ENVO:2100002; material: ENVO:00002003...
GCCAGGGGCAGCGGCAGATAGTTATACTTGCGCGCTGCATTGTGCAGGATTCGCCCGTAATGCTTATGGATGAACCCGACAGTGCGCTTGACTTTCTGAACAGGCATATGGTTCTTTCGAAAATAAGCGAACTTATAAAAGAAGAAAACAAGGCGGGGCTTATAACGCTGCACGACCCGAACTTTGCCATGGCATATTGCGACAGGCTGTTCATGCTAAAGCAAGGCAACATAGTAGGGGATCTGGACATGCGCGCGGCAAACCGCGACGAGGTGCAGCAAAAGCTTTCGCTTATATACGGAAACATAGATATTGTTGAAAACAACGGCAGCTTCCTCATGGGTAGGGCCAAATAAGTGTAAGGAGAAACAAACGCATGAACGCAATAGATATAGTAAAAGAACAGGCTGCGGCATATGATGCGGGCAAAAGCTATGCCGTGGTGACAATAGTCCACAGCGATGGCTCAACACCAAGAAGCAGCGGCAAAATGATAGTTTATGCCGATGGTACAACGCGCGGAACCATAGGCGGCGGCGCGGTCGAGCTTATTGCCATTAAGGATGCAATAAAGTGTATTGAAAATGGTGCAAATGCCTATAAAGAATATGACCTCACTTCGCCTTCATCAAACACAGGAATGACCTGCGGTGGTGATATGAGCGTGCTGATAGAAGCATTCATTGCCAAGCCTCTGCTTGTTATGATAGGTGCGGGGCACGTTGGCGCGGCAGTAATGCATATTGCGGAATTTATAGGCTACGATACGCTGCTTATAGACGACAGGGCAGATGAACAGATAGCCGATAAAATTGCCTCGGCAGGCCACTTTGTGCGCGTAAAGGATTTTGAAGTCGAAATAAAGGCCATGAATATACCGGATGGTGCGTATTATGTTATCGCTACGCACGGCCATGCGCACGACGGCGCCGCGCTTGCAGGTGTGCTTGATAAAAACGCTGCATACATAGGCATGATAGGCAGCAGCAAAAAGATAGCTGCGCTTTTCGCTAAGCTTACTGCACAGGGTGCAAGCGAAGAACAACTGAGCACGGTTTATACGCCAATAGGCCTTGATATAGGCGGCGAAACGCCGGAGGAGATAGCCGTTTCCATAATGGCGCAGATACAGCAGGTGCGTTACGGCGCTCCCGGCGGTCATCTTAAGGGAAAGGACAAGTAAGCCGTGGGCAAAACAATTGTCATCAACCTAAATACGAACAGCATAAGCGAAATGCCCACGCCCGCCGAGCACTACGGACGCGGCCTTGCCATGAAGCTTGTAAGACAATATGCAGAAGAAGGCTGTTCAAGGCTTGATGAAGGAAACGCGCTTGCGATAGTCTGCGGTCTTTTAACAGGCACTAACGCACCCTGCGCAAACCGCGCAAGCGTTGCAGCCATGGGTAATAACGCTGGTGCCGTGTCCAGTATCTCTGGCGATTTTCCTCAGAAGCTTGCCTCGCTTGGCATAGACGCGCTTGTGCTCACGGGCAAATACTCCGATGGCAATGCCGTAATATTGGTTGAAGCATCATCCATACGAATAGAGCATATGCCTCAGCTTCAGGGCAAAAGCTGCAACGATATAGTTGAATACATACGCTCAACGTTCGGCAATAATTGCGCAGCCATAGGTACCGGCCGAGCGGCCGACATGCTGCTGCCTCTCGGCGCACTTTTTACTACATATCCCGAAGGCACTCCGCGCTTCACCTGCCCGCGCAGCAGCTTCGGCGATGTTGCCGCAAGCAAAGGCATACGGGCGATAGTTATCAACGGCAAAGCATACTTTGGCAAGCACTGTGCGAATAAGGCCGCACTGCAGGCCAATTCAAAGAAGCTTGCCGGAATGATACTGTCCGACAAAATATGCGGCGGGGCGCTGCCCGGGCTTGGATCGATAACCATATTGCATCTGCTCAAAAGCCGCAATGCCATACCTGAAATACCCGAACGCCGTGCGCACGGTAAACTCGATAATGACGGCAGGTTAAACTACTGCTGCGCACCGGGATGCGTAATCGGCTGCCTGAACAGGCATACTGCTGCGGATGGGCATGTGTTCTCCGCGCCGGAAGAATCGGAAGTTAAGGCGGCTATGGAGCATTGCTTCGGCATGATGGGGGAAGGTGAGCGTGCCAATACAGCGCTTGCCCTTTCAAAACGCGGAATGGCGCTTGGGCTTAACACAACTGAGTTCGTATATACCGCGGCCATGTATATGGAGCTTAATGGTGAAACGCCTTCGTCCGAGCGGCTTATGGAGCTTATTGGCGAAATAGAGCGCGGCAGCATAACCGGACGGCTGTTAGGCGGCGGAACAATGACAATAGGCTCGCTTTACCGCGACAACGCTTCAGTGCAACGACGCATAACAAAGCCCGCAAATACCAACGATTCGGCGCATAGGCTGGATCTTGGCAAGCTATATCCGGAATTAAGCGAAATAGACGATCTTGATATGCTGTATAGGCAGATATTCCTTCTTGAAAACATGGGCATATGCATATTCTCCGCTTTTGCCCTTATAAACCGCAAGGAAGCACTTGAAACCATCGCTTCGCTTTACGGCAATGTTACCGGCAATGCTGTCAGTGTTGTGCAGCTATTGGATTACGCAGGGGAATGCCTTGATAACGAGCTTCAAATGGTGCGCAGCAATTCCGCAGCGTGTGTGAAGCAGAACATACCCGAATTTGTAAAAGTATTGTACCGTTACTTTGGTGAATAAAGCTATGCTCAATACAACCGAATGCCCGAACCTCAGAGACTTGGGCGGGATACGCACAAAAAACGGAATGGTAAAACCAATGCGCTTGATACGCTCAGGCGCATTGTGGCGTATAAGCAATACTGCGGCTCTTGGTCAACTCAGCGCGGTTTTCGATATGCGCAGCGAAAACGAACGCAGTTTCCATCCAGATCCTGCTTTTCCCGGCGCGGACTATATTCATATTCAGGTTTCTGAAAGCGGACGCAGGAAATTCACCCAAAGCAAACATACTTTTGAAGATAAGGTGGACGATATACTTGCCGGTTACTACCGCGGTGAGCAAAGCGCAAGCGAAAGGATGAGGGAAGTATACCGAAGCATAGTTCTTTCCGAAAACACCGCCGTATGCATACGCGGAATAATACGCGCTGTTAATGCCGAAAAGGGAGCTGTGCTGTTCCATTGTGCAACGGGTAAAGACCGTGCCGGCGTAGTAGCGGCGCTTCTGCTTAGGCTGCTTGGCGCAGATGACGCCGCCATATATGCCGATTACATGCACACAAACGAAACGCTTGAGCATGAGCTTGCTCAGGCCTACTCGCTTGCCATGGCAAAAAGCGGAAATGAAAAAGCTGCCGCCAACTATGTACTCGGCTTCTTCGCTGCCTGCCCATGCTGGCTCACGGCTGCGCTCGATACGCTCGACAGCACCTTCGGCTCTGCGGCTGAATATGCTGCTGATGTGGCAGGCGTAGGCAAAGAGGAAATTGATAGGTTTATAATGATATGTATTGAAGACAATAGGTAAACATTTTAGCGTATTGAGTACATCACCAACCGTAAACATATACGAAAAATATATCTCCCAAGGGGTTGTATATTCCGCAAATATGCTGTAACATATATACGTAAAAGCGGTGTCTGCCGCTTGAAAAGCCAAATATCAACTGTTGATCCTTCCGAATAGGTTCGGAGACGGAAGTGGGTGAGATGCCCCGCGAGTCGGTCACTGTGATGCCCTTCATGGGATAAGTCAGATACGTTATAGGATCGTATGGTTCCTGCCGTCACCGGGAAGCTGCTTTTTTGTTGGTGTAAATCAATAAAGACAAAGATCCGCACGGCATGTGTGGGTCTTTTTTAGCGGAGAAAAATACCTTAAGATAAAAGAAAGGAGCGCGATAAAGCTCATGGAACAAGACCGGGCGGAGAGCATAGGCACGCAAAATGCGGCAAAGGTTATAACAGCTCAGGACTATCAAGTACTTAGGCTGATGCGGGAGATGGATTACGGCCATATTGTTATCACCGTAAAAGGCGGACAACCCGTCCATGCCGAGGTGCAGAAAAGCGTCCAAATCAAGTGACGCACAACTAAAATTCAGAAAAGTTTTACGGCTGTGAGGCCGGACTATCGGAAGAACCGAAGTCCAACGAAGATACCATACGGAAGCATATTCTCCGCATGGATCACGTTGGCTTTTTTTTATTAAAAAAGCGCCTCTAATGACCGCAGAAACACATAAATTAGGAGGTATTAAACAGCAATGAAGAAAAAACTTCTGTCCCTGCTGCTTGTGCTGCTGATGCTTGCAAGCCTACTGCCGGCATCCGCACTCGCAGCCAACAAAACATTCGGCGACTTTTTCGCCGGACTCCCGCTCATAGCGGAAACCGAACCGGGCTCGCCTAACAGCACTAAAAAATGGAAAGTAACCACGCTTGACGGCGAAGATGTGCTGATGAGCGGCAACAAAGACCAATCATACGCTTCCAGCACTTTGCAGCTTACTATTACTGCCGACACAAACCTCAGCTTTGAATATAAGGTTTCTACCGAAGAAAAATATGATAAGCTGACGATCAAACAGGGATCAACCACCCTGGTGGATGGTGTGAGCGGCGTAATAGATTGGACGCGGCTTGAAATCGATGCCAAGAGCGGCGATGTAATAACCATAGTTTATAAGAAAGACAGCGGCGGCGATGAAAATGATGACTGCATATATGTCCGTGGCTTCAGTGCAGTCGCTCCTACTATCATAACGCTGCATGCCAACAACGGCACCGATGAAACCGCCACGCAGAACATATATGGCGGCAAGGGCGTGCTTAATGCCAACACGTTCACCTGCGAAGGCAAACTGTTTGCCGGCTGGGCCACCAGTGCAGACGGCGAAATAGTTTATGCCGACAAGGCGACCATAGAAACCGATACGGCTATGGATCTTTATGCCGTGTGGGCCGACGCCGTTACCGTAACTTTTAATTATAATTACGATACTACCAAAGACAAAACCGTTGCCATTGCTAAGGGCGCACAGATAGGCGCGACCAATATTCCCGATGCAGTAAAGCGCACCGGCTATACCTTCGTCGGTTGGTTCAACGATGATGGAACTCAGCTTACCGCAGAAACCATCATAAATGAGGATATAACCTACACCGGCAAATGGGCTCCCATAACCTATACCATCGCATTTGACGCCAACGGCGGCGTAGGCAGCATGGAAAGCATCACCGCCACGTATGATGAGGAAGTAACTTTACCGAAGGTTAACAGCAGTTTCACCCGCGAAGGTTACATGTGCTATGGCTGGACAACGTATAGTAACCATATTGGCGAGCCCACATACGAGGACGGCGCTAAAGTGAAAAATCTTGCATCCGTTCAGGGTAAAGAATTCACGCTAAAAGTTAACTGGAAGGGCAATCCCGTCAAAATCACCGTAGATTACAACTATGAAGGCGCTGAGAATATCACGCGCGTAGGCATGGTCGGTTCCCATTATAACTATGTGCGTCAAAATGACGGCAAGTATAAGCAGGATAGCCTTGCCGACCCGGTACGCACAGGCTGGATATTCCTCGGCTGGTATGACGCCCGCGAAGGCGGCAACGAAGTTACTCAGTCAAATAAAGAGTTCACCGCTGACGATGCCAAAAACGGCTTTACCATGTATGCCCATTGGGAAAAGGGCATAACCGTACACTTTGACGGCAACGGCTATACGCAGCCCATCAAGGATAGGATTGTGCAGCCCGGCAAGGTGTACACAAGCCTTCCCGTTCTGACAGAATACTACATGCCCACCGATAAACGGCTTGAAAGCTGGCATATAAAGCTCAATGGCGAAGGAGACGCCCGCTTTGGCGCGGCTGTTACCAAGGATACGGATTTCAGCACCATGGGCGACGAGGTTACGCTCATAGCCAAGTGGCGCGGATATCAGTACATAATAAAATACAACATAAAGTATTCCGACAAATCCTCTGTAACGGGTACAATGGCGGATCAGCCTGCGCCGTTTGGTGAAAATGTTAAGCTCAACCCCTGCGCATATAGCCGCCAGGGATTCGATTTTGCAGGCTGGGCAGAGAGTAGCTATAACCCAAAGGTAAAATATGCTGACGGTGCAACCATAAAGCGCGATTGGGAAGAAGGCGATTATTGGGAAGAAGGCAGCGAAGATGGCGAAACCTACACCCTTTACGCCGTTTGGACCGAAGCCAAGAGCGAAGAGGAGAAGGAAGCCGACGCTAAGCTTACCGCAGCCGAGAAAGCCATAGAAGGCACATATCTGCCCAAATACGGTACGGATACCAATGCCCTTACCATGATTCAGGCCAAGCTGACGGCAGCCGGCATAACCGACGTTGCCGTTTCCGTAATGGCCGGCGCAGAGAAAAACTATTCAAGCTATAACTATGTTGGCGTTGCTGATGACGGCACCCTGATATACAAATGGAATGAAAAAGGCAGCACCTCCAGCGCTACAGGCTATGTGCGTCCTGTATTCGTTCTGACCTACAAGACTTACACCAAGGAAACCACTGCCTGTAACTTTGGCATGGGTTTGGACGAGGTCAAGGCTAAGGCAGCCCTGAATGCCGTTGTGGACAGGATAACCGTACCCGAAACCGTAGAAAGCGCCGAGGATCTTACCAAGCTGCCTAAATACCCCGTAAAAGCCGGCGTAGATGAAAGCAAGGTTGATTACAACAAATCCGATGACATTGAGCTTTGGACCACTGCAACATGGCAGAGCAGCAGCACGAATATTGCCATATCGGATGTTGGCTATCCGCCATTCTCGCCCTATAAGGTTGCCGTAAGCATTCCAAATAACGATGCACCCGTAACGCTTACCCTTAAGCTTACCTACAACGGAAGAGAAGATTTGTATGTATCCAGGGTATACAACATTACCTTAAAGGGCGGCGTTGTTGAAAAGGACGTAGATTATCAGGAACTGCTGAACAAGATGCTGGAAACCGAAGACGCGCTTACCAATCCGCGTAACGACAGCAATATCGATAAGGCCAACGTTGCAAGCGACATTCAGTTCTTCACCACCAAAGACCTTAGCAGGCTGAGCATGCAGCTTTATAATAAGGACTTTGACGGCAAGTATACGCCAATAAAGATCACCAGCAGCAACGAAGATGTTATCAGCTCAACCGATGTATATAACGCAGCACGCGTGCTGACATATCGTCCGCTGCCCGGCCGTGAAGCCAAAAGCGTTACCATCACTATAGAAATACTGGATAGACCGAGCGGCGAAGGCGAAGCCACCGTTGTGCTCGCAAGCGCAGCCATAGAAGTTACCGTGCAGCCGCTTGCCCAGAACGAGCTTGACACCGCGGCAGCTTTCATGAAGAAGGTCTGCACAGAGGAAGTGTATTGGGACGGTATAAAGAAGGCCAACTCCGCTAAGGACAACATAACAGGCGATATGTGGAGCTTCATAGAGATAGTCCCCGACGGCGACGGATATAAATTCATCCGTACGGCCGATGATGCCAAGGGCGTTGGCGTTAAGGCCGACAGCATAGACGGCTGGTATGCTTCCGAAAAGTACCGCTGCTTCCGCTCCAGCAAGGATACGGTAATTAAGCACGAAAACCTGCTGCTGACTAAGCCGCAGTACAATACCAGCGTTAAGATAGACAGCGTGCTTTCTTACAGCGAGTATTCAAAGTACTACGAGAAGTTCAAAGACAATGCCGACTATGCTCAGTTTGCCAAGTTCTATAAGCAGCCCATAAGCATAGTAGTGAAGGTCATAGGCACCGAAGGTATAGATAATCCCAATGCCGAGACTATAAGTGTTACCGTAAACATGGACGGCAACGCCATAGACAAAACCTTTACGGACTTCAACTATACTTACACCTGCAACAGCGCGGATTACAAGACCGGCATGGATGCCATCGTTGCAGCCATAACCGAAAGCGGCTACACCTATACCGGCAACGGTTCATACCTTAACTCGGTAACTTCGCCTGATGGCGTAACCCTTGGCTTGGCCGATGAGAAGTACGGCCCGTGGTCCGGATGGATGTTCACCGTGAACGGTTCTTCTCCCATGCTTGATGAGACAACTCAGGCAAGGCTTGACCAGTATATTCTCAAGAAGGGTGACATTATAAGGTTCTACTATGTGGAATGCCCCACCGAAGCCCGTCACCATATCCGCGGCACCGATGACAAGACCAAGTGCAGCGTATGCGGCAAAGTAATGCCGCTATTGTACGGCGATGTGAACGGCGATGGCGAAGTAACTTCCACCGACGCGGGTATAGTCATACTTTACCTGAAGGGTAAGACTGAGCTTACCGCTGAGCAGCTTCTTGCGGCAGACGTAAACGGCGACGGACAGGTCACCTCAAGCGATGCCGGCAACATAATTCTTTACTGCAAGGGAAAGATAAGCAGTTTTCCCGCAAGTGCCAACTGATAAAGGAGAATACATAAAGTGAAAAAAAGACTATTTTCTGTTGTACTGGCGATTGCGCTGGTATTGGGCATTGCAGCCGGTGCATTGGCGCAAAGCCTTACGCCAAGCGTAGATAACGCCGCCATAAAGGCGGGCGAAAGCGTAAACGTTTCGCTTACGCTTGAGGAGGCTATAATCAATATGGCCTCAGCCACGTTCACAGTTGGCTTTAACGGAAACCTGTTCGAACTTACGGGCAGCAATTCTGTGAGCAGCAACCTCAGCGCAGACCTTATAAAAGGTACCGCGCCCGATAACTATCTTGAGATTAACTGGTTCGATATGAACCTTGATCAAACTCTCCCCGCAGGCGTTATAATGACCCTGACCTTTACCGCCAAGAGCGACATAACCAACGAATCTCAGGCTGCATTTACCTCAGGCCTTAGGGAATGCGTAATGGTTCCCGGTACCGATAGCCCCGCTATATCGGCTGATTCCGTATCCGTTGCCGTAAATCCTGCCGGCGGAGATCCCACGCCTACTCCAACAGTAGAACCTACCCCTACGGTCGAGCCTACACCGACGATAGAACCAACTCCTACGGTAGATCCTACTCCTACGACTGATCCTACTCCCACAATCGAACCTACTCCGACTGTGGAACCCAGTCCGACCGTAGAGCCTACTCCTACTGTCGAACCCACTCCTACAGTAGAGCCTACACCTACTGTAGAACCGTCTCCGACGGTTGAGCCCACACCGACCGTAGCGCCCACACCGACGGTGGAGCCTACTCCCACCGTAGCGCCCACTCCAACAGTCGAGCCGACGCCGACCATAGCACCCAGTCCGACGGTGGCTCCTATTCCGACTGTAAAGCCCACGAGCAATCCGGGCGGCAATGGCGGTAACCCCTACCCAGGTTGGCCCGATTCAAACGTGCCTACTCCGCCTACGGCTGAAATGCCCGTTACCGGCGGCGAGGACAGCATAATACTGCCTATAGTATTGCTTGTAGCCGGCATTGCACTCTTTGTTGCTTTTAAGCGTAAAAAGAGGGTATAAGGCAGAAAGAATGGACAGCCGAAATGCAGTTCATGTATAGCGATACAAGTGCAAAACGACTATGCTGATGTACCGCCATTGTGCAGCTAAGCACTGATGTTTGCATCTAATTCGCATTATAAGGTAATATAAAGAAATCTGAACTTGCATATTCGGTTTTTAGTGCTATAATTAAGATATGCCCTAACGGGTAAATAAAACAACATAACAACAACGGCAAAAGGCAGAAGGGTAACAGCTTCTGCCTTTTGTTTTATTTTTGTGCTATAATACGTCATAGGGAGTTGGTAAATGAGGCAATAGTGCAAACGAGGAAAGAATTCGTATCATAATGAGCCGAAAAAGAAAAACAAGCATTAGCTCAGCGCCAACTCTCCGCCCCTCATAAATAATTTACCCAAAATCCGCCTTTACATATGGTATCTATGGTATCAATATCCCATTGTATCACCTCGTACCCAAGGGAGCGCATCGTGGTTATTACGGTGTCGTTATATTCGCCGAAAGGCGCGCGGAATACCTTGCAGCGTTTGCCGGCAAGTTTTTCTATTTTGTCGTCGTATTCAACGGTTTCCTTGCGCATCTGCTCTTTCGATATGCTGTTCATATGCGGATGAGTTGCGCTGTGGTTGCCTATTTCGTGGCCCCGCTCGGCTATCATCTTCACATCGTCCGGATATTTATCCGTCCAATACCCGCAAAGGAAAAACGTTGCCTTTACGCCGTATTCATCAAACGTATCCAGTATGAACTGCGTCTTATCGTCCTCCCATGCCGCGTCAACGGTTATGGCTATTTTCATGTCGCTCCTCTCAACGCTATAAACGGGCAGTTCTTTTTTCTTGCCTGCCAATACCTCAAGTTCATATTCCTCCAGCTGCGCCATGGCAGACGTTGGCGATACGGCTCCATCGGAAAACGACAGCGCGATAATTACAGCTGCCGCGACAACGAATATTACCGCCGCCGCGATTATGAGCATCTTTTTCGTGATAACAAATATCTTCATATTGCACCCTCCAAAACAACATTTATGCATATGCTTATGCATTATATTTCTAAAGATTGCCTAAGTCTAACGTGCTTTTTAGAAAGGCTTTGCCTCACAACGCCATATATGATAGAATGACCATGGCGCACGAGGGAGGCTTTTACTTTGGATACGCTGAAAGGTACAGTAAAAAGCATAATATACAGGAATGCTGAAAACGGATACAGCGTTATTGAAGTTACGGATGACAATGGTGACGAACGCACGGTGGTCGGATCGCTGCCGCTTATAACCGTTGGCGAACGGGCTGAGTTTACGGGTGACTGGGTGGAGCATCCTGCATACGGACCGCAATTGAAGGCAAAAGGGAGCAAAACCATTGCCCCGGCGACTCTTAGCGCGCTGATAAACTACCTTGGCTGCGGGCTTATAAAAGGCGTTGGCGAAGCCACGGCGCGCGACATTGTTTCAACATTCGGCATGGATACGCTCAACGTACTTGAAAACGAGCCTGAGCGCCTGCGTGAAGTACCCGGCATAGGCCGCCTCAGGGCAAATAAAATAGCTGAGTCGTTCGCCATGCAAAAAGGTATGCGCGAAGTTATGCTTTCGCTGCAGGAATTTGGCATAACCGTTGCGCAGAGCATGAAGCTTTATAACACATACGGTGCGCTGTGCATAGCGAAACTGAAAGAGAATCCGTACAGGCTGATAGACGACATTGATGGTATAGGCTTCATTACGGCGGATAAATTGGCCGTAAAAGCCGGTTTTGAACCGGACTCGCCATTCCGCATCAAAGCCGGGCTTAAATACACGCTGCAATGGGCGCGGCAGGAAGGGCATACTTTCCTTCCTCGGGAAAAGCTTTTAAGCGTAGCCTGCCAGCTTCTGCACGTTGATGCTCTTCCCGCCGAAGAGATGCTTGATGAGCTTATTATTTCGGGCGACGTGCTGTATAAACTGGTAGACAACACCGATGCCGTATTCCTACCCGGCATGTACAGCGCGGAAAGCGAATGCGCACGGCGGCTTATGGGCATCGCTTCGCGCGACGGCATGCAGCTTATGCTCGGCATAAACGCGCAGATAAACGCCCTTGAAAAGGAGCTTAAAATTCCGCTTGCGCCGCAGCAGAGAAAGGCCGTTGAAACGGCGCTGAAGAACGGCGCAATGGTCATAACCGGCGGCCCCGGCACAGGTAAAACCACAATACTCAAATTCATAATCCGCCTCATAGAGCGCATGGGGCTTGATTATCAGCTTTGTGCGCCCACGGGGCGCGCCGCAAAGCGCATGAGCGAAGCTACTGGTGCTGAAGCGCGTACCATACACCGCATGCTCGGCTACGGTACATCCGGCGACAGATTCCTGTACGATGAAGATAATCCGCTGCTAACGGATGTTATAATAGTTGACGAAATGTCCATGGTGGATGTTTTGCTAATGCGCTCGCTGCTCAGGGCCACGCCGAGCGGGACGCACCTTATAATGGTCGGCGATGCTGATCAGCTTCCGCCGGTAGGGCCGGGCAATGTATTGAGGGATGTTATTGCCAGCGGCGTTGTGCCGGTTATTCGGCTTACTGATATATTCCGCCAAGCAGAGCGCGGCATGATAGTTGAAAACGCGCACCGTATAAATGACGGCAAGCAGCCTAATCTTTTCGCGAATGCGGACGATTTCCGGTTTGAAGAAATAGTCGGCGCGGAGCAGATAATACGCCGCGTTATTGCGCTGTGCTCGGGCAAAACAAATAAGCTTATGACCGCAGAGCCCATCAAGGACGCGCAGGTGCTTGTGCCCATGAAAAAAGGCGCGCTCGGCGCGATAAACCTGAACGCACGGCTTCAGGCCGCGCTCAATCCGCCTTCACCTTATAAAAAGGAGCGCAAGCAGGGAGAGATGATACTGCGCGAAGGCGACAAGGTGATGCAGATAAAGAACGATTATAAAATTCCTTGGAAACGCGCAAAATCCGGCGAGGAAGGCACGGGCATATTCAATGGAGACCTTGGCACGATAGAGCGGATAAATCTATCCGAACAGGAAGTTACCGTTTTGTTCGATGATGAACGCGCTGCGGCCTATGATTATTCAATGCTTGATGAGCTTAATCTTGCATATGCTTCAACGGTGCATAAAAGCCAGGGCAGCGAATATCCCGTTGTCATAATGCCCATTGCCGGCGGTGCGCCGCAGCTTATGACACGTAATCTGCTCTATACCGCCGTAACCCGGGCGCGTGAGCAGGTAATTATGCTTGGCAGCAGCAAATGCATATATGACATGGTGGACAACAACCAAATTCGCCACCGTTACAGCGCGCTTAAATGCCTGCTGATGGAACTTGATACCATTGTACTTAACGGGAGCAGCCATGAGCCGACTGACAGAGACGATACTTGACGCAATATATCCGTCGAATCTCGCCTGCGCCATATGCGGCAGCGAGGCGCATGCCGATTCTCATTGCCTCTGTGCAGAATGCGCGGCATTGATACAGCCCGCCGGCATAATAGGCGGCAGCGGTTTTATAGACGATATCTACTGCGCCGTGCATTACACCGAGCATATCGCAGCAGCCGTACATAACTATAAATATAACGATGCGCGCTATCTGTGCCGCTTCTTCGCTTCGCTGATAGAATTGCCAAAGGATTGGCAGATAGACGCCGTGCTGCCTATGCCGCTGCACCCGAACAAATTAAAAAAGCGCGGCTATAATCAAAGCGCGCTCATCGCCCGCGAACTTTGCAAAAAGTATGGTCTTATGCTTGACGAATCGCTTGCTGTGCGAATAAAGGACACAAAAAGCCAACGTGAACTGGACAGGTCTCAGCGCGCAGAAAACATGAAGAACGCATTTTCTGCAAGCGGCAGCGTAAAGAATAAGCGAATACTGATAATAGACGACGTGTTTACCACCGGCGCAACAATGAACGAATGCGCCAAAGCCCTTAAAGTAAAGGGCGCCGCATATATATACGCAGCATCTGCCTGCATGGCTGGCGGCGATAGCGCACAATAAATATTAGGCCCTTCGGTCATTATGCGCACTGTGCCCTCATAAGCTTTAGCAAAGCTTATTTGAGGGGGATCACATGTACGCATATATTGAGGAACGCGTTATGAACGTGGCGGAATACATAGTGGAACACGAAGCAACAGTAAGGGCCGCCGCAAGCAAATTCGGAATAAGCAAATCTACTGTTCATCACGATATGCAGGTTCGCTTAAAAGGCATAGATGCAGACATGGCGGAGCGCGTGCGCGCAATACTGGATAAAAACAAAAGCGAGCGCCATATCCGCGGCGGTATGGCAACATATATCAAATATAAGGGCAAAACGCCCGCCAAGAATAGCAAAGCATCAAAAAAGAACAAGCCTATAATACTATAACTATTGCTAAAGCGGCCGGCATAAAGTATACTGTCGCTCATGGAAGAAAGATTTATTAGAACTCAGTCCTTGATTGGAAGCGAAGGACTCACGCGGCTGAATAACGCCAACGTGGTCCTTTTCGGCGTTGGCGGCGTTGGCTCATATGCCGCGGAAGCGCTTATACGCAGCGGCGTAGGCTCGCTCACGCTTATAGATGGCGATATCGTTGCAAAAAGCAACATAAACCGCCAACTTATCGCACTCGATTCAACAGTAGGCTTACCAAAGGCACAGGTAATGGCTGCGCGCGCCAAGGATATAAACCCAAGCTGCCGCATAACGGCGCTGAATTGTTTCTATGATGAATCCAATAAGGATATCATAGACTTTGCCAAGTTTGATTATGTTATAGACGCGATAGATACTATATCGTCAAAGCTTTTGATAATCGAGCTTGCAAGCCGCGCCGGCACAAGGATAATAAGCTGCATGGGAGCGGGTAATAAGCTTAACGCTGTTGGTTTTGAAGTGGCCGACATATATAAAACATCTGTCTGCCCACTTGCGCGCGTAATGCGGCGGGAGCTAAAAAAGCGCGGCATAGCCAAGCTGAAGGTGGTATATTCAAAAGAAGAACCTCTTACGCCGCACTTTGATAACGCCGCGGATATAGACCCTCGTAGGCGTTCAACGCCGGGCAGCATAGCCTTCGTCCCCGGTACAGCCGGGCTTATATTGGCAGGCGAGGTAATAAAAGACATCGCATTTAATTGTCATTAACGGCTTTTTATCGCGGAATAACATCAACTCTGTAAGGCAACCATAAGAGCATCAAGTTTCTTGAGGGGGTGCTCATATGGCGCTTAACAAGGTTGAGATCTGCGGACTGGATACGTCCAAGTTGCCGAAGATCACGCAGAGTGAAAGCATGGAGCTGCTTAGCCGAATAAAAGCGGGCGATAACGCGGCAAGAGAGGAATTTATAGGCGCAAACCTTAGGCTTGTACTCAGCATAATACAGCGTTTTTCCGGCCGTGGGGAGCAGATGGACGATCTGTTCCAAGTAGGCTGTATAGGCCTTATAAAAGCAATCGATAACTTTGACATAAATTTACAGGTAAGATTTTCCACTTATGCCGTTCCTATGATCATTGGCGAACTGCGAAGGTATCTACGCGATAACACTGCACTCAGAGTAAGCCGCTCAATACGAGATACTGCATATAAGGCGCTGAAGAAACGTACGGAGCTGATGGACGAGCTTTCACGCGAGCCTAAACTCGGTGAAATAGCAAAGGCGCTTGATATGAAAGAAGAGGACGTTGCCTTCGCACTCGAAGCCATACAGGATCCCGTTTCGTTATATGAACCCGTATATCACGACGATGGCGACGCATTGTTCGTTATGGACCAAATACGGGACGATAAGGATGGGGACGAAAAGTGGCTGGATTCAATAGCCATAAGTAACGGCCTTAACAGCCTTGCCGACAGGGAACGCAGAATAATAGAACTACGCTTTTTCCACGGGCGAACGCAAATGGAGGTTGCCGAGGAAATAGGCATAAGCCAGGCGCAGGTTTCCCGCCTTGAAAAGAACGCGCTTAAAAGCATGAGAAAATATGTATAGCGCAGCTTAAAAGCATAACCGCGCCGCGCCCGCCATACAATGGCTGTATGGGGGCGTTTTTATATGAAAAAACCAAGGCGTATGATAAGGCTTGGCCACAGGGTTGGCCAAATAATGGATATTCCGCTGGAAGCAATAGGCGATACGGTAAAGATATGCATTATTGCGGACAGCTTTGCAAGCATAGAAAACTATAAGGGCGTATTTGAATGCACGGAATCACTCATACGGCTGCGCACGGCATACGGCATAGTGCGAATCGAGGGCGAAAATCTGTCCTTAGGTGAGCTTAGAAGCGAGCGCGCCGTGATAAACGGCAGGGTAAAATCGGTTGCATTTGAAAACTAACCGTTAAATATTTAAGAAAATGCATTTTGAAAGGCAGCCTATGAGGTTTGGCGTATGGCATTATCTTTCGGGATATGTTATTATTGATATCAAAGGCAAGAACCTTGAACGGTTCCTCAATCGCGTGGTGCAAAGCGGTGGAGACATTTGGCACGTTAGGCGCACCGGAAGCGAAAGCGTGCGTGCATGCGTATCCGTCGCCACGTTCTATGCACTCCGGCCCATCGTACGTCAATGCGGCGTAAGGATAAGCATAGCCGCCAAGCGCGGCGCGGTGGTCTCACTTTCGCGTTTTCGTTTCAGGAAGGCGCTGCTGTATGGCTGGATGGTTGTGCTTGCGCTTATAATAGCTGCGTCGCGCTATGTATGGATAGTGGACGTTTCCGGCTGCGACAGGGTGGATGCCGATAAGCTTATAGCCTCGCTTAAGGACATGGGCGTGGGCATAGGAACGCATAAACGCGCCGTTGCAACGTATTCCTTGGGTCAAAGGCTCATGGCTACGGATGAGCGCATAGCATGGGCAGGTGTAAGCATAAGCGGCGTGGTGCTGAAAATAGAGATATCCGAAGCGGGCGAAACAAAGCCCGATACTTCGCAGTCAACGGAACCTACCAGCCTTTACGCCGCTAAGGACGGAATAGTAACCGAACTAAAGGTTATTGACGGCAAAGCCAAGGTGAACGTTGGCGATGCTGTAGTAAAAGGGCAGGAGCTTGTTTCCGGAATACTGCGAAATGACGAACTTGGGTTCATAACCACGGCGGCACGCGGCGCAGTAAGCGCAAACGTTGCATATATTGTCTCGGCCAAGGTTGGGCCGACAATAGAAAAGCTTTCGTTCAGCGGAACAGAAGCATATTACAACGCCGTAAAGCTGTTTGGCATATGCATTGCCGATGAACCGGAATACGCAAGCTATACCGATGAAACGGTATGTGAATATGAACTGACCGGCTGCATACTGCCATTGAAAGCGGAACGCCACCTGCGGCAGGAAACCATAGTGAAGCAGTCTCCCGCAAGCAGGCAGGAGCTTGAGCAGGCCGCCGTGGCAAAGGCTCAGGATAAGCTGAACGAGCTTATCCCGCACAGCGCCACAATAATATCCAAGCATACCGAGTATGAAACGGATGCGGACGGCGCCGTGACAGCCATAATAAGAATAATGACAGAGGAAAACATTGCTGAGGCAAGAGGTATATATGGACAACAATAACGAAATGAAACTTAGTGAAGCGACCGAAGCGCTTTGCACCGCAGAGTCTGCCGTTGAATCGATGGACGAGATGATAAAGCTTTTCGGCGTGTTCGACGAAAACCTGAAGGTAATAAGCGCCGAAACTGGCGCGCGTATAATTGCCGCGGGCGACTGCATACGCATTGAAGGCTCCGCCGAGGCAGCGGAGCTTGCCAAAACGGTTGTGGACAAGCTGCTTATAACCGTGCGTCGCGGCGAAAACGTGGACCGCAGCCGTATACGCTATGCCGTTGATTTGGCAAAAGAAGGAAACGCGGACCTTATTACTGAGCTTGAAAGCGACGTTGTGGCCTTCACCGCCAAGGGCAGGCGAATAAAGTGCAAAACGCTTGGCCAGAAGAAATATGTGAATGCGCTCAAGCGCAATACGGTAGTGTTCGGCGTTGGCCCCGCCGGCACGGGCAAAACATATCTTGCCGTTGCAATGGCCGTATTGGCATATAAGAACAAGGAGGTAGAGAAGATAATTCTTACCCGCCCCGCGGTTGAAGCCGGCGAAAAGCTGGGCTTTTTGCCCGGCGATCTTCAAAACAAGGTCGATCCTTATCTTAGGCCGCTTTATGATGCGCTTTATGACTTCCTTGGCCCGGAAACGTTTAAGAATCTTTCCGAGCGCGGCGTTATAGAAGTTGCACCGCTTGCATATATGCGCGGGCGCACGCTCAACGATGCATACATAATTCTTGACGAAGCGCAGAACTGCACCATAGAGCAGATGAAGATGTTTCTGACTCGCTTCGGCGAAGGATCGCGCGTGGTAGTTACGGGAGATATAACGCAGATAGACCTTCCGCCCGAAAGGAAGAGCGGACTTGTGCATGCGCTTGGCGTACTGAAGGACGTGGAAGGTATTTCCCAGATATATCTTACATATAAAGACGTGGTTCGGCACGAAATGGTGCAGCGCATAATAAGCGCATATGATAAGGCGTACAATAAGAAGAACTAAGCAGGAGGTGCATACGGATTGGCAAAGCGGGAAGCGCCGAAACAGATTACGAAGAAAAACGCAAGACTGATTTCACTCGGTATGCTTGCGCTGTCGCTTGCAATAGCTTTTGTATGCGTAAAGGGCATGCTTACGCCCATACGTTATGACGTAAAGGTGGGGGAGGCGTCCTCCGCGACCATACTTGCCACATGCGAAGCTGTTGACGAGATAAACACCGAAATAATGCGCGAAAAGGCGCGCATGGAAACCGGCAGCATATATGCCATCGATTCCGTCAAAATAGGCGAATATAAACGCGGGGCGGAGGATTTCTTTTCCGGAATAGATAAGCTTTACGGCAAAGCAGCTGCGAATATTCCGGAGGATGCGGATATTCCCGCGTCCGCCGCACAATGGGGCGAAACGCTTTCAGCTTCCGCAAAAGCGGCGCTGTGTTCAAGCGTATCTCCCGCCATAGACGAAGCAAGCCTTCTCGCCGTGCTTTCATCTACGGACGATCAGCTGCAAACACTCAAGGACATCACAATGTCCAAGCTTGACACTGCGCTTGAAGCCGGCGTATCGGAAGAAGGGCGCGATGGGCTTGTTTCAAGCTGCACGCGGGAGATAAACGCAATGAGCGCAATACCTTCCGGCCTGAAAAAAATAGCGGTGCAGGTATTCGATGCATTCCTCAAGCCTACGCTCAGCATAGATGCTTCCGCAACGGAAGCCGAGCATGCCGCGGCAATAGAGAGCGTTGAGCCAATAGTCGTAAAAAAGGGCCAGGTCGTTGTTGAAAAGGGCAGCATAGTGAGTGAATCCCAGTTTGCTCTGCTTGAAAGCATGGATCTTGTTAAAGGGGAGGACAGCAATACCAATCTTACCTTCGGCGTGCTGCTTATAACGCTTTTGCTTTTCGCGCTGTTCACCGTATACATGCGCTTCATGGAAAAAGAAACGCTTTCAAGTATAAAGCAAATGGCGATAGTTGCGGTGCTTATAATGCTTTCATGCGCGCTTGCATATCTTACAAACCGCGTGGATTACCGCTTTACGCCCATACTCATACCCGTGATGCTTTGTTCCCTGCTCGTCGGCGAAGGCACAGCGTATGCGCTTACCGCGCTTTTGAGCATTTTTTTCGGCATCATGGCCGGCGGGAGTGGCAGCGGCATACTCGGCTCGCATTGCGCCGTTATGATAATATGCAATACCATTTCCGGTCTTGCTGCAATATTTGCGCTTAAACAAGCGCAGAGCAGAGCATCCATGATAGCTGCCGGCGCGGTTGGCGGCGGTTACGCGGCGCTTGTTATGGTCGCGCTTCAGCTCATGCTGAAGACTGCTTTCTTGGGCGTTATGGAATCGCTTGCGTGGATATTCGGCAGCGCAATACTGTGCGCTCTGCTGGTTACAGGCTCGCTTTCCATATGGGAAACTTTATTTGACGTAGCCACACCAGCACGACTGAACGAGTTGAGCAACACTAACCATCCGCTTTTAAGGCAGCTTATGGTGGAGGCGCCCGGCACATATCAGCACAGCATAAATGTTGCCGCGCTTGCCGAAGGCGCGGCCGAGCGCATAGGCGCGGATCCGCTGCTTGCACGCGTTGGCGCGTATTATCACGACGTAGGCAAGCTGAGAAGGCCGCTATACTTCAAAGAGAATCAGAAGAATGGCGAGAATATACACGATTCTTTGCCTCCGCTCGAAAGTGCGCAGGCCATAATTGCCCACCAAAAGGACGGCGTAACGCTGCTTACCAAATATAAACTCCCTTCCGCAGTTATAAAAATATGCGGCGAGCATCACGGCAATTCGCTTATGACTTACTTCTATTTCAAGGCTAAACAGGCGGACGAGACCGTGAAGGAAAAGGGCTTCCGCTATGTCGGAAACCGCCCTTCCACAAAGGAAAGCGCAATAGTAATGATGGCCGATGGATGCGAGGCTGCCGTAAGGTCGCTTGGCGATACCAACAGCACCGCGGTTGAACAGATGGTGCACAAAATAATATGGGGCAAGCTGAACGAGAATGAGAACATGATGTCCAATGCGCCCTTGACCATCGCCGAAATATCAGAAATCGAAAAGAGCTTTCTCAAGACCTTCGCAGGTCTTATGCACGACAGGATAGAATATCCTAATATGGAGGACCTAAAGGCATGATAGAAGTAATACTCGAAGCCGAATGCCCTAATGAAACGGAAGCCATAATCCGCCGCGCGGCATCCGGCGCTCTCAGCGCACAGGGCGCAAAGGGGGATATAAGTGTGTTGGTAACGGACGATAACGGCATACGGGCCATGAACAGGGATTACCGCAGCGTGGACAGGCCGACCGATGTGCTCAGTTTTCCTTCAAACGAAGGGGATGCTCTTTCCGCAGTGCCGGACGGTTTCTTGGGCGATATTGCAATATCGATTGACCGTGCTAAGGCTCAGGCCGAAGAATACGGGCACTCGTTTGAACGGGAGCTTTCGTTTTTGACCGTGCACGGCTGCCTGCACATATTGGGCTACGACCACATGAATGATGAAGAGAGGCAAGAAATGTTTGCCCTTCAAGATAAAATATTAAACGATATGGGGATAACAAGATGAGAAACATACACGAATTTGAAGTAAAGAACCTGCTCAGGATGGCTAACGACGCTAAGGAGCGCGCGTATGTGCCGTACTCCGGTTTCCGCGTAGGCGCGTGCTTAAAGGGCGCTTCCGGCGCATATTATTTCGGCTGCAATATTGAAAACGCCGCCTATTCGCCAACCGTTTGCGCCGAGCGCGTTGCAATGCTGCGCGCCATATATGAAGGCGAACGCGAATTCGATGCCCTTGCAATAGTTTGGGATGGCGATACTCCTGCGGTCCCCTGCGGCGTTTGCCGCCAGGTACTCAGCGAGTTTTGCGATGGCGAAATGCCAATAATCTGCGCCAACCGCAAAGGCGAATACAAAATGGTATCGCTTGATGATCTGCTTCCGTATGCTTTTTCAAAGAAGGACATGAATCTATGATAAGTTCCTCTTACCGTTCCGGCTTTGTATCCATAATCGGTTCACCAAATGCGGGCAAGAGTACGCTTATGAACCGCATAGTCGGGCAGAAAGTGTCAATAGTTTCGCCCAAGGCGCAAACAACCAGGAACCGCATAATGGGCGTTGCAACAAGGCCGGATTATCAAATCGTGTTTCTTGATACGCCGGGCGTTGCCGCGCCAAAAAACCGCCTTGGCGAATATATGCTTAAAGTAGCATATGAATCGCTTAATGAAGTTGAATGCGCGCTGTTCATGGCAGATGCCGCAAACGGCATACGCGAGCGCGACGAAGCGATAATTGCAAAGCTTAGGGACGCCAAGGCGCCCATAATCGCCGCCGTAAACAAATGCGACATTGCAGGCGCAGACGCAATATCAGCCGCGCGGCAAAGGCTTGAAAAAGAAAGCTGCTTCAGGCAAATAATAGAAATTTCCGCCGAAAGCGGGGATGGAGTGGATGCGCTTGAAGCCGCCATAGCAGCATACCTTGTGTCGGGGCCTATGTATTTTCCAGAGGACATGGTCACCGATATGCCGGAGCGTATAGTGTGCGCGGAGATAATCCGCGAAAAGGCACTGAACCTTTTGAAGGACGAAGTGCCGCACGGCATAGGCGTCGGCATAGATAAAATGGCGCTTAGGCCAAGCGGCGAATTATATGACATGTGGGCCACCATATACTGCGAACGCGAAGGCCACAAGGGCATCATAATCGGCAAAAAGGGCGCAATGCTGAAGCAGATAGGCAGCGAAGCGCGCAAGGACATGGAATGGATGCTTGGTGCGCGCGTCAATTTGCAGCTTTGGGTAAAGGTGCGCGACGATTGGCGCAACAGCCCCGGCGCATTAAAAGAACTTGGTTACGAATAAAAAGAGGTATTTACCATGAGAATGGTTGACTTGATAATGAAGACCCGCCACGGCGAGCCGCTGAGCAAAAACGAGATAGAGGCCATAGTATCCGGCTTCACTTCCGGCAAAATACCGGATTATCAAATGTCCGCATGGATGATGGCCGTATGCTTAAAAGGGATGGGAGCCATGCAAACAGCCGAACTTACCATGGCCATGATGAATTCGGGCGATACAGTGGATCTGAGTGATCTTAACGGCATAAAGGTGGATAAGCATTCCACCGGCGGCGTGGGGGATTCAACCACGCTTATTGCCGCGCCGCTCGTTGCCGCATGCGGCGGTACTGTTGCAAAGCTAAGCGGCCGCGGCCTTGGGCATACTGGAGGAACGCTTGATAAACTTGAATCAGTTCCCGGCGTAAATATAGAACTGAGCATGGAACGTTTCAAGGAGATAGTATCGCAAATAGGCGTATGCGTAATGGGTCAAACCGGAAACTTCGTGCCCGCGGATAAGCTTATGTATGCCCTAAGGGACGTTACGGGAACAGTTGAGGGCATCCCGCTTATAGCTTCAAGCGTTATGAGCAAAAAGCTTGCCTCCGGTTCAGATGCGATTGTGCTGGACGTTAAGGCCGGCAGCGGCGCATTTATGCACACGCCAGAGGACGCCGAAACGCTTGCGCGCACAATGGTGGACATAGGCAACCGCATGGGCAGGCGCACAATGGCGCTTATAACGGACATGAACCAGCCACTCGGGCTAGCCGTAGGTAATGCGCTTGAAATAATAGAGGTATACGACGCGCTTTCCGGTAAGCTTGACAAAAATGACCCGCTGCTTTCCGTAAGTCTTACGCTTGCAGGCAAAATGCTCATCCTTTCGAACCTTGCAGGCGACATGGCTGATGCCAAAGCAAAGCTGATGCGCGCGCTTGAATCAGGCGAAGGGCTTAATAAGCTCAAGCTTATGCTAAGCGCATTGGGCGGCAGGGATGAATTTGTTGAAGATCCTTATAAGCTTGTAAGCGGCGTTAAGCAGAGGATAGACATATATCCGGCAAAGGATGGATATATAGGCGATATGCATGCGGACATGATAGGCATAAGCGCGCAACTGCTCGGCGCGGGCCGCGCAAAGAAGGGGGACAGTATAGACCCCACAACCGGCCTTGTGATGCATGTAAGGCGCGGGGACAGGGTAACGACACGCGATGCGCTGGCCACAATGTATGTGAATGATGCTGCGCATCTTGATGAAGCCAGGCAGACGTTCGTCAGCGCGATACGCATAGAGAACGAAATGCCCGCACATATTCCCATGGTATATAAAGAGGTGGATTAAATATAATGGCAAAGCTCATCGCAATAGACGGCAACAGCCTTATGCACAGGGCGTTTTATGCCCTGCCTGCCATGACTAACCGCGAAGGTACGCCTACGGGCGCGATATACGGTTTTTTAAGCATGCTGCTGAAGCTTGCCCAGCAGGAGCCTGAATATATGCTGGTCGCTTTCGATATGCACGGCCCTACGTTTAGGCATGAGGAGTACAGCGAATACAAGGCCGGCAGGAAAGCCACTCCTGACGAACTGCGCACCCAGCTTTCGCTTATACGCGACCTGCTGCCTAAGATGGGTATAACCGTGTGCCAATGCCCAAGCTATGAAGCGGACGACATACTCGGCACATTTGCGCGCATAGCAAACGAAAACGGTGTAGATGCGCTGCTTGTTACCGGCGACCGCGATGCGCTGCAGCTTATAGGCGAACATACGCATGTACTCATGACCAAAAAAGGCATAAGCGATACCATTGAATACGATGAAGCAACGCTTATGGAGCAATACGGTCTTGAACCCAAGCGCATGATAGACTTGAAGGCGCTTATGGGTGACAATTCCGATAATATTCCCGGAATACCCGGCGTTGGCGAAAAAACGGCATTGAAACTTCTTGCCAAATACGGCACGGTGGAAAACACGCTTTCACACGCAGCCGATGAAAAAGGCGCGCTCGGGCAAAAGCTTGCAAACGGCGCTGACAGTGCACGCATGAGCTACCGTATAGGCACAATAAACACAACTGCGCCGGTTGACATTGCGCTTGAAGATACCCGCTTCACTAAAAACACTTTATGCGGCGGCATTGCCATGATGCGCGAACTTGAACTGCGCAACCTTATAGACCGCATACCGCAGAACGCTGAATTCGTTGCAAAAGAAACGGCTGCATTCACCGCTAAGCACATAGTAATAAATAATTCTGCTGCCCTTGCCGAACTTTGCGCAAAGCTTGGCGATGCCGATATTGCCGCATTCCATATTGACGGTGTATTCAGCGTAAGCATAGACGACAGCACGCAGTACGACATTATGCTTGGCCAAACACTGCTTGACTCCGGACTAAGCGAAGATGAGGTTTATTTCGCATTAAAGCCCATACTCGAAAACGCAGCCATCGAGAAGGCATTTTTCGACAGCAAAGCAATACGGCATATCACGGCGCGCTTCGGCGTGAATATATCAAACGTAAGCTTCGACGCAATGATAGCGGACTATCTGCTGCACGCAATACATCCTGCGGCAAATCTGAAAACGCTTTCAGCCGAGCGGCTTAATTCCTCAGAAACCGGCGCGGCGGCGCTCATTAAGCTTAAAAGCGAGCTTATGAGTAAACTTGAAGCGAAGGGCCTTAAGAAACTCTATAATGAAATTGAGCTGCCGCTTATAGATGTGCTTTACGATATGGAACGCATAGGCTTCACGGTGGATCGCAATACGCTCAGTACCATGAGCAAAGAGCTTAACGCGCGCATAACATCGCTTGAAGCAGACATATACGAATGCGCAGGGGAAAAGTTCAATATACTTTCCACAAAGCAGCTTGGCACGGTTCTGTTCGAAAAGCTTGGCCTGCCGCCGGCAAAAAAAACAAAAACCGGTTATTCTACCGATTCAGAGGTACTTGAAGGCTTATACAACATGCACCCGATAGTACCAATGATACTTGAATACAAAACGCTCACAAAGCTATGTTCAACTTTTATAGACGGACTGCTGCCACTTATCGATAAGCAGGGCCGCGTACACACGCGCTTTAACCAAAACGTTACGGCGACGGGCAGAATATCAAGCACGGAGCCCAACCTTCAAAACATACCCGTGCGCACTCAGCTTGGGCGGGAGATACGCAAAGCATTTGTTGCAAGCGAAGGCCGCGTGCTTGTGGATGCGGATTATTCGCAAATAGAATTAAGGCTGCTTGCCGCCATGAGCGGAGACGAAGGCATGTGCCGCGCATTTATAGAAGGCGCTGACATACACCGCCGCACCGCAAGCGAGGTATTCGGCGTGCCGTTTGATGAAGTAACAAGCGAAATGCGCAGCGCCGCAAAGGCCGTAAACTTCGGCATCGTATACGGCATAAGCGATTTTGGCCTTGCGCGGCAGCTTGGCATATCCCGCAAGGAAGCCGCCCGTTACATAGAGCTATATTTCATGCGTTATCCCGGAGTGCATACATATTTGAAGGGATGCGTTGAGCGGGCCAAGCAGCAAGGCGCAGCCACTACGCTTTTCGGCAGAAGGCGCGAAATGCCTGAACTTAAATCTTCAAACTATAATACGCGCTCCTTCGGCGAACGCGTGGCCATGAACATGCCCATACAGGGTACCGCGGCAGACATAATAAAGCTTGCCATGGTAAGAGTGCATAATGAGTTGAAGGCGCGCGGTATGAAGTCAGAGCTGATATTGCAAATACACGACGAACTTATAATAGACGCCGTGCAGGAGGAAGCAGATGCCGCAACGGAAATATTGAAAAGCTGCATGGAAAACGTCGTCAACCTGAAAGTGCCGCTTCTTGCCGAGGTACACACCGGGCATAGCTGGTTCGATACTAAGTAAAAGGGCAGGGCAGCTACCATGATAATAGGGCTTACGGGAACGATAGGTTCCGGCAAATCCACTGTGTCTGCGCGGCTGAACAGTCTTGGCGCTGTCTCTTATACACATCTGACGCTGCCGA
>ENA-OYWS01000296-OYWS01000296.1-human-gut-metagenome-genome-assembly--contig:-NODE-296-length-25424-cov-8.424100_pt1 | contig 25424 bp, 20 predicted proteins | sample MGYA00244813_ERZ653402 | MGnify/ENA primary metagenome ERZ653402 (study PRJEB26926, sample SAMN06165021) | human gut metagenome | biome: ENVO:00009003; feature: ENVO:2100002; material: ENVO:00002003...
CTCCCTCTTAGAGGGAGCTGGCGAGCCGAAGGCGAGACTGAGGGAGTGTAAAGGCTCCCCGGACGGGGAACTGGCACGGCGCAAGCCGTGACTGAGGGGTTGTAACAAACAAAGAGCTGTAAGCTGCTTTATAACCCCTCCGGCTCACTACGTTCGCCACCTCCCCTTTCAGGGCAGGCTAACTCCCTCCGTCAATTCGCTGACGCTCATTGCCACCTCCCTCAAAGATGGAGGCTTAACGTAAGAGTTTGGACATAGGCCAAAATGCTCCCTCTTAGAGGGAGCTGGCGAGCCGAAGGCGAGACTGAGGGAGTGTAAAGGCGTGCTCCCACGCTCAGGTGAAAGCTACCGCCTTCGCTATATACTACTTCTATATACCCCTCTTTGTTAATTTTTAGTCACTACTGTACATAAGACAGCAGAGCTGTAACAGGTGATTCGGCCTTTCAGCTCTCATGTGATGCCTGCGGCATAAAGGCTCCCAGAACGGGGAGCTGGCGAACGAAGTGAGACTGAGGGGTTGAGGTAAAAAGCGAAGCCACGGGCGGGCCGCCAATGACGGCCCCTACAACGCCTAAGCGCAATTACACTGCTTGCGTCAGCCTCGTTCTTCGACGCAGAAATTCATCGTCGAAACTGCGTCGGAGAAAAAAGTCAGACATTTAGCCTGTTTCGACGATAGTGACGCAAGTGACGATAGTGTGCAGGAGTTTACCTTCTCTCTTAAAACAGTCCCGATATCATTCCGTTTTCGTCCACGTCTATGCGCTCCGCCGCAGGGACCTTGGGAAGGCCGGGCATTGTCATTATGTCTCCGGTCAAGGCAACTATGAAGCCCGCGCCAGCGGATACCTTAACGCTGCGCACGGTCACGGTGAAGCCCGTCGGCGCGCCGAGCTTTGTTTGGTCGTCGGAAAAGCTGTATTGCGTTTTTGCCATGCATACGGGCATATTGCCGAATCCCAGCTCCGTAAGCCTTGCAATCTGCTTCTTCGCCGCCGGTGCAATGCTTGCGCCGTCCCCGCCGTATATGCGCCGCACTATAGCGTCTATCTTTTGTTCTATGGTCATGTCCGCATCGTAGGCGAAGGTGAAGCTGCCCTTCTCATCCTCGCACAGGCGCACAACCTCGCGCGCAAGCGCCTCGCCGCCGCGTCCGCCGTCCGCCCAAACGGTCGAAAGCACGGTGTTCACGCCCAGCTCGCGGCATTTTTCTATTATAAAATCAATCTCCGCATCCGTATCCGTTGGGAAGCGGTTCACCGCCACAACGCACGGCAAGCCGAACACGTTCTTTATGTTGGACACATGCCTTAAAAGATTCGGCACGCCCCTTTCAAGCGCGGGTATGTTCTCCTCCGTAAGCTCGGTCTTTGCAAGGCCGCCGTGCATCTTCAGCGCGCGCACCGTTGCAACTATAACTACAGCGTCCGGCGTAAGGTTCGCCATGCGGCACTTTATATCAAGGAACTTCTCCGCGCCCAAGTCCGCGCCGAAGCCAGCCTCCGTAACGGCATAATCGCCCATCTTCAGCGCCATGCGCGTTGCCATAACGCTGTTGCAGCCGTGGGCAATGTTTGCAAACGGCCCGCCGTGCACGAACGCGGGCGTACCCTCAAGCGTCTGCACAAGGTTTGGCTTTATTGCGTCCTTCAGCAGCGCCGTCATGGCTCCCGCCGCCTTCAGCTCTGCGCAGGTAACGGGCTTATCGTCATATGTGTAGCCCACTATCATGCGCCCCAGCCTCTCCTTCAGGTCTGCTATGCCCGTTGAAAGGCACAGCACGGCCATAATCTCGCTTGCAACGGTAATATCGAACCCGTCCTCCCTGGGCGTGCCGTTCACCTTGCCGCCAAGGCCGTCCACTATGAAGCGGAGCTGACGGTCGTTCATGTCCATGCAGCGCTTCCATGTTATCCTGCGCGGGTCTATGTTAAGGGCGTTGCCCTGCTGAATATGGTTATCGAGCATAGCCGCAAGCAGATTGTTTGCCGCGCCTATGGCATGGAAATCGCCGGTGAAGTGCAGATTTATGTCCTCCATGGGCACCACTTGGGCGTATCCGCCGCCCGCCGCGCCGCCCTTTATGCCGAATACAGGCCCCAACGAAGGCTCCCTCAGCGCAACAACCGCATCCTTGCCAATGCGCCTTAACCCGTCCGCAAGGCCGATTGTGGTGGTGGTCTTGCCCTCTCCCGCGGGGGTGGGGGTTATGGCGGTAACAAGCACCAGCCTGCCGTCCTTCCGCTGCGTCTCCTTCAAAAGGGCGGGGTCAATCTTGGCCTTGTAGCGGCCGTATTGTTCAATATATTTTTCGTCCACGTGGGCAGTCTTGGCTATTTCGGTTATTGGGCGCATTGCCGCGCCCTGGGCTATTTCAATGTCGCTTTTGTACTGCAATCGTTTGTTCCTCCCGCATATGCAAAAAATTAGGCCGTAGCACAGGTCAATTATAACCCATACCGCGACCGAAGAAAATACGCTGCGTATTATATATTATTTTGCCCGGTTCCTCATTTCAGGAGCCGGGCGTTTTCATTGCCGTATATTTTTATTCGGTTCGTTTGAGCAGATAGAAATGGTTCATGCCATCCTTTGAATCGGTCACGTTGCAGCCAAGCTGCTTCTTTTTATCCTTATCGCATTCGCACAGTATGCCGAGTATTGTATTTGCAAACGGCATTCTGCAGCTTGCGTCTTTAAGTTCAAAGTACAGCAGATACTCCGCCCCGTCCTCAAGGCAGCGCCATTCGTCAAGGAAGTCCTTAACGCGCTCCCAGCCGTGCTTTTCATACACAAGCGTATACCCCTCATCGTGCAGCGGGTCGGTGTATTCTTCTTCCTCCTGCGCTTCGTCTCCGCTTTCCTGCGGCGTATAGCTTATGTCCGCATCGTTTGCCGTGAGCATACTTTCAAAAAAGCTGCATACGTTATCGGTTATCCGCGCGTACTGTTCGCCGTCTACATCGAACTGCTCGTTTGGGTCGTATGTGCGCATAGACTCCGTTACCTTTTGCCTTATCGCTTCCAGCTGTTCCTTTACCATGTCAATTTCACCCTGATATGACCGCTGTATGGCGCGCACGGTCTCAAGCTTACTCTCAAGGGAGGCTATCTTCTCGTCAAACGCTTTATACACGGTCGCGCTATCGGCATCAAGCAGCGGCTTTATTTCGTCTATGGTGAAAAGCGCGCTTTGCAGGTTCTTTATCTTAACGAACGTTACCGCCTGCTCCTCATCATAAAAGCGATAGCCCGAGTACCTGTCCACCCGAACGGGCTTGAGCAGGCCAACGCGGTCGTAATACCTAAGCGTTTGCGGATTGCAGCCGCACAGCTTTGCAAATTCCTTTATGGTCATATCATCCATCTCCTTTCGGATAAGGTTATATCATTGCACTTAGGTGAAAGGTCAAGGCCTGCGGCAAAATATATATTCACGCTTGGCCTCCATAGTTGAGTACGATATCGTACCAATTTCAATCAAAAGAACCCGCCTGCGCAGTAAATGCGGGCGGGGATAGTTATTTTGATGAATCTCTATGCCACAGCAGCACTTTCAATTCAAACTTGCTTCTTAAATTTCAGCGTTAAGCCATCGTATTTCCGTCCGTTGACCTCCCGCTCTCCGATACAGCGATTGCACTCAGTAAAGCCAAGTTTCTCGGCGCAGCGAAGCATGCGAACATTGCCGGACCAAGTTTGCGTGTACAGCTCGCACGCACCGCTGTCAAGGCAGTAATCCATAAAAGCGCGAAGGGCATTTGTGCCGATACCGTTTCCCCATGAATCCGATTCGCAAATATCTATGCCGACAGCGCGGTGAACTATTTGGCCTTCCTCAGCTTTTCCTACCCATTCATAGTTTTCGTCAATGCAATAGGAACATACCCAGCCAATGTGCTTACCGTTCCATAAAATCTCAAATTTCCAGCGGTAAGCATCATCAGGGCGGTTTTTCACCGATTCATAGTATTTCGTCCATTCTTTGCGCTCTGTCTCCTCGTCCGTATCTTCCTTCTCCCAAGGAGCATCCCATTTTTCCCATTCACGTTCCGCCGTGAACCGGCGCACATAGTCCTCTATATCCGTCTCTATCATATCCCTAAGGATGATGTTTTCATATTTTATCTGCATAGCTTATTCCCCCCACTTCTTGGTGTTTGGACAAAAGGCATACCGTCTCGACAGATGCCCCGCATTCGTCAAATTGCGTGAGCACCTTTTGCTCAATGGGAAACTTGTACGCAATCGCCTTTACAAAGCGTTTCTGTGTCTTTTGCTCCTCACGTGGGAACAACTCAACCTCGGAAATCAGGTATTTCACAAGGTCGCGCCGCTCTGCCGCATTCATTCTATCATAGATTGCGTCAAAAGACGAGAGGATTCCAATCATAGATTGCACAGACATCTGCTCGCTTTCCAAAGTTGCCTTTTTCATCAGGCTCTCTTGCAGCAGATCCTCCGCCTTATAAATCTGGTCATAGAGGTCATTCAGGCGGCGGGTCATGTCTGCGCGGCGGCGCTCTGCATACTTGTCATCCGGAGCAATGCGGTCAATATCCCGCTCCAAGCTGTCGCGGCTGCGCTGTAAAGCGGATAGCTGGTTTTTGTAGGCGGTAATGTCATTCTCGACCTCGGTCATGTCCACGGCGGTCATTACCTTTTCCTGCAAATCCTTGATAAACTGCGGATTGCGAACAATCTTCCGGGTGTACTCCATCACCTCGTCCTCAACCTGACTGGCTACCACGCCATTCCTGCGGCATACCGAAGTCCCCCGGTGTTTTGTCGCATAGGAGCAGACATAAGATTCTGTGCGGCGCTCCGTGCCGTCCTGATTTGTCCACTTGGTCATACCGATATACATAGGTGCGCCGCATTGCGGACATTTTACGATACCGGACAACAGATGCGCGTTATACTGACCAATGTTGTGATTACCCTTTTTCCCACGAATGGCTTTGATCTCCTGCACCTTGTCAAAATCCTCTTTGGAAACAAACGCCTCATGGGAAATAACCTCACTCAAAATATACTCATCCTGCTTCACAAGTCGATATTCGTTATCTTTGCCGGGAACTTTCTCTGTCCGTCGCTTTCCCCATGCCACGCGCCCCGTATAAACCGGATTGCTAAGCATTCTCTTGATGTGGTCAGAACTCCACTCTCCATAGCTGGGGCGGATGGCATTCTTTGCCGGTGGGCGAGTATAACCGTTTCGATTGAGATAGCCCGAAATTGCCGTGTAGCCCATGTTGCGGTTCAGGAACATATCAAAGACCAGTTGCACGACAGCCTTTTCTTCCGGGACGGTCTCCAATTTCCCTTTACTCTTGTCATCGCCCTTTACCAGACGATACCCATAGGGTGCAAAGCCACCGTTCCAGCCGCCGGATTTTGCTTTTTCCTCGCGCCCCAAAAGGCTCTGTGCAATGATGTTTTCGCGCTCCAACTCAGCTACCGCGCCAAGAATGGTAATCATCATTTTCCCCATAGAGGTCGAGGAATCAAGCCCATCTTCTACGCACATCAGGTGAACGCCGTATTTCATAATGAACTCAAGGGAGTTCAGCACATCCCGCGCGTTTCTGCCAAACCTCGATAATTTGAAAACCAGCACATAGTCCGTATGCACTTTTCCACTCTGAATGTCATCCAGCATCCGCTGGAACTCAGTCCGTCCCTCGATACTCTTGCCACTTTTGCCTTCTTCAACGTAGGTATCAAGAACGGTCATACCCCGACGCTCGGCGCATTCAGCCAGATAGTGTTTCTGCCCGTCCAGACTATACCCCTTTACCTGACGCTCACTGCTGACGCGGATATAGATAACACACGATTTGCCCTCTTTCGTATTATACATAGATTTCCTCCTATTGCAGGACCGGGCGGTCATCGACCGCCCGGAATACTCTGCTCAGATTTTCTGATTTTCCTTTTCTGCGGCAGCATATTTAATCAGGATTTGTGCCAGAACATTGATAAAGTTCTGGTAGCAGTCCCTCTGCTCTGCTGTCATCTGAACCACGCTCTCCTTGGGAAAGCGAAGCTCGGTTCCATTGTTTGCAGTGTAGCTCTTGTAGTTTTCGTTTTCTACCATGTAATCACTCCATTTGACGTTATGTTCGTCAGCCGAATGAAGTGCCGCTCTTTTAATGGTAACTCAACAGTTACTATTATATGCTATTTCCAGTCTTGGGTCAATAGCTCCGGAGCGATTCTCCGGTAACTCCTGAATTGACATTTCTGCTTGCTCTCATGTATAATTACTTTGATAATTCCCGGAGGTGAAGTCAATGAGTATGGCTCAGGTTATCCGGGCTGCTATGAAGAAGCAAGGCGTAACCGTCAGTCAACTTTCAAGGCAGCTTGGCTGCACAACCCAAAATATCAGCGGCAAAATGCGCCGTGACAATTTCAGGGAAAGCGAGTTGCAGGAAATAGCGGCGGCTATCGGCTGTCGGTTTGAGGGTCGTTTTATTTCAGAAGAAACAGGAAAGCCGGTTGAATAACATTCCTGTCTCATGGGTGGGTAAGCTGCTGCAACAGCTTACCCATTCAGCATTTCTGCGGCTTTTTTGATATTCGCGCTGGCATTGCCTTTGCGGAAGTTCTCCCCGTCGAAGCGAATCGGGACGCAGACTTCCAAGATGCGGTCAAAAATGCGGCGGTCATCCAGATCGGCAGCTTGCTTCATAACGGAAAGCGGAATATTGGTCGTGACGATCATGGGCTTGCCGGTCAGCAGCCGCTTGTCAACCACATCGAATACGCGCTCCTTGACAAAGCTGGTGCTGCGTCCCGCCCCCAAGTCGTCCAGTATGAGAAGATCGGGACGCATAAGCGTTTTCGTGTAATGGTCGCGGTCCGAGCCGAAGCTGCCCTGCATACGGTTGACCACGTCGGACATTCCCACAAAGAGGACGGACTCCAAACGGTCAATCAGAGCGTTGGCAATACCCCGGATGATCTTCGCGCCATCATTGCCGGAATGAAAGCGCATACCCTGAAAAAGAAGCGGGTCATGGATGCTCCCGCAAAACCCAGTGGCAGTTTGCTGATTGATATTCAGGCAAAGCTGCAAGAAGGAAAAGGTGCCGGTTACGCACGGTGGGCAAAGAACTTCAATCTGAAACAGCTTTCCCAAACGCTGATCTATCTGGAGGAAAACAATCTTCTGGACAGATGCATCCTGGAAGAAAGGACTGCCGCCGTCACAGCGCAGTACCACACCCTGTCCACCAAGATGAAGTCCGCCGAGCAGCGCATGGCGGAAATCAAAGTGTTGCAGCAGCACATCATCAACTACGCCAAGACCCGCGACACCTATGTTGCCTAACGCAAGGCTGGCTACTCAAAGAAGTTCCTTGCGGAGCATGAGCCTGAGATCATACTTCATAAGGCGGCAAAGCAGTTCTTTGATGAACAGGGCTTGAAAAAGCTGCCCACCGTCAAGAGCCTGCAAACAGAATACGCCCAGCTCCTATCTGAGAAGAAAGCCATGTACGCAGATTACCAGAAAGCCAGGGAGGATATGCGATCTCTGCAAACTGCCAAAGCAAATGTAGATCGGATTCTTGGAGACAATTCTCTCACCGTGGCGAGAGAATCTGAAAAGGACGGGCGTTGATGCCCATTTAGCGATTTGCAAAATCGTGTAGCCGCTGGAACTTTCCAGCGTTTCCAGAACACACTTTCAGCGTTCTGCGGGGATTGGGGCAGAGCCTCAACAAGCAGAAACCCCTCACTTCCACTTCCGTGGAAACGAGGGGTTTCGCATATGGCGCGCCATATGCATTGCTTGCTACTCTTATACCCAATTCGGTATAATACTGGCAAGCAATGCACCTGTAATACAAATGCGAAAAACCATCCATTCCGCTTCCACGGAACGAATGGTTTTTCTGCTTGTTGAGGCGCTGTCCCAAGCCCCGATGAACGCAGTCCTTCGGGCTGCGGCTGCGCGATTCTTCGAATCGCTTTTCGACCATCTATTCCAGTCAACAAGAAATGCTTAAGAATTGTCAGCATCGACTTTCCTGTGATAGATTGGCATTCACGGCTTTGCTATAATTGCGCCGGTTTGATATAAGAGCAAAAAATTGAAGCCCTTCCCTTTCCATAAGGAGTGTCAATGTGAAAACACAGAGAATACGGCACCCGTTGCTTATCCATAGGGACAATACCGCTTTTCGGTGCAGGCGTATTCTTGAAGGAAGGCGATTTTTCCATCTACAGACCAACGGATCAGAGACAGCCCGTCGAAGCCGGTTGGAGCTTCCCCGGAAATCTGGCATTGAAAGTACCAGCGAACTACGGTGGTATTTTCGGAATTCAGAAATTCCTGGATGTCCCAGCGCAAAACCTGACCGCTCCTGTGCCAGTCCCGGAACCAGCGGGCAATCATCTCCCGCCCGTAATACTCCGGCCCCCAGCTCTCAATGTATGCGGCATCCTCTGTGAAGAGATCGGAAAGCTCTGCTTCCCGGCTGTCCAGCCAAAGGGAAAACCACTTCCGAATGGTGTCTTCTCTCTGCTTCATTCCGCCAGTCCTTTCAGAAAATCGCCAATTTCTCCGGCGAGAATTTCGTGCCCTAAGTCATTGGGGTGCAGGCCGTCGGTGGTCAGCTTTGCGGCAATTTCCGGATCGTTTGCCCGGATAACGCTGGTTTCAAACAAATCCAGCAGAGGAAGGCCATAAAATGCCGCCGTATCCCGTATGACCCGAACATAATCTCTCAGCAGCCAACCGCGTTCCCCTTTGGGGATATTCTCTCCCATCCGGTGCAGGGGTGTCAGGACGACAATGATTGCGCCCGGAAACTGATTCGGCAGCCGGGAGAAAAGGAAATGACAGGCGCCGATAAAGGTGCCCGGCGTCCGGTCGGTTTCAGTGCCCATGGGAGCGTCGCCATGCCCGTGATCGTTGGTTCCGCCGAACACCACAATGATGTCGGCATCGGGGTTCATTTCGGAAAACCGTCCGCAAAAATCCTGGTCAAATTTGGGCTCCCCAGAGGGAATCCGCTGCCGGGCAATTCTGGTGCCGCCGATGCCGTAATTCCGGGCTTCCGTCAGACGGTATTTCCGCTTCATCACGTCCACATAGCCCTTTTCCGGGGAAGTCGCGCAGCAGCCTTCCGTGATGCTGTCCCCTAAAAAGTTGATTTTCTTTCCTGTTAGTTCCATATTCATACGCTTTCGTTATGCGCGGGGCGTGTCTATGCCCCGCGCAAAGTGTTCAACGGATGTCCCGGACGCTGCGTACCGATACGCTGTCCACGCTGCCGCGGAGAATCTTCACGGCCTTTACACCGCCGTCCATGTCAAAGTAGTTGTCGGAAAGCACCACATCGGCACCTGCCTGAATCTCCACGCTCCGGGCATACCCCTTCGCGGTGACAATGATATCGTCATCCTTGACAAAGGCGTTCAGTTCTGGATCAGCAAAGCGGAAGTGCTTGGGAGCGCAGAAGAGGACGCTCCCCTCGCCTACCCCATTGCCCGCCTCATCCAGCAGTTGGTAGGAATAGTAGGTGTCATAAGTGCCGTAATTCGAGAAGTCCTGCTCCGGCAGCCAGACGGCGGACAAAGCGGGGACGGTCACATCGAAGCTGCCTTCCTCGATAACGGAAGCGTCCGGGCGGCGCAGACTCCACTTTGCCTTGCCCCGGAATTCCTGCATGGTCTCGTTGCTCACGTTCAGGTGGGCGGACTTTTTCAGGCCAAAAGGCTCGGCATTGACGTTGGTATTCTGGGAGAGAATGCCCTCCTCATGGCAGGAAATCAGCACAGGGGCAAAGAACCGCTTTTCATAGTAGTGCAGAGCCTTCCAACGGCCAAAGTAGTCGATGCTGGCCCAGCTGGCTACCGGCCAGCAGTCGTTGAGCTGCCAGACCACCGCACCCATGCAGCAGCCCCGGTGCCGCCGCCAGTGCTCGACACCGTACTGCATGGCCTGTGCCTGCAGCAGCTGGGAGGCGTATACCAGCAGCTCCAGACTGCGGGGATACAGGTACATCTGGGACAGATAGAACAGGATGCGCCCGTTGGCAGAGGCGTTGCGCTGGTGCTTCTCCATCACATAGGAGAATACGTTCCGATCCTCGGGCGCGGTAAAGCTTTCGATGGTTTCCATGCAGGGGAAGGACTGGAAGCCAAATTCAGAGACATACCGGAACTGATGGTTGCGGTAGTCGGTGAAGGGGAGAAGACCGTGCCAGACCATCCAGTAGTGGACGTCGCCTCGGGTGGGATCCTGGGGATCGTCAAAGCTGCCGCCGCTGGAGGGGCTGGCGGGCCAATAGAAGGCCTGGGGATCCTCTGCTTTCAGAACCTTGGGGATGATGTACTCGTACATCTTGATATAGTCAGCCTTCTGACGCATGGAGGTGACCCACTCGCCCTGGGCAACAAACTGCTCCATTTCATTATTGCCGCACCACAGGGCGAGGGATGCGTGGTGGCGCAGACGGCGGACGTTGTCTACAAACTCGGCGGTGATGTTCTCCTCAAACGCGTCCGTCAGATTGTACACGGCGCAGGCGAACATGAAGTCCTGCCATACCAGCAATCCAAGCTCGTCACAGATGTCATAGAAGAAGTCGTCGGGATAGTAGCCGCCGCCCCAGACCCGGATGCAGTTCATGTTGGCAGCCTTTGCGTCCTCCAGCAGACGGCGGGTGCGCTCCGGGTTGACTCTGGGAAGGAGATTGTCCTCGGGGATGTAATCGGCGCCCATGGCAAAGATGTCCACGCCGTTGACGCAGTGGCTGAAGCTTTCGCCCCACTGATCTTTACGGCGGCTGACGGTCATGGTGCGAAGGCCGATGCGCCGGCTCCAAACGTCCAGCTCCTTGCCCTTGGCACACAGGGAAACGCTGAGCTGATACAGCGGCTGACCGCCGAAGCCGGCAGGCCACCAGAGCTGGGGATTTTGGACGATCAGCTCGCAGTCGGTGCCGCTGGCAGTGAGGACGGAGCCGTCGGGAGCGGTGACGGAAACGTTGACCCAGACTTCGTCATCGGTATAACGGTTCAGATTGGTATGTATGCGCAGACGAACCGTGCCGTCTTTATGGACCTGATCCACCCGAACGTCCTGAATACGGGCTTTTTCGATGCTGATGATGGAAATGTTCCGCCAGATGCCGGCGTCAGGCAGACGGGGACCCCAGTCCCAGCCGAACATGCAGTGGGCTTTGCGGATGTTAGGGAAGCCCACCATGGCATCAGAGCTGCCGTCTGCCACGGACTTTGCGTATGCTTCCTTAATATACTTAGTAGGAGAGCGGAAGGAGACGGTGATGGTGTTCTCTCCGGGATGGAGAACGGACTTAACGTCGAACTCCCAGATTCTGTGCATATTGCAGGCCTCACCGACGATCTGACCGTTGATATGGACGGCGGCGATGGTGTCCAGTCCCTCTGCCCGGAGCAAAACCTTGTCCCCGGCGAGAAGGGCATCGTCCACCTGGAAGCTGCGGAAATAGACAAAATCGTTGTCCATCAGCTTTAGGGCTTCCATTTCGTTGTCCCGGTAGAATGGATCGGGAATCCGCTCCGCGGCGAGCAGGTCATGGTAAACCGAGCCGGGGACGGTGGCGGGGACAGCAGCAAAGGGGGTGCCCGGAATTTCCAGCGTCCATGCGCCGTTAAGGGTGTGTGTTTTCATTGGCAATACCTCCGAATACGTTTTCGAAATCGACTTGTTTACAAAATACACTATAGGACAATCATTCGTCAAAGTCAATAGCTTAATGGTGAAAATTGGACTCAGATTAAGCATGTTCCATAGTTTGTCAGCGGATTGCACAAAAATTCTTGAATTTCAAAAACCCTCTTGACAAGAAAATAAAATGGCGTTAATATAGCTATACGAAAACGTTTCAGATATGTGGCCGATTGTTTAAAATGCACATGTCCTTGCATTCGCAGACAAATTCAGGCCCCGGAGGCCATTATGGTGACGATAAAGATGATTGCAAAGGAGTGCGGTTTCTCCATTGCCACTGTCAGTAAGGCGCTGAACGGCGCGCCGGATATCAGCGCAGAGACAAAAGAGACTATCCGCAAAGTGGCTTCCCAAATGGGTTATACACCAAATTCTGCCGCACGGATGCTGAAAACCAGCCGCTCGTATAATTTTGGCGTTCTTTTTGAGGATCAGGCCAACAAGGGGTTGACGCACAGCTTCTTCTCCCACATTCTCAACAGCTTCAAGCATCGCGCTGAGGAACTGGGCTACGACATTTCCTTCATCAGTGACCACATGGGCGGTCAGGAAATCAGCTATGTGGATCACGCCCGTTACCGTAACTGTGACGGAGTGGTCATCGCCTCCGTGGATTATACGGAGCACGCCGTGGTGGATCTGGCGAACAGCGGCATCCCCGTTGTGACGATTGACTGTGTGTTTGAAAATTGCGGCAGTGTCCTGTCCGATAACGTGGGCGGGATGACGGAACTGGTGAAATATGCGTATAGTATGGGACACCGGAAGATTGCGTTCGCCTATGGAGAAGATACGCCGGTGACACGCCGCAGAATCTCCGGCTTCTGCAGAGCCTGCAAGGAACTGGGGCTTTCCTTGCCGGACGAATATTTGGTTCAGAGCATGTATCTGGATCCGGAATCCTCGGCGGCGGCAACCCGGAAGCTGATGGAGCTTCCCGATCCGCCAACGTGCATCCTCTATCCCGACGACATCGCCCACCTTGGGGGCAAAAACGAGCTTGAGAAAATGGGTCTGTCCGTCCCGGACGATGTCAGCATCGTCGGGTATGACGGCATTGATTTCTGTCAGATGCTCCGCCCGAAGCTGACCACCATGCGGCAGGATGCCGAGCGGATGGGAGAGCTGGCAGCCGAGGAGCTGGCAAGAGCAGTGGAAGAGGGAAGATCCTACATCCCGGGACGCCATGTGGTTGGCGGGACCCTGCTCCCGGGCGAAACGGTGAAAAAGCTGACACCGTGATTTCATCCGGCAAAAAGGGATATCCCTTTTTGTGTCTTTCCTGAAAGGAAAGACATGATAAACCATTGTAGTTAATGGCCTTCCCCAAGAAGGTCAATAACAAAAATTAAAGGAGGAAACACAATGAAAAAGCTCATCGCGTTGCTGCTGGCGCTGGTCATGGTTATTGGCCTTGCTGCCTGCGGCGGCTCCGCCACTACGGAGACGAAAGCACCCGTTGCCACCGAGGCTCCCACGCAAGCGGAAGCCCCTGCTGAAACCGAAGCAGCCGGCAATACCACCGACTTGCCTCGTGACGAGACCCTGTACTTTGCTGGTCAGCAGTGGGGTACCGTCAACTCCTGGAACATCATCGGAACCAACCAGAATAACGCCATGGCCATCGCCGCTGGTGCCGGCTACCGTACCACCATGTTCGAGACCCTGTACATGTGGAACGTAATGACCGGCGAGCTGATCGGTCTGTTGGCCGATGGCGACTACACCTGGAACGACAACATGACTGAGCTTTCTGTCAATCTGAAGGAAGCCGCCCACTGGTCTGACGGCACGCCTGTCACCGCCGCCGACGTTGTCCGCACCTGGGAAATCAGCGTTGAGATCGGCAACGGCACCGGTTCTTCCTACGGCGCTTTCATCGACAGCATCGAGGCTACCGGTGACAAGAGCCTGGTCATCCACTGCAAGCTTGATGCCAGCGGCGCGCCTGTCAACCCCCTGAAGGTTCTGGACTTCCTGGAACTGGCTCCCATTGCGCAGGCTGCCTGGATCGACAAGGTCGTTGAGCGCTGCAACGGCGACGCCACCGCTATCCTAAACGACCCCGGTGATGATGTCGTTTGGTCCGGCCCCTACACCAAGTACTACTCCGACGATCAGAAGGTCGTTCTGATCCGTGACGACAACTACTGGGGTCAGGACGCCTCCATGTGGGGTAAGCTCCCTGTTCCCAAGTACCTGGCTCACGTTATCTACGCTGATAACGCCGCTGGTGAAGTCGCTCTGAAGGCTGGCGAGGTTGACGTTTGCCAGCAGTTCATCGGCAACATTCAGAATCTGTGGCTGGAAGACGGCCTGCCCATCTCCACCTTCTATGACGAAGCTCCCTATGGTGTCTGCCTGACCATGCCTACCGCATGGTACAACATGAACCTCCCCGTTATCGCTGAGAATACCGCCCTTCGTAAGGCCATTGCCATGGCTGTTGACTACGATACCATCATCGCCAACGCCATGACCAATCAGTCCCCCAGCTTCTCCGATGTTCCCCGCTCCCTGATGAACCCCACCGACGGTGAGCAGGCTCTGTACGATCACGACGCCGTTGCCGATCTGCAGTGGACAGGCAATGACATCGAAGGCGCCAAGGCTCTGCTGGACGAAGCCGGTATCGTGGACAACGACGGCGACGGATGGCGTGAGTGGAACGGTGAGAAGATCTCCCTGAACGCTGTTTGCCCCAACGGCTGGACTGACTGGCAGGCCTCCATGGAAGTGGTTGCCGCTGCCGGTAAGAACATTGGCGTTGAGATCACCACTCTGTATCCCGAGTACTCCATCTATCAGACCGTGTTTGTCGATCCCGACCAGACTGAGTACGCCATCTTCATGTGGTCTCCCGATGCTTCCACTCCCTCCAATCCCTGGGGCCGTGTGAACCAGTTTATGGGCAAGGACTATGTGGGTATTGCCAACAACTGGTCCGGCAACTGGGGCCAGTACGTCAATGACGAGGCTGAGGCTCTCATCAAGAAGATCCCCACCACCACTGACACTGCTGAGCTGAAGGATCTGTACACCAAGCTGACCGAGATCTACCTGACCGAGGTTCCCAGCTTCTCCCTGATGTATCGTCCTTCCGTGTTCCACTGCGTCAACGAGTCTGTCTGGACCAACTTCCCCGCCGGCGATGACGGCCGGAACATTCCCCCTGCTGACTGCACCGATGGCTACGGTATTGCCGCGCTGTACGAGCTCGAGCTGGTCGGCTAATAGTTAATTCGAAGCGGCCATGCTCCTTCATGGAGCATGGCCCTTCCCGTTTTTATGCTAAAGGGGGAAAAGTAGCATGAAAGGCTACCGTAAATATTTTGGAAAAAAAATAATCTGGTTTCTTATTACTTTTGTCGTTGCAGTATTCCTCAATTTCTTTCTGCCCCGGCTGATGCCTGCCAACCCTGTCGCGGCCATCACCGGTAAAATGGCGAACGGTATGTCCGACGCCTCTGCCGTGCAGGAAATTTACGAGCGTTATGCAGAACAGTTCGGTACGAATAAGCCTATGGCGGAGCAGTTTCTGATCTTCTGCAAGAACGCCATCCACGGCGACTTTGGGCTTTCCTTCAGCCAGTATCCCAGATCCGTCAGCAACATTATTTCCAGCGCCATCATGTGGACGATCTGCCTGCAGTTGCCCGCGATCCTGGTTGGCTGGCTGCTTGGCAACCTGCTTGGCGCCCTGGCGGCGTACATCCGCAAGGGCTTTGACAAGGTCCTGCTCCCGACCTTCCTGTTTTTGGGCAACGTCCCGGCTTTCGGTATGGCAGTGATTCTTCTTGTTCTCTTCGCCGTGAAACTGAAATGGGCTCCCATTTCCGGCGGCTATGGTTTTGATATGATTCCCAATTTCAGCTGGAGGTTTATTTCCTCTGTGATTTCTCACTACCAGCTGCCCTTCTGGAGCATTGTCCTGGTTTCCATCGGCGGTCAGGCCGTGGGTATGCGCTCCATGTCTATCTATGAACTTAATGCCGACTATGTCAAGTATGCCCGGTTCCTTGGCATCAAGGATCGCAAGATCGTCGGTTATGTTTTCCGCAACGCCATGCTGCCCCAGGTCACCGGCCTGGCGCTGTCCATCGGCACCATGATCGGCGGCGCTCTGGTCGCTGAGATCATCTTCTCCTATCCCGGTCTCGGCAGCACCATGTACAGCGCCGTGACCGCGGCGGATTATCCCTTGATTTCTGCTACTACTCTGATTATCACCATCATGGTTCTGATAGTGACGTTCCTGCTGGACATCATCTACGGCTTTATCGATCCCAGAGTCAAGGCCGCCCAGTTTGACAGCTAAGGGAGGAATTAAAAATGAAGAATACACTGCGCCAGATTTTTCATTCCCCCAAATTTGTGGTTGGTTTTGGCATTTTTGTGTTTATCCTTCTGATCATGCTGATCTATCCCATGTTCAACCCCGGAAACCCTCTGGAAATGATTGGCGTTGGCACCTTCGCATCTCCCGGTACTTACGTTTCCCTGTATGACGCCGTGGGCACCGACACCGAGACGCTGCGCCTTTCCGACGCGGACGATAACCGAATCGCGAAGGCTCTGTCCGCTGAGGACAGGGTTGCCATGGTGGAGTGGTTCACCGCTATGGGCATCGACGTGTCCGGACTGGACATTAACGACACCGACGCGTTGGTGGATTTGTGGAACGACAATTACGAGGTTACCGCCAAGCCTGCCGGCATGACCATGGCAAAGCGGAACTATTACAAGCGCCTGAATAACGCTCTGCTGGAGCTGCGCTCCGCTGACGTGCGGATTATCGCCGATGAGAATGATGAGGGCGATCTGGAAAAGGTGAATTCCATCAGCAAAACCGACTATGTCAACATCCGTGCCGTTGCCAACGTCAAGACTCTGCCGCTGGGCACCGACAACTTCGGCCGCGACGTCCTTAAAGAGCTGGTGTCCGCCTGCGGCACCTCCATCAGAATCGGCCTGATCGCCGGTGCCGTTGCCACAATCATTGGCCTGACCCTGGGCCTGCTGGCCGGTTACTTAGGCGGCTTTGCGGACGATCTGATTATGTTCATCACCAACATTTTCACCGTTATCCCCAGCTTCATCCTGCTGATTTTGATTTCCTATTCCATCGGTCAGGAACAGCGCGGCGCGGCGGTGGTCGCGTTGGTTATCGGCTTGACAAGCTGGACCTGGACCGCTCGTTCCGTCCGTTCTCAGGTCATCAGCCTGCGCAACCGTGACCACGTCAACCTGAGCAAGCTCTCCGGACACAGTCTGGTTCGCATCGTGCTGACGGATATCCTGCCTTACATTGCTTCCTATGTCGTCATGGCTTTCATTCTTCAGGTTTCCTCCGGCATCCTCAGCGAAGCACAGCTGTCACTGCTGGGTCTTGGCCCCAAGACCACCGAGGTTCCTACGCTGGGTCTGATGATGAACTGGGCCATGCTGTATTCCGCGCATACCAACGGTTCCTGGTGGGCTTACTTCCCTGTGATTCTGACCATCACCCTCATCTCTTTCTCTTTGAATCTGATGAACACGGGTCTCGACCAGGTATTCAATCCCACCCTGAGAGACTAAGGAGGACGACGCAATGGGTAAAGTAATGCTGGAGGTCAGAAACCTCAAAACCAAATATGTGACCCGCTTCCACGAGGATGTTTACGCCGTGGACGGCGTCTCCTTCAAAATCGAGGAAGGCAAGTCCCTGGGCATCGCGGGCGAGTCCGGCTGCGGAAAATCCACGCTGGCGCTTTCTATGATGGGCTACTATTTCCCGCCTCTGCACTATATGAGCGGCGATATCGTCATCGACGGCAGAAATATCTCCGGCATGAAGCCGGATGATGTCCGTAAGAGCATCCTCGGCACGGAAATTGCCTACATTCCCCAAGCTGCCATGAACGCCCTGAACCCAACCCAGAGAATCATCCGCTTTATCGAGGACGTGGTGCGGGCACATGACCCCAAGAAAGACAAGAAGCTGATCCGGGAGTTGGCGGAAGCACGGTTTGCGGAACTGGGTCTGCCGCCCGAGGTGCTGGATAAACACGCAGTGGAGCTGTCTGGCGGTATGAAGCAGCGTACCGTCATCGCTGTGTCTACCATTCTGAACCCCAAGGTTCTGATTGCCGACGAACCTTCCTCCGCGCTGGACGTGACCTCTCAGAAGATGGTTATCAAGATGATGCGGGAGCTGATGGAAAAGGGCTATATCAAGTCCATGCTGTTCATCACCCACGAGCTGCCTCTGCTCTACAATGTGACCGATGACATCATGGTCATGTACGCCGGACAGATTGTGGAAAAGGGCACTGCGGAAGAAATGGTGTTCGATCCCGTGCATCCGTACTCCCACGGCTTGATGAGCTCCATTCTGGTTCCCGAGGAGGGCACGCGCGGACACAAGCTGACTGCGATTCCCGGTACGCCGCCCAACCTGAAAAAACCGCCTCAGGGCTGTCGTTTTGCCGAGCGGTGCAAGTACGCCCGGCCTGAGTGCCGCTACAGCGCCATCCCCGAAAAGGATCTCGGCGACGGACGTATGTACCGCTGCCTGCTGGGTCAGGATGAATTGAAGGAGGTGTACAGCCATGAGTGATTACGTTCCGAAAACGAAGGATTTCACCAACGCACCGCTTTGCCTGTCCGGCCACGGGGTAACCAAGGTATTCGGACTTGGCGAAAAGAAAACCGTGGCTGTTGACCATGTGGACTTTGACTTTCACGAGGGCGAGTTCGTCTCCATCGTCGGTGAGTCCGGCTCCGGTAAGACCACCCTGTCCAAAATGCTGCTGGGTCTGCTGAATCAGACGGAAGGGGAGATCCTGTTCCAGGGCAAGCCCCGGGACGTTTCCTCCCACAGAAAGAAAAAGGAATACTGGAGAGGCATTCAGGCCATTTTCCAGGATCCCTTCTCTTCCTTCAATACCTTCAATAAAATTGACACCGTGCTTCTCGACTGCATTAACATGCGCGGCGGCAAGCATCTCCCCAAGGAGAAGAAGATCGAAATGATGACCGAAGCCTGCTCCTTTGTAAACCTGAAGTTCGCGGAGCTGACCAATAAGTATCCCTTCGAGCTCTCCGGCGGCCAGATGCAGCGTCTGATGATCGCCCGTATTTTCCTGCTCAAGCCCAAGATTTTGCTGGCGGACGAGCCGACCTCCATGGTTGACGCCTGCTCCCGCGCCACCATTCTGGATATGCTGCTACAGCTGCGCGATGAGATCGGCATGACCGTTATCTTCATCACCCACGATATTGGCCTGGCGTATTACATTTCCGATACCGTTTATATCATGGAGCATGGCAGGTTTGTGGAATTCGGCAAGGCGGACGAGGTCATCCTCAATCCCAAGGCCGCGTATACCAAGCGCCTGATCAGCGACGTTCCCAAGATTCATGAGGAATGGGATCTGAGCACGGTAGAACTGAAATAGTATCAGCCATTACCGCAGCATTGCGGAAATCTTAGCCCTCAACGCTGCGGTAAGCTCGTATAAGGAGTATGTATTATGGAAATTAAAGCACTGGTTTCCCAAATGACTCTGGAAGAGAAGGCCGGCCTGTGCTCCGGTCTGGATTTTTGGCATACCAAATCCGTCGAGCGTCTGGGAGTTCCCTCCGTGATGGTCAGCGACGGCCCGCATGGTTTGCGCAAGCAGGATGACAAAGGGGATCACCTGGGCATCAATGACAGCATCAAGGCTGTGTGTATGCCGGCAGCCTCTGCCACGGCAGCGTCCTTCGACCGGGATCTGATCCGGAAAATGGGCGAAGCCATCGGCGACAGCTGCCAGCATGAAAAGCTCAGCGTTGTTCTGGGCCCGGCTGTCAATATCAAGCGTTCCCCTCTGTGCGGAAGAAATTTTGAGTATTTTTCTGAGGATCCCTATCTGGCGGGTGAAATGTCTGCCGCCTATATTAACGGCGTGCAGAGCCGCAATGTGGGCACCTCCATCAAGCACTTTGCCGCCAACAATCAGGAACACCGCCGCATGAGCTCCAGCTCCAACGCCGATGAGCGGACGCTGCGGGAAATCTATTTCCCCGCCTTTGAAACATCCGTGAAAAAGGCGCAGCCGTGGACGGTGATGTGCTCCTACAACCGGATCAACGGCGTCTATGCCTCGGAGAATCCCTGGCTGCTGACCGATGTGCTTCGGAAGGAATGGGGCTTTGAGGGTTATGTGATGTCCGACTGGGGCGCGGTTTCCAACCGTGTTGCCGGCGTTGCCGCCGGGCTGGATCTGGAAATGCCTTCTTCCGGCGGTATCAATGATGCCCGGATCGTGGAAGCGGTTCGCAGCGGCAAGCTGGACGAAAAGCTGGTGGATCAGGCGGTGGAGCGGATTCTCACCATCAACTTCCGCTACCTGGAAAACGCGAAACCCGAAACTCCCTGGGATATGGGAGCCCAGCACCTTCTGAGTGCAGACATTGCTGCAGACTGTATGGTTCTGCTGAAGAATGAGGGAATTCTGCCCCTGAGTCAGGACGAGGAGGCGGCCTTTATTGGCGAGTTTGCGGTAAAGCCCCGATTCCAGGGCGGCGGCAGCTCCCATATCAACTGCTTCAAGACCACCTCCGCGCTGGAAGCGGCGGAGGGAAAAAAGGTGACCTATGCTCGGGGCTACAGCGTTGCGGAGGACGCGGCAACCGATGAAATGATTGCCGAAGCGGTTGCCGCAGCGAAGAAAGCCAAGGTTGCCGTTGTGTTCGCGGGCTTGCCGGATGCTTATGAATCCGAGGGCTATGACCGCAGCCATATGCGTATGCCCGACTGCCAGAACAGACTGATTGAGGCTGTCGCGGAAGTGAACCCCAACACCGTGGTGGTACTCCACAACGGCTCTCCTGTAGAGATGCCCTGGATCGGCAAGGTCAAGGCGGTTCTGGAAGGCTATCTGGGCGGTCAGGCGGTTGGCCTGGCGACGGTTCGCGTGCTCTATGGCGAAGTGAATCCCTCCGGTCATCTGCCGGAGACCTTCCCCGTCAAGCTGTCCGATAACCCCTCCTACCTTTTCTACGGCGGCGAGGGCAACGAGGCGGACTACCGCGAGGGCGTGTTCGTGGGCTACCGCTATTATGATAAGAAGGAAATGGATGTTCTGTTCCCCTTCGGTCACGGCCTGAGCTACACCACCTTTACCTACTCGAATCTGCGCCTGAACGCGTCGGAGATCACCGACCGGGATACCCTTACCGCCACGGTTACCGTGACGAATACCGGCAGCCGCTTCGGCAAAACCGTTGTCCAGCTCTACGTAGGTGAGAAGCACAGCGAGGTGCTCCGCCCGGTGCGGGAGCTGAAGGGCTTTGATAAGGTTGCTCTCCAGCCCGGGGAAAGCAAGGATGTGACCTTCACACTGGACAAGCGCGCCTTCGCCTACTGGAACGCCCAGATTCACGACTGGCACGTCAAGACAGGCGAGTTTACGATTGAAGTGGGGCAGTCCTCCCGGCACATCGACGTGAGTGCTGCCGTGAATGTTACCTCCACTGTGAGGGTCAAAAAGCACTACACCATGGACACCATTTTCATGGATCTGATGGCAGACCCCAGCGCAGCTGCCGTGATGGCGCCCATGCTGGAGGTCATTAAAAAGACGTTTTCCCCGGACAACGCCGAGAACACAGATGCGGCAAAGGAAGCCATTTCCGACGAGATGAACATGGCGATGATGCAGTATATGCCCCTTCGCGGCGCCCTGAGCTTCGGCGGCGGAATGGTGTCCCAGGAGATGCTGGATCGTCTTCTGGATCAGCTGAACAGTCTTTAATTTCATTTGGGAGGGCCTGTGTAAGGCCCTCCGGCAATCATCATCTTCCATCTGGAGGACTTTCGCCATGCAATATGGTTTTTTTGACGATAAAAGAAAAGAGTATGTAATTGAAACCCCGGCAACTCCCATGCCCTGGATCAACTATCTGGGCAGCCAGGAGTTTTTCTCCCTCATCAGCAATACCGCTGGCGGCTACTGCTTCTACCGTGACGCGAAGCTTCAGCGCATCCTGCGCTACCGCTACAATAATGTCCCGGCAGATGTGGGCGGACGGTTTTTCTACATCAAAGAGGAAGATAAAGCGCCCTGGAGCCCCACCTTCCATCCCGTGGATCGGTCGCTGGACAGTTACCGCTGCCGTCATGGTATGGGCTACACCGTTTTTGAGACGGAGAAGGACGGCCTTTACGCGGAGCTGACTTTTCTCGTACCCATCGGGGAAAATTGCGAGGTGCAGCGCGTCCGCCTGACCAACCGCTCAGCGGAAACCAAGCGCTTCCGCTTCACCGCTGCCGTAGAGTGGTGCCTGTGGAACACGGTGGATGACGCCACCAATTTCCAGCGGAACCTGAACATCGGCGAGCTGGAAGTGGAAGGCAGCGCAATTTATCACAAAACCGAATACCGGGAGCGGCGGAATCACTATGCCTATTACGGCGTGAATGCCCCCATTGCGGGCTACGACACCGACCGGGATCATTTTTTGGGAACCTTTGGGACTTTTGCAAGACCTCAGGCTATTCTGAGTGGAAAGACCGGCGATTTTGTCGCCCACGGCGGCGCGCCTATGGCGGGACTGGCGCTGGATGTAACCCTTGCACCTGGCGAAGAAAGGGGATTTGTGTTTGTCCTCGGCTATGGCAAAAATCCCAGAGACCGGAAATTCCTGACTCCCGGCGTCATCCGCAAGGATACCGCCTACCGGGTGCTGAAAAAGTTCTCCACGGATACATCCGTTGAGAATGCCCTGACGGAACTGGCAGAATATTGGGACAAGCTGCTGGGCGTCTACACCCTGGAAAGCGGAGACGAGAAGCTCAACCGTATGGTGAACATCTGGCACCAGTACCAGTGCATGGTCACCTTTAATATGAGCCGCAGTGCCAGCTACTTTGAGTCCGGTACCGGACGGGGCATGGGGTTCCGGGACAGCTGCCAGGATTTGCTGGGTTTTGTCCACATGGCGCCGGAGCGTGCCCGGGAACGCATCATCGACATTGCCTCCATCCAGTGGGCGGACGGCTCCACCTATCATCAGTACCAGCCTCTGACAAAACGGGGCAACAACGATGTGGGCAGCGGCTTCAATGATGACCCGCTGTGGCTGGTTGCCTGTACTTACGCTTATATCAGCGAGACGGGGGACTTTTCCATTCTGGAGCATCCCACGCCCTTTGACAATGTCCCCGGCAGCGAAGCGCCCTTGATGGAGCATCTGCGCAGGAGCGTCCGCTACACCATGAACCATAAAGGACCCCACGGCCTTCCCCTGATTGGCAGAGCCGACTGGAACGACTGTCTGAACCTGAACTGCTTCTCGGAAGAACCCGGCGAGAGCTTCCAGACCACCGGCCCTTCGGAAGGCCCTGTGGCGGAATCTGTGTTCATCGGCGGCATGTTCGTCCTCTACGGAAAACAGTATGCCTCGCTGTGCCGGTATGCCGGTCTGGACAACGAGGCGGCGGAGGTGGAAGCAGCGGCGGCGGAAATGGAAGCCGCTGTCAAGACCGCCGGTTGGGACGGAGACTGGTTTGTTCGCGCCTATGATGCTTACGGCAATGCCGTGGGAAGCCATACCTGCGACGAGGGCCAGATTTTCATCGAGCCCCAGGGTATGTGCGTCATGGCCGGCATCGGAACTGACGACGGCAAAGCGGTTCGGGCACTGGACTCCGTGCGGCAGCGGCTGCTGGGCAAATACGGCGTGGAGCTGCTGGCACCCTGCTATACCGTTTATCACAAAGAGCTGGGAGAAATTACCAGCTATCCTCCCGGATACAAGGAAAACGGCTCCGTTTTCTGCCACAACAACCCTTGGATCAGCATCGCGGAAACCGTTGTGGGCAGAGGAGAGAATGCCTTTGATATCTACCGCAGAACCTGCCCTGTTTATCAGGAGGAACACAGCGACATTCGCCGGGTGGAACCCTATGTCTATGCCCAGACGGTGGCGGCCCGCGCTTCTTACGATGAGGGCGCGGCAAGAAACAGCTGGCTCACTGGCACAGCCGCCTGGACGTTCGTGAATATCAGCCAGTATATTCTGGGTGTGAAACCCACCCCTGCCGGATTGCAAATCGACCCATGCCTGCCCGGGGCGCTGGAGGAGTACTCTGTCCGGCGCCGTTACCGGGGTGCAGCCTACCACATCCACGTGGTTCAGACGGGGACTTACAGCCTGCGCGTGGACGGTGAAAATGTGGCGGGCAATCTGATTCCCATGAAGGACGGGAAGAAAAAGTATCATGTTGAGGTGACAGTATGAGCAAGTTTCCAAAGAATTTTCTATGGGGTGTTGCCTGCGCATCTTATCAGTGCGAAGGTGCCTGGAATGAGGATGGGAAAGGCCCCAATATCTGGGACGATTTCTGCCATGACCCCGCTGCCAACAACATCAAAAACCGGGACACCGGCGACGTAGCCTGCGACAGCTACCATCGCTACCGGGAGGATGTGGCGCTGATGAAGCAGCTTAATATCAAGGCATATCGCTTCTCCATCAGCTGGGCGAGAGTCATACCTGACGGTGACGGCGAGGTCAACGAACAGGGACTCCGGTTTTACGACAATCTGGTAGATGAATTGATTGCGAGCGGGATTGAGCCGCTGATTACCCTCTACCACTGGGATCTGCCCAGCGCCCTGCAGGATAAGGGCGGCTGGCTGAACCGGGAGATTGCGGACGTTTTTGCACGTTACGCCCGTATCATCGCCCAGCGCTTCAAGGGACGCGTCCGAAACTTTATGACCATCAACGAGCCTCAGTGCATTGCTCAGCTTGGCTATGGAACAGGCAATCACGCCCCCGGCTGGAAGCTGCCGGAGGAGAAGGTGGCTCTGGTTTACCACAACCTTTGCCTTGCCCACAGCGCTGCCCAGCGAGCCATCAAGGAGGTATGCGGCAAGGAAACCCTTGTGGGCGTGGTGCCATGCGGGAGCCTTGCATATCCCGAGAAGGATACCCCGGAGGGAAGGGAAGCGGCCTACCGCGCCAGCTTTGACCTGAAGGTGGGCTGGAGTTTCAACGTTTTCCTTGACAGCCTGATTCTTCACCACTATGACGACAGTGCGTCGGATGCCTTTAAGCGCTTCGCCGCCACCATTGATCCCGGGGACTGGGATATGATGGAAACGCCGGACTATCTTGGCCTGAATATCTATCAGGGCTTCATGGTCAACGAACAGGGCGAGGAAGTCAAGCGCAATCCCGGCTTCCCCCTGACCGCTTGCAAGTGGGGCGTCACGCCGGAAGTGCTGCACTATGGCCCTATGCACATCTACCGCCGCTACGGTCTGCCCATTTACATCACCGAGAACGGCCTGAGCTGCAACGACAAGGTCTATCTGGACGGGAAGGTGCACGACCTTGACCGGATTGATTTCCTGCACCGTTATCTTTTGGAGTTGGGCAAGGCCATCGAGGAAGGAACGCCCATCCGCGGATATCTGCAGTGGAGTTTTCTGGATAACTTTGAATGGAGCTCCGGCTATGAGGAACGCTTCGGCATTGTCTACGTAGATTACCGTACCTGCGAGCGAATTCCCAAGGAATCTGCTGCCTGGTACGCCGATGTCATCGCGACCAACGGTGGGAACTTATAAAGAAGCTGCTTTCTACGAAACGTTCTGATACTATTTCCTGATTAAAATCTTTGATTTTAATCAGGAAGGCATCGCCT
>ENA-OYWS01000314-OYWS01000314.1-human-gut-metagenome-genome-assembly--contig:-NODE-314-length-24383-cov-7.019237_pt1 | contig 24383 bp, 19 predicted proteins | sample MGYA00244813_ERZ653402 | MGnify/ENA primary metagenome ERZ653402 (study PRJEB26926, sample SAMN06165021) | human gut metagenome | biome: ENVO:00009003; feature: ENVO:2100002; material: ENVO:00002003...
CGAGATCATGCCTAGTCTCGTGGGCTCGGAGATGTGTATAAGAGACAGGATAGAGCGTGCGCACCGTTGCCGCCTGCGAGAACAGCATGATAGACATGATGAAGAGCGCTATGGCGAAGAGGAACGGATACTGTGTCACGATTGTTGCGATATGACCCTTGAAGAAGTCGAGGTTGCCGTTGAAGAACGTGTCGCCCATCCATGCTATACCGAAGATTGCCACCAGAGCGTTCATGCCGGCTGCGAACACGTTGCCCTTCACGGCGTCCTTTACGTTGGCTTTGCTCACAAGCAGAATGAGTGCGGCGGTAGACATCATCACTATCTCTATAATCTCGGGCATCGACACGCGGTGCAGCTCGCCGTCTACCATGAACGACGGGCGCAGCGACGGCGCACTTCCGAACACTACGACCAGCAGCACGCCCACGAGGAATGCTGCGACGGCATACTTCGAGTGCGGGTCGGGGTTCTTGATCATCTCGTCAATCAGTCGGCTGTCCTGCTCCGGATTGATGATGCCCTGGCGTACACGCTCCTTGTACACCTCGTCGTCGGTGAGTTCCTTGCCAATGCGGTTCTGCACGAACGCCGCCACGAGTATGGCTATAAGCGACGCCGGGATACATACTATAAGGATGTGTTTCAGCTCGATGCCCGCACCGCCGAGCAGGTCGGTACTGATGACGGCGGCTGTGGCTGCCGACACCGGACTGCCCGTGATGCCGAGCGAAGCGGCTATGGTAGACACGCTGAGCGGACGCTCGGGGCGTATCTTCGAGTTGGTGGCTATCTCGGAGATGATGGGCAGAAGCGAGTAGCTGGTGTGCGCCGTGCCTGCCACGAGGCAGAAGAGCCACGTGGTGAGCGGACCGAAGTAGGTGATGTGCGTGGGGTGCTTGCGCAGGAACTTGGCAGCCAGTCCTACAAGATAGTCCAAACCGCCAGCAGCCTGCAGCGTAGCCGCAGCCGTGATTACAGAAACGATGATGAGCATAACGTCGATGGGCAGGTTGCCGGGCTTCATGCCGAAGCCGAACACGAGGATGAAAACACCCACCATGCCGTAGATACCGAGTCCGATGCCGCCAACGCGCGCACCTTTGAAGATGAGAGCCAAAACAATGGCAAATTGTACGAAGATAATTGCTGTTGCCATAATTCTTTGTCTTAGGTTAAAATACGATGGTTTTTAGTTTTAATAATAGTTGTTCTTAGTAGTGTGCAAAATTACATAGTTTTTTTGTGTTTGTTTTTTTATATTTCTGACAAATATTTGTAAATTTCGAAAAATGTAGTAACTTCGCAACCTCCGTAGGAGGCTACGGCATTCTTGCCGTAGTCATGCAGTCTGCCATAGGAGGCTACGGATAACTCTTAATAATAAGGTAATGTTTATAGTAATATTGTTTATATTTCTTGGTATAGCCTTGGGTTATACCCTGCGCACCCGACTGGCTTCAAAGGTCGGCGTGATAAGTGCGTTGAACGGACGTTTCACGACGTGGCTGATATGGCTGCTGCTCTTCATGCTCGGTCTTGAGGTGGGCAGCAACAGAGAGCTTATCGCTGCACTGCCCACATTGGGCGTAGAGGCAATGGTGTTGTCGGTGAGCGCAACGCTTGGCAGCTGCGTGCTGGCGTGGGCGTTGTGGAAAAGCATGAAAGGAGGAGAGAAGCGATGAAAGGTAGTCTGATAGTAGTGGCGTTCTTCGTGCTCGGCGTGCTGGCAGGACGCAGCGGCGGTATGCCCGAATGGATGCTGAGCAGCGGCACAAGCTTCGTGGCGCTCTGCGCACTGCTGCTCTGCGTAGGCATAAGCATAGGTCTCAATCCTGACATGAAGAGCGAGATAAAGAGTCTTAATCCGCGCTTGGCTTTGCTGCCCGTAGCCACAATACTCGGTTCGTGGATGGGAGCGATGGCTGCATTCTTCCTGATGAGCAACGATGTGTGCTCCTTGCTCCATCACCGTCAGCTCACCGACTGTCTGGCTGTAGACAGCGGCTTCGCCTATTATTCGCTTTCGAGCATCTTCATCACCGAGTATCGCGGCGCCGAACTCGGCACCATCGCTCTGCTGGCTAACATCATACGCGAGATGATTACGCTTCTGCTCACTCCGCTGCTCGCCAAGTGGTTCGGTCCGCTGGCTCCGATCTCGTCGGGCGGCGCAACGACAATGGACACCACGCTGCCCATCATCACGCAGACCGTTGGTCAGCGCTACGTTGCACTCAGCATATATCACGGCTTCGTCACCGACTTCACCGTGCCGTTCGTCGTCACCATGTGGTGTACGCTGGCTTGATAGTGTGGCAGAGGGCTTAGCCTCTTACGTAGTGCGGCATGTCGGCAGGCGTAACCATCGATATCTCCACGATGCCTGCTACCTTGCCGTCCTTCTTCCATGCCGTCTGGTATATCACTTTATGAACGCCATGCTTCTCGATGGTGTAGGCGTTGCTGCCGCCGGTTGCAAGCAGTCGGCGTATTATCTCTTTCGACCTCTCGGAGTGGCACTCGTAAAGGTTCTTTCCGATGAGGTCGCCCTCCTTCTTGTAGGTTTCGCGCGACTTGTCGTTCATGTAGATGATGATGCCTTCCGCATCACACACCGTTACGGCACAATTCATTTCTTTTGCCCATTCGTAGTTTTCCATTTGTCTTGATAGTTTTAATTGATTATGCAAAGATAGTGCAAACCGAGAGCAATGAAGCTTGCTTCAATTGCAGAGGTGCAGCCTATCTTATGCAAAGATACACATTTTTTCGGACTGTGATATTTTATAGCGGGTTTCTTTGAACTGGAAGCCGCTTATCACAATCTGTTCAAGAAATCCTTTGAAGCTGATTTCTTAGTGCTGTCCAGTTTCAACGTGCCAAAATTGTAGCTCAATTTCACTACCAGGCGTTGAGTGTCGCCGCTGGTATCCATTGTTGTCCGTATGTTGTTATATTTCATTGTCCAGTTGTTCGCCCTGTCGGTATGGAATATGTCATTAGCAGCAACCGTCAAGTTCAGTTTGCCCTTCATTATGCGAAGTATATATACCAGATCCATCGTCCACCAACTCTTATGGTCGAACAACGTACTTGTACCGCCACTGTCGAAATAAGCATCGAATACTAAAATTGAATGGTTGTTCAATGGCCACTGCGCATTTGCATTAATATCCCAAGAAGCTTTGTTCCATGAGTGTTCTTCTCCTAAATAGTTTGCCTTGACAAAGGGCTGGACGAATGAACCAGTCAGATCTACCTGGACCGGACCTATCGAAAAGTTATACAAAGCGGTAGCTACAATGTTCTCTGACTTGTTAAAGTTCACAGGCATAAACTTGATGTTCTTATTGTCAACCGACGTTTCTGTCCAGAACGGCAGATCTACTATTCTGTCTTTACTTCTGTTGTAGGCTACTGATGCCAACAAGTTGCCATAGTTATAGCTGAGCTTTATGTTGGTTGTTACATTTGGCTTCAGCTGTGGGTTTCCTACCTTATATGAGATGGCATCATAATAGTAGAGTCCGGGATTCAAGTTGGAAAACGAAGGGCGTCCGATGATCTGTCCTACGGATAAGCCCACAGAAGATTTGGCTGTCAGTTGCTTCTTTGCTACCAAGTTGGGGAATAGTTTCCATTCTGTAGAGTCGGTGAACGTTCCAGACACGCCGGTCTCCAACTTTCTACGGTCGGCTTCCATGCGCAAGCCACCTTGCAAATAAAAGCTGCTGAATTGTCTCGAAAGTGACAAATATGCACCATACAGACTCTCGTGAGTATCGTATGTCTCTACATCCGCATTGTAGGCATAATTGCCTTTATTGTTCATAGTCGAGAAGAAAAGCCCCATTGACACGTTAGCCCACTTGCGACGACTGTTGTATGATAGGCGTGTACCTCCGATGTGATATTTCCCCTCACTTGCTGTAGCGACAGCAGGAACAGTGGCAGCCAATCCAGTCTCATCGGAGTGGTTCTGTGCGTAATCGGCTATAATAGAGAGTGTGCGTGTAGAGTCGATTTCGTTTCTATAGTTCACGCTGGCACTATGCAGATAGTCTGCTCCTCGCTTCTTCTGATTGAACGTCATTTCGGTTCCATTCATCGTCTGCCAAGTAGGTTCTTTTATATGCGTGTTGCCTATGTTGCCCGTATATTGAAAGCCGAACGACTGTTGTCGGCTGATTTCCCAGTTCATCGAATAGAACCATTCGAACATACGAGCGTTTCCTATCGTATGTCTCTCCTTTGCGCTCTCTATGTCTTTTTGTGGCAAGAATACAGTCTCTGTGGTTTTGTCTATCTGTGTTGTACTTAAATACGAAAACCCTGCCGTAAGAATATTGCTCACCTTCTTGTATTTCTCGTTTATGGACACATTTGCCATATCCACATAGTTTCTGGCAAAAATAGACGTGTTGCTTAACTCTGTAGACAGTGTATTGCCCAATGCTGTTTTGGTGGTGATGTACACAACGCCCTTATTGCTGGCGCTATATTCTACTGTTGGATTTGAATCAACCACAATCTTGTTTACCTGCGACGCAGATATGGCTTTAAGCTCAGCCATACTTACGGGTCTTCCGTTGAGAACAAATGTTGGAGTTCCACCTTCTAACAACTGCAAGTCGGAGGTTAATCCTGGAATCATGCCGAGCACATCGGTTACCTTTCCCATATACTGCAAATAGGAATGTGCTACATCCACGGTTATCTTGTTCAATTCTACTTTCACTGTGTTTCTTTTGCTCTTCACCACAACACCTTTAACCGTCATGGTCTTGGGTTGCAGCCTGATGATGCCCATCTCCGTATTGTTGAATATACGGTTTACGGTCTTATAGCCAATGTATGTGATACGGGCTAACACCTTTCTGTAGTTGGAAGGAATGACAAAGTAGCCGTTTTCATTGCTCACGCCCTGACCTACGATGGTGGAATCGATGGGCGACAGCAAGGCTATTGTGGCGTATTCGGCTGCATTGCCTCGTTCGTCTACAACACGTCCCTTATATCGAAGTGTTGACTTCTGCGTACATTCTACCATTATGTTGTCCTCTACCTGCGTCATTCTGATGGGGTAGAAGCCAATGAGTTGCATGATGGCATTTGGAACACTCATGTTGCGTATGCTCTTTGTCACCTTGAAGTCCTCCAACTCGTCGTACACAAAGTTAATGGTGTATTTATGTTGACGAGCATTCAGGTCCTTCAACGCCTCAGAGAACGACACATTATTATATTGTCTGGTGATGCGCTGGGCGTAAGACTGCTGGAAGAAAGACAGCAGAAAGAAAAGAAGCAGGCAGATGGTCTTGCTGCTGTCGGGCGTTGGCTTAAATATGTTTTTCATAATACGTCCTCCGTTCTTATTTTACTACCAGTTCTCCTTCGGCATACTCTATCTGTATGCGGTCGAAAGCATTCAGAATCTCCAGGTTCTGCTCCAATGTCTTCGTCTTGTTCCAGTTGAAGAAGAGACGCACATGCTGTGTTTCGGCGTTGTCATACCTCACCTTCACGTGGTAGAAGTCTGCCATCTGCGTAAGTATCGTTCCCAACTCAGCATTGTCGAACACAACGGGTTTCATGTCGAGCAAGTCCTTTGGCTCTGCAGTCACGGCTTTAAGGCTGTCGTCGGCTGACAGACCAGACTTGTCTGTCTGTTCTGTCACGACTTTATTGTCCGCAACTTTGTCAGAAGCCGCGAACTTTAACCAGCCGTTCTGCATGGCAGCCAAGGCTACGCCCGAGAGGAAGATGATGCCAATGATAGAGGCTGCAATCTGCATTCGGTTGCGGTAAGAAGTGTTTGCTCCGTTGCTAATAGACTTAGCCTTATTGTGCTTTTCCGAAAACTCCTTCCAGGCCTGGTCCACATCCACCTTCTTTGGCGTGGCCTTCTTGCCGGCCATTCTCGCCATAGCCAAGTCGCGTAGAAACTCCTGCGCTTCTTCGTCGGCAAGCAAGCGTTCCACCTGCTCGTCGGTATATTTCTCGGGATGCTCCTGCATATCGAAGAGCATCAACCGCTTTTCGTCTTTGTTCATCGTACTCATTGTTTTGCTCATTTAATTTGTTTTTTAATCCAGTCCATTGCCTTAGAGAGATGGTTGAACACCGTCACTTTGCTTACTCCCACCTCGTCTGCCACCTCCTGATACGACTTGTCTTGCAGATAGCGCAGGCGGAAGATTAGCTTACGGATGGGAGGTTCAAGGTCGTCGATGAGAAGCAGCAGTTGTTCGAGATGCTCGTCGGTGTCTTCAGAAAGAATCACGTCGGCATCATCCAACAATAGCTTCGCCACTCTTTCCTTCACGCTCTTGTGAGCAATCTGATTGAGACAGCGGTTGCGCACGCTCCGCATCAGATAACCTTCTTCGCTCTCAGGCAACAGGACCACATCATCAGCAAGAATCTGCGTGAACACTTCGCTCACCACATCCTTGCTCTCGTCGTCATCCGAGAGAATGTATCTGGCCAGATTGTACATCTTCTCGTAATGCCGCCGAAACATCTGTTCTATGTCCTTTTCTTGTGTCATATACTTATATATACAGTTGAGCAAAGTGAAAAACTAAGCAAAACATTGATTTTTTTGAAAAAACATTACAAAGGTAATGTATAAAATGAAAACAAAAAAAAGAGTCACTCTTTATGAGTAACTCTTCGTAAGTGGTGCCACCAGGAATCGAACCGGGGACACAAGGCCAATTTATAGACAATGTCAGTCCTTTGCTCTACCATTTGAGCTATGGCATGTATACAAAAAAAGAGTCACTCGAAATGAGTGACTCTTCGTAAGTGGTGCCACCAGGAATCGAACCGGGGACACAAGGATTTTCAGTCCTTTGCTCTACCATCTGAGCTATGGCACCAACTGCGTTGGTTTTGCGAGTGCAAAGGTACGCATTATTTTTGAATCTGCCAAATTATTTGCCGATTTTTTGTGAAAAATGATATTTTGAACCGTAAGTTGTGTGATTATATAGTGGTGTGAGAGTGGTGGGAGGGTGGAATTTAATAATGTAAAGCCTATGTTCTTGTCATTGTACACCGAACGCCGCCCGATCGGATTGCGTCCGCCGCCTGATTGGATTGCGTTCGCCGTCTGATCGGATTGCGTCCGCCGTCCGGTGAGTAGAGCAGAGTTTTTGCAACAATAGAAGACTGCTTTTTATTGATAAAAGAAAGGTGTGGGCTTCTATGGTGTAGCTCGGTTGGTGCAGCAGAGACTGCTGCACCCCCTATGAGCCTGCGTGGTTATGGCAGGATGCCATACCCTCTAATTATATTACTTATCGCTCAGCGGATTCCATCCCTGCGCCTTCAGTTCGAACTCCTGGTTGTCGCGTGTTACGAGCATCTGTCCGAGTTCAGGACGTGTGATGTGTCCAATCAGCTTCACGTTGTCCATCTGCTGAATCTTCTCGTGGTCGCCGATTGGCACGGTGAAGAGCAGTTCGTAGTCCTCGCCGCCGTTGAGAGCGCACGTCGTAACGTTCATGTTCAGCTCCTCAGCCATCACCGCCGTCTGGTAGTCGATCGGTATGTTCTTCTCATAGATGCGGCATCCGCAGTTCGACTGCTTGCAGATGTGCATCAGTTCGCTTGAGAGTCCGTCGCTGATGTCCATCATAGCTGTCGGTCGGATATTGAGTTCGCGGAAGCGTGCTATGATGTCGCCGCGCGCCTCGGTCTGCAACTGGCGCTGCAGCAGATACTCCTTGCCGGCGAAGTCGGGCTGGAAGCCCTTCAGCTCTTCGAGCGCACGCTTGTCGTTCTTCTTGCGCGCCTCGTCCACCTGCTGGTAGTAGACGCTTTTCTCGCGTTCGAGCAGTTGCAGACCCATGTAAGCCGCACCGAGATCACCCGTCACGCAGATAAGGTCGGTGTCCTTTGCTCCGTTGCGGTAGACGATGTCCTCCTTGCGAGCCTCACCGATGCAGGTGATGCTGATGGCGACTCCGGTGTACGACGATGTGGTGTCGCCGCCAACGATGTCGACGCCCCACTTGTCGCAAGCCATGCGCAGTCCGCTGTAGAACTCCTCCATGTCCTCCACCTTGAAGCGCTTGCTCAGCGCAATGCTCACGGTGAGCTGTCGCGGTGTGCCGTTCATGGCGAAGATGTCGCTGATGTTCACCATTGCCGACTTGTATCCGAGATGCTGCAGGTCGATATATGTGAGGTCGAAGTGTACGCCCTCCATGAGCATATCTGTAGTTACGAGCACTTCAGAGTCGGGGTAGTGGAGCACGGCGCAGTCGTCGCCCACGCCCTTCACGGTCGATTCGTTCTTTATTTTTATGTTGTCGGTGAGATGGTGGATAAGGCCAAACTCACCAAGTTTTGAAATGTCGGTCATATATATAATTCATATATATAATTAATGTATACTGTTAAGCTCGACGAATCATCTCGCGCATGATTTCGGTCATGAGCGGCTGTGCGTTGTTGGCAGCCACCTGCACCTCCTCGTGCGATACCTCAACAGGAGTGTCCTCCAGTCCGAGGTCGGTGATGATAGAGATGCCGAATGTGCGTATGCCGCAGTGGTGAGCCACGATAACCTCAGGCACGGTGCTCATGCCTACGGCGTCGCCGCCGAGACGGTGGTACATCTTGTACTCAGCCGGAGTCTCGAATGTCGGACCCTGTACGCCTACGTATACGCCGTGCATCACGCGGATGCCCTTCTCCTTGGCAATCTGGTCAGCCTCCTTGATGAGAGCGTGGTCGTAAGTCTCGTGCATATCCGGGAAGCGCGGACCTGTCGGGAAGTTCTTGCCGCGCAGCGGGTGCTCCGGGAAGAAGTTGATGTGGTCGGTGATGATCATCAGGTCGCCGATCTTGAACTCAGGGTTCATGCCGCCCGAAGCGTTGCTTACGAAGAGGGTCTTGATGCCCAGTTCGTACATCACGCGGATAGGGAACGTAACTTCCTTCATCGAGTAGCCCTCGTAGTAGTGGAAGCGTCCCTGCATCGCCATGATATCCTTGCCGCCGAGCTTGCCGAAGATGAGCTTGCCAGAGTGGCCCTCAACGGTAGATATGGGGAAGTTAGGGATGTCTGAATATGAGAACTCGTAGCTGTCTGTGATTTCAGTTGCGAGCTGTCCGAGACCTGTGCCAAGGATGATGGCAGTTTCAGGCTTTGTGGTCATTCTTTCTTTTAACCAAGATGCTGTTTCTTGAATTTTTTCGTACATAGCTTATTATTTTATTGTTGAATTCTTCCTCCCCTCCGAGCATGAATTGTATGCGAATCGGTAGGGCATAGATATTTGATTTTGTTTCTTTCGAGAGTCCTTCCAGGTGCTCAAGTCGTGTAGCGTCCTTCTCTGTTGTGACGATAATCTTCGGCTTAGGCATAGCAGCGAACGTGCTGTTGATGCGTTCCACGTCTTCTGCCGTGAACTGATGGTGGTCGCCGAAGGTGAGTGGCGTGATGCGCTTCGTCACCGTCTGCAGGTCTACCATCATCTGCTCTGGTGAGGCGATGCCCGTGAGCAACAGAATGTTAGTGTTCTTCGGCAGCGAGTTGAGCGAGATGCGCTCGTTCGAGAACAGCGCCTTCAGGGCGTTGTAGCGCAGCGTTGTGAAGTAAAGCTCCTGATAAGGATAGAGGTTGAGCGCGCGCTTCAGCACGCGGAACTCCATCGGCTTCAGGTCCTTCGGGCACTTCGTTATAATCACTATGTCGGCTCTCGACGTGCCCTCCTTCGGTTCGCGCATGCGTCCGGCAGGCAGCAGCTTGTCGTAGATTATCAGTCGGTGATAGTCGATGAGCAGAATGTTTATGCCCGGTTTCACGTAGCGGTGCTGGTATGCGTCGTCGAGCAGAATGGCGTCCACATCCTTTGTGGCTTCGTCAGTAGTGAGTCGGTCGATGCCGTGGCAGCGGTTCTTGTCTACCGCCACATAGATGTCCTTGTATTTGCTCTTCATCTGGAACGGCTCGTCGCCAATTTCGGGCATTGTGGTGTCCTTGTCGGCGAGCAGATAGCCGCTGCTCTTGCGCTTGTATCCGCGCGAGAGCACAGCCACGCGAAACTTCTCATGCAGCAGATTGATGAGATATTCCACGTGTGGAGTCTTGCCCGAGCCGCCCACCGTTATGTTGCCCACAGATATTACGGGTATGTCGAAGCTGCGGCTCTTCTTCAGTCCGATATTGAACATCCAATTGCGCAGTCGCACTCCCAATCCGTAGAGCCAGCTAAGCGGTAGCAGCCACTCGTTGATTTTTATAAAGTCGCCTTCTGTTCTCACATTTATTATATTTATTACTTGATGCTTATAGCGTATGGTATGCGTGCCTGGATAGCCTCGCGCTTGTCGATAGAGCGCAGCATGGTGAACGGCTGATAGAAGTCGCCGAGCGTCTGTCTGAGCTGTTCGTCGAGATAAGTACCCGACGACGACATCGAGTTGAGCAGGTTGTCCATCCACGAAGCCGCTGCAGGATAGTCGCTTGTGTAGTAGTCCTTCAGCTTTGCGAGCTGTGCAGCCTTCTTCACGGCGTCGTCGATGCCGCCCAGCTGGTCTACGAGCTTTATGTTGAGCGCGTCGGTAGCGAGCCAAACGCGTCCCTGTGCAATCTTTTCCACGCTTTCCACAGGCAGACGTCTGCCATCAGCCACACGCTGGCGGAACAGACTGTAGCCGCGGTTGACGCTTGCCTGCAGCATAGCCTTCTCTTCGGCGTTGAACGGGCGTGCCATGAGGTTGCCGAATGTAGAGTTGCGGTTGGTCTTCACCTCATCGAAGCGCACGCCGAGTTTTGTTGTGACGAGTCCGCTGAGGTCGGGTATCACGGCGAAGATACCGATGCTGCCCGTCAGCGTGTTCGGCTGAGCCACGATCCACGACGCCGGAGCCGACATATAGTAAGCACCCGACGCAGCATAGTCGCCCATCGACACCACTACCGGTTTCACCTTGCGCAGCTCGCTCATCTGGTGCCACATCTGCTCCGAAGCGTAAGCGTCGCCGCCGCCCGAGTTGATGCGCACAACCACTGCCTTCACGTCGTCGTCGTTCATCAGGTCCTCAAGGTCTTTGCACACCTTGCGACTTGCTATATAGTTGTTGTTGCCGAACATCGTAGCAGCCTTTGGGTCCTGCACGATGTCGCCCTCTGCATAGTAGACGGCAATCTCGCTGCCTTCTACCTTGCCGTCCTTCACGTTGAGCATGTCGTTCAGAGTGAGCTGAGATATGTTGTCGTCCTTGTCGAGCTTCATTATCTTCTTCACGGCGTCCTTCACCTGGTCGCCGTACATCATGCCGTCAACCATCTTTGCCTTAACGAGCGTCTCTGTAGCCTGCAGCGCGAGATACGAGTCGGCGTAGCTGTTGAGCGAGTCGACGCTTATGCCGCGGCTCTTCGATACGGCGTTGCATACGTTGCGCCATGTGCCGTCGATGAAGGTCTGTGTCTGCAAGCGGTTGGCGTCGCTCATCTTCTCCTCGGTGAAGGTCTCCGTCGCACTCTTGAATGTGCCCACCTTAACAACCTCCCACTTCACGCCAAACTTCGCCATGAAGTCCTTGTAGAACATGGTCTGCGCTCCGATGCCGTGCCAGTCGATTGCACCCTTTGGGTTGATGTACACCTTGTCGGCTACAGACGCTACGTAGTAGGCGCCCTGCGTGTAGAAGTCGCCGTAAGCCACAATCCACTTGCCGCTCTTGCGGAAGTCGGCGAGTGCGTTGCGTATCTCCTGCAGCGTAGCGTAATTGGTCATCAGTGCGCCCGCTTCTATGTATATGCCTTTTATGTCGTCGTTAGCCTTAGCCTTCTTGATAGACGAGAGAATGTCGTTCAGTCCGCTGTTCAGCGAGTTGTCGCCTGTGAACATGCTGAGCGGGTTCTCCGATCCCTGCTCGCTGATTGTTCCCGAAAGATTGAGCACGAACACCGAGTTCTTCTCCACGTTCTGTGCGGCGTTGCCCGACGCTATCATGCCGATGATGCTCATCATGCCGATAACGCCCATCACGATGAAGAATCCGAACATACCGACCATTGTGGCAAGTACGTTTTTGATGAAGTCTTTCATAAGTTTTTCTTTTTTTAGAGTATAAAGTATTATTTGCAAATTTAGTCAAAAAACTTGAATTGTAAGACTGTTTGACGGAAAAACACTAACTTTGCAGTAGTTTTAAACAAAAATGACACATTGTTAGATTTATGCAGAACAAAAACTACATACTTCCTGCCGAGTGGCACCGTCAGTCATGCGTGCAACTCACATGGCCTCACGAGGATACCGACTGGCTTCCGTATCTCGACGACATCACCGAAACTTTCGTGCAGATAGCCAAGGCTGTGGCTCATTACGAGCCGCTTGTCATCGCCGCAAAGCATCCAGACGCGGTGCGTGCAGAGCTTGAGGAGAGTCTTTCTGACGAGGAAATGGAGAACGTGCGCATCTACGAGTGCGACAACAACGACACTTGGGCTCGCGACCATGCCTTCATCACGCTCATCCCCACAGCAGAAGGCAGCGGCATTCACATAGAGGGAGCAGCAGTCTCTGCTGCACCAACCGAGCAAACGGTGCGTGACTACGGCAAGAATGCCGTAGCCTCCTGCCGCCTTCTCGACTTCCGTTTCAACGGATGGGGCGAGAAGTTCGCTGCCGACAAGGACAACCTCATCAACCGTACGCTCCATGCTCGCGGAGTGTTCGCTGGCGAGCGTGTCGACTACGACGACTTTGTGCTCGAAGGTGGTTCTATCGAGAGTGACGGACGCGGCACGGTGCTCACCACGAGCGTATGCCTTATGGCACCCAATCGCAACCAACCTCTGTCGCAGGCAGAGGTGGAGCAGGTGTTGAAGGAGCGACTCTGCGCCCGCAAGATAGTATGGTTCGACCACGGACAGCTCATCGGCGACGACACCGACGGACATATCGACACCATCGTGCGCATTTGTCCTGACAATACGCTACTTTATGTGGGTTGCGACGACGAAAACGACCCGCAGTATGCCGACCTGCACGCTCTTGAGCAGCAACTGAAGGCTGCAACCGACGCCGACGGCAAGCCCTATCGTCTGCTGCGTCTGCCTATGCCCGACGCACTCTACGACGACGGCGACCGTCTGCCGGCTACCTACGCCAACTTCCTCATCATCAACGGCGCTGTCATCGTGCCTACTTACGCACAGGAGGAGAACGACGCTCGTGCTCTGGCGCTTGTGGCTGAGGCTTTCCCCGGCTACGACATCATCGGCATCGACTCGCGCACTATCGTTCGTCAGCACGGATCTATCCATTGCCTCACAATGCAGTATCCTGCCGAGTGTCAGTTGGCGAAATAAACGGTTTGCGCAATGGCTATAGTAGAAATTGATTCGCTTGACTTCCCCGGTGTCGAGCTTTTCTCAAGTCTCACGGAGAAGCAGTTGCGCCACAGCTACGAAAAGGGTAGTGGTGTGTTCATCGTGGAGAGTCCGAAGGTCATCGATCGTGCGTTGATTGAGGGCTACGAGCCCTTGGCTTTGCTTTGCGAGCAACGTCATGTTGTGGGCGATGCGGCAGAGATAATCAGTCGGTGTGGCGACATACCCGTATATACAGGCAGTCGCGAACTGCTTGCCTCGCTCACCGGCTACGTGCTTACGCGCGGCGTGCTCTGTGCTATGCGTCGCCCTGCGGAGCTAAGCGTCGAGGAGGTGTGCCGAGATGCGCGTCGCGTGGTGGTTATTGACGGTGTTGTCGACGCCACCAATGTTGGAGCGATGTTCCGCTCGGCTGCCGCTCTTGGCATCGACGCCGTGCTTATGACGCGCACTTCCTGCGACCCGCTCAACCGCCGTGCGGTGAGGGTGTCGATGGGTGCGGTATTCTCTATCCCCTGGACATGGATAGACGGTCCGGTCAGCGACCTGAACCGATATGGCTTCCGCACCGCTGCGATGGCTCTCACCGACAATTCGGTGTCTATCGACGATGCTGCGCTGCTCGCCGAGCCTCGTCTTGCTATCGTCATGGGCAACGAGGGTGACGGACTGCCTGCCGCTACTATCGCTGCCGCCGACTATGTGGTGCGCATACCGATGGCGCGCGGCATCGACTCGCTCAATGTTGCCGCAGCTGCTGCCGTGGCTTTCTGGCAGTTGAGATGAGGCTTTTTAACCGAAAATGGCTAACTTTGCAACAAAATAAATACGTAGAAAGATTATGAAACACTTGAAAATAGGATATCTTCAGCAGCACAACGTGGCTGACGTGAAGACAAACATGCAGCGTCTTGCCGACGGCGTGCGCGACCTCGCAAAGCGTGGCGCCGAACTTGTTGTGCTGCAGGAACTGCACAACTCGCTCTACTTCTGCCAGGTGGAGGATGTAGACAACTTCGACCTTGCGGAGCCTATCCCCGGTCCGTCTACCGACTTCTACGGCGCATTGGCACACGAGTGCAACGTGGTTATCGTCACATCGCTCTTCGAGCGCCGTGCTCCGGGTCTGTATCACAACACGGCTGTCGTCATGGAACGCGACGGCTCTATCGCCGGCAAGTATCGCAAGATGCACATCCCCGACGACCCTGCCTACTACGAGAAGTTCTACTTCACACCGGGCGACCTCGGCTTCCGCCCGATTCAGACCAGCGTGGGCAAGCTCGGCGTGCTCGTATGCTGGGACCAGTGGTACCCCGAGGCAGCGCGACTGATGGCTCTGCAGGGCGCCGAACTGCTCATCTATCCTACAGCAATAGGCTATGCAGCGTCTGACACCGAGGACGAGCAGCAGCGTCAGCGCGAGGCATGGACAACCGTGCAGCGCGGTCATGCCGTAGCCAACGGACTCCCCGTAGTGTCGGTCAACCGCGTAGGCTTCGAGCCCGACCCGAGCAAGCAGACACCGGGCATCGAGTTCTGGGGTTCGTCGATGGTTGTGGGTCCGCAGGGTGAGATGCTCTATCGCTCGGCTCCCGACGCTGAGGACAGCGTGATCGTGGAGGTAGACCTTGCTCACAGCGAGGACGTGCGCCGCTGGTGGCCCTTCCTGCGCGATCGCCGCATCGACATGTACGGCGAGATCACAAAGCGATTTATCGACTAATAATTCTCGATTGCCGTTTTTATCTTCCATATCTTCCATCTATGGAAGTCGTGCAATCGTAATATGTTGAAGACCAAACATAAACGGATATAAAGATGGCTGGAAGATAGTCCGCAAAACGGGCGTATCTTCCAGCCATCTTCCATCTTTTTCTCGGTATCTACCAGCCCGAGGCTTTATTTTCCCATTTCTTTAAACTCATTATACACAGCCAGACCTTTTACTGTCAGGAGGTATTTCTGACGCGGATGGCGTGGGGAGTCTGGATATTTCATTGTGACAAGTCCTCCGTTGATGGCAGGAGTAAGAGAGTATTCGATAAAGTTGGGGCGGTTTCTCAATCCTACAGCATCCATCATTTCTTTTATACCTTTTTCTTCAGCACCGATTACTATAACCAAACGCTTTACATTTTCGCTCAATGAGCTTACGGAATTGTTTGTACTTGTATGGGTACTTGTATGGGTACTTGTATGGGTACTTGTATGGGTGCTTGTATGGGTGCTTGTATGGGTGCTTGTATGGGTGCTTGTATGGGTGTCGCAATCATACTGGTAGCCAATAAGCATATAGCGGTTTTTCAATTCGTTTTCTTCCTCCAATATCAAATTGCGGAAAAACTTGATTAGAAAAGACTTGTTCGGCTCTATTCCTTTTAATGGATTGCGATAGTTGGCACGTACTAATGCGTTACGGAAGTACCACGAATTGTTTGCAAACAAATCATTGTTTACCTTGAATCCGATAGATCGCAGATACTTGATGACGAATACCGCCGTTGTTCTTGTGTTGCCTTCTCGGAATGGGTGGTTCTGCCAAAGCAACGTGACGAAATCAACGATATGTTCTATGATTTCATCGGTGGTCAGTCCTTTGTAATTGAACTCTTTCTCTTGCTGTATATCATACCTCAATGCCATCATGATGTCTGCTGCACGTCCATATACAACGGAGTCGTCTTGAAGCACCCATTCTTTCTTGCTAATGTCGTAAGTGCGTACCTCGCCTGCGTGTTTGAACACACCTTCAAACAGGTGTCTGTGGATATTCAGAAATTCCAACGCTGTAAACGAGAACGACTTTTCGCTCAGCAGTTTTGCAATATTGGCTGCAACTCGGTCCGCTTCTTCCTTTTCTTCATCGTCCTTGTCATGTGTGGTCTTGTTGATATAATAAGATTTCAGCCGCTCCCTAACATCATCAATGGTGATATCGCCTTCAATATGGCGTACAGCAGTCTCTCTTAGATAGTCGGACACCTTCAGTCCATCCACATCCTGCAGACCGATTGCTGTACGCCATGCAGAAGCCTTTTCTTGTTTATGCGGCTCTGCCATACGTTCGTAGGCTTCGAAGTCGATATATAGTTGCTTGTTATTGCTCATGATTATCTATCTTTTTCGTTAGTTGCAACTGGTGTTACACAGAATGCAAAGATACACATTTTTGGCGAGAAGGTGAAGAAGAAAGCTGGGAAATCGTTTCACTCCGCCTGCGGCTGTCTGCGTGTGAGATAAAGGTAGAACACGCTGACAATCAGTGGCACTACGGCAAGCTCCGTGGCGAGCTGAAAGATGCGCTGATAGTCGGCGATGGTGAGCATGAGGCTGGCTAATGCGCCAACGATGACGAACGGCGTGGCGATGAGCGTGCGCGCTATGGCGTGGCGCAAAGTGCTGTCGGGCATGTTGCGCGTGAAGCGCACCACCACCTGCTTCACCATGCTAAGAGCGAAGCCCAATGCGGCGTGACCCGCAGCCAGCGCTGCGGCTACGATGCTAAGTGGCGCTGCCGTGTTGTAGCTGAGGAAGAGCAGTGCGGCGCCCGGAACGGCGAGCAGTAGGGCTGAGGGTAGCAGCCAACGACGCAGTCCGTGGCGGCGTATGGCGTATAAGCCGAGAATGTAGCCGACGGTGATGGCGATGACGGCTGCTGTGCCTTGCGCGTAGGCGAACTCCTGCGGCGACATGCCCAGTCCGTCGTTGTGTGGCTTGGCTATGACGAAGAGTGGGGCGGTGAGGGCGAGCAGCGTTTCGGGCAGCAGGAAGAGTGGCAGAAACATCAGTGTGGCGATGTCGTCCTTGCGCTGCAGCATACGGCGCATAGTCTCTCTGAACTCGCCGCGATGCAGACCCATCGTAGGCTTCGGCTTGGCGTAGCCGTGTGGTCCGCCGGGCAGGAAGAGAGCGTGCCAGAGCCACAGAAACAGTTCCACGCCTGCCATCACGTAGAACACAAAGCTCCACGAGTAGCGTATGTTGCGTGTCACGACTTCCATATTGCCGCCCACCATCGCCATTACTCCGCAGCCGAAGAGGAGGACCATAGTCAAAAATCCGCAGGACTTTTGACTATGGAATGTTGTTGTGTTGTTGTGTTGAGGTGTTGAGATTTGAGGTGTTGTGGTGTTGAGGTGTTGAGGTGTTGTGGTGTTGAGGTGTTGAGATGTTGATGTTGTGGTGTTGAGGTGTTGAGATGTTGATGTTGAGGTGTTGAGGTGTTGAGGTGTTGAGGTGTTGAGATGTTGAGATGTTGTGCTTGGTTGGTGCACTTGAGACAAGTGCACCCCCTGAGACAAGTGCATCCCTTGTGGTGAGTCGACATAGAAACGGTGCAGGGCGATGTTGTAGAACAGAGCCGAGCAGACGAAGAACGGCATGAAGCATGCCGTGCCCAGCAGCCAGTAGCTCGTATGGAGCGTGAAGGCTACGGCGGCGAGTGAGAGAGCGGAGATGAACTGTGTGGAGAGAATCCATACCTTTGTGGTGCCCCAGAAGTGGGTGACTATCATCTCGAACAGCGGGCGCAGCAGCACGGGCAGACATAGCAAGGCGATGGCAAGCGCTGTGTCGGGTGTGTCAAGTCCCATGCGGCGCAGCATCACCATCGTCAGAACAAGCACAGACACAGCCAATCCGTCACCGAACATCAGCGACGGAAACCACAGGCAGCGGGTCTTTGCACCTCTGCGGTGTGGGCGGTAGGTTGTTTTCTTTTGCTTGTCTGTCATTATTTTTTCTTTCCGAACTCGGGGTCAATCTTCAGGAACGCCGTCACGAGGAACGTGATCAGGCAGCACGCCATCACGAAGATGAAGAACATCTTGTAGCCCATGATGTCCTTAACGTAGCCCGACACCATGCCCGGCAGCATCAGTCCGAGATAGGAGATGCCGGTGCATATAGAATAATGTGAGGTGCGGAACTTGCCCTGACTGTAGTAAAGCATGTAGAGCGTCAATACGGTGAAGCCCAAGCCATAGCCGAACTGCTCCACGAAGAGGCACGACGATACGACCCACAGATTAGAGTCGAGCGTGTAGCTGAGGTATATGTACACAACATCGGGCAGTGTGATGGCGCATACGAGCGGCCACAGCCAGCGTTTCATGCCGTCGCGACTGACGAGCACGCCGCCGAGTATTCCGCCCAAGAGCAGACCGATGAGTCCTACCGTGCCCTGCGCCAGTCCGTACTCCTCGGGTGTCAGAGCCATTCCGCCTTCGGCTGTAGGTCGCATAAGGAACGTCTTTGTCATCGTGTTCAGCAGAGCTTCCGGAAAGCGGTAGAACAGCAGGAATAGCATCACGAACACCGTCTCCTTTGTGCCGAACTTGCAGAAGAATGTGGCGAGCATCGTTTTCAGTTCGCTTGCCACCTCTCCAACGTTCTTCTCCGAGCTGACATCGTCGGCAGGACGCGGCATCATACGGCAGTGGTAGAGCCAAATGCCGATGAAGAGTGCCGCGAGAGCGTAGAATATGAGCGTCCAGGTGTAGACCACCGGCATCTGCAACTGATGTTCAAGGAAGCCGGCGAGTGACACGAGTGCGCCGTTCACGAATATGACGGCGAGTCGATAGAACGTATTGCGCAGTCCGACGTACTTCGCCTGGTTGTGCTCGTCAAGCTCTATCATGTAGAAGCCGTCGGCAGAGATGTCGTGCGTGGCACTGGCGAACGCCATAGCGAAGAGGAAGAACATCGTGCCCTGAAACCAGAACGACGTAGGCAGCGTGAAGGCGATGCCAGCCAGCGCACTGCCCATGAGCAGCTGCATCGTGAGCACCCACCAGCGTTTTGTCTTCAGCAGGTCGATGAACGGACTCCATAGCGGCTTCACCACCCAAGGCAGAGCCAGCCAGCCCGTGTAGAGTCCTACCTCAGCGTCGCTCAGTCCCATCTGCATCAGCATGACTACCGACAGGGCTGTAACGACAACGTTGGGCAGGCCTTCTGCGAAATATAGTGTGGGGATCCATGCCCACGGATTGGTCTTTTTCAATTATTAATTTTTAATTATTAATTATTGCCAAAGGCAATTTTGAGTTTTGAGTTATGAAATGTTGTTTTGTTGCGGTGTTGTTATGTTGAGATATGTACTAATGTCACCATCTCAACACCACACCACCTCAACATCCTTTCACCACCTCACCATTACTTATATATCCTCTTTATCTCCGCTCCGCGATAGTAGTGCAGCAGGATTTGGTCGTAGTTATAGCCCTTGGCGCCCATTACGGCGGCACCAATCTGGCAGAGTCCTACGCCGTGTCCCCAGCCTGCACCCGTGAGTCGGAATGTCTGTGGCACGCCGTCATTTACGTCCTCCTTGTCAACCACGAACGCGCTGCTGTAGAGATGCGTATCGCTGAGCGCGCGGCGTATCTCCAGTTCCTTACCGATAGTGAAGGTGCGCTCCGAGCCCACAATCTTCAAGCGGCAGATGCGTCCGCTGCTGCCACGCTCCACCGGAACGAGGTCGAGAATGTCGCCGAACTCCATCTTCAGACGCTCTGTGATGAGGCTCTTCAGCTCGTCCTGCGTGTATGTGACGTGCCAGCGATAGAAGTCGGTCGTCTCCTGGTCGTAGTCGTTGAGCACTTCCGAGAGTATCTTCTTGTCGTCGGTGTTGCAGAACGACTCAGGCGCTGTACGAATCCAGCGTTCGGCATTCTCCTCTACGGTCAGGTCGGGCAGTTCTGCGGCTGCGGCGTTGCTGCATCCGCAAGAGCTTGCGTCAGCCACGTCGCGTATCGCCGCAAGATACGGTTTCTTCACGTTCTCCCAGCAATACTGGAACTCCTCCGTCGCGCCGCCGCAGCACTTGCTGAAGCGTGCGTCGCATATCTCGTCGTTGTCCATCAGTATCTGTCCGCGTGTGGCGTGTATAGCCTCCGCCACATGCTTGCTCGTAGCCTTTGTTATGCCCTGATAGCGCTGGCAGTGGTCGTCGGCGCATACGTCGAAGATGGTGTGGTCTTCGCGGTCGTACCACTTTATCAGCTCGTCGTCCTTGCGTATGAACGAGAAGAAGCCGCTGCCTCCGGCGCCCGTCTGCTGCTTGTGGCGCTGTTCTATCTGCGCAAGCAGCCAGCTGCGCGAGATGACGGCGTGCGCCTTGAGCAGTTCGAGGCTCGATGTGGCGCTCATCTCGCTTGAGATGACGCTCTCAAGATACGACTCCACGGGCAGTTCGTTGATGGCGCAGACGCGGTCTGAGTCTACCACGAGGCGCAGCGTGCCCAGGAAGGTCTGCGTCTCCTGACGCTCCCAGTGGAAGTTGACGCCGATTGTGACGTCGTGCAGCGAGAACGAGGCGTCGTTCTGCTGCGGATGGAAAGTAAGCTCGCGATACTGGTTGCCGTTCCACAGGATGCCGCCCTCATGGAACTCAACCACCTGTTCGCCCTCAATCAGGTTGCCCTTAGCCATGTACGGCTTGTTGAGCGAGAAAGATATCTTCGCGCCGCTCACGATGCCTACCGATACGTTCGGCTGCTTGCCTGCGAAGTGGGTGTTAGAAGCGAGGTTGCCCGCTGCAAGTGTGCGCAGCTTCTCGGCTGTCTCGTTGAACGTAGCCGTGTCCATGCCGCACTCCTTCAAGATAGCTACGGCTTCGTCTGCGCTGAGCGTGTTGAAGTCTTCGCTACGCGGTGTGACGATGAAGCCCGCCATGTCGAGCGAACCCGGACTGACGAGGCGCTTCTGCTCGCCGTCGGCGAAGTAGCAGTCGGGACGATGCTTCGTGCGTGGTATCACCACCACCTGATAGTCGTCGCCGTCGCGCCATGCTATGATGTTCATCATCGGCTCGGTATCGCCGCCGTGCATCGGCAGCGCCGAATAGAGCTTGCGGAAGAGCTGTTCGCCAGTGTGCTGGTCGGTGGTGCGTACAGAGAATACGGGCACGGCGAAGCCGCGTACGGCTGTTATCGCGCCACGCTCGTCGTTCTTTACGAGCACTTCGGTGTCGCGGCTCAGTCGTGGCCAGTTGGTCTGCAGCGGCAGCATACCCGAACATACAGCCTGGAAGTGCATGTGGTCGGGAGCCGACGCGCCACACTTCGGTCCGTTATAGAACACCGTCAGCGTCGGATAAGCGTTGAGCAGTCGGTAAATCTCGCCATAGTTCATGCCGATGCTCTGCGGACGGTGCGTGCGCAGCGGAATGGTGAAGTGTTGCGGCATGATAGGGAAGGGGTTGACGAGCAGCGTGAAGTTCTTGTCCACCTGCTTCTGCATCTGTTCCTTCGGTCGGTTCTGCTCGCAGAGGAAGCAGGGGCGCTCGGCGATGGTCTTGCGGTCGATGTTTGCGCCCGTAGAGACGATGCGTGCGGGGTTGAACTGCAGCTTGAGCGTAATCTCGCCGCACGACAACTCGCGCGTCTTCACGTTGCGCAGGTCGTGGAAGTGCTGTCTGGCATCCTCCCACACCTCCAGCTGGCGGTTGAAGAAGCGCTGCAGCGAACTGTCGGCTGAGGCGTCTGCCGTGCCTTCGGAGAGTTGCTGGCGCGCCGCAATCTCCAATGTGCGCAGGCGGTCCTTATACAGGTTGTTGGCGTTCTGGCGCTCTATGCTGAGGGCGGCGTCGCTGTTGCCGTCCCAGCGTCGGCACAGATAAAGCTCGTCGAAGATTCTGCCGATGCGGTATTTGCGACTGAAGGCGAGTCCGAGAGCGTAGTCTTCGCCGTACGAAGTGTTCGGGAACTGAATCTGTCGCAGGATAGGCGTGAAGAAAGCGCGCGGCGCGCCGAGTCCGTTTATGCGCAGCGCGTTGTTCGGTCCGTTCTGGTCGGTCCACTCCTTATGGTCGATAAGTCCCGGCGGGAGCGTCTCGAGCTGGAAGTTGCACATGCGGTAGGAGCCCACAATCATCGCAGCCCCCTGCTTGTGAAACTCGTCGACGATGCGCTGCAGCGTCTGCGGCGACGAGTAGAGGTCGTCGCTGTCGAGCTGCACGGCGAAGCGTCCGCAGCGTGCGTCGTCTACAGCCACGTTCCAGCAACCGCCGATGCCGAGGTCGGTGCGCTCAGGAACGATGTGTATGAGGCGCTTGTCCTCGGCAGCAGCCGCTGCGAGGATGTCTGAAGTGCCGTCGGTAGAGTGGTTGTCCACTACTATTACGTTATACTTGAATGTAGTCTTCTGCGCGAGAGCCGATCCGACAGCGTCGGCGATGGTCTTGGCGCGGTTGAAAACAGGTATAATCACCGAAGCCTCGTACGTGAAGTCCTGCTCGCTGTAGTCGGGCTTCATATACTTCGACGTGTCTACCGTAGCTCCGATCTTGTCGAGGTGCTTCGTTGCCGCCTGTTCCATCTCTATCTGCACCTCGCGGTTGCGCGGGTTGACGTAGTCGAACTGGCGCTCGCCGCTCTTGCGCGAGTCGGTCTCCACCTGCGTGTACAGATACTCGTTAAGATGGAAAATCTGCGACTTGCGACTGATGTACAGGCGCAGGTCGTAGAAGCCAGCCCACTTGTAGTCGGCGAGATGCTGCTTTGCGGCGTACTCGTGCAGCAGCGATGCGCGTATGAGCACGAGCTGTCCGAAGTCGAAGTCGTCGCGTATGCTGCCCGTCTGATAGTCGATGGTAGGATGTTTCTCCTGCACGCCGTCCTTTTGTATGTAGCAGTCGGCGTACACCATGCCCGCATTGCTGTCGGTAGCCACGCGCAGCAGTCGGTCGAGCGCATGCAGTCCGAGGCTCACCGGCGTGTGCTTCAGGCTCAGCAGCACGTATTCGGCGTCGGTATGCTCCTCGATGGTGAGCAGCGTCTTTGTCGACGTTAGTCCGTCTATGGTTATCACGGTGCAGTCGCTGATGCTGTCCGAGTCGCCGCACGCGCAGATGTCGCTTGCGTCGCTCACAAGCAAGTTTATATGCTGTGTAGTCTTGCTTTGGCTCAGCGTCTGCAGCGAGTCGGCAATCTCGGCTACATCGTTGCAGGGCAGAAAGCAATCAATTTTCTCTCTCATTGTTGTTTATAGTTTTTGCAAGTCCGCAAGAAACGCTTTCAGTGTTATCACGTCTACTTTCGGAAATGATATTTGTTTCAGAATATTGAAGTGATGGTCTTGTGTTACAATATACTTTGCGTTGCCAATAATGGCGCAGTCAACAAATTTATTGTCGTCTTCGTCTGCTTCTATAAGATGGAAAGCATACGAAGGTGATATAAGTTTTATGTTTTTCCTGTTTAGAATGGCTGTGATGATGAATTCGGAAACCAAAGGTGATATGTTTCGCGCTATAACTTCCGAGTATTCCTCTATGATATCATTTGTTACGCACAGAACGTACTTGCCATCAAGAAAGTCTTGCCACACTTGATAGTATTCATTCTGTGCCGAAATAGCCATAATCAGACAGTTGGTATCCAAGACAATGTTCATAGCTTTCTATCGTTTGTAAGGAGTTCTTTCGTGAAGATTCTCAAAGCTTTCGAACTTTGCCTCGTTCATCTTTCCGTTAGCCCACATAGCGTCTATCTCTTCCTTCGCTTTCTTTGCGAAGAAATCGGATATCGCTTGTTTCAAGTCAGCTAAAGCCTCGGGACTTTTCACCCATTGCATCATATTGAGTATATCAATCTGCGCATCGTTCAGTACTGTTGCTGCCATATTGTTTGCTTTAAAGTTATTAGTAAATGTCCTTTTATTAGATTAAGATGTGCGCTTCCACGCAAAATCTATATGCAAAAGTAATGTTTTTTATCTGAAAAGAACGCCTAAAAAGGCAAAAAATAGCGAAATCGAGCATTTGTTTTGAGTTTCAAGTGGTTGTGGCAGTCTTTGGCTTTAGTTGTCAGTGACAAGGAAATGAGGGAAAAGCAGATTAGAGAAGTAGAAACGCTTTCAAATCATTACCCAATGGAAACGCCCTAATAAGCATTTTTAACGGTGGCGGTTCATATTTCCCCATTCTGCGTAGGTTTTGGCTTTGCCATGCAACTCTCATAGTTTAATTTTGCACCGAACAAAAAAGTAAGAATTATGAGATGCACTT
>ENA-OYWS01000326-OYWS01000326.1-human-gut-metagenome-genome-assembly--contig:-NODE-326-length-23875-cov-8.607767_pt1 | contig 23875 bp, 22 predicted proteins | sample MGYA00244813_ERZ653402 | MGnify/ENA primary metagenome ERZ653402 (study PRJEB26926, sample SAMN06165021) | human gut metagenome | biome: ENVO:00009003; feature: ENVO:2100002; material: ENVO:00002003...
GCAGGCGAAAAATCCCTCGCTGTTGGTCATATTCCCGGTTTTCAGATAGACCCTAGCAAAAGTGCAACAATTTATCCTTTTCAAATTCAAGATGCGGGGGATTTGAGTTGCGCTCTTTCTACGTTTGGAAAAATGTACGGCTTCGGCGCATCATCCCTCAAATTTAGGGAACAAGGCTGTACCTTGTTGGGACACATTCTCTGTGCCCCGCTATCTTTTCAGCCTCTTCCGGATGCGCCGCCCCACCACAACTTCATATCGCCCCATTCTGCCCGCAGCAATCATGCTGCGGGCTTTTCTGCACCTTTAGGGCTTCACTGCCGTTCTCCACCTCTGTGCGTTTGATACTGAACTCCTTGCCCTTCGGGCAATTAAAACCTTTTTTAAGATTTTAATTGGAGTTCAGTATGAATACCGGAAAATTGCGCGGAAAGATCAATGAGCGTGTGCAGCGCTCTGCGAAAAAACAGCCGGGCATCCAAATGCCCGGCTGTTTACAGTGTTCAAGGTTCCTATTGTCCCATTTCCTTCCGGAGCATGGCTTCCAACGCGCCGGAGAAAATGATGCTCAGGTCGTCAACGGAAGCATCAATGTCAACGTTCATATTGACCCAGAGAAATTTCATGACATAGCCGAGAAGGGAGCAGCAAAAGAAGCTGGTCATCATTTTCCTCGTTTCATCGGTTATCTCCATGGCGGCAGTTTTTTCCCCGATAAGATCGTAGAACTGGCTTTCAATCGATGTAAAGACATACCGTTCCAGACGCTCCCGCGTGATGGAATCGGAAACGTGATAGACAAGCTTCGGGTTTTCCTGCATGGCGTGAAGCAATACTTTCAGCCGGTCTGTCCAGCTGCCTGTCAGCTGTGTCATTGCGAAAAACTGGTTTTTCTTCCGGTCAAGCCATTTGTCCAGCAGGTCGTAAATGTCCTGAAAGTGATAGTAAAAGGTGTTCGCGCTGACCTCGCTTTTGGAGACGATGGCCGAAACGGTGATCTTGTCAAAGGGTTTTTCCTCCAGCAGTTCCTCAAAGGCAAGGAAGATTGCTTTTTCTGTGTAGTTCGCCATGGCTTTTTACTCCTGTTCTTTCTTGACGGTGGGAAAACGGCTCAGCGGCACGCAAGCATCTCTTTCATCTGCGCGAACAATTCCAGCAGCTTGTCGATGTCCTTTCCGCTGGAGTCCAGAAAATAGTACATATACTTTCCTTCCTTGCGGCAGTGAACGACCCCGGCATCCTTCAGGATCTGCATGTGATGGGAAACCGCCGGCGGCGTCAGCTTCATTTTGTCCGAAATGTCCGCTACCCGCACGCCGTTGGGATCGCCTTCCAGCATAAGGAGCAGGAGGCGCTGGCGGACCTCGTCCCCGAATACTGTCAGCATTTTCTGACAGGCGGTGAATTTTCCTTTCAGCGTAAGAATATCTGTCTGACCCATTGGGAAGCCTCCATATACAAACGCAATTAAATATTTAATTGCATTTTACTATAGAAGACAGGAAATGTCAAGAAGATGGGAAATGTGGCTTTGCCGCGCTGGACAACGATTTTCTCACAAATTCGACAATTTCCCCCAAATCGAAGAAAAACGGCGGTTTCTCCTATTTAGGAGGAACCGCCGTTTTCCACCATGGTCATTTCGGGGGAAACGGTGTAAAGTTGTCATTGTCAGGTGGGATTCCGCCGGACAATGACAACTCTGTCATACGAGGAAGAATGTTATGAACAGAAACAATTTTACCTCTGAATCCGTCACCTGCGGCCATCCGGACAAAATCTGCGACCAGATTGCGGACAGAATTCTGGACGCGCTGCTGGAACAGGACCCCCAGTCCCGGGTCGCCTGCGAGGTGACCTGCACCACCGATGCGGTACATATTTTCGGGGAGGTCACCACGAAGGCGGAAGTGGATTATGCCGGTCTTGCCCGGCGGGTCATTGAGGAGATTGGATACACGGAACCGAACCGGGGGTTTGACGCGGAAACGTGCCGGATCAAAGTAGATCTGCACGAGCAGTCCCCGGATATCGCAAGGGGCATTGCCCGCAGAAACGAGGCGGAACGCATCAACACCGGCGCCGGAGATCAGGGCATTCTGTTTGGCTATGCCTGTAAGGAAACCGTCAACCGGATGCCGCTGCCCATCGAGCTGGCCCACGCGCTGGCGAAGCGGCTGGAGCTGGTGCGCCGCAGCAATGAACTGCAATATCTTCTCCCCGACGGGAAAACGCAGGTCACGGTGGAATACGACGGGCAGGACCGGCCTTGCCGGGTGGCGGCGGTCATCGTGTCCAGCCAGCACCGGGAAGGCGTTGACATTCACACGCTGCGGGACGACATCCTGGGGCATGTGATCCTGCCGACGATCCCCTCCGCGCTGATCGATAAGGACACCCAGTTCTTCATCAATCCCACAGGGCGGTTCGTCATGGGCGGCCCGGCGGCGGATTCCGGCGTTACGGGGCGCAAGCTGATTTCGGATACCTACGGCGGCTGTGCCCGTCATGGCGGCGGTTCGTTTTCCGGGAAGGATGCCTCCAAGGTTGACCGGAGCGGGGCGTATCTTGCCCGGTACATTGCGAAGAACATCGTCGCCGCCGATCTGGCCGACCGGTGTGAAGTGCAGCTTGCCTATGCCATCGGATTGGCGGAGCCGGTGTCCTTCCGGCTCGATACCTTCGGCACGGAACGGCTGAAGAAGGACGATATCTATAACGCCGTTCTCCGCGCGGTGGATATGCGCCCCATGGCGATCATGGAAAAGTTCGAGCTGATGAACCCCATTTTCTCCCGGGTATCCTGTTATGGCCACTTTGGGAGCAATGCGGCGGATATGCCATGGGAGCGGACAGATCTTCAGCTGTCCGTCTGATTTCTGTAGGAAATAAAATAATTTAGGGTCTATCTGAAAACCGTCAACACGCCCAAACAGCGGGTCTTTTCCGCCTGCTGTGCACCATTTTCCCTTGCAATACACAAAGTATTCCCGCGGGAAAATGGCTTCATCAGGCGAAAAATCCCTCGCTGTTGGTCATATTGCCGATTTTCAGATAGACCCTAGAAAAAGGAAAGTGACATTTATGAAAACGCTGAAAAAACTGGAATGGATTAGCTTGGCTATTTCTGTCGTCATGCTGCTGCTTGGGCTGTGCTTGCTGATCTGGCCGAACATCTCGGCGACGGTGCTGTGCTATGTCATGAGCGCAATCCTGCTGGCTGTGGGCGTGTTCCGGATCGTGTGCTACGCGCAGCGGGGTATCAGCTCGATTTTTCATGTGTATGAGCTGCCGCTGGGGATTCTGGATGTTCTGATGGGCGTGTATGGATTTGCCCGTTCCCAGAGCGTCGTCCTGATTCTCCCGGTCATCATCGGCATTCTGATTCTGGTGGACAGCCTGTTTCAGCTTCAGGCGTCCATTGATTTGAGACGCCTGAGCGTTCCCGGATGGGGGCTGTCCCTTGTTCTCTCGATTCTGAGCGTGGCGTTTGCGCTGCTGCTGGTTATGAATCCCTTTGAAGGCTCCAGAACGCTGATGATCTTTATCGGCCTGTCTATGATGGTCGATGGCGTGCAGATTCTGTCCTATATCATCTGCGCGTCCAAGTGCGTAAAAGAAGTGAAGAAGCTCGAGGCGATGGATACGGACTACGAGATCATCGATTGAGCCGGTATCAGGGAGCCGAACGCAATGGGAAAAATCATTCTGTGGATTCTTGCGGCCCTGCTTGGGCTGTGCCTGCTGTATGTCCTGTTCCTGGCGGTCTGTGCCTTGCTGGTGGACACCAAAAAGGAATACGAGCATGACAGTCCATTCTACCGCCGGCTGCTTTATGGTGCGACCGCCTGCTGTACCCGGCTGCTGCACATCCACATTCATGTTGACGGCATGGAGAAGCTGCCGAAGGACGACCGGTTCCTGCTGGTGTGCAATCACCGCTCCAATTTTGACCCGATCCTTACATGGCAGGTCATGAAGGAACGGAATCTGGCGTTCGTTTCCAAGACGGAGAATTTTCAGATTCCGATTTTCGGGCGGATCATCAGAAGATGCTGCTTTATGGCCATCGACCGGGAGAATCCCCGCAACGCACTGCTGACGATCGAGAAGGCGGCGAAGCTGATAGCATCCGACGAGGTATCCATCGGCATTTACCCGGAGGGGACGCGCAGTAAGGAATGCGTCCTGCTGCCCTTCCACAATGGGGTGTTCAAGATCGCCCAGAAGGCTTCCGTGCCCATCGTCGTGGCGTCGATTCAGGGAACGGAGCAGATCCATAAGAACTGGTATCGCTGCCGCAGTGATGTGCAATTCCGCATTATTGAAACCATCCCCACGGAATTTGTAAGCGCCAACCGGACATCGGCGATAGGGGAGCGGGTACATAACGAACTGAGCGCGGCTCTGAAAGAAACGTAGGGAGAGAAAAATGGCTGCATATACGGTATTATATAACCCATACGCGGGAAATGGCCGGGGAGAGGAAAACACCCGCGCCATCGGAGACTTTCTCCCCGGGGAGGAAATCGACTTCCATGACATGACGAAGATCGAAGACTACGGGGAATTTTTCAGGCTCCTGCCCCCGGAGACACGGGTCATCCTTTCCGGCGGAGACGGGACCCTGAACCGTTTCATAAACGACACGTCGGGGCTGGATATCCCGCAGGATATATACTATTATGCCGCCGGGAGCGGAAACGACTTCCTGCGCGACTTGGGGCGCAAGCCGGAGGACGGCCCCTTTCCCATCGGGGAATACCTGCGGGCGCTGCCGGTGGTGACCGTCAACGGGAAACAATACCGGTTCCTGAACGGCATCGGCTACGGCATTGACGGGTACTGCTGTCAGGTGGGAGACGAGCAGAGGGAGAAATCCACCAAACCCGTGAACTACACGGCCATTGCCATCAAGGGACTGCTGTTCCACTACAAGCCCACGAACGCGGTGGTCACCGTGGATGGAGAAACCCACGGCTACCGGAAGGTGTGGCTGGCACCCACCATGAACGGCCGGTTCTACGGCGGCGGGATGATGCCGACGCCGGGGCAGAACCGCTTAAGCCCGGACGGGACGGTATCAACTATGGTGATGTTCGGCGCGGGAAAGCTGAGAACGCTGATGGTGTTCCCCTCCATTTTCAAGGGGGAGCATATTCGGCACAAAGAGATGGTGGCAATATTGACCGGGCATACGATCTCGGTCGAGTTTGACCGCCCCACGCCCATCCAGATCGACGGGGAGACCATTCTCGGCGTTTCGGGATACAGCGTTACAGGCGCTTGTGAACTGGTTGGCGTCTGAGAAACAGCGCCGGAAAAGGAAAACAGAAAAGGAAGCAAAAGCGATGACAACAGAGACAGGCGGCTGCAGCCCAGCCCAAAAGAAAACGGCGACAGAATCGGAAATCCGCGTGCGGACAGGGGCAGTGATTACGCTGACAGGAATTCTTGTGCTATATTTTTCCCGCTATGCCTATGTGCTGGAAGCGGCGGCCGCAATGCTGAGCATTATGGGCATTGTTGAGCTGCTTCGCGCCGCGAAATGCTGCACTTGGTACAATGTCCTGCTGCTGAGTCTGATTGCGGCCGCAGTCTGTATGAGGAGGCTTCCATATTACACGGAGATCCTTTTGCTTGTGTGGGTGCTTGCCATTGTGGCCTTCGCGTTGTTTATGAGCCGCATGAAGGAGATTCATTCCATCGGGTTTTGGCACATTCTGCCCTGCGCGTTGATGCTTCCCATATTCTTCTACAGCGCGGTGGAGATCCGGCAGTGGCCGCAGGGGCTTGCCGTTCTGATCTTTGTCACGCTGGGCTGCACGGTCAATGATGTGGGGGCGTATTTCGTCGGCAGAGCGGTGGGCACCCATAAGCTGGCGCCCACTATCAGTCCCGGAAAGACGGTGGAAGGCGGGCTGGGCGGCATGGTCAGCTCCGTGATTCTCATGAGCCTGATCGCTTCCCTGTATTCCCAGTGCGCGGGCGTTGAGATGCAATATGGCTGGCTGCTCCTTTACCTGTTTTTGGCTTCCATCGTCGGCCAATTCGGGGATCTTGCGATGTCAACGATCAAACGGACGGTTGGCATCAAGGATTTCAGCAGGGTTCTTCCGGGTCATGGGGGCATTCTGGACAGGTTTGACAGCTTCCTGTTTGCCGCGCCCTTTGCTGTGCTCTACGGCAATATGACCGGCTGCTTCCTGTGACTGATTTAATAGTATAAAGAAAAGGCAGACATCATGGCGGTTTTCCATGTGTCTGCCTTTTTATTATTTTACTGAACGCCGGAGGTTTTGATCGGAATGCAGTGCTTTTTTGCACTTACTTCGCCTGCTCCGCAATCTGCCTGAGCAGGATTTCCTCTGCGTACCCGCAGGCGCGCTCCACGGAGCCGGGCTCGAAGGGATTGGCCAGATTCGCGTAGCGCAGCGTTTCCAGATAGCTGCGGCTGCCGCCGGTCTTGCAGAGCTTGAGATAGTCCTGCCACGCCGCGTCCCTGTTCTCGGCGTACTTCTTCTTGAACTCCATCGCGCCCATGGTGGTGAGGGTGTAGTTGATATAGTAGAAGGGGTAGAGGTAGATGTGCAGCTTGTGATACCAGTAGCCGCCCCGCTCCATGAAAGCGTCGTCCTCGTAGCGCCGCCATGGCATATATTTTTCTTCCAGCAGGTGCCACTGATATGTCCGCTCCTTGGGCGTCATCTCGGGATGGGCATAGCAGATGTGCTGGAACTCGTCCACGGCCACGCCGAAGGGGACGAAGGTCAGCGCCTCCTGCAAGTGGGCGAAACGGAACTTGTCCGCCTGATTGCCGAAGAACCACTCGGCATAGGGGTAGGCGAACTGCTCCATGGACATGGAGTGAATCTCCGCGATGTCGGTGGATTCGCTGTAAAAGTCTGCGATCGGCTGGCTGCGCATGGCCATGTAGCCCGCGAAGGCGTGACCAAGCTCGTGGGTCAGCACCTGCATGTCGAAAATCGTGTGGTTGAAGCAGGAGAACACGAAGGGCGCCTTCAGGCTGGGCAGGCTCGTCATGTAGCCCGTGGAGGCCTTGCCCGGTTTGTTCTGCAGGTCCATCAGCTCGTGGTCGATCATGAAGTCGATGAATTCGCCGGTTTCCGGGCTGATCTCGTGGTACATCTTCTGGGCGGTCCTGACCATAAAGGCGTCGTCGCTCGCAGGCTCGGCGTTGCCGTCCGGGAAGACCATCTTCTCGTCGTACCACATGACATGGTCGATGCCGAGACGCTTTGCCTGCGCGTCATAGAGCTTCTGGCACAGCGGCACGAGGAATGTGCGCACCTGCTCCCGGAAGGACGCGACTTCCTTTTCGCCGTAGTCCGTGCGTCCCTGCTCCAGATAGCCCACGGGAATGTAGTTTTCATAGCCCAGATTTTTGCCCATCTGGTTGCGGATGTGGATGAGTTCGCTCCAGATCTCCTCCAGACGCGGCTCGTTGTCCTCGTAGAACTTGGAGTACGCCTTGACGGCGGCGGCACGCACCGTGCGGTCGGGATGCTCGAAGTATTTCTGGACGCCGTAAAGATTCAGGGTCTTGCCGTCAAAGGCAATCTCGGCGGTGGCCATGATCTTCTGGTACTCGTTGGTCAGGCGGCTTTCCTGCTGACGCAGCGGGATGTTGGCTTCACAGAACAGCTTCTTCTGCAAGTCCATGGAGACAAAGTATTGCTTGCCGAATTCCCGCTCGATGTCCGCACGGAAGGGGCTGGCCGCGATGGCTTCGCTGAGCGCCACCTCGTCGCCGCTGAGGGTGGGCAGCGTGTCCTGCAAATAATTGATCTCCGCCTCATAGAATTCGTCCCGGGTGTCCAGAGTGTGGCGGATGTGTGCGATGGAATACTGGGTGAACAGTTCGCAGCTCTCGCGGTCGATCTCAAAAATCAGGCTGCGCAGGGCGCTGTAGCTCTCCGCCTGCCCGACTGCGGCTTTCCATTGGGCGAGTTTTGCCCGGCGCGTCTCCAGATCGGGGCGCTTGTATTCCAGTGTTGAAAACTTGTAATTTTCCATAGTGTTCTTGTCTCCTTACATGATTGATAGGGGGCTAAAATCCTTTTTCGGGAACATTGATTGCCGGCTTTCATCTGCTTCTAAAAAAGCTTGCAGCACATTTTATACATGCCAAAGTCCCGGGTCCGCAGAGCCTTTACCAGCGTGCGATTTCCGGAAACGTCCAGATCGGCGGGGAAGGTGTTGCAGAAAAGGTCGCAGGTCAGGACGAATACGCTCTCCTGAATCTCCTCCGGAAGGTCCGCGATGCGGTGCTGGTTCAGACGGATTTGCAGCAGAATGTACCGGAAATAGGCGTCGTCCGCCGGAAGCCCCGCCTGGGCGTGCTCTGCCATCAGTTCCTCCGTGATCCAGTAGGTGTCCACGGACTTGGGCTTGCCGTGGGAGGATTTGACGATGCCGGCCTGATTGATGCGGTAGCCGTAGACCATATGTCCCGTGACCCAGACGTTTTTGGCATTGGGGAAAATCAGGTAGGAGAGCAGGGAGTCCTCGTACCAGTAGCCCTCGGGGAAGCAGAGGTGTTCAAATAGTGCGCCTCGGTAAACTTTTCCCCAAGGTTGTCCATGCAGTGCGTAAGGGGAGGATATCTTTTGGTCGGATTTGTAGCGGTGCATGATGGCTTTCCCATGGTCATACACGTAATATGCGCCGCCCTCCACCAGATCGCAGTCGTGGGCAAATGCGGTATCCAACAGGGCGTCAATGGCACCGGGCAGAAGAAAATCATCGGAATCAACAAACATAATGTATTTGCCGAAAATTTCCAGAATCCCGGTATTTCTCGCGCCGGAATGTCCTTTGTTCCGCTGGTGAATGACCGTCACCCGGGGGTCGTCGGAGTAGGTGTCCGCGATCGCGGGGGTGGTGTCGGTTGCGCCGTCGTCCACCAGAATGACGCGGTATGTATACTTTGTCTTCTGTGACAGTACGGAGTCCATGCACTGGGCGAGATAGGCTTCTACGTTGTAGGCCGGGATCACAATTTGCAGATCGCATTCCGGCTCCAGCAGCCGGTTGTCGGCGGCCGCGGTTCCCGTGGGGGGAGGGGAGAAGCCCAGCAGCGTTTCCCGTGCGCTGGCAGAATCCATGGCGGATCTCCGGCTGAAAACCGGCGCGGCTGTGTTCAGGATGCCTTTCAGGGTGCCTTTGATCGCACCTTTCAGCGTCGATGCTGTCATAGTATCACCTCAAAAAATAGTATACTGTTTCCCGGATGGAAAGTCAATATCCCGGCGTCTGGTTGACATTTTCAGCAGAATGCAGTAGAATTTGGGCAAATCGGGAAAAAAGAGGGAAAGCACATGGTTGGGCTTGGAACGGTCATCAACACCGCCGCGATTCTGGCAGGCGGTGTGTGCGGGGCATTGTTTGGACGCGTCCTGAGCCAGAGCGCGCAGGATACGCTGATGAAGGTCTGCGGTGTGGGCACGCTGTTTATCGCCATTTCCGGCGCCATGGAGGGTATGCTCACGGTGCAGGACGGAAAGGTCGTCAGCAGCGGCGCGATGCTGATTATCGGGTGCCTTGCCATCGGCGCGGTGATCGGGGAAGCGCTGAACATTGAGGGCGCGTTTGAGCGGCTGGGGCAGTGGCTGAAGGTCAAAACCGGGAACGCCAAGGACAAGACGTTCGTCAATGCCTTCGTCAGCGCGTCCCTGACCGTCTGCATCGGGGCAATGGCCATCGTCGGCTCCATTCAGGACGGACTGACCGGGGATTATTCCATCCTCGCAACCAAAGCGGTGCTGGACCTGATCATCATAATGGTGATGAGTAGCTCCATGGGAAAAGGCGCGGCATTTTCCGCAATTCCCGTGGCAGTGCTGCAAGGGAGCATGACGGCGCTTGCGGGACTGATGCGGCCGGTCATGACCGAAGGGGCGCTGGCGAACCTGTCGCTGGTGGGAAATGTGCTGATTTTCTGCGTCGGCATCAATCTGGTTTTCGGGAAGAAAGTGAAGGTGGCGAATCTGCTGCCCGCCATTGTGATCGCGGTGGCCGCGGCGTTTCTGCCTGTTTGATGGAGGAAAATATGGCGAACATTCTGGTATCCGGGCTGATCAACACGGAGACGACCGTGCGGGTGCGGCAGTTCCCGGTGAACTATTACCCCATTGATTACCCCTTTTTCGGGGTGAACACCGCCGTGTCCGGCGTGGCGTACAACATTTCCAAAGCACTGAAAACCTTGGGGGACGACGTGACTCTGCTTACCATGACGGGGCGGGACTTCCCGGCGGAATATATCCAGAGCCAGCTTTGCACGGCGGGAATCGGAACGGACTGGGTCAAACCCAGGTTGAAGGAGACGCCCAACTCCGTGGTGCTTTACGACGGCGAGGGGAAGCGGCAGATCTACTGCGACCTGAAGGACATTCAGGAAACGCCCTACGACTTCCCGGAGGACATTTGCCGGGACGCTGACGTGGTGGCCGCCTGCAACATCAATTTTAATCGCCCGCTGCTGCATCAGGCGAAGACGCTGGGCAAAACCGTGGCCACAGATGTCCATGTGCTTTCGGACATCCACGACGAATTCAACCGGGAATTCATGTCCTGCGCGGATATTCTGTTCCTCAGCGACGAGGGAATTCGTGGAGACTACCGGGATTTTCTGCGGGCTCTGGGGGACACTTACGGAAACCGTATTATCGTTCTCGGCAGGGGAGCCGAGGGCGCGGCCATGTACCTCCGGGAGGAAAACCGCATTTTCGCCCTGCCCGCCGTGCAGGTGGGGGAAATCGTCAACACCGTGGGCGCGGGGGACGCCCTGTTCAGCGGCTTCCTGCATCATTTTGCGTGGGGATACCGCCCGCTGGATGCGCTGGCACGGGCGCAGGTTTTTGCGTCCGCAAAGATACGTGTCAGCGGTGCGGCCAACGGCTTCCCTGCGGAAAAGGAAATGGAATTGCTCTGCCGGGAGTACGCGGGGAGAATGGAATATTACGAGGTATAAAAATCGAGGCAGCACATGAAAGTGCTGCCTCAGTCTTCTTCACTCCAGAACGTGTTCCAGACCCATTTGCAGAATGGTCTTCACATGGTCGTCAGCCAGAGAGTAGAGGATGTTCTTCCCCTCCCGGCGGAATTTGATCAGGTGCATTTGCTTCAGAATCCGAAGCTGGTGGGAAATGGCGCTCTGGCTGACGTCCACAGTCTCCGCAATGTCCGTCACGCACAGCTCCTGTCGGGACAGAAGCGCCAGAATATGCACCCGGGTAGAATCGGCAAAGCCCTTGAATAGCTCCGCAATGGCGTCCATGGTTTCCTTTTCGGGTACTGACTGCATTCAGATCCCTCCTTTTATCCCGTATATTCTAGCCCATTTTTTCAAAAGATGCAACTGTTTTTTCCATAGCGTCTTGCAGCGCTCTGGAAATGGGCAGCATGGTGTCCGCGTCCAGCTTGACCACCCGGCGGTCGTAGGTCATCAGGCCATTCACCTCATCCTCCACGTCGCTGACCTGGGTGTAGATGGCGGCGCACAGACCCTTTTCCACGGCGGGGACAATGGATTCCCGGTAGAGCGCCGCTACCGCTTCGTTCAGAGCTTCTCTCGTCGGGCAGGCACCGTAGCCGTAGGTCTTGTCGGGGTTGAAAATGTGCCCCTCGACCCGCCATGTTTTCCCGCCGAACTCTGATAGCACCAGCGGACGAAGACCGTCGCCTGTCAGACGCAGCTTTCCGAAATACTGGTGGCGGCTGTCCACATCGGTGTCCTTTCCACGAAACCAGCCGGAGGTGGTGTCGATAAAGCGGGTAGCGTCCAGCGTGCGGAACCATCCGCAGACGCGGTCGCTGTCGAACTGCCCCCAGCCCTCGTTGAAGATCGTCCAATAGCAGATGCAGGGGTGGTTTTTCAGCTGATTCACCGCGTCGGCTGCGCCCTGACGGAAGGTATTGCGGCTTCGTTCGTCCCGGTGAAGGCGCCGGTCGTTCCGCTTCTGAATGCCGACGGTGGGAAGCACGGTGTCCCGGAAATAGCTGTAGCTGCCGTTATTGACCATGTCCTGCCAGACGATCATGCCCAGCCGGTCGCACTGATAGTAGAATTCCTCCGGCTCGACTTTGATGTGCTTGCGCAGGGTGTTGAAGCCGAGACGCTTCATGGCGAGGATATCATCGGCATAGCTTTCCGGGGCGGGGGCGGTGAGCAGCCCCTCCGGCCAGTAGCCCTGATCCAGCAGACCGTGGAAGAAATAAGGTTTGCCGTTGAGGCACAGGCGGGGATATTCGCCTACCTTTTTGATTTCCAGAGACCGGATGGCAAAGTAGGATTCCACCTTATCCTGCGCCGTTTCCACGGTGAAGCGGTAAAGATAGGGGTCGTCCGGGCACCAGAAATGGGGATTTTCCGGGGCGATGGTCACTTGCCCGTTTTCCAGAGGAAACTGCCCCAGCTGCTCCACGCTGACTGTACCCTCCAGTGGCGGAACCGTGGAGATCGTCACGGACGCGCCGTGATTTTCAATGTTCAGATTCTCTATATAAGTGCCCGGCACGCTTTCCAGCCACACCGTCTGCCAGATACCGGACACGGGGGTGTACCACATGCCGCCCCGGTTCATCACCTGCTTGCCGTAGGGGAAAGCCTGATCGTGGAGATCGTCGGTGCAGCGGATGACCAGCTCGTTTTCCTCCGCCAGCGCTTCGGTGATGTCCACGCAGAAGGAGGCATAGCCGCCCTCGTGGCGGCACAGGTGCTGCCCGTTCACGAACACCTCTGCAATTTGGTCGGCAGCGCCGATGTGGAGCAGCACCCGCTCCCGGCGGAAGCCCTCGTGCAGAAGAAAGCGGCGGCGATACCATAATGGCGCGCCTTCTTCAAAATGCCGCCCGATGCCGGAAAGCCGGGACTCCGGGCAGAAGGGCACCAGAATGCGCATATCAAATGTTTCCGGTTCCTCGCGGGATACGGCAAAATCCCATTCTCCGTTCAGGTTTATGTAAGAATCCCGGCGCATCTGCGGTCTGGGATAGACCTGCCATGGCGTGCCGGAAAGCGTTTCGCCTCTGGGCGTGGTAAGCGTCTGCAGCATGGACATCCTCCTTTTGCCGTCCGATGGAAGTTTTTCCCGGGCGGAACACTGGAATACAGGGTGTTTTGTTGGATATTCTACTTACTAATCTACCATACCCGGGCAAACGTGTCAAGCGAAGCCGCAGACGGCGGACGGGGAAGCGTTCAAATCGACTTTTTCTATTAAGTTTTTACGAAAACTCTTTGCAAATGAAAAGAAATATGCTATAGTATACTGAGTTTCGTGTGACTATCTGCGCCAAGAACACGGGCGCGCACGTAAGAGTGTATCTGAAAACTGTCAAAACGCCCAATCAGCGGCTCTTTTTGCCCTGTGCCGCGCCATTTTCCCTTGAAATGCAGCAAGCATTCCTGCGGAAAAATGGCTTGCTCAGGACAAAAATCCCTCGCGGCTGGTCATTTCGCCGGTTTTCAGATACACCCTAGAAAGGCAAAAGAGATGCAAGATCTATCGAAAATTTCTGTCGTCCTGCCTTCTTTGGACCCGGACGAGAAGCTGAACGCCGTCATCGACGGTCTGCTGGAATACGGCTTTTCCAACATCATTCTGGTCAACGACGGAAGCAAGCAGGAAAATTTACATTATTTCACGGACGCCGCCGCGGCTCATCCCGAAATTCATCTGCTCCATCATGAGGTGAACCGGGGGAAGGGCGCGGCTTTGAAGACCGCTTTCCGGTGGTTTCTGGACAACTGTCCCGAAGGCGCCGGCGTCGTGACGGTGGACGGCGACAACCAGCACCACCCCGAGGATACCCGGGCGTGCTGCGAGAAAATGCTGGAGACCGGGCACTGCATTCTGGGCTGCCGGGACTTTACGCTGGACCACGTGCCGAATCGCAGCCGGTTCGGCAACCACACCACGTCGCTGGTGTTCAAGACCTTCGTGGGCATGACCATTTCCGACACCCAGACCGGCCTGCGGGCGCTGCCCCGGGAGGCAGTGGAGGAGCTGGTGGACGTGGCGGGAGACCGGTTTGAGTACGAGACCAATATGCTTCTGGCGTTCAAGGAAAAGGCCATCCCCTTCGAGGAGAACAAGATCCGCACCGTGTACATTGAGGAGAACAAAAGCTCCCATTTCCGCACCTTTGTGGATTCCTGGCGGATATACAAGCTGATTCTGGCGCATTTCTTCCGGTATACGGTGAATTCCATCGTCTGCGCCGCAGTGGACACCGGCCTGTTCACCCTGTTCACTGCTCTGCTTAAAAAGGCGCTGGAGGGCTTTGCCCTCACCGCCGCGGCAGGCGCGGGTGCGAGAGTGATCTCGTCTCTGCTGAACTTCTTCCTCAATAAGAAGCTGGTGTTCAAGACCAACACGGACACCGGTAAGACCTTACTTCGCTACTACTGTCTGGCGGTCCCCCAGATGCTGCTGCAAATTCTGCTGACCGACGGCGCGTATGTGCTTTTCCACGTAAAGCCCACCGGCGTGCTGCACACGCTGATCTACGTGATCGTGATGATTCTGCTTTACATCATCGGCTATATGATTCAGCAGCGCTGGGTGTTCGCGCCCCAGAAACAAAATGAACCCGAGGTTGAGAAAAAATGAGCAAACGAAACACAATGCCCGATTATGATCCCGTTCCTTCCCAGCGGGGCGGGGCTTCCAGACCGCCCAAGAAGAAAAAGAAGAAGGGCAGCGGCCTGTTCGGCCGGATCGTCCGGCGGTTTTTCCTGGTGCTGTTCACCGTGATCGCCCTGATTCTGGTGGCGGCGTGTCTGGCGCTGAACCTAATCTTCAACGGCCCGTCGCCTGCCGCCCGGGACGTGCTGACCATGTCCCTGCTGGAGCCCAGCGGAACCAAGTGGATCCCCGGCCTGTTCATGGACGCGGAGACGCTGGATTCCATTCGCACCCGGGAAGACTCCAACCTGACGGACGAGTTCTCCAATACGTCTGAAATCGTCATCAACAAGGACGCGGCGATCTCCACCGGTACCGACGAATGGGCGAATTCCCCCGACGGCATTCGTTTTGAGTCCCATTCCGGCGATACCTACAACGCCCACATTATGATCGTCCGTGACCCCAGCAAGGTCTACCTCGGCACTTCCACGGAGAATTTTTCCACATCCATTCCCGGCACCCGTATCGACGATCAGATCGAAACTGACGGCGCCATCGCCGGTGTCAACGCGGGCGCGTTCTTTGACAATGGCACATCCGACCCCTCCGTCGGCTCCGTGCCGGAGGGACTGGTATACTCCAAGGGCGCCTGCAAGTGGACGACCGGCTCTCCCCCCAACGGCATCAAGGGCTTTGCGGGCTTCAATAAGGACAACATCCTCGTGGTCGCGCAGGATAATCTGAGCAAAGCCCAGGCGGAGGAGCTGAACATCCGGGATGGCTGCTGCTTCGGCCCCGTCCTCATCATGAACGGGGAGATCAATCAGGAAGCCTACAACTCCAACTCCGGCTGGAACCCCCGTACCGCCATCGGCCAGCGGAAGGACGGCGCTGTGGTGTTCGTGTGCATCGACGGCCGTCAGGCCGGTTCCATGGGCGGCACTTATAAGGACGTCATCGACATCATGATCGAGTACGGCGTCGTGAACGCCTGCAATATGGACGGCGGCTCGTCCAGCATTATGGTCTACCGGGATACCTACGGCCTGTTTGGCGAAGCCGGTACCGTGCAGGTGATCAACAGCTATTCCCTGCTGCAGGAACGCCCCAGAAAGATGCCTACTTTCTGGATGGTCGCGCCGTAAGGAAGTGAGGGAAACCATGTATCAAGGAAAATTCGATTCTAAAAATAAAAAGACCGCGGTGGATGTTTCCCAGCTGGTCGCCCAGCGCAACAGCGCACCTTCCCAGGAGCAGCCCCAGCGCCAGCCGGTGCGGGAAAATCTGCCGAGAACCAACCCTGCCCGGACGCAGCAGCCTACCAGACAGCAGAATGTACGGCAGAGCCAGCCGACCCGGCAGCCCAGCGGAAAGCGGCCGCCCGTGACGCAGACCGTGCCGGAAAAGCACCGCAAAGGCCCCCGGCTGGGCGGCGTGATCTTCTACACCCTGTATTTCATGTTCATTCTGGTGTTCTTCGTGGCCACGTTCTTTGGCCTTCAGTGGCTTCAGGGCTGGCTGGCGGACTATCAGGCCGCCCAGCCCACCACCAAAAGTCAGGAGGTCTTTGACCAGCTGTTTTCTCACCCCGATTGGGGCGCGCTGTATGACGCCGCCGGGATAGAGGACACCCCCTACGAGGGCAAGGAGCAGTTCGTCGCCTATATGGAAAACAAGGTGGGCGATTCTCAGCTGACCTTCAAGGAGACCTCCGCGGGCCTTTCCGGCGATAAGAAGTATTTTGTCCTTCTGGGGGATGAGAAGATCGCTTCCTTCACCCTGTCCGGTCAGACGGCCGCCATCACCGACATTCCCGACTGGGAGCTGGGCAGCGTTGAGCTGTTCTTCGACCGGAGCGAGACCTTCTATATTCAGAATGTGGACGGTCACACCGTCGAGGTTAACGGCGTGCCTCTGGACGACAGCCACGTCATTCAGATCGCTACCACCGCAGCGGCGGAGCGGCTGCCCATCGGTGTTACGGGCACGAGCACCTGCACACAGGAAATTTCCGACCTGATGGCCGTTCCCACTGTCACGATCTTTGACAAGTCGGGCAAGTCCATGGAGGTCAGCTATGACGCCGAGACCCATACCTTCACCGAGCAGACCGAGGCCAACACCATCTCCGACAGCGAGAGGGAAGCGGCGCTGAACGCGGCGAAGACCAACTGCCTGTTCATGATCGAGAAGGCGTCCAAGGCGGACATTGCCAAGTATTTTGACACTTCTTCTGATGTTTACAGTGTGATCGTCAACTTGGGTAACTTGTGGGTTCAGGATAATAACGGCTATCGCTTTACCAAGGAAGAGGTCTCCGATTACGCCCGCTACAGCGACGATTTGTTCTCCGCCCATGTGGTGCTGAACTTGAACGTCACCCGTAAAGACGGCACCACCAAGGACTTCGGGTATGATCAGACCCTGTTCTTCCGGAAGCAGGACACTGGCAAGTGGCTGGTCTATGACGCCACCAACGCGGATGTCAACGCGCCGGTGGGCAAGGTGCGCCTGACCTTCATGAACGGCGATACCGTCCTGAGCAGCGAGTTTGTCAAGACCGACGCTACGGAGCTGGATACCCCGCTGGTCTCCGCCCCCGAGGGCAAGGTATTCATCGGTTGGTATCGTATCGACAAGTACGACAACGGCACCACCTACACCATGGCCTTCGACCCGGATGAAAACGGCCATGTCACCATCCCCAACGGCACCACGCTGGAGCCGATGACGCTGTACGCTCTGTTCGAGACGCCGTCCGGCACCGACGCGACGGAAGGAGGCTAATATGCTGGCATTACTGAACCAACTGGCGGTCAGCTTTGACCTGCCGATTCTGGACTGGATTCAGGCGCACTTGCAGTGCGGCTTTCTGGATGCCGTCATGCCCATCGTGACCCTGTTCGGGGAGGGCGGCATCTTCTGGATCGCATGGGCGGTACTGATGCTGGTATTCCCCAAGACGAGAAAAACCGGCATCGCCATGGGCATCGCCCTTGTAATGGGTGTGCTGATCTGTAACGTGACGCTGAAACCCCTTGTGGCGCGGCCGCGACCGTATGATTTTCAGTATGAGAATTTCGGAATTACCATCAAGCTGCTGATCGACGCTCAGCACGATTACTCCTTCCCGTCGGGACATACCATCGCCTCCTTTGAGGCGGCGATACCGCTGATGATCTACGACAAGCGGATGGGCATTCCTGCCATGGTGATCGCCGTGCTGGTCACGTTCTCCCGGCTGTACCTGTACGTCCACTACCCCACCGACGTGATCTTCTCCATCATCGTCGGAACCGCCTTTGCCTTCATCGGAAACGCGCTGGCAGAAAAAATTGCCCAGCGCCTTCCCGCACCGGCGAAAGGAAAATACGAGAACTGAGCTTTTTGGAAGCATACCCGGACTGGGTATGCTTCCTTTCCCTTTTCGCCCTTGCAAGCGGCGAAAAAAACAGATATAATGACAAAAAAGGGGGCGGGACGATGGAATTAAGGATCGCGGTCTGCGACGACGCGGAGGAAGATCGGACGTATGTTTCCGGTCTGGTAAAGGATTGGGCGGCGCAGGCCGGGCATCAGGCGGAAATTACCGCCTTTTCCTCCGCCGAGAGCTTCCTGTTCCGGTACGCGGAGGACAAGAACTGGGACATTCTGCTGCTGGACATCGAAATGGGCGCTATGGACGGCGTGAGCCTTGCCAAACGGGTGCGCCGGGACAACGAGGCGGTGCAGATCATCTTCGTCACCGGGTATTCCGACTATATCGCCGAGGGCTACGAGGTGGCGGCGCTGCACTATCTGATGAAGCCCGTCAGCCGGGAAAAGCTGTTCGCGGTGCTGAACCGGGCGCTGGAAAAGCGGAAGCGGGAGGAACGGTGTCTGAATCTGGAGCTGGGCGGCGAAATGGTACGGATTCCCTTTTATGACATCCGGTATCTGGACGTGCGGCAGAATTATGTGACGATTCATGCAAAGGCGGAGTACACCGTCAAGCGGAGCCTGAACGAGTTTGAAAAGGAACTGGACGACCGGTTCTTCCGCGCGGGCAGGAGCCTGATCATTAACCTGAAGTACATCCGGCGCGTCACAAAAACGGAGGTCAGCCTGTCGGACGGCACGCTGCTGCCCCTGCCAAGGGGCGCTTACGAACCCTTGAACCGGGCAATCATCAAGCACACATAGGAGATTGGCTATGTCTTTCTTTTCCAAACAAATCGACAAGCGTATTGCGGCCTATCAGCGGGAGCTGATCGAGACCCACTACCGGGAAGTGGAAAACATGTACCGGCAGATTCGGGGCTGGCGGCATGACTACCGCAACCACATCCAGATGATGAAGGTGCTGGCGGCGAATGGGGACATGGACGCCCTGAAAGCCTACCTGGACGAGTTGGATACGGATCTCAATACCGTGGACACCGTGGTAAAAACCGGCAACCCCATGGCCGACGCCATTCTCAACAGCAAAATTTCCCTTGCGCGTTCCCGGAACATCCCGACGCAGGTGGACGCCCACATCCCGGTGAAGCTGAAAATGTCGGAGCTGGACTTGTGCTGCATCATCGGCAACCTGTTCGATAACGCCATGGAGGCAAGCATGGCCTTGCCGGAGGAAAGGCGGATGATCCGGGTGTACATGGATATGAAGGGGACGCAGCTCTACATTTCCTTCACCAACTTCACCGCCGCGAAAAAGCTAAGTAAGGTGGGCAAGGGCTTCAAAACCTCCAAGGGGGAGGGGCACGGCTTCGGGCTGGTGCGGATAGACGACATCGTGTCCCGCTACGACGGCTACCTGAGCCGCAACAGCGAGGACGGGGCGTTTACCACGGAAATCCTCATCCCGCAGGTCTGATACTATTTCCTGATTAAAATCTTTGATTTTAATCAGGAAGGCATCGCCTAATGGCGCTGCCAGTTTTGTGATTTATAAGGAAAGAAATCACAAAACAAGTCTCATATGAACTCCTTGCCCTTCGGGCAATTAAAATCTTTTCTAAAGATTTTAATTGGAGTTCAGTATGAGGAAACCCTGAAAATGCAGTTCGTCACCCGAAATAAGCAATTCGTCCCCAGAATCTTCCGGGGACGTCTTTTTGTGATAGAGTATGCTCACGAGGTGAGGCAAAATGAAAGACAGAATAAAGCCAAAATACAACGCCGCCCAGAACGTGGGATGGATGGTGAAGATCGCATGGAAGGTCAGAAAACGGGTTCTGTTTATCTGTGTCGCCATGGCGGCGCTGGAAGTACTGTACAACCTGACGCAGCTGTACGTTGCGCCGGAGATATTAAGCTGCGTAGAGCGCCATGCCCCCGTGGGGGAGCTGCTGGGTACCATCGGGCTTTTTACACTGGCGCTGTTTCTGACCATGGGTCTGAAGGAATATTTGAGGGAGATCTCCATGTACCCCCGGGTGGATGTGCGCTCCGGCATCGTCGGCATGATCGCTAGAAAATGCAACATGACCTCTTTTCCCAATACGCTGGACGTGAAGTTCATCAAGCTCAAGGAAAAGGCGCACCACAGTGTGCAGGGCAACAATGAAGCGGCGGAAAACATTTGGAGAACCCTGACGGTGCTGCTGCAGAACGTGGGCGGTTTCCTGGTGTACCTTGCCATCCTGTCCCGCCTGAACTGGGTGCTGCTGGGGGTGATCGCCGCGACCTGCGTGGTGGGATTTCTGGTGTCCCGGTATTCCAGCAACTGGATTTTCCGGCACCGGGATGAGGAAGAGACGTTTTACGCGAAGAAGTCCTACATCCGGAAAAAAGCGGAATCCGTGGAGCTGGCGAAGGATATTCGCATTTTTGGCCTGCAAAACTGGCTGAACGAACTGCTTGACCGCATTCACAACGTATATCTGGACTTCCGGCTTCGCTGCGAGAAGATCAAGCTGCTGGCGGATGTCACCGAAGCGCTGCTCACCATGGCGCGGAACGGCATTGCCTATGCGTACCTCCTCCATCTGGCGCTTCGGGATTCTCTCAGCGTGCCGGAGTTTATCCTGTATTTTACTGCGGTGTCTACCTTCACCACATGGGTCATGGGCATTTTGCAGGCGGCGGAGAAGCTGCATGAGGAAAGCCTCGACCTTTCTCAGGTGCGGGAATTTCTGGAATATCCGGAGCCGTTCCGGTTCGAGGGTGGGACGGCGATTCCCAAGGCGGATGCCTACGGACTGAAGCTGGAGCATGTGTCCTTCCGCTACCCCGGCGCGGAGGAGGATACCATCCACGACCTTGACCTGACGGTGCGTCCCGGGGAAAAGCTGGCCATCGTGGGACTGAATGGCGCGGGCAAGACAACGCTCGTAAAGCTGCTGTGCGGCCTGTTCGACCCCACCGAGGGGCGGGTGCTGCTGAACGGCGTGGATGTAAGGGACTTTAACCGCCGGGAATACTACGGGCTGTTCAGCGCCGTATTTCAGGAGTTCTCCATTCTGGACGTGACCGTGGCGGAAAATATCGCCCAGACCACTGAGAATATCGACACGAAAAAGCTTTGGGACTGCATTGAAAAGGCGGGTTTGACGGAGACCATTCAGAAGCTGCCCAAAGGGCTGGACACCCACGTGGGCAGGCAGGTCTATCTGGACGGCGTGCTGTTCTCCGGCGGCCAGACCCAGCGGCTGATGCTGGCGCGGGCGCTGTACAAGGACGGCGCGATCCTGCTGCTGGACGAACCCACCGCCGCCCTCGACCCTCTGGCGGAAAACGACATCTATCAGAAGTACAAGGACATGACGGCGGGGAAGACCTCTCTGTTCATCTCCCACCGGCTGGCCTCCACGCGGTTCTGTGACCGCATTATCTTCGTGGCGGACGGCCATATCACCGAGGAAGGTACTCACGATCAGCTGCTGGCCCGGGGCGGGGCGTATGCCAAGCTCTTTGAAGTCCAGAGCCGCTATTATCAGGAAGGGAAGGCGTTCTGATTATGAAAAAGAAAATGAGTTTCAGGCACGCTCTGTCCGTTCATTTCCGTGCGGCAAAGGCGCTGCACGGAGTCAGCCGCAGATTTTTCCCGGCGGCGACGCTGTATACCGTCGTGGGTGCGATTCTGCCCTATGTGACGGTGTTTTTCTCCGCCCAGATCCTGAAGGAGCTGGCGCTGCTCCGCAGACCGGATGTGCTTCGGAATTGGGTCATCGCCGGGGTGCTGTGTACCGGACTGTGCGCCGTCGCGAAGGCGGTGCTGTTTCAGCGGACGGAGACCATGCTGGACGATCTGTACGGCAGAAAAGAGACGCTGTTTTGCCGGAAGTTCTTCTCAATGGATTATGCGGACGTGGACAAGCAGGAGACCCGCGACCTGCGGGCGCAGATCGCCCAGAACGAGAACTGGTCAAGCTTTGGCCTGATGCAGGTTCCGGAGATGTATGAGCGCACACTGAAAAGCCTCATCGGCATTTTAAGCGGCATTGCGCTGACGGTTACGCTGTTCACCTCCCCGGTGCCGGAATCCGCCGGGAAGCTGACCGCTTTGAACAATCCTCTGTTCATTCTGATTCTGGCAGGCGTCATGATCCTGATCAGCATTCTGGCGGGAAGGCTTGAGGAAAAGGCCACCTCCTACTGGAGCTGTGTGGCGGAGGAAGCGACTTTGAGTAACCGCGTATTCTCATTCTTCGGTTTTATCGGCGAACACAAGGGACGGGGCGCGGACATCCGGATGTATAACCAGCAGAATCTGGTGACGTTTTACTGGAACGGCGACTCGGCCTTTGGCGCCACCGGGAAAATCGGGAAGCTTGCGCTGGGACCCATAGGCGGTTATTCCGCGCTGGGTACAGGGGTCGTGGCGCTGATCACCGGCTTTGTCTACGTGTTCACCTGCCTGAAGGCGTGGGGCGGCGCGTTTGACGTGGGCAGCGTGACCCAGTATGTGGGCGCGGCCACCGCCATGGCAGACAGCATTTTCAAGCTGACCGCACAGCTCGGCAATCTGAAAACCAACGCGGGTTATCTGGACGCCACTTTCCGGTTTCTGGATATCCCCAATTCCATGTATCAGGGCAGCCTGACCACGGAAAAGCGCTCTGACCGGCAGTACGAGGTGGAGTTCCGCAACGTGTCTTTCCGCTACCCCGGCCGGGTGGATTGGGCGCTGAAAAATGTGTCCATGAAGTTCAAGGTCGGCAAGCGGCTGGCAATTGTTGGCGAAAACGGCAGCGGCAAGACCACCTTTATTAAGCTTTTGTGCCGCCTGTACGACCCGCAGGAGGGAGAAATTCTCCTGAACGGCATCGACATCCGCAAGTATAACTATCAGGACTATATGCAGATTTTCTCCGTGGTGTTTCAGGACTTCCAGCTCCTGTCCCAGCCGTTGGGAGAAAATGTGGCGGGCAGCGCCAAGTACGACCGGGCGCGGGCGACGAAAGCCCTTATGGACGCGGGCTTCGGCGACCGGCTGGCGGCCATGCCCAAGGGGCTGGACACCATGCTTTACAAGGATTTTGCCGAGGACGGCGTGGAGGTTTCCGGCGGCGAGGCGCAGAAGATCGCCATTGCCCGGGCGCTTTACAAGGACGCGCCCTTCATCATTCTGGACGAACCCACCGCTGCCCTTGACCCCATTGCCGAGGCGGAGATCTACGAGAAGTTCAACGCCATTTCCGGCGACCGCACGGCCATCTACATCAGCCACCGGCTGTCGTCCTGCCGGTTCTGCGACGAAATCGCCGTGTTCAGCGACGGTCAGGTGATCCAGCAGGGAACCCATCAGGCGCTTCTGGCGCAGGAGTCGGGAAAATACGCCCAGCTCTGGCACGCCCAGGCGCAGTATTACACGAAGCAGACCCCGGACGCTGACGGTGCGGAGAATTGACATATCCGACAAAAAGGAAACAGGCCGTTTATGCTTTTGGGAGATTTTAAGCGTCACTTCCCGGGCAGGCGTTGCAAAAATGAGGGACATGGTGTAAAATAACCGGATAGACAAACGATTCTGAAAGGCGGGCGTCAGCCCGCCTTTTCATCTTGCTTTCAGGAGGAACCCCAAATGGCAAAATACATCATGGCGCTGGACGCCGGCACCACGTCCAACCGCTGCATCCTGTTCAACGAGCAGGGAGAAATGTGTTCCGTCGCCCAGAAGGAATTCACCCAGTATTTCCCCCAGCCCGGCTGGGTGGAGCACGACGCCAACGAGATCTGGTCCTGTCTCTTATACACATCTCCGAGCCCACGAGACTCGGCATGATCTCGTATGC
>ENA-OYWS01000327-OYWS01000327.1-human-gut-metagenome-genome-assembly--contig:-NODE-327-length-23838-cov-12.302022_pt1 | contig 23838 bp, 32 predicted proteins | sample MGYA00244813_ERZ653402 | MGnify/ENA primary metagenome ERZ653402 (study PRJEB26926, sample SAMN06165021) | human gut metagenome | biome: ENVO:00009003; feature: ENVO:2100002; material: ENVO:00002003...
TAAGATCGTCGGCAGCGTCAGATGTGTATAAGAGACAGGTTAAAGGTAGAAAAAATTTATATTCTAGTCCAGCAGTAAAAGATTATAATACAACAACAGATAGTGCAAATAGAACAGTCGCAACTCTTATGAAGATCATTAAAAATTATAATGTAGGTGATACAACCAAAGAAGAAGACCCGCTTATGAAGATCATTAATGGCGGTGACGATGATGGCAGTGACGAGCAGTAAGGCTTACGAATATTGCAAAAGCTCTATCAGGAAGAAAACAACTCCTAAATATGTCAAAAAGCAGATGCGAGATTGGATGCGAATTGCAGAAGGAAAAAACGCAAAGTACTTTGTATCTGAAAAGAAGGTTCAGCAGATTGAAAATATTCTGAAACTGCTTATCATGCCGAAGGGATTGAAAGCAGGACAGTCTATGTATAAGTGTGCTACGGGGTATCAATGGCTAATTTATACAGCCATGCTATGCACTGTATATCGTGACAAACCGAGAAAGCGCAGATACGAGACAGGGCTGTTGGAAATTTGCAGAAAGAATTTCAAGACATATACAGTCGGAACAATCTTTATTATTCTGTTTCTTACTGAGCCTAGGTTCTCAAAGTTCTTTTCAGTTGCGCCAGATGGTGCATTGTCAAGGGAAATAAAAGAAGCAATATCTGACACAATAAAAAGCAGTCCGCTTATTTATGAATATAAAGGAACAAAGCGTTTCAAGTTGTTAAGGGACTACATCAAATTCAAACCGAACGAAAACACGTTGATCCCGTTAGCATACAGTAACAACCGTATGGATGGACGTATGCCGAACGCATTTATTGCAGATGAAGTTGGAGCATTGCCGAACGGTTATCCTGTCGAAGCCATGAGATCAGGACAGCTAAACGTTGTCAACAAACTAGGGTTCGTTATCAGTACAAAATATCCGACAATCGACAATCCTTTCGAGGACGAGGTCGCGTATGCCAAGAAGGTTCTTGATGGTATTGAGAAAGACGATACTGTTTTTGCACTTCTATATGAACCTGACAAAACATCAGACTGGGAAACAGACAATCTTGTTTTGAAGCAGGCGAATCCTGCATCATTGGAAATCCCTGAAATCTGGGATGATCTTATAAAGAAGCGTGCAAGAGCCATTGCCATTGAGAACGAGCGAGAGAACTTTGTTACAAAGCACTGCAATATCATTTATCAAGGGCAAGGAACTGAAACATTCATTGATGTTAAAGATGTTCAGTCGTGCAAGGTTGCAGATATTGATTGGTCTGGAAGGGTTGTTTATTTAGGTGTTGACCTTTCAGAATCAAACGATAATACATCTGTTGCCATGGTTTCTGTAGATGATGATGATAACATTCTTGCAGAAAGTTTTGCGTTCATTCCATCAGACAGAATCACAGAAAAGACCATATCAGAGCGTGTGAACTATCAGGAACTATTGAAGAGTGGAAAGGTGATTGCGTGTGGTGACAGAGTTATTTCTTATGCGTTTGTTGAACAGTTCATATTGAGCCTTGAGAGCCGTTATAACGTACAAATTCAGGCGATTGGATATGACAGGTGGAATGCATTAAGCACAGCGCAAAAATTGGCTAATGAGGGCTATAACACGGTTCAGATAAAGCAGTATTCAAGTGTCTTGCATTCTCCGACAAAGAGGATGAAAGAGGCAATCCTTACGCAGAAATTCAAATACACGGAAAACAAACTTCTTGAAATCAATTTTCAAAATGCTAAATGTGCTTATGATACCAACAAAAATATGTATGTCAGCAAGAAAAAGAGCAACGGCAAGGTTGATATGGTTGTATCACTTATCAATGCGATTTACCTTCTAGAACAGGATTATTTCTTGAATGAAGGTGACTTCACATTCCAGATGATTTAATTGCTAAAAACGTGCATTTATGCTAATATGTGTGTGTAAAAATGTTTCAAATAGAAAATACTAACGAGGGGCGGTAACGAGAGTGGCACTATTTAAGAAAAGAATCAAGAACAAAATAAATCTTAACGATCAAAGTGTTCAGCTTGACGATGTGCTGTTGTCGGCATTGCTTAATCATGAGACCATCACAAGAGATAAGGCTCTGACACTTCCTGCCGTATCAGGTGCCGTTGACTTTATCAGCGGTTCGATTGCATCCATGCCTGTGAAGCTTTACAAGTACAAGAACGGCAAAGTTGAAGAAGTGCAGAGAGACAGCCGTGTACGAATGCTTAATGGCGACACTGGAAACACGCTTGACGGGTTTCAGACAAAAAAAGCCATGGTCGAGGATTACTTACTCGGCAAGGGTGGATATTGTTTTATCCAAAGAGACAGACAGAACAACGTAACGGCGCTGAAATATATTCCAGATATGAACGTCACTGTGTGGTCAAATTCCGACCCGATGAACCGTTTCGTACAGTTCTATGTTGGGACAAATAAAATATATCCATGGAACATGGTCAAGTTGTTGAGGAACACCAAAGATGGAGCAAGCGGAAAGGGATTGACTGAAGAAATCTCAAAGGCCCTTGAAACGGCATACAGTACGTTGGTATATCAGCTTGGACTGGTTCTGACAGGTGGTAATAAAAAAGGATTCTTACAGGCAGAGCGTAGGCTTGGACAAGAAGAAGAGGACAAGCTCAAAGAAGCATGGAAGAGGTTATACGCCAACAACACCGAATCCATCATGGTTCTAAACAACGGCATCAAGTTTCAGGAGTCGTCAAATAGTTCAGTTGAAATGCAGTTGAATGAGAGCAAGAAGACTTTGCAGGATGAAATAAATGGAGTATTCCATATTCACAGTGACTTCAACCTGACATTCAAGGAAGCGATATATCCGATTATTAAAGCATTTGAGACAGCTATAAACAGCACACTGCTGTTAGAAAAAGAAAAACGAAACTTCTTCTTTGAATTTGATACGAAAGAAATTGTGAAAGCAAGCATCAAGGAAAGATTCGACGCTTACAAGGTTGCAAAAGAAACAGGACTTATGACTATCAATGAGTTGCGCCGAATGGAAAATCTCAATTACATTGAGGGCATGGACGTGATCAATGTTGGACTTGGCGCAGTATTGTATGACACCAACACAGGAATTTATTACACGCCAAACACTGGACAGGTGACAGGTGGAACAGAAGAAGAAACGGCTGAGAAAGTTGAAGAAACTGAAAAGGGGGCAGATGATGAATTACAAGTACTTGAAGAATCTGGCGAAAACAAGCGCTGATTTTTATATTTATGGCGATATCGTTGATGAAAACGTGCCAGACTGGTTTGGTGATAAATCAGAAACAGCAATTGACACAAACACATTCAAGGCAGAGATTGACAGTCTAACAGGAGTGACAGATTTTAATATCTACATCAATAGTGGCGGTGGCTCAGTGTTTGCAAGTTCTGCAATGGTCAGTATGCTGAAGAGATTCAGGCAGAACACAGGAGCGAAGATTCATGCATATATTGATGGAATGTGTGCAAGTGCCGCAACGTATCTTGCCATGGTTGCAGATGATATCAACATTTACAAAAATTCTGTGCTGATGATCCACAAGCCAATGACGTATGCATTTGGAAATGCTAACGAGTTACAGCATAACATTGACACATTAAATCTGATTGAAAGCGGAATGATGTTGCCAATGTATGAAGCAAAGGCAAAAGAAGGAATCACAGCAGAAAAGATCGCAGAGCTAGTTGACAACGAATCGTGGTTCAATGGCAATGCAGATGATGATATGTACATCGGGAATTATTTCAATGTCAACGCATTGGACAGTGTGAAGGATGTACAGGCATGTGCAACGGACTTGTTTAGAAATTATAAGCATGTTCCAGATGCATTAAGAAAGCCAAAACAGACTAAAAAGCCTGTTGAGGATCGCGTGCTTGATTATTCAGCATACGACAATATTATTAGTTCTTTAAAGAAAGACGGAGGGGCGAAGAAATGAACGTAAAAGAGCTTATCGAAAATCGAAACGCAAAAGTCGTTCAGATGGAAAACCTGCTAACAACTGCAAAAGCAGAAAACAGATTGCCATCTGAAGACGAAAAGAAGCAGTTTGCAGACCTTGAAAAAGAGGTAAAGGACATTGATGCAACTGTTGCCATGTATGACCAGATGGCTGGGCTTGGCATGAAGCCAGTACTGAGCGCACCTGTTGAAATGACAAATGAAGAAAGAGATCACAAAACATTCGAGAATGCAATTCGTGGCATTGTGAATACGGACACACCAACAATGCCTGCTGATGCAAAGACACTTATTCCGACAACAGTATGGAATGAAATCATTTCTCAAGTTATCGAAATCTCACCTGTGTTCTCTATGGCAGACCGCTATAACATCACTGGTAATCTAGTATTACCAAAGTATGATGCACAGAACAGTTCTATCGTGATGCAGTATGCAGATGAAGGAACAACAGCAGAATCTGGAAAAGTTGTTATCAGTCAGATTACGCTTGGCGGATTCCTTGCACGTTGCCTTGCAAAAATCTCAAAGAGTCTTATCAACAACTCCAATTTCGATATTGTGGGATTTGTTGAAGCAAAAATGGCACAGGCAATCGCACTGTATTTCGAACATGAGATTCTATTCGGTACAGTAGGAAAGGTTGAAGGTTTAAAAGGCATTACAGGAGATATGACTGTTACAACTGCCACAGCTACAAAGATTACATCTGACGAGTTGATGGATTTGCAGGACAAAGTAATCGACAACTATCAGGGTAATTCTGTTTGGATCATGAATCGTGAAACACGAAATGCAATCAGAAAGCTGAAGGATAATGAAGGCGATTATCTACTAAACCGTGATTTTACAGCAAAGTGGGGCTATACACTTCTCGGCAAGGACGTTTATTGCTCTGATGCGATGGAAAAGATGCTTGCAGGAAAAACAGCAATCTATTACGGTGACTTCTCTGGTCTTGCAGTGAAGGTTTCAGAAAATGCTAACATGCAGGTATTGCAGGAAAGATATGCAGAAGAACATTTACTTGGAATTCTAGCTTTTGTTGAATGGGATGCAAAGGTTGCAGACACTCAGAAGCTTGCAAAACTTGTTATGAAGGGTTCATAAATCATTAGAAAGGGGTGAGCAATATGGAAGTAAACAAGGTTAGTGATATTACAGAAGAAAGCGTTGCAGATTATTTGAGACTGGACGAAGTAAATGACAGCGAAATAAATACATTGACCACGCTTATTTCTATTGCAATCTCATATATCAAGAGTTATACAGGACTTGACGATGCTAGCGTTGACAAATATCCTGAATTTGTGATTGTGGTGCTTATTCTTTGCCAGGATATGTGGGATAACAGAACGATGTATGTTGACAGTAAAGACCTGAACAACACGGTGCAGAGTATTCTCGCAATGCACAGTGTGAATCTGTTGTGAGGTAGGAAATATGTTAAACGCAGGGAAGTATTCAAAGAAAATCACAATTTACAAAACGGTGATTGTGACAGATGATGATGGTTTTCAGACAGAACAGAAGAAGGTAATTCTTACACCGTATGCATACGTGAGGACGACAAAGGGATTCACGTTGATTGCCAACAATTCTGATTTTGAGAAAGCATACACCAACTTCACAATTCGTTATCCGAAAACAGAAATTACAAGGGATATGCTGATTGAGTTCCACGGCAAGACATATACGATTGAGTATCTGAACAACGTTGATGAAGACAGCGTAGAATTAGAAATTCAGGCAAAGGAAGTGACTCACTGATGGCAAAATTCACGGCTGATATTGATGAAAGCGTGCTGAAGGATATATCTTACATCGACAAAGACTTTGAACGTATATTCGGTGGCATGACGCAGGAAGCCGCCAAAGTTGTCATGAACAACGTGAAAAACAGCATGCCTAGTGCATTGAAAAAATCGCTGTCAAGTGAAAACGTAAAGATTTCAAAGATATACAAAACACCGACAGATGATGGTATCAACACGAAAGTCATGATTACAGGATATTTTATCAATGAGGACGGGCGAAAAACACCTGCACCACTTGTTGCTAACATGTTTGAGTATGGCAGTGACAAAAGGAACTATCCAAAGCATCCTTTTTTCCGAAAGTCTTTCAAAAAGTCACAGATTATGAAAGCCATGGAAGATGCTCAGAAAAAATTGAGCGGGGGACTGTTGGATGAATAACCTCATTGAAAAAACATTGAGTGGCTTTACAGTCAACGGCAAAAAAATTCAAGTCAAGTTCTTACGATACAATGGAAGTTCGGAAACATACATCACTTACATGATGATAGATGCGGACAGCGTGTTACATGGTGATGATGAACTGCTGAACTACGTTGAATATTATGACTTTGATATTTACACAAAAGGCAATTACAGGCCGATTATCAAGGCGCTAAAGGGATTGCTTACGAGCGTTGGGTTTATGTGGCAACCTGACAGATCATCTGAAGATATGTATGAGGATGATACGAAGTATTATCACAAGACATTATGTTTTTCAATTGAAAGGAGCGAATAATGGCTAAAATTGGTTTAAATAACTTCCGATATTCAAAACTTACGGAATCGGAAGGTAAAGCAAGTTATGATGGCGCGAAAAAGCCAGCCAAGGCTATTTCCTGTAAGGTGGATATCAGCAATAATGATGCGTCTTTGTATGCCGATGATGCATTGGCTGAGAGCGATACATCTTTCCAGAAAGGTTCTGTTACAGTAGAAATCGACAATGAGGATGTGCAAACTATGGCAGATCTTCTAGGACATACGGTTTCAGAAGAAGGTGCAGAGCTTGTCAGAAATGCAAATGATGTTGCGCCATATGTTGGTTTCGGAAGAATTGTTACAAAAATGGTGAATGGAGCTTACAAGTACACAGTAGAATTCTTGTGCAAGGTCAAGTTCTCAGAACCGTCACAGAATGATTCTACAAAGGGTGAAAGCGTATCGTTCAGTACAACTGAACTTGCAGGAACAGTGGCGACATTGGCAGATGGCACATGGTCAAAATCTAAAACGTTTGATACAAAGACTGAAGCTGTCACATATCTTGAAGGACTGATGGCAAAGACAGCCTAAAAGAATATTCAAGACAGGGTTAGTCCCTGTCTTATTTTATTTGGAGGATAAAACATGAAGGAAATCTCAAAGACACTTGAATACAAAGGGAAGAAATACAAGCTAGTTTTCAATCTGAACGTGATGCAAGTTATTCAAGATAAGTACAGAACACTTGAATACTGGGGCAAACTCACAGATGGTGCAAAAAACAATGGTGAGCCAAACGCAAAGGCAGTTATCTTTGGAATCACGGCAATGCTGAATGAAGGAATTGACATAGATAACGAAGAAAATGGTACAGAAGAAAAGATGCTTACTAAAAAGCAGGTAGGCAGAATGATCACGGAAATTGGTTTGAAATCATCCGCACAGCTGATGAACGGTGTTGTCGTTGACAGCACTAAGAGTGCCGAAAAAAACGCATAATACCCGATGAAGATGAACCAGAGCCAATAGACTTTACATGGTTCTATTTCATCGGGCGTAACAAGCTCGGTTTTACATTTCATGAGGTTGGCAGATTGACACTGACAACTTTCAATCTGTTTTACAAGCATTACAAGGACGATTTTGATTTTGAACTGATGTCTGAAAAGACAGGAACAACATACGCAAAAGCATATGAAAAATCACAGCATGAGGACGACTGGTTCTAGAAAGGAGGAGTGTATATGGCACTTGGTGGAACAATTAAACTTCAAGGAGAAAGTGAATACAGACGTGCATTGAGACAGATTACACAGAATTTGCGTGAAGTAACTTCAGAAATGAAGATTGTCACGAGTACATACGATAAGAACGACACAAGCACCGAAGCATTGACAGCCAAGAGTGGCGTACTGAACAACCGCCTTGAAGAGCAGAAGGCAAAGCTGAAGTTAGTATCTGACCAGTATAAGCAGTATTATGATGCTGTTAAGCAGTCAGCGAATGAGCATATGCAACTCGGTGAAAAGCTTGAAGATGCAAAAGGAAAGTTAGCAAGCATCGAAGCACAGTGTGGCAAAAACAGCAAAGAATACGAAGAGCAGAAAAAGGCTGTTGATGATCTTCAAAAGCAGTATGACGAAAGTACAACGGCTCAGGACAAAAACAAGAAATCACTATCACAGCTTGCAGTGCAGATGAACAATGCCAAAGCTGACGTTATCAAGACCACAAAAGAGATTGACAATCTCGGCAAAGAATCTGATGGAAGTGCAAAACAGGTTGATGATCTGTCGAAAAAGATGGGTGATGCTGATGGTGCATCGAAAAACCTTAATGATGGTTTTACAGTATTAAAAGGTACGATGGCTAATCTTGCATCACAGGCAATAAGCAAGGTTGTTGATGGATTCAAGAATCTTGTAGGTGGTGCGGTTGACTATCAGAAGTCCATGGAGTATTACACTACATCGTTTACGGTCATGACAGGTTCAGCGGACAAGGCAAGTGAGACAGTCAAAAAGCTTTCTGATATTGGAGCAACAACGCCATTTGATATGCCACAGTTGGCAGATGCAACATCTTTACTGATGAACTTTGGTTTTAATGCTGATGATGCTGTCGATAGTATGATGATGCTTGGCGATATTTCACAGGGGAATGCTGATAAGCTGGACACTATTACGAGAGCATATGGGAAAATGAGCTCAGCGCAGAAAGTATCGCTTGAAGACATCAACATGATGATTGATGCAGGATTCAACCCGTTGCAGGAGATCTCAGAACATACAGGAGAAAGTATGCAAAGCCTTTATGACAGAATATCAAAAGGCAAAATGTCGGTGGATGAAATCACAGAGTCAATGAAGCGATCAACGTCTGAAGGTGGCAAATACTTTAAGTCAATGGATGCACAGTCTCAGACTTTGGATGGCAGACTTTCGACATTGAGCGATACAATCAATTCCAAACTTGGTGAAGCATTACAGCCGATTCTTCAAAAGGCCGCTGACGAGTGGATACCAAACATCACAAATGCAATCGACAATATGGATATTGATTCTGTTGTTTCTGTCATTGATGATCTTATTTCTGGCATTGGTGATTTATTCGGATTCATCATGGACAATGGCGATACGATCATTTCACTTGTTGCTGGCATTGGTACCGCTATGTTAACGTGGAAAGTTGCAAGCATGATTAACGGCGTGGTTGGAGCAGTTAAAGCATTTCAGGTTGCTAATGAGGGCGCATCTGTTGCACAGGCATTGCTAAATGGTGTGATGAATGCCAATCCGATTATGCTCGTTGCAACGTTGCTTGCAGGACTAATAGCAACAATCGTCACATTATGGAATACCAACGAAGGATTCCGTAATGCCGTTATAAGCGTGTGGAATGCATTCAAGGACACGGTCGGAAATGCAATTAAATCGGTAGGTGGATTCATAGACAACCTCATATCGTGGTTTCAGGCCCTTCCTGGGCGTATTGGAGCATTCCTTGGTGGAGTTATAAGTAACGTACAGAATTGGGCTTCTAACATGGTTTCTAGGGCTTCTGAAGCAGGTTCTAATTTTGTTGGCAGGGTTGTATCATTCATCCGTGGTCTTCCGTCTGCTGTATGGAATTGGTTGTCAAGTACATTGAATAACGCATGGAATTTTGCGAGACAGTTGGCACAAGCAGGAGCAAATGCCGCATCTGGACTTGTAAATAACATTGTCGGGAAAATCAGAAGTCTTCCGAGTCAGTTGTATAACTGGGGTGTTGATATGGTTCAGGGTATAGCAAACGGCATCAGGAGTGCAATCCATAAAGTCACAAGTGCAGTCAGAGATCTTGCAAATAAAATCAAGTCTTTCCTTCATTTCTCAAGACCTGATGAAGGACCTCTTGCTGAATACGAAAGCTGGATGCCTGACATGGTTGATGGATTGAGCGATTCTTTAAGAAAGGCAAGCCCTGAGCTTATCAGTCAGACAGAAGCATTGGCGAGTGGAATGTCTGACGCATTCAATGTAAATGGCAGTGTTTCGGCAAGTGGTGGAAACTATAACAACATGGTTGAAGCATTCAAGGATGCACTATCACAGGTCAAAATCGAGATGGACGATGAAGAAATGGGCCATTTCGTTGATAAAACTGTTACAAAACTGATTTATACCTAAGGCGGTGGAAATATGAGAAATTACGTTATTCAAAATGGAAAAGACAGCCGATATTTAAAAGGATTGCTGATACAGGAATTACCACCGATTACAAAGCCTTTGATGCGTACAAGTATTGAGCAGATAGACGGTCGTGACGGTGATGTGATCACAAGGCTTGGATATTCAGCCTATGACAAAAAAATGAAAATCGGTCTGTTTGGAGATTATGACATTGATGATATTATTACGTATTTCAATTCAAGCGGAACGGTAATATTTTCAAATGAACCAGAAAAATACTACGTGTACGACATTCTTGATGCGATTGATTATGAACGACTTATGAGGTTCAGAACGGCTGAGATCACGTATCATGTACAGCCATTCAAATACAGCAGTATCGAAAAGCTGAAGGTGTTCAGCAATCCGACAAGTGCTATCACAGTAAGAAACAACGGCAATTATGTATCGAAACCAGTTATTCATATTGAAGGTTCTGGGATTATCAATCTGTCGTTGAATGGCGTGCAGTTATTCCGCATTGACTTGACTACGACAAATTCCATCACTATAGATACAGGAAGGCTTGAGGCTTACAATAATGATGTATTGATGAACCGATACGTTGTCGGTGATTATGACAAGTTTGTTCTTAAAATTGGGCCTAACTCCGTATCATGGGATGGAGCATTGACATATATTGCGTTTGAAAAACTATCGAGGTGGATATAATGAAAACAAATTTTGAAATGATTAGGGGTGATACGTTAAGCTTTGCTTTTGAAGTTGAGTTTGACGAAGCACCGCAGAAATTAGAAAAGGCAGATTTTACATGCAAAACGAATCTTGACGATGATGATGTAGTGTTTCATAAGGAATTAGAAAATGGAATCAACTTTTCAAAACAGGACGGCACAAAACTGTATTACGTTGTTCGTGTTGCTCCAGAGGACACGAAAAATCTTGAGATAGGAATGTATTATTATGACTTGCAAATCGAACTGAATGGGGATGTATTTACCATTCTTAATGGAGCTTTAAAGATAGAAAGTGATGTGACAAGATGAGCAAATATTATAGAGTTAAGACATTGATGCTGAAAGGCCAGAAAGGCGATACAGGGTACGGTATTTCAAATATTCAGATGAATGATGATTATACTTTAACTATAACAATAGAAAATGGGATGCATTTCCATACACCGCCAATCCGTGGCGAAAAAGGCGAGCAAGGTACTGGTATTAGGTCAGTTGAACTGCGTGACGACTACTCACTACTGTTTACTCTTGATAATGGCGAAACACTTGAGACTACAGCAATTCTCGGCAAAGAATTTGAAAATATCCGCACATTAGAAGCATCTGCAACCAGTGCAAGCAAGATTGCAACTAGTGCTAGTACAAATGCAAGTGCATCAGCACAGAGTGCAAGCGAAGCATCAATTTCTGCAAGCGAAAGTGCAAGCAATGCAAGTACAAGTGCAAGTGCATCAGCACAGTCAGCAACAAATGCAAGTCAGAGTGCTACAAATGCACAAGAGAGTGCAACCAGTGCAAGTACAAGTGCAGATACTGCAACATCTAAGGCTACAGAAGCAAGTGCATCAGCTACAAAAGCAAAAGAGTATGAGACGAATGCAAAATCATCAGAAACAAATGCATCTAACAGTGCGAAAGAAGCTGAAGCAAGTGCAGTAAATGCTAAAGCATCTGAAACTAAAGCCGAGGAATATGCCAACAATTTACAAAATTCAACTGAAACAATTAGTAAACTAAATGATGCTTTAGTGAATCAAAAAAAAGCTATTTCTGAATTATCAGACAAAAAGATTACTAAATTCTATGCTGGCAATCTTGGAGAAACTCACATCACTGATTCTGACAACGGCAAAATTATGGATATGCTTATTTATGGCAAGTCAGAGCAGTTTACGACAATAGGAAAAAACATATTCGATTATACAAACAGTAATAATTTTGGAGCAAACGTCAAAAGGATTGAAAACGGTGTAATAGTTACTAATGGCGATACTAGTACAGTTCTAAATATTCCAACAGAAGTCGGAGAAACTTATACTCTTTCTTTTAAAGTAAAAGCCACATACTCTAACGAAGGTGGCTTGCGATACTCACTACAGAAAGGAAAAAACACCCCATACACACAGGGCGACACTTTAATAAAAATAGGTGTAAGTTATATTGGTAATACCGAGTACGCAGTAACATTAACAGAATTGGAGGTATAGAAGATGTTATTTAAAACTTTATTAAAATTAAAAGAAAGAAACGGACTGACAGATGATTTAAAAAATAAGATTGATGTATTCTTTGCATGTGGAAGAATCACAGAAGAACAGTACAATGAGCTGATGGATGTTAATAAGGAAGAAGATCCGAAAGGGATGTGATAATATGAGCGGATATTTCATAAAACCAATAGTAAAAACATTGATGCTTAAAGGTCAGAAAGGGCAGAGCATCGAGGGAATCAAAAAAACTAGCACAAGCGGGCTGACTGATACTTACGAAATCACACTTACAGATGGAGCTAAAAAATCATTTACAGTAAGCAACGGAAAAGGCATTATATCAATTGCTAAGACATCCACAATTGGATTATTAGATACATACACGATTACATATAATGATGGAACAACATCAAACTTTTCTGTAAAGAATGGTAAAACTGGAAGCATTGAAAACCTACTTGACAGTACTTATCCAGTTGGCTCTATTTACATGAGCGTAAATAGTACTGAACCATCAACACTGTTTGGCGGTACGTGGGAAAGGCTGAAAGGACGTTTCTTAATTGGTGCAGGAACAAATACAGAGATAAACACTAATGAAGCATATGGCAATCTTGGGCATGGAGACCCAAACTTTGAAGGTGGTGAAACAGGTGGTGAATACCGACATCAATTAAACACTACCGAAATGCCTGAGCATAATCATGATACACACGACTATACTTTGGTTGTTAACAAAAACGCTGTTATGATAAAAAGCAATATGGGTGCTAAGCCTGTAATTAACGAGGAATATACTAATATCGTGCCTAACATAAGAGCAACTAAAAATGAAGATGGCAACAGAACTGGACTCACAGGCGGAGATGGAAAACATAACAATATGCCACCATATTTGGCAGTTTATATGTGGAAGAGAACGGCATAACATGCTAAGAAAGGAGGAGCTAAATGATTAGAGTATTTTCTCCTAACGATAGAATATTTACGTCAAATGGTGATGCGGTTATCCAACCATTCAAGGCAAAAGTGCATAAAGAAGACAACGGAAAATTCTATTTGAATATTGAGGCAGATATATCATATGTTGATATTCTGACAGCAAATAGAATCATCGTTGCAGATACGCCACAAGGCGCACAGGCATTCCGCATTAAGAATCCAGAAAAGACAAAACACAAGATCACAATCAAAGCACCGCATATCTCATATGATTCAGAAAACTATGTGATTGCAGATAGTTATGTTGTTGATAAAAATTGTAATGATGCGATGGATCATCTGAATAGGGCTACGGACAATCCTAGCCCGTTTCAGGTGGTATCTGACATTGCCATGGTAAATTCATACAGATGTGTAAGAACATCGCTGTATGACGCTTTTAGCACGGTTCTGGAACGTTGGGGCGGACACTTTTTGCGTGACAATTACAGGTTCGGAATCATGAGCACGATTGGACGAGATAACGGTGTGACTGTACGGTACAAAAAGAATCTGAAGGAAATGACATGTACAGCGAACTGGGATGATGTAGTCACAAAGCTCATGCCAGTCGGCAAAGATGGCTTGATGTTGGATGAAGTCTATCTTTACAGCAAGACGCAATATGACATTCCATTTACAAAAGTCGTGTCTTTCAATCAAAATATTGACCAAGACCTGTACAAAGACGCAGACGGCAATCTTGATGAAGTGGCATACAATAACGCACTGGTTGAGGATTTGAGAAAGCAGGGGCAGGCATATGTTGATGAAAATTGCACGCCAAAAGTGAATTACACCTTAAAAGCAAACGTTGAAAAGCTGACCGATATAGGCGATACAATCGAAGTCATTGACGAACCAATGGGCGTGGATATTACAACGCATGTTATTTCGTATGACTATGATTGCATTTTAGGCAAGTATACGGAGCTTGAATTTGGAAATTTTAAGCAGAAAGTATCTGGTCTTATGGGAACAGTAAGTTCAACAATTCAACAGAGCGTGGAACAAAACAATGCAAACTTACAGGTGGTATTCTCAGATGCAATTCAGCAGGCACAGGAATCAATACTTGGTATGCTTGACAGTTCGTATGTAGTTTATGAAGGTGACAAGATTCTTGTGGTTGATGCATTACCAAAGGAAGAAGCACATAACGTTATTATGATCAATAGCGGTGGTATTGGGTTTTCAAGCACTGGAATCAATGGAACATTCGAGAGTGCATGGACGATTGATAATGTGCTAAATATGCAACATATCAACGTTATAAATTTAGTTGCTGACATGATCAAAGGTGGAACATTAAAACTTGGTTCTAACCTTAACCAGAACGGACAGATTGAGGTATACGATGAAGCAAACAATCTGATTGCAAAACTGGACAAAAACGGTCTGATTATGTATGGGCTTGACGGCTCATATCTTGTAGTCAATAATTCAGTTGGCTTTGCAGGATATGACCGCACGGGTGCAAAAACATTCTGGGTTTCTGGAGACGAGTTTCACCAGAAAAAATCTGTTATTGAGGAAGAAATCACGTTATGCAACAAGGCGAGATTTATTTCAATCACTGTAAAAGATGGCGATACTGTTACAAATGATGGTATCGGAATAGTGGGAGTATAATATGGCTACATCAGGAACATTCAAAACATCAGCATACGAAGGCGCGTGCCTACAGTTCGATTGGATGTTGAAAAACCAAAACATCGTCAACAATCAGTCTGTTATCACATGGACATTAAAGGGTGCAGGAATAAAATCTGGATATTGGTACATGGCGGGCCCTTTCAAGTGCGTTATAAATGGGACTACAGTTTATCAGTCAAACACAAGAATTAAGTTATACACTGGAACGGTTGTGGCATCTGGAAAGTTTGCGATTGGTCATGATACCAACGGTTCAAAGAGTTTTTCAGCGTATGCAGAATGTGCAATTTATACTTCGGCTGTAAACTGCAAAGGTTCTGGAAGTTGGAGCCTTCCAGACATTGACAGAGCCTCAAAGCCAAGTTTAAATACATGGCCGAACAATTCTCCAAACTTTAATATTGGCGATACTATTGTTGTTCACATGAACCGAAAATCATCAGTATTTACTCATACAGTTGTGCTGAAGCTTGGTTCATATAGTTACACCATCGGCACAGGTGTAACGGATAATATTTCTCTTGATACAGACAGGATTGCATCTAATCTTTATGCACAAATGCCAAACAGCAATTCTATGATTGGAGAGATCGCTGTCACAACGTATAGTGGCAGTGCGATTATAGGTACGTCAAGCTGTACAATCATTGCGCACGTTGTAAATTCTAATCCTACATTTAATGTTGAATATGAGGATTCAAATTCTAAAACAGTTGCAATCACTGGTGACAATCAGTATATCATCAGAAATAACTCGACATTGAAAATCAGCGTAAACAATGCGCAGGCATTAAATAGTGCCACGTTGAAAACAATTACTGCCGTGGTGAATGGAAATGCTTATACAGGCACTTTAAGTGGCTCTACAGGCACAATCAATGTCGGTGTGGTAAATATATCACACGACACTGAAGTGACCGTTAAAATCGTTGATTCGAGGGGAAACGAGGGCATCAGTGAAATCACGGTGCTTGTGTATGACTGGATATTGCCAAGTGCAATCATCAAGCTGAACCGCAAAAGCAATTATTATTCAGAAAGCATCTTGAATGTCAATGCGAATTATTCATCAATAGGCGGAAAAAATGAGGTAACGATTAAGTACCGCACGAAGAAGGTTGCAAACAGCACATATAGCACTTACACGACAATTCAGGATAACACCGATGCGAATTTTACAGCTGATAACGAGTATGAGTGGAACGTGCAGATTAATATTGCAGACAAGCTAGGCAATACAACCTACAATCTGATTCTTCCGAAGGGGATTCCGATTGCTTATGTTGACATCAAAAAATACAGCTTCGGTGTGAATTGTTTTCCAAAGCATGACAACAGCTTTGAAGTCAATGGCGTGTGCCTTAGTGGCAAGGTGCTTTATAACAGCGCAAGCGGAACAGCAGGAACCGTCACGTTGTCAGACAGTGCAGAAAATTACACATATCTAGAAATCTTTTACAGATCATCAGGTGATAATGCTTGTGGCAGTGTGAAGGTATTCAGTCCAAACGGAAAACTTGTGCATTTAGGTACGATACATTATATTGCAGACTATGACTATGCAAAGTTCGCTCTTGTTAGTGTGTCTGGGTCAATGATCACATTCAGTCAAAATTACCAGATTATCCTTAAGAACAACGGCTCAACATATTCAGCAGAAAATGCGATTTTTATAACGAGAGTGGTTGGCTATTAAATGATATCATGATATACTATGAGTGCAGTGTTTCATGTTCACTGCATTCCTTTCTCAGCCTGTCGGAGGTTTTCGGCGGGCTGTTTTTTTATTTGAAAAATTCTATACTAACTTGTCATAGCCTACAGGTTAGCATATCTTAGTAAAGAAAAAATCACCGTTTGCATTCGGTGATTGATTGATGTATATTATAGATGTGGCTTACATTGGTCATAAATTCTCCTAGTAAAGGGCAGGCAGAAATGTCTGCTTTTTACTTGAAGAAAACTTCTATTCCATCAGGGGAAACATGGACAGAATCAAGAACATTGCGCCATAGCGTGCGCTTGTTCTCACGCGTGAGGTTGTCATATATTGAGCGCCAACCGCTGTTCAAAAATTGGTTAAGATGATCAGTGCTTTGAGGTTTGAAAGATTCAAGCCTTTTTATTTTGTCTTCTGTTTCTGCATATAGACGTTCATAGGTGCTTACAGGCATACGCTTTTTGATAAAAATATAATTCAGATTATCAAGCTCTTTTCTTAGTTCTTTTAATTCTTTTTCAGTTGTGTCTTTTGTTTCAGATGTGATGCTTGATATTGTGGCTATATGGTTTTTCAAAAGATCATCAAGGTTAGACAGCAGATATTTTTCCGTTGCAAGTTCTGCATAGTGCTTTTTATGCGTGCATGTATGCACCGAGTGGGCATTGTTACATCTATAGTAATAATATCGCTTGCCACCTTTTGGATGGCTCACTCCAACAAGTTTAGAACGGCATTCTGGGCATCTTAACAGTCCAGTGAATAAATATACATGGCGTTGTATTCCTGTGCGTATATTGGCTTGTAATGCAGTCTGAACGGCATTGTATGTTTCTTTCGTGATGTATGGCTCGGCGTAATTGGAGTTTCCACTTGTGCCTGTATTGAGTATCCATATTTTTTTTGTTCATCTGTTGAAACACGAGCATATCCTGCCACTCGCAGTTTTTTTCTCATAAAAAATACCTCCGATTGATTGAAAATAAAAAAAGCAGTCCATACTAGCCGATGAGGCGGTGAAAATATGGACGCAGAAAAAATATATTCGTTGCTGTTTAATCTTTATGCTGAACAGGAGAATCTCAAAATTGAATATGAGTTAGACAACTCTTTTTTTTCGACAGATGGTTTCAATCAGAAACATTCTTGCTGTCAAGGTACAGTTTCATTATCTTCAGATACAGTTCATCCTTCTCAGGTTCAGGAAGATCATGAAACAGAGACTCGATGCGCAGTGTGAGGTCTGTCGCTTCATCGTAGCTTGACGTATCAATGTCAAAATATGAAATGTCGATGCCGTAAACTTCACAAAAACGTTTCAGAGTTGAAAGAGTCAAGGAACGTTTTCCAGACTCAATATTTGATATTGCAGGTCTTGAAAGTCCGACAAGTTCAGCAAGCTCAGACTGTTTAAGATCACGTGAGGTACGTAGTTCTTTGAGTTTCCTTCCTATTGACTTATTGTTAATCATGTTTTTACACCACCTAAAAAAGTTTATATTTCGATGATATCATAACGTTGCTATTTGAAACAATAAAAAATAATCGCTCAATTTAAGAAAATTGTTGCTTTGAGTAATCTTATTCAGCGAATATACCATAACGATATTCGTAATATGCTTCCTTAAGTGAAATAGGCATAGGTGTAGCTCTTACCATTTCATTACTGAAAGCCTCAGTATCCATCATCATTCTTAGAATCTCAGATGCCATTTCCTTTCTCTTGAATGTATACTTAGCCTGCTTCTTAAGAAGCAGGAAATCTAGATAACCTTGTATGTATCTGGTTCCAACTCCTCTTGTTGTCTGTATCATTGAGCTTACTTCTGTCATCATCTCATTGACAGCTCCTAATGATTTACCATCATCAGTAAGATATCTCTTCTCTAAAGGAGATGTCTTTATCTTATTGTTTACTGCTTCAAGATAGTTGGCAAACTGCTGTATGCTTGCCTTTGAATCTGATATGAACTCTTCCACATCCTTAAAGTAGTCTTTATTCGCTTTATATTTATCGAATGACTCACTTCCAAGACCTGATACCTGCATCATCATATGATCATTTTCATCTGTAGCACAGACAATGGCAACCTTGTGATGAGATATTCCTCTATATGCAGCCTGTTTACCTCTTTTCTTTGAGTATCTAGGCATATTTTGAGGACGTGTTCCCTTTAGGTTTATACTTTTATACTGTGTATCTATTTCAACTTCACCAGATAATTTCTGATGACCCATGATTTCAGATGCTGCATGATAAAGTTTATGACGCATATAGAAGCAGGTCGTCTTGCTTGTCTCCAAGACTTGAGCCTCACCCTCTAGAGGCATTTTATATAATTCCAGTTCAATGAAGTGAAGCCACTGGTCCAAAGTAAAATGAGACCAGTAGAATAAGGTGTTGGTTCTATCACTAAAAGACTTGTGACAGTCAAGACAGATATATCTCTGATGTCCGTTCTTATCTTTTCCATTCTTCTTGAAATGAACTGAACCACATATAGGGCATGCCTTATGAGATGGATCAATGTCTTCATCATCCTGTTCATATAATGATTCAATAAGCTTATTTACATAATCCTTATCCTTAGATCTTAAATAGTTTTTTACCTGGTTTTCAGTTATCATAGCACTCACCTGACCTTTTAAGATCATTTTACAACTATTCGAGAAATGATGATTTGAGTTAGGTGGCTATAAAGTAGAAAAATAGGCGTTAAGTTAAATTTAATGATCTAGTAGCAACATTTTTCATAAACTTAGCGAAAATAATCAACTTATGATGAAAAGGGTTTATAATGTAAGAACAGAAAGGGGGAACAAAATGAAAAGAGCAGAACTGAAAGCATTCAGAACGTCAAAGGGACTTACTCAGAAGGATGTCGCAGAAATGCTTGGAGTATCAACTAGCCATTATGCTTGTATTGAACAGGGAACACACAATCCTTCTACAAAGCTTGTCAAAGTGTTCTGCAATGTATTTGGTAAGGAAAATGCGAGTTTAATAATTGGGAGCTGAAAACATGTTTGAAATCGTAGAAAAAATCATAGAAAACGGTAACGCAGAAGAATTAAGAAAAATTATTAAACAGTATGAATTGGATGTTTCAAAAAGAAAGGAAAAAGAGAAAAATGAACGGATTTGAAAACATTACAAAAGAAGTAGCAACTGATTTAATCGAGTTGGTAAATCAGTTAAGAGGGCTTGAAAAGTCCGCACAGGTCAACTATTCTGTGCAAAATCGAAAAACAGGGGAATGGATGCGCAAGGCATTTGATTATGTGCCATTAGACAGCATCCTAAACAAAATAAAGGAAAATAATAACTTTGCTTTGCTTCAACCTATAGGCATTGATGAAAACGGAGTGTGCGGTGTTAAGTGCATTCTTGTACACAAGAGCGGGCATGTATTTGAAACAAATACTTATCCGTTTGCAGTAAAGGAAGGTGCGAAGATACAGGACGAGGGCGCAGAAATCACGTACCGCAAGCGTTATTCATTGGGCGCATTTCTTGGCATGGCAACAGAGGAAGATACGGATGGCAATGATAACGAAGCGACTAACAGCACGGAACGCAAGGCATCACCAAGACAAATCGTATTATTGAGCAAGATCTATATAGGCGAGAATCTTGAAAAGCTGTTAAAGATGAACAATATCGAAAAGCTGGAAGATATGCCAATGTCGAAGGCAAGTGAGTTGATAAGTAAGAACATGAAGCAGAGAAAGGAAAATAGACATGAATAATTACGTACAATTTGTAGTATGCCAGCACACTGGCGATAGTAAAAAATACCTGTTCTATTCACCTGCTTTTTCCAACATTGATAAAGGTGACGAGGTTCTGGTTGATACGCAGTTCGGAGAAAAAAAGGCAACCGTGCTTGCAGTTTGCACTTCATCTAGCGAGGATGTGGAAAGAATATTGCGTGTTCTTGCAGGTGCAGAAGACAAGCCAGTCAAAAGAGTTATCGGCAAATATAATTTCGTTAAATTTGATTACAGCGAGGATGAAAACAATGGCTAATATTATTGAAAGAACGGGATCAGACGTTACTTTTTCTAAAGAAGTATGTGAGAAAATCATCAGCCTTGAGAAGCAGGCGAAAGAGATTAAGAAACAGCAGGACAGCATGAAGAAAGAAATTCTTGATGCTATGCAGAAGTACGGCGTATTAAAGCTCGACAACGAGTTTCTGAAGATTGCATTCATTCCAGAGCATGACACAGAAAAGTTTGACAGCAAGACATTCAAGGAAGAGAATCCTGACGTATACGACTTGTACGCCAAAATCTCAAAAGTGAAACCATCCATCCGCATTACGGTTAAATGATGGAGACATTCAGCATTAAAGGCGGTACGCTTGAATATTTCGATGAAACGCACACATATCTGTATGAAGGGCTTATGTTGCCAAGTGTCTCGCAGATTCTTGGCGTGAAGTATAAAAACGATTATGCAAGCGTGCCTCCTGCCGTGTTGAATAATGCGGCTAAAAGAGGGACGGCAGTACATAAGGCAATCGAAAACTTTAATGTTTCGGGCTATGATGATGGAAGCGAAGCAGTGCGAAACTTTAAGTTTTTGCAGAAACAATACGGATTCGAGGTTCTGGACAGCGAGTTGCCACTTGTATTGTTTAAGGATGATATGCCGATTGCATGCGGACGACTGGACATGACAATGCTGATGGATGGTGAAACTGGCATTGCGGATATTAAAACAGTCAGCGCATTAAACAAGGAAAAAATCGCATATCAGCTGAATTTATACAGAATCGGACTTATGCAAAGTTACGGAGTTGATGCAAAATTCTTGAAGATCATACATCTCAGGGATGGCATCAGGAAATTTATTGACAGTCCTATAAACGAGGACATGGCATGGGAAATCATAGAAGAATATTACAGGAGTAAAGAACAATGAATACAGTTGTATTAATTGGACGTACTACAAGGGACATTGAACTAAGAAGGACAGGCAATGGAACGGCTGTTGCAAGTTTCACACTTGCAGTCAACAGGGACTTCAAGACAAATGACGGGCAGGAAGCAGATTTCATTCAGTGCGTTGCATGGAAAAAGACGGCTGAACTTTTAGAGCAGTACGTTCATAAAGGAGATAGAATTGCAGTTAATGGCTCTATCAGAACAAGGAATTATGAAGATAGTCATGGGAGAACAGTGTATGTTACAGAAGTGTTGGTTAATCATGTTGAGTTTCTAGAAACTAAGAAACGTGAACAAAATAACTATAACAATAATGGCTATACTGAACCAGACAACATCAATGATAATGAACATTTTGATTTAGAAGAATATGATCTCCCATTTTAAGGAGGGAAAAGTGGCATGATTGGAAATGCACAGGCAATAATTGCGTGGCTGTTTGAACAGGATAAAGAAAAGATATTTGAGATAAAGGAAAAGAAAAAAAAGCGTTCTCTTACAGCCAACTCTTATTATTGGTCACTCCTCAATCAGCTCGCAAGTGTTATGAGGATGGATAACCAAGAATGCCACTTTCTTATGCTTAAACGATATGGGCAGTATGAGGTTGTTAGCATTCGTTCAGATGTAAGCCTACATGACTATTTCAAGTATTATGAGGAGATAGGCAAAGGCAAAGTAAACGGCAAGGAGTTCACACATTACAAGATTTATAAAGGCAGTTCCCAGATGGATTCTAAGGAGTTTGCTATATTGCTTGATGGTGTAAGAAGCGAATGCGAAGAGGTAGGAATACCAACGCTAACACCGTCAGAAATTGCACAGCTTAAATTTATAGGAGATGATTAGTTGAGAGATTCAATTATGCCTAATGGCATGTATCAGGCTAACGGTCACACATATTATTACAGCAATCAGCGTTATGAGGGCACACATAGGCATGAGATTTTTTTCGGCACTGCCAACCGCAAAAAATCAATCAAGTATGGTCTTGTCGTATTCATCAGGCCTGAAGATCACAACATGTCTGAGTATGGCGTTCATTGCAGAAAAGGGCAAGAATTTGATATGTATCTGAAAAAGTTGGGGCAGGAACGAGCCATGGACGAGTATTCATGGACTACAAGCGAGTTCATTGACATTTTCGGGAAAAACTATCTGTGAGGTGACTTATTTGTACAGAAAGTATCACAATACAAAGACGGTTGCTGATGGCATCAAGTTTGATTCAAAGCTTGAAGCTGAACGGTATGCACAGTTGAAGATTCTGGAACGTGCGGGGGTTATAAGAGGGTTGGAATTACAGCCTTCTTTTGAGCTTATACCATCATTCAAGAAGAATGGCAAGACATGGCGTAAAACCGTGTATAAAGCCGATTTCAGGTACATCTTGTGTGAAGATGATAGTTATATCATTGAAGACGTAAAAGGCTCTACAGCGGTAATTACTGACGTTTTTCGTTTAAAGCAAAAACTGTTCGAATACAAATATCCAGAGTACACAATCAGCATCGTTACGAGTAGAGACATCAAGAAGTTTCAAAAAGAAACTAAAGTCGGCAAAATGTGTTGACTTAATCACATTATGATGATAATATTATAGAGTAGCAAAAATCTACACCACCTATTCAGTGACCGCCATTGCTGAATAGCAGTGAATGAAACTGAATAGGTACATGAACCGTATTGCATTAGGTTGGCGGACTTAATGTGATGCGGTTTTCTGCTATTATAAAGACAATCACATGGAAAATCATAAAGTAGAAAAGAAAGGAAGCAAAAACATGAACGAAAGCAGAGATTTCAAGGGCGTATGGATTCCAAAGAAAGTGTGGCTAGACACTAGGCTTAATGCACTTGATAAAGTTATTCTTATGGAAATTGACAGCTTAGACCAAGGCGAAAAGGGATGCTATGCAAGTAACGAGCATCTTGCTGAGTTCTGCCAATGCAGTAAAACGAAGGTATCGACAGCAATTTCAAAACTTATTGAATGTGGATACTTATACATTCAAAATTTTGATGGAAGAAAGCGAGAATTGAAAAGCAGACTTTCAAATTTTGAAAGGCAGAATATAAAAAATTGTAATGCTGATATTCAAAATCTGAAAGAAAGTAATACAGATAAT
>ENA-OYWS01000329-OYWS01000329.1-human-gut-metagenome-genome-assembly--contig:-NODE-329-length-23738-cov-9.298273_pt1 | contig 23738 bp, 17 predicted proteins | sample MGYA00244813_ERZ653402 | MGnify/ENA primary metagenome ERZ653402 (study PRJEB26926, sample SAMN06165021) | human gut metagenome | biome: ENVO:00009003; feature: ENVO:2100002; material: ENVO:00002003...
CTGCGGGCCGTCCAGAGTCATCTGGTCGCCGGTGTAGGCGTGGATGGTGCACATAATACCGCTCTGGATGGGAGCAAAGTCGTTCAGGGCCTTTGCCATGGGAGCCAGGCAGTTGGTGGTGCAGGAAGCGGCGGAGATCACGGTGTCCTCAGCCTTCAGGGTCTCGTGGTTTACATTGTATACGATGGTGGGCAGATCGTTGCCTGCGGGAGCAGAAATAACAACCTTGCGGGCACCGGCCTTAATGTGAGCAGAAGCCTTCTCCTTGGAAGTGTAGAAACCGGTGCACTCCAGCACTACGTCTACCTTCAGCTCGCCCCAGGGCAGCTCAGAAGCGTCAGCCTTTGCATAAATCTTGATTTCTTTGCCGTCTACGATGATGGAGTCATCGGTAGCGGACACGGTGTCAGCCAGTGCGTACTTGCCCTGAGAAGAATCGTACTTCAGCAGGTGAGCCAGCATTTTGGGAGAAGTCAGGTCGTTGATAGCAACCACTTCATAGCCTTCTGCGCCGAACATCTGACGGAAAGCCAGACGGCCGATACGGCCAAAACCATTGATTGCAACTTTAACAGACATGGTAATTCCTCCATTTTTATTACTGCCGGAAGGCAGTATTTTACTTTTCAGGTACGGCATTCGATATCTCCGTACGGAATCCATTATACAATAATCCCACTGCGTTGTAAAGTGTAATTTTCGTAAAATTCCGATCAGTTTTTGCTATTTTTCGGTGCATGTTGCTCATTCGCGCAAAAGCGCCCGCCGCGTGACGCTGCGGGCGCTTTTCATTTCCCGGAATATCCGCCCCAAACTCAGGACGCGGCCGTGGTTTCGGCGGGCTGCGCCGGCATTCCTTCGCAGACGACGGGGGACTGAGGCGTGCAGATGGCCATGTAGGTGTTGCCCCGGCCAAGCTCCAGCGGCTCGCCGCTTTCCGTGAAGAAACGGAACGGCTCCTTATCGCCGCCGCACATCCAGACGATGGGGATGAGCTTGCCGCCGCAGGCAAAGTAGCCCTTGCCGCCGGCAGAAAAGTCCGCGATGTGGTAAATGCCGGTGGTGGTGATGTCCGCGTACATGACGATGACGTTCCGGAACGCTTCGACTTCCTCAGTCTTCAGGTCGGTCATGACCTTGCCGTACTGGTTGAAGGCGTATTTGCCCGTGCTCTCGTCATAGACCATCCGGGTTTCCTTTCTGGCCTTTTCGTAGACCAGCGTGATGCTGATGTCCTTGGCCTCAACACCGTCCGCCGGGGTGCCGTCGTCGGTGAAGTCGAAGCCGTAGTCCCGCTCCAGCGTCATGGGGTAGCCCTGAGACTCGGCGTAGGCTTTGATGCCGGAACCGATGCCGTAGAGGGTGTTCTCCAGCGCGCCCTTGCGCTCGGTGTCCCGATAGGAAGCGCCGGTGGAGGCCACCACCCATTCGTCAATGTTGAAATTCTCCACGCCCCGCTCCTTGGCGTCTGCCAGCGCCTGCGCGGAGCCGCCCGCGTGGGACAGGATCAGGTCATAGTGCTGGGCGATGCTGTTGAACATGGGCCGGGTGGAACGGGTGGAGCCGATGGCGTCCACGGAGTCGATGTCGGTAAACAGCGCCAGACAGCGCACCACGCTGTCCATGTTGACGTAGCACTCGATCAGCATGTCCGCCTTCACCACGCCCACATGGGGAATGTTGTCCGCCAGATTGCTCACGGTGTTGGCAAAAATACGGCCGGTGAAGGGCGCATCCAGAACTTCGCCGTTCAGGGGGTTGACATAAACCTCCGGTTCCGTGGTCGGCACGGTGGTCGGTTCCGCCGTGGGTTCCGCGGTGGGTTCGGCGGTCGGCGCGGCGGTGGTCTCCGGCACCGCTGCGGGAGTTGTGGCAGGCGCGCTCCTGGCACCGCAGCCGCACAGCAGCAGCGCCAAGGTAAGCGTCAGGGCAATAACTCTTTTCATAATCCTCTTCCTTTCCTGTTGGTAGATATTTTTCCGCAGATCTGCGGTCTCTCTCAGCTGAACTGCGTGGCAACCTTACTGCTCTCCATGGTCTTGCCCAGCGTGTAGTAGAACACGTTGTCCCGGGCGGGGTTCAGGTCGCTCAGCACGCCGCGCTTGGCGTAGATGGCGTAGTAACCGGCCATCACGGGGATGATCCGGCCGTCGTCCGCCACCAGCTTGTGCAGGTTATAGTAGTTGCCTCTGTCCGCCAGAGACTGATTGACCATGTTGTAGATCGTCTCGTTGGCAAGGCCGCCCCAGCTCATTTCGCCCCACGGCCGGTAGAATTCCGACAGGTCCGCCGTTGTGGGCAGCTTCGTGATGCCGAGGTAAATGTCGTAGTTGGCCGCCTGAAGCCGGGCTTCGTAGACGCTGGTGGGACTTTCCACCGTCTCGCAGGCAAGACCCAGCTCCGTCAGCGTGGCCGCGATGTTCCGGGCGCAGCGCAGGCGGGCGGAATCGTCGCTGTTGACCAGCAGCTGCAGCGTCCTCGGCACGCCCTTGTCGTTGGTGGGAACGCGGAATTTGCTGGCCGCGTCGATGAAGCGCATCTCGTCGTAATCATAATTTGCTGCCAGACTTTTGCTGTAATACGGCGACATGGGGGAAATGGGCAGGGTCGTGGGCAGCGCCAGTCCGCCGTAGTTGTCGTCCACCAGCGTCTGCCGGTCGATGCCGTAGGTCAGGAAGGTACGCAGGGTGCCGTCGTCGAAAAATTTACTGTAGGTGACGTTGCAGCCGATATACATCATGAAGCCGCTGTCCACTTCCCACAGCTCAAAGTCGCAGCGGTAGTCGGCGTAGGAATCCGTCTGGGGGTTGGTGCAGACCACGCTCAGGCCGGAAAACTCAAACTCGTCCCGGATCTGGGAAGGGGACTCCGCTTCCACAAGGGCTATGGAGGAATCCTTCGCCACTAAGTCGTCGCTGCTGCACCACCAGCCCACCACCCGCTGCAAGTGCTTGCCGCCGATGCCGTCTTCCAGAGAGTAGGGGCCGGTTCCAAGGGGGTTGTCCACGGTCACTTCCGAAGCCTTGACGATGGGGATATCCAGCAGCAGCGCCAGATTCTGGTACGGCGTGTCAAGGAAAAAGTCCACGCCGCCGTCGCTGGACAGCTCCACACGGGCAATGTGAGTGAAGCGTCCCTTGTAATACACGTTCTGCCGCGCCTGCTCGTAGCTCGCAACCACGTCCTGCACCGTGACCCGGGTGCCGTCGGAGAAGGCCGCGTTGGGTTCCAGATAGATCGTCCATGTACGGTTATCCGGGGTGACCTGATACTGAGAGCACAGAATGGGGGTCGTATTGTTTTTGGAATCCACCGCGAACAGCCCCTGATACATCAGGGACATGACCACGCGGTTGGTGTAGTCGCTGCCGTACAGGGGGTTCATGGAGCGGTCGGGATAGTAGGCCAGCGTCAGATCCTGAGAGTCCGGCGCGATGGTTTCCTCCGCCGGGTCCTCCCCCTCCATCAGAAGGGCGTCTCCCGTGGGGACGTAGGCGGAATTGTCGATGCTCCCGACGCAGCCGGTGAAGCACCCCAGACAGAGGATAAGCGCCAGCAGCACGGATATTCCCTTTTTCATCCCGTCACCTCCTGACAGACGATCACCGCGCCCTGGGATCCCCGCTCCCCGCCGGTCGCCCGGTGGGACCAGAAGCGGTCGCAGCTGCACACGGTGCAGTCTCTACTTAAGTCAATGTGTTCCACGCCGCAGCGGCGCAGAACCATGGCGTTGATCTGCTTTAAGTCCAGATGGTATTTTTCGCCCCGTTTTTCAATGTAGGCGTCCACCTCCGGGCCGAAGGCGGCGCGCATGGCGTCGGGGACGTCGTGGTCGGTCTCAAAATGGCACATGCCGATGTTGGGGCCGATGGCCGCGCGGATGTTCTCCGGCTTCGCGCCGAAGTTCTCCGCCATGGCGCGCACCACCTTTGCACCGATGGCCTGTGCCGTCCCCCGCCAACCGGCGTGGGCCGCGCCCACCGCCCCGGTCACGGGGTCGAAAAACAGCAGCGGCGTGCAGTCGGCGGTGAACACCAGCAGCGCAACGCCGGGGGTGTTTGTCACAAGGGCGTCGCACTTGGGATAGTCCCGGTGGCACAGGCCGATATGGTCTTTTTCCGTCACCACCCGGACGATGTCCGAATGGATCTGCAATGTCATCACCAGTTTTTCCGGGTCGAAGCCCACGGCGCGGCCGAGGCGGCGGAGGTTTTCCTCCACATTTTCCAGGGTATCCCCCCGGCCTACGGCCAGATTCAGGCTGCTCTGGGTGCCGGTGCTGACGCCGCCAAGACGGGTGGTGAACCCGTGGGGAACGGTGATGCCGTCGGCGGTCAGATATTGGAGTGTCTCGTATTTCTGTGTTCGTATCATAATCTCGTTTTCGCGCGTCGGAAGTAAGGCGTAAAGCGCCTTACTTCCGATTCTCTGTTATCTTAACTTCCGAGTTTGTCCTTCTGCATGCAGCACTTCTTGTACTTCTTGCCGCTGCCGCAGGGGCAGGGGTCGTTGGGGCCGACCTTGTGCTCCTTACGCACCGGCGCACGCTTGACCTGAGACTTGTCCGGGGCGGAGGTGCCGGTCTCCTTGGCCACCTTCTCCCGCTTGACTTCCTGGGCGGGGCGCAGCTGCACCAGGAACATCCGGCGGATGGTCTCCTCCTTGATGGCGGTGATCATGGCCTCGAACATCTGGTAGCCCTCTTCCTTGTAGGCTATCACCGGGTCGTGCTGCCCGTAAGCCCGCAGACCGATGCCCTGCTTCAGATCGTCCATGGCGTCGATGTTGTCCATCCAGTATTCGTCCACCACCCGGAGCATGACCACACGCTCCAGCTCCCGCATGATCTTGGGGGTGTAGGCGGCTTCCTTGGCCTCGTAGGTGTGCCGGGCAATTTCAAAAACGGTGTCCGTCAGCTGGTCGGCGTTCATGGCCAGCAGCTGCTCCCGGCGGGACGCCAGGGTGCCTTTGGCGAAGTAGATGCCCTCCATGGCGTTGGCCAGCCCCTTCAGGCCGTCCTCGTTCACCTCGCCGCCATGCCCGCTGAGGGCGGTGGAAACGTCGCTCTCCACAAGGGAGCGGAGCATCTGCATCATGTTCTCCCGCAGGTCTTCCCCATCCAGCACCTTCTGCCGCTGGGCGTAGATGACCTCACGCTGGGTGTTCATGACGTTATCGTATTCCAGAACGTTCTTTCTGGCGCGGAAGTTCCGGGATTCCACGCTCTTCTGAGCGTTTTCCACGGCGTTGCTGAGGATTTTCGCGTCGATGGGGGTATCCTCGTCCAGACCAAGAGAGTCCATCATGCTCATCACCCGGTCGGTGGAGAACAGGCGCATCAGATCGTCCTGTAAGCTCAGGTAGAAGCGGCTTTCGCCGGGGTCGCCCTGACGGCCGGAACGGCCGCGCAGCTGATTGTCGATCCGCCGGGACTCGTGGCGCTCGGTGCCGATGATGAACAGGCCGCCGGCGGCACGAACCTGCTCCGCCTCCTGCGCGATGGCAGCCTTGTGCTTTTTCAGCAGCTCCTCGTAGGTGTGGCGCACTTTCAGAATTTCCGGGTCGCTGGTCTCGGCGTAGGAGTCGGCCTCCTGTAAAAGTTCATCCGGGAAATCCATTCTCGCAAGCTCCGCTTTCGCAAGGAAATCGGCGTTGCCGCCCAGCATGATGTCGGTACCACGGCCTGCCATGTTGGTGGCGATGGTCACGGCGCCCAGCTTGCCCGCCTGGGCTACGATCTGGGCTTCCTGCTCATGATGCTTGGCGTTCAGAACGCTGTGGGGGATGCCCTCCCGCTTCAGCAGCTTGCTGAGGATTTCGCTCTTTTCAATGGAGATCGTACCAACCAGCACGGGCTGACCCTTTTCGTGGCACGCCATCACCTGCCGGATGATGGCGCGGAACTTGCCCGCTTCGGTCTTGTACACTACGTCCGGGTGGTCGATACGGATGACGGGACGGTTGGTGGGAATCTCCACCACGTCCAGATTGTAAATGGCGCTGAACTCCTCTTCCTCTGTCAGCGCGGTGCCGGTCATGCCGGAGAGCTTGCCGTAGAGCCGGAAGAAATTCTGGAAGGTGATGGTGGCCAGGGTCTTGCTCTCCCCCGCGACGGTCACGCCCTCCTTGGCCTCGATGGCCTGATGCAGGCCCTCGTTGTACCGGCGGCCGTACATGAGACGGCCGGTGAACTCGTCCACGATGATGACCTGACCGTCCTTGATGACGTAGTCAATGTCCCGCTTCATAAGGCCGCGGGCCTTCATGGCCTGATTGATGTGGTGAGAGAGGGTAGCGTTCTCCGCGTCGGCCAGATTTTCCACGCCGAAGAACTTCTCCGCCTTGGCGATGCCGCTGGCGGTGAGGGACACGGTGCGCTGCTTTTCGTCCACGATGTAGTCGCAGTCGTAGTCGTCGTGGATCTCCTTCTCGTCGGTCTTGGCGAAGACCTGCTTGCGCAGGGTGGACACGAAATGGTCGGCCATTTCGTACAGCTTGGAGGAATCCTCTCCCTTGCCGGAGATGATCAGGGGGGTACGGGCTTCATCGATGAGGATGGAGTCCACCTCGTCCACGATGGCGAAGGCGTGACCCCGCTGCACCAGCTCGGACTTGTAGATCGCCATGTTGTCCCGGAGGTAGTCAAAGCCCAGCTCGTTGTTGGTGCAGTAGGTGATGTCGGCGGCGTAGGCCACCCGGCGCTCCGCCGGGGACATGCCGGGGATCACCAGCCCGACGGAAAGCCCCATGTAGCGGTAGACCTTGCCCATCCACTCAGAGTCACGCTTGGCAAGGTACTCGTTGACGGTGACCACGTGAACGCCCTTGCCGGTCAGCGCGTTTAAATAGCAGGGCAGAATGGCGACCAGCGTCTTGCCTTCACCGGTCTTCATTTCGGCGATGCGCCCCTGATGGAGCACCACGCCGCCGATGAGCTGGACAGGATAGGGGCGCATTCCCAGCACCCGGTCGGCCGCTTCCCGAACGGCGGCAAAGGCTTCCGGCAGGAGGTCATCCAGCGTCTCCCCCTGATCCAGCCGGTTCTTGAACTCGGCGGTTTTGGCCTTCAGGACTTCCTCGGAAAGCGCCTTGTAGTCGTCCTCCAGCGCCAGAATTTTATCCACCGTGGGCTGGATTTTCTTAATTTCCCGCTGGGAACGGGTGCCGAAAATTTTTTCAAATACTCCCATATGTTTCTCCTTTTGTGCCTTCCGAACAGTTTCGGCGGCACAGGTCATTTTGGGTATTATAGCATAAGCGCAAAGAGAATAAAAGTCGAATTTATGAACAAAAAGCGGCTTCGCGCCCTCTTTTTCCTCACCGAACTACCAAATTCACTGTCTGTCGGCGAAAAAGGCTTCGATTTCTTCCTTCGCCGCCTGCACCCGTCCCTGCTGGCAGAGGGGTTTTCCGCCGCCGCGGCCATGGAGCGCGGCGGTCATGTCCCGGCCCAGCTGCCGCAGGTCGCCCTGACGGGCGATCAGGCAGTAGGCGTAACCGCCCCCGTCGCTGCCGCTGAACACTGCCGCCGTGCCGCCGCACTTGTCCGCAATAGCATCCGCCAGTTCCCGGACGCCGTCGGCGCTTAAGCCTTCCTCAAAGTGCAGGACATTGCCGCGGTTTCCATAACTTTCCGCGATTCCGGCAAAGACCCGTTTTTCCAGCCCCGCCATGCGGTACTTCTGCGCCGAAAGCAGCTCGTTCATCCGCCGGGCAGCTTCGCCGGTCTCCGTGATTTTCGCGGAAAACGCCTGAGAAACCTGCCGGTTCTGGTCAAAGACCGCGTTCAGCAGCGCCAGCGCCTGTGACCCGCAGGCCATCTCGATCCGGGTGCCGCCCCGGAAGCTCACCGCGCTCAGCAGCTTGATGAGGCCGATTTCCCCCGTAGCCGCCACATGGGTGCCGCAGCAGGCGCAGCAGTCGTAGCCGGGAATTTCCACGATCCGCACCGGCCATGCAAGGGCTTTTTTCGAGCGGTAGGGGATGGCGGGCAGCTCCTCCGGACTGGGATACCGGCATCGCACGGGCAGGTTCTGCCACACTGCTCCGTTGGCCTCCGCTTCGATTTCCGGCAGCACCCGGGGCGGGATGACCCCGTCAAAGTCGATGGTGATGACGTCCGCGCCCATGTGGAAGCCGGTATTGTGGCAGCCGTAGCGGCGGTTGAGAATCCCGGAGACGATATGCTCCCCGGAATGCTGCTGCATCCGCGCAAAGCGCAGGTCGTAGTCGATCACACCCGTGACCTCCGCGCCCACCGCAAGGGGCGCTTCGCACAGGTGAATTACCGCCCCCTCCCGCTCCCGGGTACTGCGCACCCGGACGCCGTTCAGGGTTCCCGAGTCCCCCGCCTGACCGCCGCCCTCGGGGTAAAAGGCGGTAGCGGCCAGCGTGACCTCCCATCCGTCCGCGGCCTTCGCGCAGGAAAGCACCGCCGATGTAAAGCGGGAAAGGTGAGAATCTTCATAATAAAGCTTGCGTGTTTCCATATCGCACCTCGAAAAATGGCAATTTTGTTCATTATACCACGGTGCCGCTGGCATTGCAACGCCCCGGCTTTACAGAAATTTGAAGTGGAATTTTGAAAAAAGTGCTTCTCTTTTGCCGAATTATCATGTAGAATGAGAAAACGTGAGAAAAAACAACGAGGTGACCGATCATGCCAGCAAATTACGCCCATTACCGCTTCGGAAAGCAGCTGCTCTCCGGGATGTGTCCCAACGACCGCCGAAGTATCCAGCGGTTCCGGCGGCTTTACGATATGGGTCTGCACGGGCCGGATATTTTCTTTTACTACAACCCCCTGATCAAAACCGCCACGGGACAGCTGGGCGGCGTCTTCCACGCCCAGTCCGGGCAGGAATTTTTCACCCGGGTCTGCGCCCAGGCGGGCAGCGAGGCCGGGCGGGTCTATCTTCTGGGGCTTCTGGGGCATTACTGCCTGGACTCCCTGTGCCACCCCTATGTGGAGAAAAAGGAAGCCGACGGCAGCGCCCGCCACGTGGAGCTGGAATCGGAATTCGACCGGTATCTGCTGGAATCCGACGGCGTCCCTCAGCCCCACACCTACGACGGCAGCGCCCACATGCGCCTGACCCGGGGGGAGTGCGTCACGGTTGCCCTCTTTTATCCCCCCGCCACCCCGGCGAGCATCAACGCCTGCGTCCGCAACATGGCCCGCGCCACCCGGTTTCTGGTGGGCGAGAACCGCAAGCATGTCCGGCGTCTGCTGCGCCTGACCCGCAGCCCGGCCATTGAGGATCAGCTCATGCCGGAGCAGGGGAGCGACCGCTGGCTGTGGATGGACAGCGAAATGCTGGTGCTGTACAACCGCGCGCTCAAGCGCTATCCCGGACTGCTCAGCCAGCTGGACGAGCACATGCGCACCGGCGAGCCTCTGGGGCAGGATTTTGCCCCGGCCTTCGGCTGATCTGTAAGGAGTGGTAGAAGTGAAAAAAATCAAACTCACCGCATTGGAGCGGAGCTGGATCCTCTATGACATCGGCAATTCGGCGTTCATTCTGCTGGTTTCGACCCTGATTCCCATCTATTTTAATTCCCTCGCCACCGCCGGCGGGCTGAACGAGTCATTGTATTTGTCCTATTGGGGCTACGCCGGTTCCGTCTCCACGCTGCTGGTGGCCGTCATCGGCCCCATCTGCGGCACGCTGGCTGACCACCGGGGCTTCAAGAAGCCGATTTTCATGGCCTGTATGCTTCTGGGCGTTCTCGGCTGCGCCGCCATGGGCGGCGTGGGCGGATGGCTGGCGTTTCTGATTGTGTTCGTTCTCGCCAAAGTGGGGTATTCCTCCAGCCTGGTGTTCTACGACGCCATGCTCCCGGAGGTCACCACCGACGAGCGGATGGACACGGTATCCTCCATGGGCTACGCCTACGGCTACATCGGTTCCGTGATTCCCTTCATCCTCTGTCTGCTGCTGGTGCTGTTCGGCGGCAAAATCGGCATTGGCACGGGAACGGCCATGGTCGTTTCCTTCCTCATTACCGCCGTGTGGTGGTTCGTATGCACCCAGCCGCTGCTGAAGCGTTACCGCCAGACCGCCTTCGTGGAGCACGGCGGCAATCCCGTTTCTTCCACCTTCCGTCGGTTGAGAGACACCTTCCGGGAGGTTCGGCAGCAGAAGCATATTTTCCTGTACCTGCTGGCCTTTTTCTTCTTCATTGACGGCGTTTACACCATCATCGACATGGCAACGGCCTACGGCACCGCTCTGGGTCTGAACACCACCGGGCTGCTGCTGGCGCTGCTGCTGACCCAGTTCGTGGCCTTCCCCTGCTCCATCGCCTTCGGCCGGTTCTCCGCCAAGTACGATACGGGGCTGCTCATTAAGATCTGCATCCTCTGCTACACCGGCATTACCCTGTTCGCGGTATTTCTTGTGTCCCAGTGGCAGTTCTGGGTACTGGCGGTTCTGGTGGGTATGTTTCAGGGCGGCATTCAGGCGCTGAGCCGCAGCTATCTGGGGAAGATCATCCCGGCGGAGCGCAGCGGCGAATACTTCGGTCTCATGGACATTTGCGGCAAGGGCGCGTCCTTCCTTGGTACGACCCTGATCGCCATGGTCAGTCAGCTCACCGACGGGCAGTCGTTCCATGTCTTCGGGCTGGAGCTGCAAAACGAAAACATCGCCGTGGGTACGCTGGTCGTCATCTTCGCCATCGGCTTCGTCCTGTTCTGCAAGGCGGACAAGCTGAATAAGCAGTACATACACATTTAAATATTAAGAATGCCGGGGGCTGACCGCCCCCGGCACTATTTTTACCGTTTCTTCTTATTCAACAGCACTGCAAGCCCGATTCCGGACAGCACCATCACCCCGACGGCGATCCAGATCAGGTCGCCGGTGCGGGGATTCCTGCGGGAACCCAGGGAAACCGGGACGGGCGGCACGTAGACCACCTCGTCGCAGTTGCGCACCCGGAGAACCGGCGTGCCGTCGCCGTCCAGATGGAGAATGCCGATTGCCCGCACGGTGCGGCCCCTTTTCACCTGAGACGCAAGGTCGTTTTCCCCGTCCGCGCCGGACACAATGTCGTCCTCGATGAGAATTTCCGCAAGATCGCCGTTTCCGTCCTTCAGGGTGATGCGGGAGACGCCCTTGCCGCCGACGCTGTAGGTCACATCCGTCACCCTGCCCTCCACCTGCATCAGGCGGCCGCCGTTTGTATCGTAATCCATGGCTTCCTCGTTTGCGGTGGTTTCCGGCGTGTAATTGTAAAGCCGCTCGGTCAGCACCTCACAGTCGATGATTTTCAGCATCACGTTGCCGTCCTGAATTGTCTTTTGCCCGACTGCCTCCAAGGGCGTGCCAACTTCAATGCCATTCTTCGTGAACGGTACCAAGGCAACGCCGCCGGTATCGTCCTGTAGGTAAATGGTTTTGGAGAAAATGTTGCCGGGATGGGACGTTCCGGAGGCCGCCCAGCCGCGAATGCGGAACACCTCCCCGTCCCCGCCGGAACGCATTTCGTCAATGGTGACCAGCGGCTCGATTCCCAGCACCGCTTCCGCGATCCCCTGATTTCCGCTGACGCGCTTCCAGATATTGTCCGGTTCTTTCATGGCGTCGTCCGCCAGAAATAGTCCGCCGCTGACGTACACATTGCCGCCGTTTGCCAGTTCCTCACAGGCAAGCAGCACCGCGTTTTCACCGGTGTCCTGTCCGTCGCCGTCCGCGTCCACGCCGTGGGTGGTGCTGCGCCCTTTCACCAGCCAAGTCCCGATTCCCGGATTTACGGTGCATCCGGCGCGCTGGGTGTAGGTCTGCTCGGGTTTCAGAGATTTTGTCAAATCGCCGCCAGGGTTGAACACATTGGCGGATACCGCGTCGGGCGTACCGCTATTGTTTTCCTCGTCCCACGCGGTGTCGTCGTTCAGGCGCACCGTCGCGCCCATGGCTTCCAGCAGCCTGTTCAGCTCGCCGGAGGTGTGCAGGCCGCTCAGGTCGCCCATGTCCGCCTGACCGCAGAGAATGACCGTGCCGCCGTTTTCGGCAAACGTCCTGACTTTCTCCACAAATTCTTCGTCAAAGGGCTTTGACGGAGCGGTTATCAGCAGAAGGTCGCTGTTTTCGGGCAGCTCGCCGTCCAGAATATCCACTGCTATATTGACCTTGGCGGCGATAGCTTTCAGCCGGTTCAGCTTATCAACGCCGGAATTGCCGTGGGAAGCGTCCACGGCGATACGCTTCACCTGCTCCGGGACGCGGAAGCTCAGGCTCAGTGTGTCCTCGTAGGTGCGCGGATCCTCGTTCACGCTGCCGGTTGCCACGACCCGGAACTCCGTCACGCCCAGTTCCGGGTGGGCGTAGGAGAAGGTGTAGTCCAGCGTGCTCATCCCCGCAACTTCTCCCAGATCGGAGACTGTGCTGACAAGCGTCTCGTCGGCATAAAGCGACAGCGCGTCCAGATCAAATTCCACCGACTCGTCATTGTACAGCTCCACAGTCAGCCCGATCTCCTCGTCCCGGGCAGGGGTGAGGGTGTCCGAAGTGAAGCTTTCGATGCCAATATCGTCATACCCGTCCATCCACACGGGCGCGGTCACGGCCACATCCCCATCCGGCTGGGTGATACGGAGATAGTAGTAGCTGTGCCCGCCGGAGACGGACAGTTCCAGCACCTGCGAAGGCGTTTCGACGTACTCGCTCACAAGCACTGCCCCGCCGTCCGTCACCACCTCCACATTGCCGATGGCCTCATCCGTGGGGTCGCTCAGGAAAACGGTGACCGCCGCACTCTCGGACTTGGGGATGATGCTGCCCATGACCGTACCGTTCAGCTCATAATAAATAGCAAGATCGCTGTCCTGGGTGGCATAGACCCGGCGGTCCTTCATGGCAGCGTACAGGGATTCCTCCGTCAGATCCTTCGCCAGTACCACAGTCCGCGCGTCGCTGGCGTCGCCCCACTGCCCGTTGTGGTTATTCTGGTTGTTGGTGGGCGCGACGTGCCAGCCCTTGTCCAGCGCCAGATCATAATACTCGCAGTCCACCACGCCGTCCTCCCCGGCCACTTCCAGCAGGGAGACTACCGCGTCATATTGGGGGCTGTAGTGGTCGAACCGCTCGAAATCCCCATGAACGGTATCCGGATGGTTGAACTGGCTGACGGAACCGGGGACGGCGGTCAGCGCCTTATAGTAATTTTCCAGTGCGGTGGGCACATTTTCAAAATCCGCCTGATCCCGGGTCTGCCAGCCGGGGGTATTGAAGGTGGAGATATGCCCCAGCTGCTTGTCCTCCGGCCAGGTCATCTCAAAGCCGAAAAGCCCCACAAAATCCTCGCCGGTCACGGAAGCGGCCGCCTGCTTCCCAGCCGCCCAGTCAGCGCTGATGTCCGCGCCATCCGCGTCGATGGCGCCCATATCAGCGTTGTCAAAGGAATCGCTGTGGTCGGTCACGGCGAAAAAGTCCAGACCATCCACCTGCGACGCGTATTGGAACGCTTCCTCCACGCTCCCGGCGCCGTTGGAAATATCGGTGTGGGCGTGGAGCTGACCGAAGTACAGATTCCAGTCAAGGTCAAATTCTTCCGTGAAAATGACCTGGGTCACTTCCCCGGGTTCGCAGCCCCCGGCGATGGAATATGCCCTGAGATACGCCGTTCCGAAGTCCTTTTCAAAGCAAATTGACCCGGCATACAGCGCATCGGGCTGGTAATTCACCCCGTCGGCGGAGACTGCGTAATAAATGTCGGCGCTTTCGTCCTCGCAGGTCAGGGTAATTTCCTCCCCGGCGCGGATTGTGCCGCCCTCGGGCAAAACGGTCACACTGGGCGACGTTTCCACCACTTCTCCCGGCTCCTCCAGCTCCTCCGGCTCCGGGTCGTCCTGCACCTCCATGCGCCGGTACAGCGTAAAGATGCTGACGTAGGAGTCCGGTGCTTCCTCAATATCGACGTCCCTGCATGCAAGGAAGTCTTTCTCACGAAGCGTATCGGAGACCAGCGTCACCGGCTCGCTTCCGTTGCAGCCATGAAAGGAAAAATATTCGCCATCCCAGAGAACCTGCCATTCATACGTCCCGGCGGCGATGCCGTTTCTGTCGCCTTCCAGGGGTGCGGCGGACACGCCGTGAGCGTCCGTCAGAATGACCCCGTTCGCCGTCATGGTCAAGTCCCATTCCGCACCGGCGGCAACCGTGTCGCCGGTGAAGGTGGGTTTCGTGGCGGAAATCACAAAATCTTCTCCCAGCAGGATACCCGGCGCGTCGCCAAAGGGCGTCACCAGCACGTATTGCCCGCTGGTCAGTTCCTCCATGCCGGTGATCTCCTGATACACCGTCGCCGCTCCGGCGGGAAGCCGGAACAACGAAAAAAGAGCTGCCGCCAATACAACTGACAGCAACCCTCTGGCTACCAACCTTCTTATCATACCAAACCCTCCCGACTTTTTTCAGAGTTTCCTCCCGGAACCCCCGAAAAATCATCGCCGGCTTGGCTGCGGATAGTATTCAACCAGCTGTCAACGATCTGCCGTTTGTATCAGAGGTTCCCTTATCCGTTTGGGAATATAGCACAGCCATTTTTCGACGTTTTACCTCTTTTGAGTTAACGCACTACAGGTAGTGGTTTTCTTCCGCTTATATACACAAGATGTAGTAAAGATTCAGTTAAAATTCTTCCTCAGCAGCGAGTGGCTGACGATCAGAAGACACGCCCACAGGAACAGGCTCAGCGCCCAATAGCCGCTGCAGACCATGGGGCTGGACACCACGATCAGCACGGCGAACAACACGTTTCCCATGGTCACCGTCCCCATGGCGGACAGCACGTTCAGCACCAGTGCCAGCAGCGTCAGCCCCAGCGACAGCAGCGAAATGCCGCGCACCAGCTTCAGCGTACGCGCGTCTTTCTCCTTTTTCGCACCGTAAATCAGGCACGCGGGCGGCGCGAAAAATGCCACAGCCAGCACCGTCAGCACAGCCTGCGCCCCCGCGCTGACATTCTGAGAAAAGCCGGGGATAAATCCCAGCCCCGCGCACAAAATAAACAGACCGCCCCACAGGGCAAACAGCAGCTTTTTAGACATAAGGTTCTCCTTTTCAGGTAGATGTAGTGTCCCCATTTTAACCGAAACCGGCGCAAAAGGCAACAGCGAATCCCGTCGAACCCCGCCGGTGAAAAAAAACTGGACAGTTCTGCCAACATCTGCTATAATGTCAGGAATAGTATTGGGGAAGGGAGTGTTTTTCCCATGAAATGTCCGTTTTGCGGCGATCAGGAAAGCAAGGTCGTCGATTCCCGCCACTCGGAGGACGGCCTGAGCATTCGCCGCCGCCGGGAGTGTATGGGCTGCCAGCGCCGGTTCACCACCTATGAGATCGTGGAAAGCCTGCCCATCATCGTTGTGAAGCGGGACGGCTCCCGCCAGAACTTTGACCGCAACAAAATTCTCAATTCCATGATCCGCGCCTTTGACAAGCGGAAAGTGGACGTCACTGACCTCGACCGCATCACCACCGAGATCGAGCAGACCATCCAGAACACGCTGGAGCGGGAGATCAGCACCGACAAGATCGGCGAGATGGTCATGGAGCGTCTGAAGCCTCTGGACGAGGTGGCCTACATCCGCTTTGCCTCCATCTACCACCGGTTCCAGGATGCGGGCAGCTTTATGCGGGAGATCAGCAAATTCCTGGAGGAAAAATAATGAGCACGATCCCAACTGAAATCACCGCCGCCACGGAAGGCTCGCTGGACATTGCCTCCATCAAAAGCGTGATGGACGGCTTTGACCCTGCCTCGCTGCTGCCTGACCTGAGCAAGGTTTTCGGCAGTCTGGTGGGCGTGTGCCGCGTCGCCGTGATGATCGGCCCGGTCATCGCGCTGATCCTTGGACTGGCGTATCTGTTTCTCGCGCCGAAGGAGGCCAACTACTACTTCGGCTACCGATGCTATTTCGGCATGGGCAGCGTCCGCGCATGGCGGTTCACCCAGCGAATCGCGGGAATGATCCTCGGTGGGCTGGGGCTGATTCTCACCGTCATTATGGCCATCGTCACCGCCGGTTACGGCAGTATGGATTCGATGGACATGGTGTGGAGCGCGGTAAACTGTCTGATATGGGAAGCAGTCCTTCTGCTGATCGGCACCATCGCCATCAACCTGATCGCCATGGCGAATTTCGACGCCAAGGGCGAGTACCGACACAAAGCGGGAAAGCCGAAGAATTCCCCGCGGGATATAAAATAAGCATAACATCCGGCTGTCGTGTGACAGCCGGATGTTGTTTTGCCGTTTGCGAGCGGCGAACTCTGCGGGGCTTCCTGATACACTGATACTATTTCCTGATTAAAATCAAAGATTTTAATCAGGAAGGCATCGCCTAATGGCGCTGCCGGTTTTGCCCCCCCCCAATGGCAGAATCCACAAAAACCGCTTTACAAATCGTTCATATTTTGGCGGCAGGATCCGGCATATTTCCTTGCAATATCGGGAAAAAAGAGGTATACTGTCACAGAAGTGTGTGAAAAGGAGGTCTTAGGTCAGCCCTAGGGCCTCTTTTTTCATGAAAACACGTAGATTTGCAAAAAACAGAAAGGATGATTTTTATGGCTACTCCCGAAAAGAATACCGACGCGGTTTATGACGCAAGTACTCTGGGTACCCCCAAAATGCTGGTTCTGGGCCTGCAGCACCTGTTCGCAATGTTCGGTGCAACGGTTCTGGTTCCCGCAATCACCGGACTGAACGTATCCACCACCCTGCTCTTTGCCGGTCTCGGCACGCTGCTGTTCCACCTCATCACCGGACGGAAGGTTCCCGCATTCCTCGGCTCCTCCTTCGCGTTTCTGGGTGCTTACGGTCTGGTCACCGCTTCCGGGCAGGACATCCCGCTGACCTACTCCTGCTTCGGCGTTGCCGTGGCGGGTCTTGTATATCTGGTTCTGGCGCTCTTCTTCAAGCTCTTCGGCGCGAAGAAGGTCATGCGCTTCTTCCCGCCCATCGTCACCGGCCCCATCATCATCTGTATCGGCCTGTCTCTGGCCGGTTCCGCCATCAATAACTGCCGCGGCAACTGGTGGGTCGCCCTGGTCGCGATCCTGGTCGTCGTGGTCTGCAACATCTGGGGCAAGGGCATGGTGAAGATCGTTCCCATTCTGCTGGGCGTTCTCGGCTCCTACCTGTTCGCCATGATCGTTGACCCCGCCGCCCGGGCAAATGTTGCCAAGACGGTGGCCGAGGCCGACTGGGTCGGTCTGCCCGTGATCTGGGGCAACACCGCCTTCTCCATCTTCGGCAAGGATTTTGACAGCGGTATGCTGCTGACCGCCATTATCACCATCGCTCCCATCTCTCTGGCGACTGTCGTGGAGCACATCGGCGACATCTGCGCCATTTCCTCCACCGTGGAAAAGAATTACGTGGCTGACCCCGGCCTGCACCGCACCCTGGTGGGCGACGGCCTGGCCACCACCGTTGCCGCCCTCTTCGGCGCACCGGCCAACACCACCTACGGCGAGAACACCGGCGTTCTGGCGCTGTCCAAGGTCTATGACCCCAAGGTCATCCGTCTGGCCGCGCTGTTTGCCATCATCCTCTCCTTCTGCCCCAAGTTTGCCGCGCTGATCGTTGCCATGCCTGCCGCTACCATGGGCGGCGTGAGTCTGGTGCTGTACGGCATGATCTCCGCCGTGGGCGTGCGGAACGTGGTTGAGAACAACGTGGACTTCACCAAGAGCCGCAATGTTCTGGTCGCCGCCATGATCATGGGTCTGGCCGTTGGCGTGACCTACAACGGCGCCATCGTCATTCCCGTCGGCGGCGTGACCATCAGCCTGTCCGGTCTGGCCGTGGCCGCTCTGGTGGGCATCCTGATGAACGCCGTTCTGCCCGGCAAGGACTACGAGTTCGGCACCAACGAGCAGGGCGACACCTCCGTCAACTTCGGCACGAGAGCTGAATAATATCCGATTTTCCCAGGGGCGGAGCCGCAGGCTCCGCCTCTTTTCTTCGGGAAAGCACAAAAATATTCGGAATATCCAACAAAAATATTGCATTTATTTCGTCAATGTGCTATACTCTATAGTCGATATTTTGTGTAATTCGGTTTCAAAAGGAGACTTTTTCATGGTACCTCAGGATAAAATTCGCAACATTGCCATCATCGCCCACGTTGACCACGGCAAGACCACGCTGGTGGACGAAATGCTCAAGCAGGGCGGCATTTACCGGGAAAATCAGGCCACCGTGGAGCGGGTCATGGACTCCGGCGATCTGGAGCGGGAGCGCGGCATCACCATTCTGGCAAAGAACACTTCCGTGCATTATAAGGACTACAAGATCAACATCGTGGACACCCCGGGTCACGCCGATTTCGGCGGCGAGGTGGAGCGCATTCTGAAAATGGTCAACGGCGTCATTCTGCTGGTGGACGCCGCCGAAGGCCCCATGCCCCAGACCCGCTTCGTCTTGCAGAAGGCGCTGGAGCTGGGTCACAAGGTCATCGTGGCCGTGAACAAGATCGACAAGCCCGACGCCCGGGTGCATGAGGTCATGGACGAGGTGCTGGAGCTGCTGCTGGATCTGAACGCCACCGACGAGCAGTTCAACAGCCCCACCGTGTTCTGCTCCGGCCGTCAGGGTACGGCTTCCTACAGTCCCGACGAGGCAGGCACCGACCTGACCCCCCTGTTCGAGACCATCGTCAACTATATTCCCGCCCCTGAGGGCGACGACACCGCGCCGCTGCAGCTGCTGGTCTCTTCCATCGACTATAACGACTACGTCGGCCGTATCGCCGTCGGCCGGGTGGAGCGGGGCACCATCAAGGTCAATCAGGAGGTCACCATCTGCGACTTCCATGACGCGAACGTGAAAACCAAGGGCAAGGTCGTGGCGCTGTACGAGTTCGACGGCCTGAGCAAGAACCCCGTCCAGGAGGCTCACGCCGGTGAGATCGTGGCGCTGTCCGGTATGGCGGACATCACCATCGGCCGCACCCTGTGCGCCCCGGAGTGCGTGGAGCCGCTGCCCTTCGTGAAGATTTCCGACCCCACCATCGAAATGACCTTCGCCGTCAACGATTCCCCCTTCGCAGGCAAGGAGGGCAAGTTCGTCACCTCCCGGAACCTCCGCGACCGGCTGGAAAAGGAGCTTCTCAAGGACGTTTCCCTCCACGTCACCGAGCAGGGAACGGATTCCTTCAACGTGGCCGGACGGGGCGAAATGCACCTGTCCATCCTCATGGAGACCATGCGCCGGGAGGGCTACGAGTTCTCCGTGTCCACCCCCCGCGTGCTGACCAAGGTCATCGACGGCAAGGTCTGCGAGCCTATCGAGCGGATGGTCGCCGACGTGCCGGAGGAGTGCATGGGTTCCGTCATTGAGAAAATGGGCAAGCGGAAGGGCGATTTGCTGGGCATGACCCCCATGGGCAGCCGCTACCGTCTGGAATTTCTGGTTCCCTCCCGCGGTCTGTTCGGCTACCGCAACGAATTCCTCACCGATACCCGTGGCGAGGGCGTCATGTCCTCCGTGCTGGATTCCTACGCCCCCATGAAGGGCGAGATCGAGCGGCGGCAGGTGGGTTCCCTTGTCGCCTTTGAGACCGGCGAAGCCGTGGCCTATGGTCTCGCGGCGGCGCAGGAGCGGGGCGCACTGTTCATCGGCCCCGGCACGTCGGTTTACGCCGGTATGGTCGTGGGCGTTTGCAGCCGCAACGAGGATATGACCGTGAACGTCTGCAAGAAGAAGCAGCTGACCAATATGCGCGCCGCCGGTTCTGACGAAGCCCTCCGGCTGACGCCTCCCCGCATCCTCTCTCTGGAGCAGTGCCTGGAATTCCTGGCGGACGACGAGCTGCTGGAATGCACGCCCAAGAGCCTGCGCATCCGCAAGCGGGAGCTGGATCACGCGGCCCGTATGCGCAATCTGATGAAGAAGCGCGCTCAGGACAACGCCTGAATCCGGTGAAGATCCGATTTTTACCGGTCTGCGTTCTGCTGGCGCTGCTGCTGACGGGCTGCGGCCACGCCGCGCCTGAAACCACTGCGCCCACATTGCCGGAAACGCAGGCCGCTGCGACGCAGCCGACCCAAACGTCTCAGCCAGAGACCCTTCCCACGGAAACGCAGCCCGCGGAGGAACACTTTCTTCTGACCTTCGCGGGGGACTGCACCTTCGGCAGCAACCCGACCAACTATTACGCGGAATCCGGCTTTATCAAGACCGTGGGCGATGACTACGCCTATCCCTTCGCCAACGTGATCGACTATTTCGCGGGCGACGAGTTCTCCATGGTGAATCTGGAAGGCCCCCTGTGCGACGAGGGCAATCCCATGCAGAAGAAGCATGTGTTCCATGGCACCACGGCTTACGTAAACTGCCTGACGGAGAATTCCATCGAGGCCGTGACTGTGGCCAACAACCATTCCATGGACTACGGCGCAAACGGCTACGCGTCCACGCTGGCGGTGCTGGAACAGGCGGGCGTCCCCTACGTGGAGCGGGACAGCACCGCCGTGGTCACCACGGGCAGCGGCCTGACCATCGGGCTGTATGCCGCCGTGTACTACAAGCTGGATGTGGCGGACATGACCGCAAAGATTGCTGCCCTGCGGGAGCAGGGGGTGGACTTAATCATCTTCGTCCCCCATTGGGGCGTGGAGGGTACGTACCACCCCACCGAAGAACAGAAGCAGGTGGGTCACGCCGCCATTGACGCCGGTGCGGACATCGTGTTCGGTTCCCATCCCCATGTTTTGCAGCCCATTGAGGAATACGGCGGCGGTATCATTTTCTACTCTCTGGGGAATTTCAGCTTCGGCGGAAACGGCGCCCCCAAGGACTATGACACGGCGCTGGTGCAGCAGGAGGTCATCCGGGACGCGGAGGGAACGGTCAGATTGGGACAGCTGACCATCGTACCCGCCAGCGTCAGCTCCGTCGCCGGACGGAATAATTTCCAGCCGACCCCCTACAAGCCGGGGACGGAAGAATACAATCGCGTCCTTTCCAAGCTGGATGAAACCTTTTCCGGCCCGAATTTGAAAATTGACTGACGGAAGAACGAAAAAAAGATTGACCAAACCGCGTTCTTCGGTTATAATAAGCGGGTATGACCGTAGTATCGGTCTAAATTTGTGTTGCTGCGGCCGAAAGGCTGTTGAGCATATTGTATTTTGACAGGAGGTGTATCTTAGATGAAGCGTACCTACCAGCCCAGCAAGCGTCACCGTTCCATGGTTCACGGTTTCCGCCAGAGAATGGCGACTTCCAACGGCCGCAAGGTTCTGGCCCGCCGTCGTGCGAAGGGCCGCAAGGTTCTGTCCGCCTGATGCGTATGTCCGTGGGTTACTAGGGTGCATCTGAAAACTGTCAAAATGCCCAATCAGCGGGTCTTTTGCCCTGCGCCGCGCCATTTTCCCTTGAAATACAACAAGTATTCCTGTGGAAAAATGGCTTGCTCAGGACAAAAATCCCTCGCTGCCGGTCATTTCACCAGTTTTCAGATACACCCTAGAGCGGAAAAAGCGCTTAAGAGCGAAACGGGAGCTACAGCGGGGTGAATGGAACGTTCGCCCCGCTCCCTTTTTAGCGAGGAAACAGTATGAAGTATTCAACCAGCCTGAAGCTCAACCATATTTTCAGGCGCCTGTATCGCACCTCCGGCGTTGCCGACGGCCTTCTGGTGCTTTACGCCAGAAAGAACCGCACGGACGGGAACCGGGTGGGCGTCACCGTCAGCAAAAAGCTGGGCAAAGCCCACGTGCGCAACCGCACCCGCCGCCGCATCCGGGAGGTCTACCGCCTGAACGAGGAAAAGTTCCAGCCCGGCTGGGACATCGTGGTGGTGGCAAGGACGAAGGCCGTGGAGGCTCCCTTTGAGAAGCTGACGGCAAGCTATCTCACCCTTGCGAAAAAAGCAGGGCTTCTGAAGAAAGTAGAGACTTAAGCTGCGGTTATGAAGAAGATGTTTCTTGCTCTCATTCGGTTTTATCAGCGCTGGATCTCTCCGGCGTTTCCGGCACGGTGCCGGTTTCGCCCCACCTGTTCCGCTTATGCCTACGAAGCCATCAGTAAGTACGGTATCCTTAAGGGTGGCTGGCTTGCCCTGAAGCGGTTTTTGCGGTGCAATCCCTTCTACCGCGGGGATATCTATGACCCGGTACCATGACCATGAATCTCTAAGGAGGAAAGGCAATGTTTCTCGCATTCCAATTATCGGACATCATAACCGTGCCGTTTGGGTTGCTGCTGTCAGTCCTGTATGAAACGACCCACAACTACGGCGTCGCCATGATCCTGTTCGCCGTCATCGTGCAGCTGATCCTGCTGCCCCTGAACGCGAAGTCCAAGAAGAGCATGATGAAGATGTCCCGTCTGACGCCCAAGATGCAGGCCATCCAGCAGAAATACGCGGACGACCCCCAGCGCCAGAACCAGGCCATTCAGGAACTTCAGAAATCCGAGGGCGTTTCCATGGGCGGCGGTTGCCTGTGGAGCTTCATTCCCATTCTGATTCTGTTCCCCCTGTTCGCCGTTATCCGCCAGCCCATCACCTACATCCTGATGCAGTCCGCCGACACGGCGAAGCAGATCGTGGAGGTCATTAAGACGGCTGCGCCGGATATGTTCACTTCCAATGCTGCCTACGAGCAGGTCGTCGCCGCGCAGCTGATTCCTCAGTATGCATCTGAGCTGCGCGCCGCCATCCCCGGCATCAGCGAGGTCGTTCTCGCCGGCATCAATTTCGATTTTCTGGGCATTAACCTGGGCGCTGTGCCCCAGTTCAATGTCTTCTCCGCCAGCTGGGTGTGGGACTGGGCGCACATCGGTGCATTCCTCATCGCCCTGACCTCTGCCGCCTGTCAGCTGCTGCAGATGGTCATCAGCCAGAAGACCAACGACTCCGTCATCACCGACGAGAAGGGCGTTCAGGACAAGGAGACTGCCAAGAATTCCCAGCAGAACCAGTCCATGAAGGTCATGATGTGGATGATGCCCCTGATGTCTCTGTGGATCGGCTTCACCGTTTCCGCCGGACTGTCCCTGTACTGGTTCATCGGCGGCGTGGTGAGAATGATCTCCGACCCCATTATGACCAGCCACTACCGCAAGATCTATGACGCGGAGGATGCCGTGCGCCTGCAAAAGGCGCTGGAGCAGGAGCGCATCGAAGCCGAGAAGGAGCGCGTCCGCGCCGAGCGCCGTGCCTCCAATCCCGACGGCATCACCGCCAACACCAGCAAGAAGAAGCTGGAAAAGCAGCAGCGGGATCAGGAGCAGGCCGCCAAGGCCGCGGCTGCCAAGGAGTACGCCGCCCGGAAGGGCATTGTGGAGGAAGCTGCAAGGGAAGAAAACGCGCCTCTGTCCGGTGTCTCCGACCGTCCCTTCTGCAAGGGCCGCAACTATGACCCTGACCGCTACGCGCCCAAGTCTATGGAGGAATAAACCATGGAGAAGTCGATTATCACTTCCGGCAAGACCATCGATCTTGCCATTGAATCCGCGCTGAGCCAGCTGGGGCTGGATCGTGACAGCGTGTCCGTCACGGTGCTGCAGCAGGCCAAGTCCGGTTTTCTGGGCTTCGGTGCCCAGAGCGCCAAGGTGCAGGTGACTTACGAAGTCCCCGACCCCGTGCCGCAGAAGGAAGAAAAGCCCAAGAGCGCTCTGGGAAGCGCCTCCCGCTCCAAGCCCAAGGCCCCTGCCGCCCCGGTGAAGAAGCCGGAAGCCCCTCAGCTGTCTCTTATACACATCTGACGCTGCCGACG
>ENA-OYWS01000332-OYWS01000332.1-human-gut-metagenome-genome-assembly--contig:-NODE-332-length-23588-cov-48.857647_pt1 | contig 23588 bp, 21 predicted proteins | sample MGYA00244813_ERZ653402 | MGnify/ENA primary metagenome ERZ653402 (study PRJEB26926, sample SAMN06165021) | human gut metagenome | biome: ENVO:00009003; feature: ENVO:2100002; material: ENVO:00002003...
AAGAATAAATTTTAATAAGGGCTGCCCAAAAAGAAAAAAATGCAGTTGCCATCCTATAGATACTTGCAGAAAGGATAAAATTTACTTTTAGACCTTTTGGGATAGCCCTTATTAATACTTCAGATAAAATTCCTTAGGTTATATTTTCAATCCTTTGGACCGGGTTTCCTCCTTGGCATACAGTCCCGGACGCCCGATTATGACATGGTTGGCAACGATACTATCCGCCGGACTGCGTATCTGCGGCGGTGCATTTTCGGGATATTGCGCCTGCCTGTTCCTCACATCTTCCGCTTCCGGCTTGAGCTGTTGCCCTTCATTCTCCTTTTCTGCGACTTCGGGCGTGGGTGGCGCAAGCTCCAGCTGAATTTTTCGGTCAAGGGCGGCAAGTTCGGACTTCAACTGCTTCAGCTCGTCCTCCTTCTTCCACACCTTACCCGCTATCTCTTCCAGTTGCGGTATTTCCTTTTCCAAAGCCTTGCATCTTGAATCATACTGCTCAATGTAGCTTGGTATCTTCTGCAAGGCGTTCAAGAAATTGTTTGCAGCCGCAATCGGGTCTGACTTGGCGATGTGACCGTAGTTGTATTGGTACTTGTAATTGCCCTCGACAAAAAAGCGGTTGTCAACAAATGGAAGACCATTCTCGAAACTTGTCTCGCTGACAATCTTGACAGGGAATCCGTAGATTTCTCCAATCCGCTTGTATTGTCCGCCAGTTGTCTCTTTCTCCGCCAACATTTGCAGATGCTTTCCTATAACCTCTAAGTTCGTGGACTCCACACCATCAAGAGTGATGAGGTTGAGGATGTTGCCGTCCTTGTCTTTCCTGGCTTTGCCCATAAACTTGCCGTAGTCCTCGGTCATTCCCTTGAGAGAGGCTTTGTTGTTGCCCAGCTCTGCCGTCTTTGACTGCAATTTTGTTTCTGAGTCACGCTTGCCCCTGTTGAACGATTTGCGCTCACCCTCCAGAGAAGCAACCTTCTTCTCCAGCTTCGCCTTGTCAAGCAAGTCGGTATTTCCGGAGAGAATAGCCATATACTCTGAAAAATTCATGCCCGATTTCTCGTCCATTGCTCCCTCGTCAATGGTTCTCGCTCCCAAGGCTCCGCTTTTCAACTGCGAGATAAAAGTCTGCTTGCAGTGCAGGAGGTTGAACTTGTACGAGTCAAGCGACTTTTCCACCGCATAGATGATGACATCCACCTTGTTGTCGGCATACAGCTTGGCAATCTCGTTACCAGCACGCACACCTCGACCGTCACGCTGTGCCAAGTCTGACGGTCGCCACGGTGTGTCCAAATGATGAATAGCAACACACCTTTTTTGTGCATTTACGCCTGTACCTAACATAGATGTGGAGCCGAACAATACTCGTACCGAACCCTCGTTCATGGCTGCTATCACCGCCTTTCTTGCCCTCTCGTTCTTGCACTCCTGAATGAAGCGGATTTCAGATGAAGGTATTCCATAATCCTCTATCAGCTTACGCTTGATTTCAGAATACACGTTCCATTCGCCCGGTCGGTATGTTCCCAAGTCGGAGAACACGAACTGCGTCCCCTTGTGATTGTCATAGCGTTTGTAATAGTCCGCTATCATCTTGGCACAATGGCTCGCCTTGTTGTCTGGATGGTCCTCACAAGTCGGGTCTATCATGCGCATATCGAGCGCCATCTTTCGGGCATAGTCCGTGGCTATGAGCATCTTTGCCTTTTCCTCTGTTTCCGACAATGGCAGTCTGCCGAGGATGGTAGCATCGCCCGTCTTGGCAAACTCCATCAGCTTTTGGATGAAGTCCTCCTGCTCGGGTGTCGGCGGTATATTATGAAGGATCTCGTTCTTCTGTGGTCTGTCCACGCCAACCGCCTCCGCTGTGCGATAGTCGGTTATCTCGTTGTAGAAGGCAGCAAGCTCCGGCACCTTGATAAAATATCTGAAACGTTCCTTCTGCACGATGTTGTTGGTGACGTTAAACTCGAAGTCGGTAGTCTTCTTGGCGAAGATTGCCGCCCACGCATCGAAACAGCGGATGTCCTGACGCTCCAGTTCCTTGGGGCGCAGGTACTTGAAAAGCAGATACAACTCAGTCAGTGAGTTACTGATAGTTGTTCCCGACAGGAATGTCGCTCCCAGATCTCTGCCTGTCCGCTCCTGTATGGTACGGATAGCAAAGAGCATATTGAGTGCCTTCTGGCTTCCCTCGCTGTTGCCGAGTCCTGCCACACGGTCGTGACGGGTGTTGAACATGAGATTCTTGAACTGGTGGCTCTCGTCCACAAACAAGTGGTCGATGCCCATCATGCGGAAGTCCACCACATCATCGGTACGTTGCTCGATGCTGTAGGCTATCTTCTGCAACTTCACCTCCAGATTCTGCTTTCGCTTTTCCAAGCCTTTGAGCATTCCCCGTGACACGTCTTTGCCCTGCGTGCGTATCACTTCCAAGTTTTCCTCCACGGTATCAAGCTCCGCCTGCAATATCTGCCGCTGGAGTTCTGGCGATTGCGGTATCTTCCCGAACTGGTCATGCGACATGATTACACAGTCATAGTCGTTGTTCTTGATGTTGTTGAAGAAACTGACACGGTTCTTGGTGGAAAAGTCCTTCTCCGAGGCATAGAGTATCCTCGCATGGGGATAAGCTGTCTGATAGGTGGCAGCTATCTCCGCGACATTGGCTTTCAGTCCGATAATCATCGGCTTGTGAGCCATACCGAGGCGTTTCATCTCATGCGCAGCCATGCACATGATGAGGGTTTTGCCAGTTCCAATGGCTAAGCACAATGCGCCTTTCTTCCCTTTATGGAAGCAGGTTTCAATGTACTCGCCGCCGAACCGTACGTACTCGTCTCCAAGTATACGGCTCTCCGTGGTTATTGTCAGTCTATTTATTTCCATGAATTTTGTTATAACATTTCTCGCAAACTGCGATTGTTTTTCTTTGTCGGGCAATCATGAGTTTCTCCCATGCTTCTTTGCCTTTCAAATCTTTGAGCTTGCGGACGTGTATCATTTTCAGATTGTCCTCAGCTCCACAATATTCACATTTATGGGCTTTCAAGCGAGCCATAAGGCTTGTACTCTCCATTCCATAGTAATTGGGCATAATGTGTGCATTGTCAATGCGCGCTTCCTTGTTCAACCTAAATCCACCATGATATAAGGTACGTTCTAACCATTCACCTTTTTTGTTTTGGTATCTTACCGTGAAAATCTTGTCCTTACAATACTTGTTGGCAATCTTTCTTACGGTAGATTCGTACTTTGACGAGAATGTCTTGTACATACTCTCTTTCATGATTCCATAGAAACTGTTGAGAATGTTGACATTGTTAGCAATACAATAGTAGTTGTAGATACCTCTGATTTCTGAATTGTAACGGTTCAGAATTTCAAGGTCGTCATTACTACGAAGATAGGGACGAGAAGTTGACTCCCATACTTCCTTGCCATCTTTGATTACAATGCGCATGGCATCGTAGTCCAGCAGTTTCTTTCTCATTGCCTCAAATGGCAACAATAAGACAACCTTATGGTCAAGGGAGCGAATCGGAATCCCTCTGTAATCCTTTTTCGTTTTGTTTGTACTGCGGACAGTGACTTCAAATCCAAGAAATTTTGCTGTATCATGAGCATTTGTGATAAGTGTCTTCTCGTCTGAAAGTTGAAGTTTCAGCTGTTCCTGCAAGAAGTTTTTAATATCTTCTTTTGCATTTTGGCAATCAGCCTTGCTTCCAATAACACAAATCAGAAAATCGTCTGCATACCGTACGTATTTCATCCTCTTGAAGTTTTCATCCATGTCAAGAGTTGCAGGAAGTCGTTGCATTTCACGATGCAGGGATGCTATCTCTGAACGTAAAACACCTTTCTTCTGCTCGTCCTGTTCATTCTTCAGTTTCTTTACTCGTTTGTCTTTACGATTGGCAACCCTCTTGTATTCAGGGTTGCGTTGCCGTGCTTTACCCTTGTTAAATGTCTCGATATATCTCAACATGAATTTGTCGAGCTTGTCCAAATAGACATTCGCCAAGATAGGACTGATGATACCGCCTTGTGGAGTGCCGATATAGGAGTTTTTGTATTCCCACTGTTCCAAGTAACCCGCTTTCAAGAATTTTCGTATCAGTCGCAAAAACCTCTCATCGTGGATGCGTTCACTAAGAATGCTTATGAGAACATCATGGTTGATGTTGTCAAAGAATCCCTTGATGTCACCCTCTATGAACCATCTTGTTCCCGAACCTCCCTTTTGCAAGGAAGCCATAGCAGTATGACACCCTCTGTGTGGTCTAAAACCATGCGAGCAATCCTCAAAGTGTCCCTCGTAAATTGCTTCGAGTATCATTCTTACTACTTCTTGAACGAGCTTGTCCTTGAAAGAAGGGATACCCAACGGACGAAGTTTTCCATTCTTTTTGGGTATGTATATTCTTCTTGCAGGACAAGGACGATAGCTTTCATCCTTTAGTTGTTCTATGAGGTCACGGATGCGCTTTATGCTTGTTCCGTCTATTGTCTGTCCGTCAGTTCCTTTTGTGCAGTTGCCTGGATTTCGGGACAACCGCTGATAGGCTTCTGCAAACAGATTCTCATTGAACAACAGTCTGTAAAGTCTTTCAAACTTGTAGCTTAGGTCTTGGCTATGCCCAGCCAGACTGTTTAATACATTTTCTGAATTTCTCATAATGTCTCACACATCATTCTTTTAACATATTAAAAATAACACACTGTCTCCCTTCGCCATGTACAAGGCTTTCCCTTGCTCGGACTACTACGGAGACTCTGTTACCTTGCCGAATTTTCAAAGAACCCACTTCCTATAGCCATTTGTTGGCACTTCGGTTTAGGTAATCCCCATTTAAGCAATACTGTAACTATTGGCTTGATGAATTGTCGGATGCGATTTTCGTCCTTTTCCGCTTATTGCGGCTGACCTGCAATCGGTTTTCTGCTCTCGCACTCGAAGTCGGAAAGTGGAAGTATTGCAGACAGACCTTTATAACTATCTTAGGTCTGTGTTTACCAACTAACGTCTTGGACTGTCGTTCAAACAGTATAGTCTTCATCCTCGTATTCATCGTTTCATCTTGACATTCAGTAGCGGCATGATAGTTAGCCGACTTATGCCGTTTCCAACATGCTACACTCCCCACCGCTTTTCAGCTAAGTGGATAAGTTGGCTGATGACCAGCGTAGAAAACCCTTGCTGGGTAGGTTGCCAAACCTACATTTACAGTATGCCCTTATGGGCGCAGCACCTCGTGGTCACATATCCCGCCGCCGTTCTGCAAAAGCATCCAAACACAGTCCTTCTGACTTGGGTACACACTCTTGACACCATACTTTCCGCCAAGGGCTTTCAAGTCCAAGCCGGGGAAGGTCTGGTGAGAACCGTCATACTTCGGACGCACGAAGCAGTTGAACTTTCGGTTGTACATCGTGGTCAAGCGTTCCTTAAAGGAGTCAGACTGCTCCTCCAGCCATTCAGAGAACCCGTTGCGGATTTCGTCAATCTTGGCATTGGCAAGCTGTATGCCCTCACTGTCACGCACCTTGATGTCGTTGCCGTGTTCATCCTCACCGATGCTCTTCATCATGTCGGGACAAGTGTTGTGCAGGGCATGTTTCAGAAGACTCATGCCGTCATAGTGGCGGTAATATCCCTTCACCATATACTCATCCGTGATGGCCATGGTCTTCATACTGCATTTTGCCGAATATTCGTCCATGCTGTCGGAATAGACGATGCTGACCTGTGTATTGAAGAGGTGGCTCATGTAAGCGGAATACACACCTGTAGGTATCCAACGTTCACCGAAGTTGAAGTCCAGGTCCTCAAAGGCTATCGGTTCGGGAATGCTTGCCTTCAAGGCTTCCAACGACTCCCTCACGATTGCATGGTCGGGATTTTCCTTCAGCCATTCTTCTATACGCTCCGCTTTCTCTATGACATTACCAGCAATGAAGCGGTCGGCTATCTCGTAGCCGTCTATGAGCGGATTGTAATAGATGCGCCCTTTAAGCGCTTCCGTCAGTTCCGGTTCCGGCATATCCGATAATTCTGTCATATACGGCAAGTCGATACGGCCGAACTTGTTGAGCGAGGCGGTGAGCGCTTCCTCTGGAGAATCCACATGACTGACCTCGTCAAGCGAAAAAGAGACCGGGTGGTCGAAGATGTCTGATTTTGTGAACTGTCCGTTTTCCACCCGTTCCAACGACAGCATGTCGCGCCCTGAGGCATCCATAAGGATTAACTTCACGTTCTGCTTGGCATTGAGGTTGCCGAAGCGGATGAAGAAAGCATCATAATAGACATTCAGACTCTCACGCATCTGCTTGTTTTCCGTCTGTTCTTCCGCTTCATAGGTGTAAAGTTTCTGATAGGCATCACGGAGGGCGATATACAAGACTGCCTTTTCTTTCTGCTCCATATTCAGATCCAACGGCATGAAGGTAGCACCATACTTGGTAAGGTCTTTCAATACACCGATGTTTTTGGCAGAGTCGAGCACCATAGAACCCTCACGATGAAAACTATCCAGTTTCTCATCAAATGGACGGGGCTTCATAGCATCCTCTTTCTTCTTTGCCAGCTCTTCCCGCTTTCTTTCTTGCTCTTTTTGTTGTCCCCGCTCATGATTTGTTTCTTTCAATGTGCTCTGAGTCTTGGAATCTTCTTTTGGCTCATTCCCTTTCGACTGTCCATGCCCGATTTGAACTTTGAGAACTTCTATCGGTTCCATCGGCGGCTTGAACTTCGGATCAAGCGTATCTTCAACGCCCAGAGCCTTGAGCTGTTCCTGACGGTGCAGTTCCGCCTTTTGGCGCAGCATCACCCTGTCTTCGGGAGCCATGGTCATCATCATCTCGTAAAAGCCGTTGATTGGCGGATTCTCTTCCCAAGAGATTCTTGCGTATGGCTCATCCCCAGGCAGGATTGGTTTTGTCTCCTGTGCTGTTTCCTGCTCTTTTGCATCTCTCAACGAAGGCTTTTCTTCTTTTTCCACAGGCTTTGTCACAACTTCAGAAGTCGGATTGACGCTTTTTACCAACGGACTTGCTTTCTTCCTTGACACTTTCTTGGCGACAGCACCCACTGTTACCTCTGCTTTCTTCTTCGTAGCATGGACAGCCTGACGGTTTTCTTCTTCCATTCCCCAAAGGTCAAACAGAGTCATTTGGACTGGTGGCTGATGATGATTGGACTTTTGGGATAGCTCTGCATCATCAGTAGGCTTTTCCTGCTTTTGCAAGGATACTACCGTATCGCTCTGCTTTTCCTCAATGGAAGGCTTTATCTTCTCTGTTTTTTCTATCTTTTCTGTTTCTTCAACCTCCTTAACTTCCTCAGACATTGTTTCCTCTATCCCCAAGTATCGGCTCAAATTGAGGTTCTTCTTAAAGTCTTCATGGAGCATCTTTCGCAAATCCTCTACAATGCCTTCCACACCATCCTCATGCGTGTATATCATTGCAGGTTTGCCGAACGGGTCAGTATCCAACTTTGCTGTTGTATGGATAATGCGTTCCGGATGCTCCAGAAAGTAGTTGTTTGTCGGAATGCGGTTCTCGTCATTATAGACGGTATCAAGCAGGTTGTCGTCTCCTCGCAGTGACTCCTTTTGGGTATTTTTCTGCAGAATAATGAGGTCACTGCCCACTTCCGTATTGGCATTTTCCGTGAACAGGTTGTTGGGAAGACGAATCGCTGACACGAGATCTGCATGATAGAGCATCATAAAACGCGCGGCACTGTTGTTTTTGGCATTCAATACGCCTTGTGAGGTGATGAAGGCAACCAACCCGCCGTCCCTTACCGTATCAAGAGCCTTGACAAAGAAGTAGTTGTGTATGCGTCTGGTGACAAGTGCCCTCATGCCTTTCATGGCTGTATAGGACGGATCAAACACGGCAACATCGCCAAACGGAATATTTGAGATGGCGAGGTCGAAGTAGTCATTGAAAGGCTTTTCTATCTTCTCGAATCCCTCTATGCGCACTTTCTGCTCCGGGTGCAGATGGCGGAGTATCTTTCCCGTAAGCAGGTCTTTTTCAAATGCCATAATGTCTGCCTTGGGATTGTTATCCAAGACGGAATCGACAAAGGCTCCGATACCTGCCGAGGGTTCAAGCACCTTTTCGGGGATAATCTGATGCTCTTTCAACACATCCGTCAGAACCTCCGTAACGGCTGACGGCGTGTAGAATGCCGTAAGGACGGACTGTTTCAGACTGTCCATCAACTGTTTGTACTCGCTTTCATTCTTGCTGTTTTCACGGATAAGTCTATGCAGCTCCACTGTAGGAGCAAACAACTCAAGGTCTGACTTTGCCCAATGGACGGCATCCGCCAGTTCCCTGGCAGGGTTCAGGATGCACTTCAATCCCCCGAATCCGCAGTAACGCTCCAGAAGGAGACGCTCACGGGCAGTCGGCGTGCGCTGTTCCCTGTCAAGGATGAATGCTGTCTCTATCGCCTTGATGTTGTCGTTCAGCCGTTGTTTTCTATTGTACGCCATTTGACTCTATGAAAAGGGCAACGGCTCCCGTCAGCTCTGTATAGAGCTGGTCATAGTCCGGTGACTGGGCAAAATTGTCATCGGTGAGGTCGTAAATGGAATACACGTTGTCAACCAAAGGCAGGAGGTGATTGACAAACGCTTCCTGGTCTTCTACTGCTACCTCCAGGGGAAACTCACTGTCAACAACATCATACAGGATGCTGTACTTGGAAATATGGAGACCTTTCAGTAATGCTGACATGGCAAGCTCTTGTGCCGCATCGGCAAAGAGGGCATCACGCCGTGCCTGCTCATATACTTCTGCGGCATGGTCTGCACGTTCGCGGATAAAGTCCGCATCGCTGGCTTGTGGAAAACGGTTCTCTCTGAGGTGGTTCAAGAGGTACAGTCCGTAATAGGACAGTTCTGTCTGTGCCTGTTTCTTTCTGTTCATTTGTCTGTTGAATGGATTAAGTGGTGAATAATAAACCGTGGATGGCGGTTGATGTTTGTTGAAAGCAAGAAAAAGGCACTCGGTATCCCTCCGAGTGCCGCCACTTAATCCACAGTAAATAAAAGCATCCTGAATCAAGACACCATTTATGAACCATGTTTCGGTGGCAAAGATACAAACTATTTCTTGTATCTCTTCACATTTCCTCGCTTTTCTGCTGTTTTGTGCTCTGCAAAGACGAATTTCGTGTTGAAATTCTCGTCAAAGGCAATGGCTGCGGAGAACGATTTTCCTTGCTTGCTGGTGAAACCATTGAGCGTTCTGGTCTTGCCCTTGGTAAGCAAGTCGGTGATGTCGGCATCAGTGAGCAACTTTCCTGCTATCTGCTTGAACACAGGCATACCGCACTCCTTGTTGCTGCATCTTACTACCTTTCCGAAGAACTGCATGGTACCTTGCTTGCATTTAGGACACTGGCAGCCGGAATCCTTGTGGCTGAAAAGTCTTTCACAACCTAACAATTCCGCAGTGATTTCACGGGTATAGCCTTCGATACTATGGGTGAACCCGTCAGCACTTGCTTCACCTCGTTCTATCTTGGCAAGTTCCGCCTCCCATTTGCCCGTCATCTCCACATTGGCAATCGCCATGTTCTTCACCACGGAATGCAGGGCGAGTCCTTTTTCCGTCGGCACAAGTTTCTTCTGCTGGCGCACCATATACTCTCGTTTGAGCAGGGTTTCGATGATGGCGGCACGTGTGGCAGGTGTGCCAATACCGCTGTCCTTCATTGCCTGGCGCATCGTATCATCTTCTATCTCTTTGCCTGCGGTCTCCATTGCTGCAAGCAATGTGGATTCCGTATGCAATGGCTTCGGTTTGGTCTTGCCCTCCGTGATGGTGCAGCCAGAAAGAGTGACATGCTGTCCTTCTTGCCAGTTGGGAATGACTTGCTCCTTGACCTCATTGTCTGTTGCGTCTGCATCCTTGTCCTGCCTGTTGTTCTTTTCCTTGAGCGACAACGCTCGCCAGCCAGTCTGTCGGATGATGGAGCCACTGATGCCAAACTCAACTTCATGATCCACTTGCGCCGTTACTGATGTGATGTCCTTGATGCAATCTGCCGAGAACGCTTCAATCATCCGGCACAATATCATGTCATAAACGATCTTCTCGTCCTTGAAAAGACCAATGGCTGCATTTTCTGTGATGAGCAGGGCATGGTGGTCGGTCACCTTGGCGGCATTCACGCAGTTCTTGCTGTAGTCCTCACTGCCAGGCAAGAGTTTCACTTTCTCTCCATATTCCGAATGATTCTCCAGATTCTTAAAGAGTTTGGGGAGGGTGGCAAATACATCATCCGAAATATAGCGGCTTGATGTTCTTGGATAGGTGATGAACTTTGCCTCGTAGAGTTTCTGGGCGATGGAGAGTGTATGCTCTGCCGTGAAGCCATGCTGGGAGTTGGCTTCTTTCTGCAAGGTGGTGAGGTCGTAAAGGAGCGGTGCCTTCTCCACCTTTCGCTTGGTTGCGACCTTTGTGATGATGACAGAACCTGTTTCTTTCACCTTATTATATATATCGGTTGCGGTAGCTTTGTCTGTCCAGCGGTTGACTGATGTGAACTTCAGTATATTGCCACTGTCTGCATCAACCACACCGAAGTGTACCTGCCAGAACGGTTTCGACTCGAAACGCTTGTGTTCCCAATAGCGTTCGCACACCATGCCAAGTGTCGGAGTCTGCACACGACCTACGGAATAGGTGCCACGTCCTGCGGCTATAGTAAGGGCTTGTGTGCCGTTGATGCCGACGAGCCAGTCTGCCTCACTTCGTGCCTTGGCTGCATGATAGAGATTGTCATACTCCTTGCCGTCCCTGAGGTTCAGAAGTCCCTCACGGATGGCGGTGTCCGTAAGCGAACTGATCCAGAGACGGTCGAAAGGTTTCCTGCAACCGAGATACGCATAGAGGTATCGGAAAATCAACTCTCCCTCACGTCCGGCATCGGTTGCTACGATAATGCGCTCACTGCTGTCAAACAGCTTGCCGATAATTTTAATCTGGGCAAGCACACCTGCATCTGGTTTGTAGCCGTTCTCTGTCTTGACTTGTCGGGGAACAAGAACGAACGGGTCGGGAATTACAGGCAGATTCTCTGCATGGAATCCCTTCATGCCGTAGGTTTCCGGCATGGCAGGCTGCACTAAATGTCCGAAAGCCCATGTCACATAATAGCCATTGCCCTGCATATAGCCTTCCTCACGCTTGTCAGCTCCTACAATGTGGGCGATTTCCTTGGCTACGCTTGGTTTCTCTGCGATGATTGTCTTCATTGTCTGTTGTTTTTGTGACATCCGCAACCGTGGGATAGACGGTCGCAGATGTCGGTTGTTATGATGGATGATTAACTCTGTGGATCAAGTGGCGGCAACTACATCTTCACGCTTCTTGCCTTTCTCTTTGGCTTCTGTCCCTCGGCGTTCTGTTCCTTCTGCTGCTTTTCGTTCTTTGGCGCAGACTGTCCCGGACTCAGCGGATCCTTGGTGTGCTTGGTCGCCTCATGGGTCTTGCCCTGCTCGTTGACGGCGACTTGTACCTTGTTCTCGTTGGTCGGAATCTGTTCCTTCGCCTGTTTGAGGTCTGGATTGTTGCGGTAGGAACGTGGCTGCATCTTGTCGAAGTCGAACTTTACGTAGGCGGTATAGGTACCGCTGCCGTTCTTGTTGGGCACTTCCTTGATCTCGATGGTCTTGCCTGCCACATAGTCGTCCTTCTGCTGCTCGGTCAGTTCCTTCTTGAAATAGGTGTTGAGTCGGCGGATGGTCCCGTCCTCATTGAGCCAGTGGTTGGGATCTTGCTGCTTCTTCTGACCGCCCGCATCACCTTCTGCCTTCTGCTCCTGCTTGTCAGCGGTCTGCTTCTTGTCTCCATTCTGTTTCTGACCTTGCGCCTGTCTTGTGCTGCCAGGCACGAACTCCACGCCACGCTGTTCCACATTCACCTGCAGCAGCGGTGTAAACTTGCGCCCGTTGGCAAGCTCAATCTCCTTGCGAAGCGGAATACCTGAGTAGAGCACTCTCTTGTCGTCCTTGGTAATAGGTGTCTTGCCGATGGTATCGGGTATGCGCACCTTGTTGGTAGGGATGTCAACAATCTCATTGGTGAGACGGTCGATACTGATGAAATGAGGACGCAGCTCACCTGTATTCTTGTCGGGGAAATCCACTACCTTTCCGAGGTTACCGTTCTGCAACAGGTTCTTCTTGTCCTCTGGAGTGAAGGTATAGCCTTTGTAAGCGACATCGAGTTTTGGCTCGTTGCGCACGAAATGCGGCACGAGTTGCAACTGGTCGTTATCGTCCTTACGGAATGACAGACGGGCCTGTATCTCTATCTGTTCACCGCCGAAGGTCGGCTTCACAATCACAAGCCCCGTCTTGCCGTAGTTGAGCAGGGCTTTCATATCCTTCTCATTCATACTGTTGAAGTCTATGCCATATTTGGCACCAAGTTCCTGCAGGTTCACATCGTTACCACTAATGAGGTTCTGCTTTACACCCGGAGCGGTCTGTGCCTGCTGTTCGGTTGCGGTCTGTTCTGGTTTCTGTTCCATGTCGTTCTCTTTTTCGTTGGTTTGTTCAGATGATACATTCTCTTTTTCTGTGTTAGCCTGCGTCTTGGACGCATCGTCCGATGATGCGGTTTCTTTCGCCTGACCTTCCGATTGCTTTGCCTCTTTCTCATAATTGGAGGTGTCAACCTTGTGGGCGGAAAGAATCTCCTTGTTAGCCTCCGGATCTTTCAGCAACTCCTTCATCACGCCAAGCAGGTTTTCTGCCTGGTCTGCCGCTATGCGGTAGAATCCGAATCGGCTTGGCTCCTTGCACTGGCGGTAGAAGTTTCTGAAGAAACTGTCCATCAAGTCACTGTTGCGGTCAAAACGCAGGAAGTCGGGCGTGTTCTCCGCCTTGGCGGGTGCTCGCTTCGGTGTGCCGTCCCTGCTGAGTCCGGCGACGACGCTGATCTCGCCCGTCTTTTCGTCACGGACTACCAGCACGTCCTGTTCATCACTCTTTTTCTTTTGTACCATAATTGTAAATGTTTAATGGTGAATACTGTTGTTATTTGAATTTCTGATGAATGCGAGTCAAGTAATGCTCCACATTCTCTTTCTTGAATTCTTTTACATTATTCTCTACAAACTGCATCACATCCTCTTCCGTGTAGTATGTCTTCTGCCCCAAACGCTTGTAGGGAAGCACTCCCAGACTACGATAGCGTTGAAGGGAACGAGGGGATATTTGAAATAAGAGGCAGAGGTCTTGGTTGTCGAGCAATTTTTCATTGATGGCAGAACTTCCTTTTTGCTCCGTCTCTCGTTCGTGTCTCAACATCAGCATGTCGTAGATGCCGTCTATCTTTTTGTGTAGGTCATGGAGATATAACTCCAGTTTTCTCAATGTTCCATCTTCCATTCTCATGTCTCCTTTGCTATTGTTCGTTCCTCAACCATTCTTTCAATGGCTTCTACTTGGTATCGGCATTGATTGCCAATTTTAATAAAATCAATGCGGTTCTCTGAGCGCATTCGCTGCAAGGTGCGCTTGCTCACACCAAGCATCTTAGCTGCATCGTCATTGGTCAACATCGGCTTCAATCCCTTACCCGTCAAGTTCTCTTGAAATGCCATTTTTGCCAATCGCACGTACTGGACTATTTCTGTCAACTGTTCTGTCAGCTTTTTGAAGGCTGCACTTTCCATTGTTATTACTTCCATTCTAATTCCGTTTGAAATGTTATGTAATTCGTTGTTTTGATTTCTCGGTGGCAAAATTAACCATTTGCGAAATACCCGTTTAACAACTCATTAATGACCCACGTATAATTTTCTTGATTTTTCTTGCCAAGCGGTCGGCAAACCCCAGAAAAGCACTGCCACAGTTATTCATTTTCATTGTTTTTCTACATACACACATTAACTTTGCATCCGAATTTGTTGAACCAATAAAACAGAGAATATGGAAGTAGTAACAATGGAAAAGAAGGCATTCGACTTGATGATGGCAAGATACGATGCCTTGGTAAAGAAAGTGGAGTTGCTGAAGCATAAGGCTACTAACGGCAAGCGTCTGAACAAATGGCTTACAGGTCATGAGGTCTGCCAGCAACTTCGCATCAGCCAGCGCACCTTACAAAAACTTCGTGACCGCCGTTTCTTGGGGCATACCCAGATAGGTCGCCAATTCTATTACTGCCCCGAAGAGGTCAAAGCCATCGTTCCGCTTATCGCCAGAATCAAATCGGTATAGCGTAAAGCCAAACTCGCCCAAGGCAAAGCCGAAAACTTCACCCTGGGCGAGCCAACACATTTTATATTCACCACTTAATCCAAATTGTAAACAATGAACATGAACCAACTTCTTACGCATGAGAGCAAGTCGATAGACACCGCCATGCAATCCTTGAAGAAAGCCAACAACTGGCTGTCTTCCTTCATCGAGTCCTACAGCCCACCTTTGGACGGGGAGCGATACCTCACCGACAAGGAACTCTCCGAGCATTTGAAGCTTAGTCGCCGTACCTTGCAGGAATATCGCAAACAAGGCATCTTGCCCTACATTATATTATGTGGCAAAACCCTCTATCCGGAATCCGAGATACAAGCACTTCTCACTGGTAATTACCGCAAGCCGATAATCGACGGCACTGTTTCACAAGGGGAGGGTACTGCTTCATAATAGCGAAACAAAAATAGCGTACAGGGTACAACGACAAAAATCGTTCTCTCTGTACGCTATTATATTATAAAGGTGTAGGAATCTTATTAAAAAGATGAAAAATTCTAACTTGTACCTCTTGGCATCGTTCCGTTCATCACAATAATCATCGGATACTCGTGTTTTACTTGCTCTGCTTGGCAATCCTTGCGGTTCACAACCTTACTGATAAACCATTGTCTGAACAACAAGGCTTGGTATGTATCCATTTGAAGTGCTATGGCGATAATCACTTCCATATCATAGACATGCGCAGAATATCCATTTTCAAGTTTGATGTATTGAGAATGCTGGAAGTCTTTCAGCACACTTTGTTTCCAAATGCGCTTGATGGTATTCTTCACTGCTGTCCCCGTTACATTCAACAGTTCGGCAATCTCCCAAACTGTCATCCACACCTCACCATGATGTGGGGCGTAGATGACCATATCTTCTTGTATTGTTATCACTTGTCGTTTCATACTCTGCCATTTATAGTGTTAGTATTATCGTTGCAAACATTTCCAAACGTGAATTCCTCAATGTTATTTATTTGCTGAGACAACTTTTCCACGTCTTTGCTCAATTTCTCCTTGGTAATTTTGGCATACACCTGGGTTGTCTTTATGTCCTTGTGACCAAGCATTGAACTCACGGTTTCTATTGGGACTCCGTTGGAGAGGCAAACCGAGGTTGCGAACGAATGACGGCTCATGTGCCAGGACAGCGGCTTGGTGATACCACATTTCTTGCCCAGTCTTTTGAGCGAATCCATACAACTTTGGTAGTTGGGTACTGGAAACACCCTGCCGTCTTCACACAATCCACGGTATTTTTCCATAATCTGCTTGGGATAGTCAAGCAACTTGATGTTGGCTTCCGTTCCTGTCTTCTGTCGATGGATAACAATCCATTCACCTTCATCGAAAAATTCCTTGATGTTCTCTTCCTTCAAGTTGTACAGATCAATGAAAGCGAGACCTGTAAAACAGCAGAACAGAAACAAGTCACGCACCATACTCATCTTCTTTCTTGTGATAGGTGTTTCCATCAACAGGTGAATCTCTTCTTTGCTCAGAAACTCTCTTGTGGTCTCTTCTTCCTTGTACTCATATCGTCTGAATGGGTCTTTTACGAGCCATTCATTATCTATGGCACGGAATACCATTGCACGGAGATTGCGGACAAACACCATCGCAGAGTTTATCTTCAAGTGCTTGTCGGTTCTGAGAAAAGTCTCGTAGTCTGTGATAAAAGGCAGCGATAACTCTTTCAGAGCAATATCCTTCACATGGTAATGCGTCTGCAAGAACTCGCCCACATAGGCACACCCAATTCTATACTTCGTGTATGTACTCAAAGATTTCATGCCAGCCTTATATTGCTTTTCCATTTCATCACGGCTTTGGGAATAGACTTTCATCAGTGTATGGCAACGATACTCCAAGCCAAGAAAGGCGTTCTTCACCTTGTCGGCAGTGACGAAGTTGTCCCTGTCCATAATCTCCTGATAATGCTTACTGATACTCACACGCATCTTGTCCAATTTGCGGTTCACTTCCAAAGCCTGCATACTCTTACCTATCATGCGTCCGCCCTTGGTGTCCCACAAATCCGGATTGGCAGTTGTCTTGCAACTGAACTGCGCCTGTGTTCCGTCCACTGTGATACGTCCCATAACTGGAACTGTACCATCTTTCTTTACTACCTGTCTTTTGAGGTAGAAGATAATTGAAAATGTACTCTTCATAACGTCATTCTTTTTTGCGTTCAAAATTAATACATGAAGAGCCTTTTCTTGCTACGCATTTCACGGCAGAATACGGCAAATTTGGTTCGTAACCAAAAAACTTACGTTGCTCATCAGTAACTCACTATAAATCAGAGTATTCAAATTCAATTCGTAACCTTCCTCATTCTTCCGAACCTCAACATTCACCATTTGGGGTATAGGTTACGGATAGGTAACGTTCCTCTGTCTCATCTTGTCGTATTCCCGTCTTCGTCTGTCCTCGTCACTTTTAACCAAAATGAGGAAAGTAACTGATAACCAGTAAACTTTCCTCATTCTTCTCTCAAACACTTTTTATATGCACTTTCAATTCCATAAAGGTACAATTTGAACTCAACATGCGCTGACGCATCTGTGATTCAGTGCGATTTCAATTCCATAAAGGTACAATTTGAACGATGATGCTAACGTTCCCTCTGTACGTGTACCTAATTTCAATTCCATAAAGGTACAATTTGAACCTTCTTGAGGTTTTAGTAACTCCTGCTTTAGGAGTTACATTTCAATTCCATAAAGGTACAATTTGAACCCCTATTGAAAAATGCCGGAGTCTTCCGTCCGATATTTCAATTCCATAAAGGTACAATTTGAACCAAAGATAAACAATATTTATTTATAACCGGTATTAATTTCAATTCCATAAAGGTACAATTTGAACTTAGGGAACCATCGAGAGTAATACGACCGCCAAAATTTCAATTCCATAAAGGTACAATTTGAACCTTATATTTGTATGTAATAACAATCCAAAAACCTTATTTCAATTCCATAAAGGTACAATTTGAACCAATTTGATGTTGAACGTCAAGAACACCAGCCATCATTTCAATTCCATAAAGGTACAATTTGAACATGCATTATGAAGAAGGTTTCCCCCATACGACGTACATTTCAATTCCATAAAGGTACAATTTGAACTGCGACAGCAGTATGGCAGCAAGGCGAAGAAGATGCATTTCAATTCCATAAAGGTACAATTTGAACTTTGAACTTTGCTAATGCAAAGAATGCTTATGCTAATTTCAATTCCATAAAGGTACAATTTGAACCTGGTATTGATTCCCTTGCTACTAACAATTATATTAATTTCAATTCCATAAAGGTACAATTTGAACGATACAACGGTGCTTTCTGTCACTCGTTGAAATCTATTTCAATTCCATAAAGGTACAATTTGAACTGTCAGGGCTTTCGATAGTGGCTCTGATGTCCTTCATTTCAATTCCATAAAGGTACAATTTGAACGGACCCAGAAAAACGCTAAACTTAATTATTTCATATTTCAATTCCATAAAGGTACAATTTGAACAAGGCTTATTTTTCAAACCATGCAAACCCATAATGTATTTCAATTCCATAAAGGTACAATTTGAACATTCTTAAACCGCATGATAATGAAAGTACTAAACCAATTTCAATTCCATAAAGGTACAATTTGAACTGATGGCATCAAATCCGCACATCAAAACACCTGCATTTCAATTCCATAAAGGTACAATTTGAACGTCGGCACTGAGCTCATTTTGAATAACGGTCCTATGTATTTCAATTCCATAAAGGTACAATTTGAACAGGTCGGCTGCATTTCCTTTCGTGTGCCAGGAGTATTTCAATTCCATAAAGGTACAATTTGAACAAGATATTTTGCGCCCTCCTTGTTAAATAAAAAGTTATTTCAATTCCATAAAGGTACAATTTGAACTGAACTCTTGCCTTGTTTTGTCCAGGAACTTAACCCATTTCAATTCCATAAAGGTACAATTTGAACTATTGGAAGTACCATTGCTGGTGGTTATCAAGCTAATTTCAATTCCATAAAGGTACAATTTGAACCCTCTGCGTGCATGGCTACAAACTTGCCGATGATCTATTTCAATTCCATAAAGGTACAATTTGAACTTGATGAAATCCAGGGCATACTTGTATGGCGGATATTTCAATTCCATAAAGGTACAATTTGAACCTTATTTCCGTAAGTATATGGATTTTTATAGTTATAATTTCAATTCCATAAAGGTACAATTTGAACCTAAGAATGCTGATGATGACCAATTGTATGTCGGCAATTTCAATTCCATAAAGGTACAATTTGAACGCTCCAACGCCCTTTTAAATGTTCTGATATTGCTGCATTTCAATTCCATAAAGGTACAATTTGAACGATAACACTTTTGATTTGACAATAATACAAGCAACTATTTCAATTCCATAAAGGTACAATTTGAACGACCTTTCACATCGTAACATGTTTACGGCAAAGGTATTTCAATTCCATAAAGGTACAATTTGAACATTATCAGGTAATTTATCTATTCTTGCCTTGCGTCATTTCAATTCCATAAAGGTACAATTTGAACGAACTTCAAAATCAGTTCGCTGCTTCTCAGTTCCATTTCAATTCCATAAAGGTACAATTTGAACCTGTTAAAGCTGTTACCGACAAGATTATTTATGAGGCATTTCAATTCCATAAAGGTACAATTTGAACGCGCGCGCTATCATAAGTGCGCAATCATACACTAATATTTCAATTCCATAAAGGTACAATTTGAACTTGACTAATCAGGCTAATGCGGGTATTGATTCACTATTTCAATTCCATAAAGGTACAATTTGAACCGCTTATCTTCTCAAGTTCATTAATCGTTCTTCTGTATTTCAATTCCATAAAGGTACAATTTGAACTCGTTATGGTTTACCTTATAGTAATTAATTGTTAATTTCAATTCCATAAAGGTACAATTTGAACTCAGGTACTTTTGAACCTGCTCAGTCTCCTCTTACTTATTTCAATTCCATAAAGGTACAATTTGAACGATACAACGGTGCTTTCTGTTTTGGTCTTAAATCTATTTCAATTCCATAAAGGTACAATTTGAACGACCTTTCGCATCGTAACATGTTTACCGCAAAAGTATTTCAATTCCATAAAGGTACAATTTGAACCCAATGCTGCTTTGCGTGATTTCGTTCTTAGACTATTTCAATTCCATAAAGGTACAATTTGAACTTACTTTACAGGTGTTTTGCCTTCGTCTCAATTATTTCAATTCCATAAAGGTACAATTTGAACGCCATCTGAGAATAATAAGAAGCCTGAGAACCCGTAATTTCAATTCCATAAAGGTACAATTTGAACTAATAATGCCGATGATGACCAGCTTTACGTTGGCAATTTCAATTCCATAAAGGTACAATTTGAACTCACTTATGACGATGACCATTTGCCCTTGTTTTCTTATTTCAATTCCATAAAGGTACAATTTGAACGGTTCTGCTAGTATTAAGTTCACCGCGAAGACTTAATTTCAATTCCATAAAGGTACAATTTGAACGTCTGGTGCTTCTCCTGCTGCTGCTGGTGGTGCTATATTTCAATTCCATAAAGGTACAATTTGAACACAATAGTAGTTCGGCCACTAGAAACTACATTGATTTCAATTCCATAAAGGTACAATTTGAACCTCTCTTACTTGTCCATCATCATAGATTTCGCCTATTTCAATTCCATAAAGGTACAATTTGAACAAAGTTCGAACAATCCTAAAATCTGATCTAGCTCTATTTCAATTCCATAAAGGTACAATTTGAACTAATAATCACGGGCACTTTTAAGTTCGGCATAACGATTTCAATTCCATAAAGGTACAATTTGAACAAAATAATGATTGCGTTGCTTATGTCTCTCCATTATTTCAATTCCATAAAGGTACAATTTGAACTTGCAGGATTCTATTTTTGATTTGTCTGTTGGTAATTTCAATTCCATAAAGGTACAATTTGAACTTTATATTTATAGTATGGCAAATCGTTCTAACATTAATTTCAATTCCATAAAGGTACAATTTGAACAACGCAGGTTACTCCCGAGGTATCTGCGAGGTTTATTTCAATTCCATAAAGGTACAATTTGAACCCGTTAATCCTTAGACATAGATGCTCGAAGAATCAATAGGTTTGCGGGTGCAAAGATACAAAAAATCTTCAGAAAAAATGTCGATGCCTAAAGATATTTTTTCTGCGGTCTTACGACAACCTGCCTATTTATGGAGGTTTCAATAAGTCAAAGAACACTTTCGGAGGTTTTGCCGAACTCAAAACGGCAAAATTGAACCACATCGACAACTCTTTATAAGAAATTATCGGTAGACATTCGTTCTTTTCCAAGAATCTGTTTATTCATATTATACCCCATTTTATTGGTGAAAACAATGACACTATCCTCGGATTCATCAATGATAGCTTTCATCTTCATTTGCAATTCCCGAAGTTTAGCTTCAGATAATTCTCCCTCCAAAACAGAGTTCTGAATCCAACACAAATATTGGCGGCAAAGTTTCAACATTTTGCCTACTCGCTTCTCACCAACATCATAAACTATAATCACATACATATCACCAATACATTTTAAAAGGTTTATATTCTTCTATTCCCAAAATATCTTTCAGTAGCTTATAGCATTCAAGTTTTATAAGATGCTTATAGCTTACATTACGTCCTAAAGAACGATGACGGAATGTCTCATCATAACGCTCTTCCATAGCCTTTACAAAAATCTTCTTTCCCTTTTCGTTCAAAAGACATTTGTTGAGTTTCTTATCAAAATGACTGGTGCTTAAAGCATGCTTATTGAGTACCTTGAAGATGACTCTATCCACGATAATCGGCTTGAAGATCTCGGATATATCCAGACATAACGAAAAACGCCTTTCTCCTGGAGTATGCAGAAAGCTTATCGTTGGATTGAGCTGAGTTTGATGAACAGCTCGGAGAGTTTCGGTATAGCACATCATATTGCCAAAAGAAATGAGAGCATTTACCTCGTTCTCTGGCGGTTGCTTGGTTCTTGATCCCATGTTGAAATCATCGAGAATGATATCGAATGCAGCATAATATGCCTGTCTGATATTTCCCTCAATTCCCATTATCTCATCTACAGCCTTAGCATCCGGCAAAGTATTACTCAATCTTTTAATAGTATCGATAATATCTTGCAGGTCTTTTCCTCTACGATTATAATAGTTGAGGTTCATAACCATATTCCAAGCTGCTCCCTGAATGAATTTTCGCGCCAATTCTACCCTTTTCTTCTTGTTTTGGTACGCAGATGTTTGTGCCAACAATGCCTTGCCAGAAAGAAGACTTTCCCTTGGCATGAAGCTTCCAGTATAGTTCTCATAATAGTCGAAGAAGTGGACAGGAATACCTTTCTGCCCCAGAAAGTTGAACAAAGCACTATTTGCCCGCAGACTTCCAAAAGCATACAGTTCCGCAACATCCTCAATAGGAATAAATCGAGGTTGCTGCTTGATTTCTTCATTATCTTCATTCACGACAACAGGCGTGAACTTCAGCGTATTATCTCTGCGTTCCATGATGCCTGGATTGAACAGATAAAAACTTCTTTTCATTCTTCTTCCTCCAACTCGTTTATATAACAAAAATCGAAATAACTACAATTCTTACAGATGCCTTTCTTGACTTTAGACGGGCAAACATTTTGAGAGATTATCTTGATAATGTCTTTCGATATAGCCTGAATGTCATCTCTATCGACATCTGTCAAGATTACTTCTTTTGTCTTTCTCAAAAGAGGATATTCCAAGATGCCCTTCACGCCATCAATTCCATGTTGCTCGAAAACATACATGTAATATTTGAGCTGCCATTCATGAGCTTTATCCATCTTATTAGATTTCTTTATCTCATGGATGACCTTATTCCTGGCATCATAGTAATCTACTTTGATACCATCAATCTCCACTTCCTCATACTTTGATGTACGTTGTGGATAACTTGATTCATGCACCAGCTTTCCTTCATAGACCAAGTCTGATTCTTGTTCCATGTTGATGCCATTGGCAAACAACCATAGTTTGCGATGGCAAAGCTGGTAATAGTTGAAATGAGTACCTGTTATGACCATAGAGAAAAACCAATAGGAGGCTCCAAGTAAAAACCAGGAGCCTCTTTATTTACATTAAATTTGATTCTCGTAATCAAACGCCATCATTCTATCAACCAACTCCTGTTTAGCCTTAGCCAAAGCATCTGCGCTTTCCGTCTCAGTCACGACATAACTTGCACATGGAAGAGTTATAAATGTCTTGGCACCAGCATTTTCGTCAACGATAGGCTTTGCCTTTGGTTTAGATTCTCCATCCTCAACAAGTTTGGCACGAATAGCTGCTGCTAAAGTATTAGCATTATCACTAATAGCAATGGCTAAAGTCTCCATCAAACTGAATGTTCTTGCCTGATTGGATGTGATATGCCAATCAATCAGAGCATCGGCTATAGCTGGAATAATCTGCTCACGCTGCTCTTTCGGCATCAACAAGCATTCACCAAAAGAAGTAGTGATTACCTTCCATCCATCTTCTTTCAACTTTTCTACCATATCTGATGTAATCTCTGGTTCCAACTGATTAGTTGAAACGCAGAACAAACGTCGTAAATCAATAGCTACATCATATACAAATAGACCTGTTGCTCGATTATTATTCTTAGGAATCCATTTGCGATACAAACTTCTATCGCTTCCTGCCAAGAGGTTACTGATCTGCTCTTCTGTCAAACGATTTCCATTAGCATCACGCACAACAACTTTATGTACGTTAGGCTTATCAGAACGATCAAAAGAAATATTCTCCTTAGGAAATGCAGCCAAAAGCGGATGCAAAGGTGTCATCGCAGAAATACTTAAGGGACTTCTGCGCTTTACCGTTTTTTCCTTACCATCTTTAACAGCTCTCATCCAACCACCTAAAAGCTGGTCAATATAATGTGGATCGCAAGACGAAAGGACCTCTCCTTCTTTAAGCGCACCTTTCTTATCTACATCCCAATAGAACTCGGTAGGAGAAGGTTGAACACCTAAAACATCGTTAAGCTGCTCCATGATAGAACGCTTAACCTGCTGACCACTGGAGTATGGAACTCGTACGTTGAACTGTGGGTCAAAATAAGACTTCTGACCATCTTCTACACAGAATACTGTGAACGCAGCATGCTTGAGACCTCGCAAATAAATAAAAGAATTCTCTTTCATAATCTTGTATTTTTAATTGTTA
>ENA-OYWS01000336-OYWS01000336.1-human-gut-metagenome-genome-assembly--contig:-NODE-336-length-23385-cov-15.943206_pt1 | contig 23385 bp, 23 predicted proteins | sample MGYA00244813_ERZ653402 | MGnify/ENA primary metagenome ERZ653402 (study PRJEB26926, sample SAMN06165021) | human gut metagenome | biome: ENVO:00009003; feature: ENVO:2100002; material: ENVO:00002003...
TGAAGGGATTGTTCGCGGCTCACTCAAATTGAAAACATTAAACGACAATCCCTAGTTACTGGATGCCGTTGGCGCAGACTTTCATCGCTCAAGGTAGTGGTGGCTTCTTGGTTCACAATGTGCCGTTGTGGTTTGTAACTTGCCTGTTTGTGATGGAGGTCATCTATTATTTCTTGTCTGATTTCAAGAAAGTATGGATTTTGCTTGTCAGCATTGCCATGGCATCGGTAAGTTATTACATGATTACGTATGTCGATGTCGTAGATATTACTTTGCTGCCATGGAATTTGGAGGTCGCTTGTCTTGGCTTGCCTTTTTTCGCGATAGGACATCTGACAGTGCAGAAATTCGGACATCAGCAGATGCAGAACTGGGTGGATGGTCATCGTGTCGTTGCACTTATTTCATGCATGTTGCTAGGTGCCCTTGTGTTTATTGGAAGTAGTTGCAATGGCAGTATATCATTTGGACATGCAGATATACATAATCCCTGGATTACCTATCCATGTGCATTGGCGGGAATAGCGATGATGCTTTTGTTCTGTATGTTGCTTGCCGGTACTGAGTCTTGTCGGAATGATGCAAAGTGGATGCATTGGATTAAATGGTTCGGTCGCAACAGTTTCACCGCTATGGCTATCCACAATCCGATCAAGGGCTTTGTCTGTGTGATCGTTGGTGTGCTTTTAGGATGTGGAAGTGCTGCGGTTTCTAATAACGGTAGTTATTCGGTGGTGGCATTTGTATTGACATTGACAATTACTATTGTTGGTATTTCTCTGGTTAATTGGGTAAAGACAGTATATAATAAGTTGGTGATAAAATAGATGATAGCTGGAAGCGGAGCATAAGTGCCAGTCCATATTCCAACTATTGCATATTTGAATTTTTAAAAATGAAAAGAGTACTGATAACAGGTGCCAATAGTTTTGTGGGTACTTCCGTGGAACGTTGGCTGATGCGTGAGCCTGATAAATATCAGGTGGATACGGTGGATACTATGGATGGAGTTTGGAAACAAGCCGATTTCTCGAAGTATGATGTTGTATTTCATGTTGCAGGTATTGCTCATGTGGATCCGAAGCCGGAAATGGCTCCTCTTTATTATAAGGTAAACAGGGATTTGGCTATTGAGGTGGCTAAGTGGGCGAAGTCTCATGGCGTGAAGCAGTTTATTTACATGAGTTCGAAAATCGTTTATCACGCGAGCAAGTCATTGAAGGGGGATGTGGTAACAAAAGATACGATGCCTAATCCTAATGATTTCTATGGTGATTCTAAATTGCAGGCAGAAAAGGGTCTGAATGAATTGTCGTGTGATACGTTTAAGATAGCTATTATTCGTCCGCCAATGATTTACGGGCCTACCGGAAAGGGTAATTTCCAGAGGCTGGCTTGGCTGGCCACTAAGACACCGGTATTTCCGGCGTGGCACAATAAGCGGTCGATGCTTGCCATTGACAATTTGTCTGAATTCGTGAAGCAACTGATCGAGAGAGAACTGGACGGTACATTCTATCCGCAGAATAAGGAGTTGGTGGACACTGTGGAGTGTATCCGGTTTTTTGCGAAGATGTACGGAAAGAAGGTTTGGATAACCGGTTTGTTTAATCCTTTGGTATGGTTGGGTTCTTTCGTTTTGCCTCAGATTCCTAAGATGTTTTCTGATTCGTATTATGTCCCGGAGATGTCAAAATATGATTTTGACTATAATGTGGTGACTTTTGATGAGAGTCTTAAGGGGATAGAGCCAAAGAAGACAATGAGATAATGGTTTTGTTTTATGGCGTATAGATTTTTCAAGCGCTTTTTCGACGTTGTTTGCGCCATTTTGGGCATCGTCGGCACGTCGCCGATATGGATTGTTTCTATTATTCTGACGGAAGTCAGCGATCCCGGGCCATTGTTCTATTTCGCCAATCGTGTCGGGAAGGATAACAGGCGGTTCAAGATGTGGAAGTTCCGTTCCATGCGAGTGGCTCGTGGTGCAAGCGAGGCTTCGCTTCGTCCGGAGCAGGATCGGATCTTTTGGTGGGGAAGGATCATGCGGAGGCTCAAGATTGATGAGCTGCCGCAATTGTTGAATATTCTTAATGGGACGATGTCGATTGTCGGCCCTCGTCCGGCGGCGGTAGATCAGGTTGAGGTCACCCGTGGTGGAGAGAATGCGGTCGCCTCAACAGTGCCTTGTGGACTGACAAGCCAGTCAAGCCTTTGGGACTACATCTATGGTGATCAGTTCCCGGATGAGAAGGAGTACAATGAAAAGGTTCTGCCTGTCCGACTGAAACTTGACGTTTATTACGTGAGGCATGCCTCTTTCTTCGGAGACATGAAACTAATCCTTTGGACAGTCATCGCGATAGCCTACACCGCCTGTGGAATGTATCCTCAATGGATGCATGATAAGTTGGTGGGATATTCGAAGACTGTTTAATTGTTATCTTGTTGGACGTAAGTAAGTGAACGATTTCATCGCTTCCATAATGCTCATGGGTGCCATGGCATCTTCCGAGGGTTATTTGCCGTACTGGATGACGACCAACCAGTACGGGCTGATGCCGGAGAGGAATGGCGGGTTGGCGCTGCTGCAGGCAAGCACACAATTTGATCAGTCCAAGACTATTCAATACAGGTTTGGCGCTTCTTTGGCGGCGAATAGTTATAAAAACCCGCTTGGTCTTTCATCAAAATCTGTGAATATGATGGTGGATGAGCTCTATGGCTCGATCAAATGGAAACCGTTTACATTGGATGTCGGGATCAAGCATCGGGACAATGATTTCATGGGGGCTTCACAATCGCTTGGTTCCTTGTCAGTGACGGGTGGGCATCTTGTGGAAACGGGCAACGCCCGTTCTATGCCGGGGTATCTTGTCAGCATGGATCCTGTGGCGGTGCCGTTGACTCGTAAGCATTTGTGGATTTATGGTGCATACGGAGATTTCGCGACTACAGACAATCGCTACGTTAAGGATGCGCTGGTGCATAGGACAAGAATAGGGCTGCGTTTTTCACTGACAAAGAGGCTGTCATTGGATGCGGTGTTGGATCATTATGCCATGTGGGCAGGAGAACATCCTACGGAAGTGAATTACCCGGTTTCGCTAAAGAATTATATAAAGGTCGTGACAGGTAGCAGCGCCGGTGGCGACGGGACGATGAGCGACCGGTTGAATGTCATTGGTGACCAAGGAGGAAGCGAGATCATTCGAGTGTCTTACCAAGGTGAGAAATGGGCCTTTGTCGCCCAACATGACATTCCCTACAACGATGGATCTGGGATGGGATTCTATAACTTCCCCGATGGTGTGAACACGCTATCCTTTAGTTCCAATGATAAGAACAGATGGATTAGCGATGTTGTGTACGAACATCAGTATACCATGTATCAGTCTGGGCCGATTAATGGCGAGGCTTTCGATAAGGACGGGCATTCAATCACTCCTCCCGGAGTGTCCACAGTAGGTGTTGATAATTATTTCCATAACTCATATTACAAATCTTGTTGGACTCACCACGGAAGGACGATTGGTGATCCTTTGTTCTTGCCCAAGGGTGTGCATGTTGGCGAATGGTCGTCTGCCTTGGTTAATCTTGGCATAGAAAACAATCGAGTAAAATCGCACCATCTTGGTATAGGCGGGAAATTGTTCCGCAAGTACCCTTACAAACTGATGCTGACCTATAGTGAAAACTATGGAACATACGTTACTCCTTACACGGGTGAATCTCAATACCAGAAGCCTTGGGGAACGGTCAAAGAGACTGGCTTAAGGCAGTTTTCGGGTGCGTTTATGGGGCAAGTAGATTCCATTTTCAAAGTTAAAGGTCTTACTGTTTTGTATGGTTTATATGCCGACAAAGGACAATTGTATCAGGACTCTGTCGGTGTTACGTTCGGCGTGAGATATTCAATAGGAAAATCTAATTAAAAATATTCACAATGAAATATTTACTTGTAGTCGCCCATCCTGATGATGAGGTGCTTGGAGCTGGTGCGTCCATGTTCAGATGGAGTCGTGAGGGACATCAGATTGATGTCGCCATCATGTGCACGGAGGCGAAGGCGCGCGCTTTCCGCCCGGAGGATAAGGAGTTGGATGAAGATTTGAACGCTTCGTCGGACTTCCTTGGAATACACCGAAAGTTCGAGGCCACATTCCCGAACATCGAGATGAACACGGTTCCTCATCTGAAACTTGTGCAGTTCATCGAAAGCGCTATCCGTGAGAGCGAGCCGGACATCATCATCACCCATCATCCGGCGGACACGAACAATGACCATCTTCAGACTAGCCTCGCCTGTCAAGAGGCCATCCGTCTTTTCCAGCGTCGCCCGGAGGTGAAACCGATCTCTGAGTTTTGGTATATGGAGGTGCCATCCTGCACGGAATGGGCGTTGAACAGTGGATTGAACCGTTTCCAGCCGAATCTTTGGGTAGAGGTGGGGAAAGAAGGTGTTGATGCCAAGATCAAAGCCCTCTCGATGTACCGTGGTGTCATGCGTCCATATCCTCACCCTCGTTCCGAAGAGGCCCTCGAGGGCTTCGCCGCTTATCGCGGCTGTCAGGCTGGGTGCAACTATGCGGAGGCATTTGAGGTGATACTAAGGAGAATAAGTTGTGATTCCGTTAAAAGTGTGTAAGATTCTGAGGATTCTTGACTATTTTTGATTTAATCGTTATATTTGCCGTGAACTTTTAACGGAATTGTGATATGCTTCTTCGTTTTGTGGCAGAGAACATCTTTTCTTTCAAGGATGTGACGGAATTTAATACATTTCCGTCTAGTAAAAGCCATAGCCTTGTTCACCACAAGATAGATTGTTCACATACTACTGCTCTGAGGCTGGCGGCTGTTTATGGCGCAAACGGGGCTGGTAAAAGTAACCTGTTGTCGGCGATGAATTTGCTCCGCGAATTCGTGCTGTCTGGTTCTCTTGATTTTCATGGATTCAATGAAGGACTGGCGTTCCGCTTTGACCCTTCTTGCCTAGGGAAAGCATCTGGGATGGCCATTGAGTTTTGCCGGAATGACAAGGTTTTTTATTATCACATCGAATTTAAGGGACGGGAACTTGTTCTGGAGGAATTGTTGCTTAGTAAGAAAACTAAGGACATTCCCATTATTCAGCGTGAAGGAGGCAATATAAAACTAAACGGCGATTTTTTGACGAATGGAGTTAATGATGAGTTTTTGAATGCCCTTGATCGCCTTGTGCGTCCTGATATGCTCCTCTTTTCATTTTTAGGCCAATATTATCATTCTGAATCTGAACTTGTAGCGGAGGCCTATTCTTGGTTCGCCGATCGTTTTAGAGTCGTGCTTCCGGACACAATCTCTGGCCATGTGCCACATCTTTTTGATAAGTATGAGCCGTTCAGGCGTTTGGTTAATGAGACTATTCCGGAACTTAAGACGGGTATTTCCGCTTTGCGTGTCAGGAAAGTGGTTGTGACGGATGAAGTGATAAACGGCAACAAGGATCTTATCTCTGTGGTTAGTAACGCTCGCAATCACCCAGATGAGCCTCAAATTGTAGAAAGGAATAATGGCCTTGGGGTCTCAAATGTGATTTTTGAAGATGGACAGGTATGGCAGAAAACGCTTGTCTCGGTTCATGAAGACACTGGTGGGGACATTGTGGAAGTCCCTGTCTCGATTGAGTCAGACGGGACACGGCGTCTTATAGAGTATATGCCCCTTTTCTTTGCCTTGACACATGGCCACGGCGTTTTCGTTGTTGATGAGATTGAGCGTAGCGTCCATCCTATTATGGTTAAGAGTATCATTCAAAAGATATCCGACAGCAAGCAAGCGAAAGGCCAGCTAATATTCACAACTCACGAATCATGTCTTCTGGATCAGAGTATTTTTCGTCCGGACGAGATCTGGTTTGCTCAAAAAGATGCGGAGCAATCAACTAAGCTATATCCACTCAGTGATTTTAATATTCACAATACCGCTAACATAGAGAACGGCTATCTGGCCGGGCGCTATGGCGGAATCCCTTTCTTGTCAAATCTAAAGGATCTTCATTGGTAGCCATGATTACACGTGTCAGACAGTACGCCAAGAAAGAGCCGAGCCGGGATGCTCATAAATTGTATGTAATCTGCGAAGGTGCACATGATGAGCCTAAATACTTTGAGTTTTTCGAGGGACTGTCATCAAACCTTAGTGTTATCACGATTCCTTCTGAGGCTGGCAAAACCGATCCTGTGCAATTGGAACGTAGGGCTATGGAAAAGTTTGACTTTGAGTGTGGTTGCTTTTCTTTGGATTTTTCACAAGGGGACAGAATTTGGTTTGTCATTGACACTGATGCTTGGGCATTGGAAGGTAAAATCGCGGTTCTTCGTGATTTTTGCAAGAAAATGAATGACGACATTTTCACTCGGTTTACCGAGATCAAACCGTATTGTGTTTGGAATGTCGCTCAGAGTAATCCCTGCTTTGAAATTTGGCTGTATTATCATTTCTATCGCAGTGCACCTGCTATAAAAGAAGTGGATGAATTCGCATCTTTTAAGCAGTTTGTTGATAGTAAGATAAATGGTGGATTTAAGTATGAGTCGGATCCTGTGAGGTTAAAAGATGCCATAGCTAATGCGGAGGCCAATTTCGGCCATGGCGACAATGAAGCGATTGCGTTGTTTTCTACTGAACTCATGTTTCTCGGAAAGGAAATTAATAACTTTGTGTCTGTGGAACTGGCAAAGTTGTATAATAAGATGGGATAGTAGTTGTCTTCTCTACATGTTTCTAAGAACCACTTTAGGCACTTGGAAATATCTTTGAGAAAGATTATTTCTGTGAAAGATATTTGTAACTCTATGTCATTCACGATGTTTATCTACCAATAATAAGTCCTCACCTTCCGTTTGTGAAGAAGGCGCAGGCCGTTCATGTGGTCCTGTTCGCCAAAGTGCTGCCTAAGAATGCTGAGGCGGCCAGAGTGTTCCTTCCAGAAGATGTCTTGAAATAACATTATCCGGGTGCGTGGCTGTCGTTTTTGAGCCCGTAAGTTGATCTTTTGATAGGTCTGTGTGCGGAGGAAGCTAATTCGCACCAGGGTCTTATGTGTGTTAGTCAGGGTCTTGCCGAATGTGATCTCTTTGTATGTGATTGTGCGGCTTATATTCTTGGACACGAAGAGCAAATATTCAATCTAAAATATTCACTAATAAATGAAAACCGCCCTAATCACCGGCATCACGGGCCAGGATGGCTCGTATCTTGCCGAGCTGCTGCTGTCGAAGGGGTACGACGTTCACGGGACGATCCGCCGGTCATCGGTGGACTACCGTGAGAGGATCGCGCACCTTGAGGGGCAGCCTAATTTCCATCTCCATTACGCCGATCTGGGGGACTCGATGAGTCTGATCCAGGTGATGAACCGCGTGCGACCGGACGAGGTGTACAACCTCGCGGCGCAGAGCCACGTCCAGGTGTCGTTCGACTCTCCTGAGTTCACGGCCGACGTTGACGCGACCGGGGTGCTGCGCATCCTTGAGGCTATCCGCCAGACGGGACTCGCCGAGACGTGCCGCATGTATCAGGCCTCCACGTCAGAACTCTATGGAAAGGTTGAGGAGGTGCCTCAGAACGAGAACACCCCGTTCCATCCCTACAGTCCGTATGCCGTCGCCAAGCAGTACGGCTACTGGATCGTCCGGGAGTACCGCGACGCCTACAACATGTTCTGCTGCAACGGCATCCTGTTCAACCACGAGAGCGAGCGGCGCGGTGAGACGTTCGTCACGAGGAAGATCACCCTCGCGGCCGCGCGGATCCGTCAGGGGAAGCAGGAGAAACTGTACCTCGGCAACCTCTCGTCGCTGCGCGACTGGGGGTACGCCAAGGATTATGTGGAGTGCATGTGGCTCATCCTTCAGAACGAGAGGCCGGATGACTATGTGATAGCGACCGGCGTCCAGCACAGCGTGCGGGAGTTCTGCCAGCTGGCGTTCCGCGAGGCTGGAATTGAGCTTGAGTTCGTAGGCGAGGGTGCGGAAGAGAAGGGAATAGACAAGGCGACCGGCCGTGTGCTTGTCGAGGTGTCCCCGGACTTCTACCGCCCGACGGATGTGGTCAACCTGTGGGGTGACCCGACCAAGGCTAAGGCCACGCTCGGATGGAATCCGACCAGGACATCCTTCGAGGAACTGGTCCGCATCATGGTGGAGCATGACATGCGCAAGGTCGCCGCTGACGGTGCGGCGGAGGACGTGCGCAAGATGAATCTTGTCGAATATCTTGAAAAAGGCATTGTGAAATGATGGAGAAAAACGCGAGAATCTATGTGGCCGGCCATCGCGGGATGGTTGGCTCCGCTATAGTCAGGGAGCTGCGCCGGCAGGGTTACGACAACCTTGTCCTGCGGACGCACAAGGAGCTGGACCTCTGCGACCAGCGCGCCGTCGAGGCGTTCTTCGAGGCGGAGATGCCTGAATATGTCTTCCTCGCCGCCGCCAAGGTGGGCGGGATAGTCGCCAACGAGGAGGCTCTGGCCGACTTCATGTACATGAATATGACTCTGGAGATGAACGTCATCCACTCGGCGTGGAGGAACGGCTGCCGTAAGCTGGAGTTCCTCGGGTCGTCGTGCATCTATCCTCGCATGGCGCCGCAGCCGATGAAGGAGTCCTGCCTCCTGACGGGACCGCTGGAGAAGACGAACGAGGCCTACGCCCTCGCCAAGATTTCCGGTCTTAAGTACTGCGAGTTCCTGAACCGCCAGTACGGCACTGACTACATCTCGGTGATGCCGACGAACCTCTACGGCCCGAACGACAACTACCATCCGACCCACTCCCACGTGCTTCCGGCCCTTATCCGGCGTTTTCACGAGGCGAAGGTGTCCGGCGCTCCGTCGGTGACCTGCTGGGGCGACGGCTCGCCATTGAGGGAGTTCCTCTACGTGGACGACCTCGCCAACCTCTGCGTGTTCCTGATGAACGGATATTCCGGGAACGAGACCGTCAACGCCGGTACGGGGAAGGAGATCACCATCAAGGAACTGACGCGTCTCGTCGCCAAGGTGGTCGGCTACGAGGGCGAGATTCTTTGGGACGCATCCAAGCCGAACGGTACCCCGCGCAAGCTTCTCGACGTCTCCAAAGCCACGGCCTTGGGCTGGACCTACAGGACGGAACTGGAGGACGGAATCCGTCTCGCCTACGACGACTTCCTCCACAACCCGGTGAGGGCGGAGAGGTAGATATTCCAAGATAATAATAATGGCTGGCGGTCACTTTTCGTTGTGGGCCGTCTCCCGAAATATAGTATATGCCAAACAAGAAAGTATTCGTTTCCGGCTGCTATGACCTCCTGCACAGCGGCCATGTTGAGTTTTTCAAGGAGGCTTCGTCCTACGGCGACCTCTATGTCGGCATCGGTTCCGACGCCACGATCCTTGACTACAAGCATCACAAGACCGTGTACAGCGAGCGGGAGCGGCTGTTCATGGTGAAGTCGATCCGCTACGTCAAGGATGCGTTCATCAACCGTGGCCACGGCATCATGGACTTCATCCCTACCGTTGAGGAACTGAGGCCGGACATATTCGTTGTCAACGAGGACGGTTCGAACGAGGACAAACGCCGCTTCTGTGCGGAGAGGGGCATTGAATATGTTGTTCTCCAGCGCCGCCCGTCCGAGGGTCTGGCCGCCCGTTCCAGCACCGATCTGAAGAAGTCGGAGTCTTCGATCCCGACAAGACTCGACCTCGCCGGGACGTGGATTGACCAGCCGTATGTGTCGTGCCTTGCTCCTGGGTGGGCGGTGACCGTGTCTCTTGAGCCGACTTTTGAGGTGAGGGAGCGCTGCGGCCTCTCCACCTCCACCCGCAACGCCATCCGCAAGATCTGGCCGTACCAGCTCCCGAACATGGATCCGGAGATGCTGGCGAAGCTGGTGTTCTGTTTCGAGAACGACCCGGAGCGTTCGGACGGGGTGATCTCCGGTGCCCAGGACGCCATAGGAATATGCGTTCCCGGCCTTGCCCGTCACTATTACGACCAGCGTTTCTGGCCGGTCAAGATCGAGACGTGTTCTGACGAGAGGGTTCTCTCATGGCTTGAGGAGCACCTCTGCCTGATTCCGATGTTCCCTCGCCGTCCGGGCTGCTCGGTGGTTGAGGGGAAGGACATCACCCTTCCGAAAGTTCAGGCCTTGGCAAAGGCCGCGGATGACTGCTGGCACGCCATTCTTGACATGGACATTGACCGCTTCGCCGCCGCCTACCGGGCGTCGTTCGAGGCTCAGGTCGCCATGTTTCCGGGAATGGTCAACCCGACATCATGCGGAGGAGGCGTCCCCGATGGCTCGTCCTCACATATTCAAAAAGACGCCGCCGGGATTGCCGACGGACTTTCAGGACAACCATCCGAGAAGTCTTCCGACGTGCCTTCCTGCGTGCATTCTGAGGGGGCTTTTCTTCCGTCAGTACAGGAATATATTGACAAATATTCCCGGATGCCGGGTGTCCTCGCCTGGAAGATGCCTGGTGCCGGCGGTGGCGGCTACCTCGTCCTCGTCTGCACCTCTCGCCACACCTTCCCGGACGGAGCCATCGAGATCACCGTCAGGCGCGGGGGAATGTGACTTGTCGCGCGCACGCTCACGGCTTCCGCTTCCTGATATTCATTGACCAAAGCCCTCGTGTCTCCTTTCCCGTGATCGAGAAGCCCTTATTTGCTCACAGAAGCCTCATATTCAATACATCTCGTGCGCGGAAAGAAGCAATGCGCGCACGGCTTACAATAAAACCACAAGCAAAATGAAAAGATATTGCCAAACCCTCGACCTTGTCGGTGATGACCGGATGATTGAGAACTATATAGACGCCCACCGCCATGTCTGGCCCGAGATTCAGGAGGGTATCCGCTCAGTCGGCATCCTTGACATGCAGATCTACCGCCTTGAACGCCGGGTCTTCATGATCATGGACACCACAGATGACTTCGACTTCGTCAAGGACAACGCCCGTCTCGCCACCCTGCCCCGCCAGGCAGAGTGGGAAGCCTACGTCGCCCGCTTCCAGGGCTGCGACCCCTCCATGACCTCCACCCAGAAGTGGCACCTCATGGAGAAGATCTTCCAGCTGGATCCTTCGGCAACCACGTCTGAAGGGCAGCGACCGGCAGAAGGATAAGTCTGGCCAAATGAATATGCTCCCTCGTGCGCAGGATGGCCGGTTTCGCTCACGGGAGGCTTTCGATGGCCACAAGTCAATAGTTTCTTAACATTTGTTCCACATCACGAGTTTCCTTTCCGGACTCATGAGTTTGGAAGCATTCATATTCATTTGTATTTCTGGTTATTTGCAGATGTATGAATGCTTTGTTTATTCCCTTAATTCGGGAAAATGCATTATATTTGTATGTCTTGTTCCTGCGGGTCCTGTTGTTGAACATATCGTTCAATTCATCTGGCTTGCTGTTGAGCTCATCATAGGAGAAGAATGTGTCACGACAGATACGGCTGTAGAAGTACCTGTATGTCTGGTTGACAAGGCTTTCGGCTGGACCTTTGTCCCGTGGCTTGATAGGGTGGACGATTCATGAAGAAGTATTATCATCTGCACGAGGAATACCTTGCGACGTTAAAAAGCGAAATTATGATGGAAATTGACAAGAAGTTTATCACGAAGTTGCTCTCCGAGGCTGCGGAAAATCCACGGCTTCGTCAGAACTATGACCTGCGCACGTCATACGACGACAACAGCCAGCGTATGCTCAATGCTCTTCTTCCTGGCACTGTGGTTCCTATCCATCGGCACCCGAACAGCACCGAGAATGTCCTACTGCTTCATGGAAAATTGGTCGAGGTCCTTTACGAGGAAGAGCGGCTTGGAGACGGCATTGAACCTGGAGATGGCATTGAACAGAAGCCGGACAAAGCAATTGGGCGTCACCTCCATGAAACGGCACGCATTGTCATGGACCCGTCCTCCGGCAGTTACGGCTGCGTTGTCCCCGCCGGCACCTGGCACACGGTCGAAGTCCTGGAGCCGTCCGTCATCTATGAAGCCAAGGACGGGAAGTACGGCGAAGACGGGAGCGAGGCTGTGTGAGTTTTGGGGTGGACGCGGAGATTGTTCCGGCATATACTTATACTGCGTCGGCATCTGTCGTCTCGCTCATGTCGGTGCTACCATTGTCCTGGTGGATTCTCAGAAGGACAATGTAGATGGATTACGATAAACTGGCTGATGCTATCACGGAACGCACCAAAGTCATTGTCCCTGTGGATATTGCTGGTATCTGCGCTGATGTGGATAAGGTTCGTGAGATAGTGAACCGTCCTGAAATTCTGGCAAAATTCCATCCTGCAAATGATATTCAGAAGCTTCTGGGCCGTATCGCCATTTCCAATGACTGCGCTCATTCATTTGGAGCTTCGCGTCATGGCAAGATGGCTGGCGAGATTGCTGATTTTTCTTCGTTCTCTTTCCATGCGGTGAAGAATTTCACTACTGCCGAAGGCGGCGCATTGACATGGAATCTGCCGTTCGGAAACGAGAAGGTGGAGCACCAGCAGGTGTATTGCGGAAGTCCTGTACCTTTCATTGAGGGTGAGACTTGGAACGAGTTTATCTACCGTCTCTCCCAGCTGTTCTCGCTTCATGGCCAGAACAAGGATGCGCTCGCGAAAACGAAGCTAGGCGCATGGGAGTACGATATCATTGGCCCATGGTACAAATGCAACATGACCGACATCATGGCGGCTCTCGGTCTCGTCCAGTTCGAGCGTTATCCGTCAATGCTGGAGAAGCGTCACGAGATGGTTTCATTGTACAATGCCGGCATCGATTCCCTGAACGCTGGCCTTGATGCAGCCCATCAGGTCAAGTATCTGAATCACAGGGCTCCAGATCATTGTTCTTCGCACCATCTTTACCTGGTCCGTCTTCAGGGCCGCACCCGCGAAGAGGCCAACAAAGTTATCGAGCAGATGGCCGAGCGCGGCATCGCAACCAATGTCCACTACAAGCCTCTCCCGATGATGACCGCCTACAAGGCTCACGGCTTCGACATCGCCGATTTCCCGAACGCCTATCACCTATTCGAAAATGAAATCACGCTCCCTCTGAACACCAAAATGTCAATGGAGGACGCAGAGTACGTGATAGAGAATTTCGTGGAGATTGTTCGTGGACTGTAGGGGAGAGAGATGAATTAGTCGCTCGAATTTTGGAGTAATCTGTGGGATTATACAGGATTCGAGCGAATCTTTTTCGTTTGGGTGACAATGAGACTATTACGTACATTTCATTGACAAGTATCTTGGAGGTGGTCGGTCTGCAGTGGCATTGACCTTAATCATCGGCTTGGAAGTTTGGAGGTGCGTGTTGCTTGCGGGGCTTTTTGTTTGGGCGGTGGAAGCTGGGTGAGGGAGTTGTATTATTGAGGTTTTTGTGATGTTGGTTTAGGGCCTTTTTCTTAAAACGTTTCGTTGGTCGATCTGGGTGTGTGGTGGTTTCGGAAGGTGTCGGATGTGTTCGGGACAGTGCTACGGTGTCAAAAGGGTCAAGGTTGGACGACGCGGACGGAAATCCTGTGCTTCTTGTTCGGCAGCCACATGGTGGCGGGCAGCTGGCTTGGAGGGTGTTTGTTGTGGGGAAACAGACTGAAATCTGGAGTGGATGGTGGGGCGGTTATAGAATTGAAATTTTTTTGAGTTGGACGCGGTGATTTAGGGGGGCTGAGTTGCTCAGGTGGGGAATGTTAAATGACAATCCCTAAATGGAGCAAGCGGGTAATTTTTCTTTTGTTACGAAAGTAAGTAAATAATAATCACTGATTTAGTGGCCTGAAAAGTAAAATATTATGAATAATGCATATTACATATTAGCAAAAGAGGCTGTCCCGATAGAACGGCTACATATCTGTACATGGGAATTTCCTAATGCCAATTCGTACATAGAGTTTGGTTTGGAATTGTCTTATAAAAATTTTGTACATGAGACTTTGGAGATTTGGTTGTCTGTTCCTTTTATTAAAGATCACGATGAAGTAAACTGTTTATTGAAGAATTTAGCTGATAACGCAAATTGTCGCTTTATCTTTAATGATATAGTTGAGTGTATTAAAAATGTCGGAACTGATTCTCGAGATGGAAGTATTTTGAAATTTGAAGGGCGTCAGTCGTTGACTATTTTACCCTGCAAAATTATAGTGTCCAATGGCTTTTTAAAGTTTACACTTAATAAGCCCAAACAGTATGAAGGCAATTTTTATTTTAGAGTTTTGGTGAAGCATAATGGAACAATAGCGATTAAAAAAACAGGAATTGCCAAAAATACATATATATACGATTTGAAAATTAATGAAACCCGTAATCTGCCAGATGACATATATGATTTAAAATCAAATGAGGGTTTGCATATTTGTCCAATTCAAAATCTATTCTGTCTACACTCGGTCCCTGATGATTTTGATATTACTTTTATCGATTCTTCTAAACTGAAAAATATAAGGAAATTAGAGACAGAGGCCTTCAAAAGATATCTTCAAAATGTGAAAGATATAGGTAAAGATTGCTATAATATAATATTTTTAAAGGATTGTAATAAAGATAGTTATTCCCTCTTTACTATATGTGCGGAAGAGACTATTGGAAGTAAACAAATTTCTTTGGCGATAGCTACAAATATAGTTTGCAGCCTACTTTTCTTTGTATATAGTGTTAGAACTGGTATTGAAAGTGAAAAAGCTTGGTATATTCAAATGCCATGGGAGGGTATATTTGCTTTATTAGTGCTAGTAGTACTATGTCTATATTTGTTTCCACTTAAAAAGAAGAAATAGAATGAAAGCTTTATTAGATACTAATATTATTATTCATAGAGAAGCAAATAAAATTGTGTCTCAAGATATTGGTATTCTTTATCGTTGGTTGGAAAGAGGAAAATATACAAAATGTATTCATTCTGCAACCATTGATGAGATAAAGAAAAATCCCAATGAGGAAACTGTTAAGCTTTTTTTGGTGAAATTAGCCAGTTATGAGAAAATAGAGATACCTTCACCTATACAGGAAAAAGTAAAAAAAATCTCAGAAAACTATGATCGTACGGAAAATGACTTAGTTGATACATCCTTGTTGAATGAAGTGTTTGTCGGACGCGTAGATATATTAATTACTGAAGATAAAAAAATTCACAAAAAAGCTAATGCATTAGGAATTCAAGACAAGGTTTATTCAATAGATTCTTTTTTGGAAAGAACTTTTGCGGAACACCCTGATTTGGTTAATTATAAAGTTCTTAATGTGCAAAAAATTAAATTTGGACAACTCAGTCTTGAAGATCCTTTTTTCGATAGTTTAAAAACTGATTATATTGGCTTTGATAAATGGTTTATAAAAAAGTATGATAATGACGCATATATTACTATAAATTCAAATAATGGGATGCTTTTGTCTTTCCTCTACTTAAAGGTGGAGGATGAAAATGAAAACTATGCGGATATATATCCTATGTTTTCGCCAAAAAAACGATTGAAGATTGGAACCTTCAAAGTCATAAGCAATGGTCTTAGATTAGGTGAAAGATTTGTTAAAATAATTTTTGATAATGCCTTGAAAAACCATGTTCAAGAAATATATGTAACTATCTATGATAAACGGTCTGAACAAAAACGATTAATTGAATTATTGGGACAATGGGGGTTCACTTTCTGGGGGAAGAAGGGAGAAGAGTTGGTATATGTTAGAGATTTCTCCTCTAAATATGATGTAAATGACATTAGGGGCTGCTTCCCTTATATTTCCAGGAGACAACAATCATATATAGTTCCTATATATCCTGAATATCATACTGAACTTCTTCCGGACTCTATTTTGAATACAGAATCACCGCAAGAGTTTATCGAAGATTTCCCTCATCGTAATTGTATTAATAAGGTATATGTCTCAAGGGCCCTTGAACCTTATCCAAAAGTTGGGGATATCCTGATTTTCTATCGTACGGGAGGATTATTTAAAAGTGTTATTACTACGATAGGAGAAGTGCAGGAACTTAAATGCGATTTTAAAGATGAAGAAGAATTTATTTCATATTGTCGAAAAAGAAGTGTTTACCCAGAACAGGAATTAAGGGACATGTGGAAGTATTCGGCGAGACCTCCATTTGTGGTAAATTTTTTGTATGTTTATTCTTTTCCGCATAGAATTAATATGCAAAAACTTATAGATTTAAAAGTTTTATCGGGCATAAACGATGCACCAAGAGGATTTAAGCCGATAACAAAAGAACAATTTGAAATTATTTTGAAAGAGACGAAAAGTGATGAAAGTTTTATTGTCAATTAAACCAGAATTCGTAGAGAAGATTTTTGATGGGAGTAAGAAATACGAATATCGTAAAATATTATTTAAAAGGAATGATATAAATGTAATTGTTATCTATGCATCTGCTCCTGTTCAACGGGTTGTTGGTGAATTTAGGATAAAAGATATATTTTCGGAAAGTGTAGATATCATATGGGAAAGAACAAAAGAATATTCGGGTATAACGAAAGATTATTATATGTCATATTTCCAGCATAAAGACGTTGCAAATGCAATAGAAATAGGTAGTATGAAAAAATATAATAAAATGAAATTACTCTCTGATTATAATATTGTCCAGGCGCCACAATCATTTTGCTATATATCAGATTAGCATTAAACACATGGCAAGGCAAGCGAACAATCTTTTGAAACTTTGATAGAAAGTCGTTAGTTTGCCCAACATCAAAAGAACGTCAACGCAACATCACTTTGAACGTGAAAGCCTAATATGAGAACAGGAGCGCATACGTGTTATCGTGATATACTTTCTTGCTCGCACATCTCTGAAGTTTGCCATTCTTTGATGTCGGGGATAGTTCTCTTTAGAGAAGAGATGATGCGCATCCAGGGAGAGATGAGCCGTAAGCGTTCACTTCTCCGCCTTGCCTTTTGAAAAATAGGATTCACCTTTGCCGAAATCAAATTTCAAGGCAAATGGAAACAAAGAATCAAACAGCACAGGAATCCGCCCAGTCGGGCGTAGTTGATTATGCAGCGGCGCTGCGTCAGTATCACAGATACGGTCGGGGTCGTTCAATGAAACAGTTTTGCGAGGACGAGGGGTACGACTACTGGAAGTTCTGCAAGCTGGCGAGAGAAGGTCAGAGCGAGATGGATGCGAAGATCATCGCGGACAAGCATCCCGTCTTCATAGAGGTAAATCCAGATGGGACTCAATCATCGGTGCGACGCGATGAGCCGATGAAGGTTTGTGAGATCCGCATCCGGTTCAACAATGGTCTGGTTATGAGCCGCAAGGGCGGTGATGTGGAGGAGGTCATAAGTGCAATCCGCAAGATTCTGAACTGACAATGATATCGATAACGAGCGAATATGGGCTGTACCTGTATACGGGCAAGGTAGATATGCGGAAAGGTATCGACGGCCTTTGCGGAATCATCAGTGAAGACTTAGGCCACAATCCCCGGAAGCCCAAGAGCGTATATGTGTTTAGCGGGCGCAACCCCAGAGTGAAAAAGGTTCTCATACGCGAATACAATCGCTATGAACTAACGACGATCCGGTTGGACGAAGGCCGTTTTTTAAGGCCGCTGACGGATCCTGAACGTGTCGGAGGTAAAATTTGCTGGTCGGACTTTGTTATGCTGACAGAGTGTGCGGCAAGCACATCTGCGCTTGGTAACTACTCAGGTGCCCCTGTCCTGACCATAAACCGAGGATGACGCGAGGCTTTCACCATCCCGCTGAGACTTTTTTCAAAAATCATCTTCATGCCGCAAGGTCGTGTTCCCGACCGCCGAAAATCTGTCGTCTGCAGCCTTCTGCGGGTTCTGCAGAGGCGCTCAAAAATCTTTCATTCAGTCCTCCACGCGAAGGGGTGCCAACCCTGCCAGAAAGCCCGAAAACCACATTTAACACACTGTCGCTCAATATATTATATTTGCATATATCAAATCTTTTCCTTACTTTTGCGGCATGAAAAAGGAGTTCAACACGGGATTGAGAAAGTGCATCGAGGCGGACCGGGTGAAACTCACCCGAAGACGCAAGCTGCTCCTTCGGGAAATGGGGCTCGCCGAGGATCTCGACTCCACGGAGCTCGCGGAGAAACTTCACGCGCAGACCCTTGTCGTCGATGTCTTGAACCGCAATCTTGTCCGCAGGACGAGGAGATAGAGAAACTCAAAGCCAGGATCGCGGAACTTGAGGGCGGAGCCAAACCCGTTGCGAAGACCGGCGCCAACAGCAGTGTCCCTCCCTCCAGGAACCCTATAGGCGTTCCTTACACGCGATCCCAACGGAAGCCCTCCGGCCGGAAGACCGGCTGGCAGAGGGGCATCAGGGCGGCACGCGGCCGCAGTCCGGGGATGTGACCGGGACGGAGCGCTGGTATCCCGCGGCCGTCTGTCCCGTGTGCGGCAAACCGCTGGACATGGAATCCGCGACAATCGCCGCCACGAGGCAGGTGGTGGACATCCCGCTTCCGATCATGGCGGCGGTGACGGGGCATCTCCAGATGCGTGTGAAGTGCTCCTGCGGCCACTGCTGCAAGGGCAGGTTCCCCGAGAACGTGAACGCCACGGTATCCTTCGGCCCCAACATCATGGCGCCCGCCTCGTACCTCAGCACCTATCAGAACGTCCCGTTCAAGCGGCTCACGCACCTGTTCGAGACCATCTTCGGGCTCCACGTCAGCGAGGGGACCGTGTCCAACATGCTGAACACCATGAAGAGGATCTCGAAGAAGCCTTACGAGATGATCCGCAGGAAGGTCGCGGCCGGAAAGGTTGCCGGAGCGGATGAGACGGGGGGCAACGTGAACGGAAAGAACAGCTGGCTCTGGGCCTTCCAGAACAAGGCCGCGACCTATCTGGCCTTTGACAAAAGCAGGAGCCACGACGTGGTAAACAGGAGCTTCTCGCCGGAGGAGCGGCGCGGGATCGTCTGGGTGACGGACCGCTGGCCGGCCTACTTCATGGGGGACGTCGGGATGGAAGACCATCAGGTCTGCATAGCCCACCTGCTGCGGAACCTCACCTACACGGCGCAGGCCTTCCCGGATGACGCCTGGAGCCTGGACATGCTTGACCTCCTGCGGGACTCCGTGCACCGGAGGAACCAGGGGGAAGTCGGGGCGGGGACGCGGAAGAATATGGAGGCGCGGCTGGACGAACTGCTGGCGCGGCCGCCGGTCTACGCGAAAGAGGACGGGGACGGCACCGAATTGGACAAGCTCAAGAAAGGCATCGCCAAACACAGGGACCACATCTTCACCTTCCTCACGAACCCCGCCGTCCCGCCCACGAACAACGACAGCGAGAAGGCCTTGCGGCCTGCCAAGACCAAACTCAAGGTCAGCGGATGCTTCCGCACGGAATCCGGCGCGGAGAACTACGCCACCGTCGCCTCCGTCATACAGACGGCGGTCAAGAACGGGCAGAACCCCTTCGAGGTCCTCAGGGGCATTGCGGCACTTGCGCTGGCATAGCATCATTGCTTCAATCATTGTTGACTAGGGAGCAGGGCCACCGGCATTTGGCCGGGGTACCTGAGTAGTTACAATCTGACAACATCAACCATTTCTGAGTACTTTTCTTGATTTCTCAAACAGCTTGACCACAATGATCTTGCTCTTCTATTGGGAACACTTCCGCAAGCAGGATGCCGGTGAGGCTATATATGTAAAAATGCTGTTTGACTCTACTCTTCATACTTGTTTCTTCGCCTGATTTGTATTATATTAGCATAATAATTTTTTAGTTATGCTGCAAATTTCGACATATGCTCCAAATCTTGATAAACTGTTTGAGTCGTTCGACTTGAACTGTGGCGCTCATGTGTTAGAGTTGCCGGAGGGGAATGATTATCTTAGGGTGCTGCTGGACAATAATGTGCTGCAGTCTAAAGATGGTGTTTTCAGCTGTGGCTTGGGTTGGGACTTCATGACGCAGCAGGGGGAGCGGAGGCGTTCGCTTTTCCGAACAAATCTTTCGAACAGGGATGAAGTTAAAGAGTTGATGAACCTGATTGGAGCTGGGTCCGCCAGTGCCGAAATTCTAAAAGAAAAGTCTTCCTTACAGGGTGTTGCCGTACTCTCTCTACTCTCATGGATGGAGTCTCTTGACATGATAAGTCTTCAGAATGGGCTATATTATCCAAATCTCTCTTATGATGTGTCATCAGAGGAGGAATATGAAGTTCAAGACGGAACATACAATGTTGAGATTGACATAAAAGATGACAAATATTCGGTTTTTGAATATATACGGAAAATTAATAAGGATCAGGTTATCCTAAACCCTGATTTTCAAAGAAACCTTGTTTGGAAACACCAGCAAAAGAGTAAGTTCATTGAATCAATACTGATGAACATGCCAATCCCTCCTATTTATCTAAAAAAAGAATCCGGCGGGAAATTTATTGTTGTGGATGGACTTCAACGTACTTCTGCACTTCTTGATTTTATTAATAATGAATATGCTTTGGAAGGACTTACATCTTTGGCAAGTCTGAATGGCTGCTATTTTAGAGATTTGGATAAAGTGCAAGATGGCCTGAGCGCTCGCATTGAAGACCGTCAGTTGTATTTCTACATCATGTTGCCATCTGTTCCAATGAATATCGTATATGATGTTTTTAATCGTATCAATACAGGGGGAACTCAGCTGACCAGACAGGAGATTCGTAATTGCGTTTTTCCCGGGCCGGCTACAAATCTTCTCAGGGACATTGCTGGTTCAGAAACATTTATTCGTTCCATAGACAAGGGCATTCAACCTTTGCGAATGAAAGACAGAGAAGCTGTCCTGCGTTGTCTTGCATATATTGTTATACCCGACTATAGGAGAGAGTATCCAGGTTCTTTAGACGAATTTCTGGAAAAAGCGATGCGGGTACTAAACAAAAAAACATCTTCCGAAATAGGTTCGCTCAAGCAAACTGCGATTTCATGTTATGATCTGACTTTCAAGGTATTCGGGAATAAGAACTTTCGTATACCGACAGAATATACAAGAGGCCGAATCAATCTTGCGATAATGGAAACGGTTTTCCATTGTTTCTACGGCATTAACTCCCTTTCGGAAAGCAAGGCTCAAGAGGCACGGACTGCAATGCAAGATTTACTTGGTGATGAGGAGTATGTCAATTCTGTAGTGGCGTCCACCGCATCCGTGTCTCAGGTCCTGACCCGTTTTGAAAAGGCACATAGGTTTTTTGATAATATTTTGGATAGATGATACATAATATTCACATTACCAACTTCAAACTGTACCGAAACAGAGTATCGTTCAATGAGTTGTCTTCTATTAATGTATTGACAGGTGTCAACGGACGAGGAAAGTCTACTCTTATGCAATCTATGTTGCTGCCATCGCAGTCTCTTTTGGCATCGGTCTGGACAAATAAGATTGTCTTGGATGGTCAGTATGCCAAACTTGGGAATATGGGAGATGTGAAGAACGAGAAAGCTTCTGTCAGTGAGAATATCGTTTTTGAGTTTGAATCTGATTTGGGGCAACTTGTTATTTGTGGTAACGCTGAGTCAAATCAAGCGCAAGAGTTGGTAATCTCTAAGGTTATCGTGGACGGACATACTTCCACGGTGGATGATTCATGTATGCTTCGAGGATTTGTTCCGATATCTCCAGGAGCAGATATACCAGAACTCTCAGAGCTCTTAACGTCTGTTAGGTTTATTGCTGCGGAACGGGTCGGCCCTAAGCTGAACTATCGTCCAGCTGGAGATAAGGATGCTATGGATTGTTTAGGAGAATATGCTCCTGCTATTTTGTACGGTCATAAAGATGAACCGGTTTGCGAAAAATGTCTTGACGGATTAGTGGATATCTATCCGGGAACCATCCCGAAAGATACCGATGACAATACACTTAACGGTGTACTGAATTTTTGGCTAGACAAGATGTTCGATGGTGTGTCAGCCTCAGTTGATTATGTGTCCAACGCCAATGTATATGTGTTGAATTTCAAGACAAAGGGAAACATAAAAGAAATGAAGCCAACAAATGTCGGATTTGGCTTTTCTTATGTTTTACCTATATTAGTCGCTGGCCTGACTACAAAAGAAGGAGGTGCATTGCTGATTGAAAATCCAGAAGCACATCTCCATCCTAAGGCACAGTCTGTTTTGGGAAAATTTCTCTCATGGATTGCGAAATATTGTGGGGTTCAGGTGTTCCTTGAGACTCATAGTGAGCATATCGTTAATTCGTTCAGGGTTTTGGTGGCTCAGTCCGTCATCTCGGCTTCAGATGTGAATATCCTGTTTTTTTGACGAATCTATTGCTGATGGTGTACAGCGGATTCAGATGAATGATTCAGCCCATATTGATTCTTGGCCGGAGAACTTCTTCGATCAAGAAGAGAAAGATTTGGATATACTATTGTAGATATGCCCGTGATTTCCGTTTATCTTAATGAACAGTCTGCTGTAGGTCAGTTTAACGGCCATCCATGGCAGGAGGGGCTTGACGAATTACTGGATTGTCTGGACTTGATTCGTGGCCTCAAAGAGGCTGATGGGTATTATTCTAGTGAGATCTACACAAGACCCTTTCTGTATGATAAAACATATTTTGCAACCGTTCTTAAGAGGGATAAGGATTTAAATATAAAGTTCAGACATATAATTGAAGATTTTTCACGGTTGAGTCAAGGTGATTGTGAGAGAAAATTCAGTGGTGACAAGGATTCCATACTCCTGAACTTTCAATTCGGTCCATACCCGGATGATGCCAATAAGCGCATTTTTTCATCATCCGCACTTCTTCTGTCGTATCTGAAATCAAAAGGCCTAATCTCGCCGACTTATGATTATACCTCTTCAATCCCACCTCGTGATGACGAAACAATATTGGTTGATAGGACGATTTTCACTGTAACCCAACATTCATTCCAGCGCAGGAAAATGTATAAACGTGTGGGAACTTCTGAATTGTGGTACGTGGATAATTTACATTATGGGAGAGATGCTCATTTAGAAGTATTCAATGAAACCACGAAAAAACAAATAGCCGTGAGTCATATTGAAATGATGGACTCTTTCCGTAATTTGACAAATGCGGAGAAGAAGCGGGTACTTCTGTTTGACAAAGGAAAGTAACTTGATTAATGCCATCAACACATAGGATTATAGATAAATAAAATCACGGCCATCCGGAGAACGTGAGTTTAACATTAAATTGTATAATTAATCCATAGTTCTTATTGTAATAAGTTGGGGAACAATTAAATATCCCCGCTTTTTCCCTTGTATATTCAAATTATTATTTATACATTTGTATAAGTAATACAATAGATATGGCAAGACTCACAAAAGCGGACAGCGTCTATCGGATGTCG
>ENA-OYWS01000342-OYWS01000342.1-human-gut-metagenome-genome-assembly--contig:-NODE-342-length-23184-cov-40.104717_pt1 | contig 23184 bp, 17 predicted proteins | sample MGYA00244813_ERZ653402 | MGnify/ENA primary metagenome ERZ653402 (study PRJEB26926, sample SAMN06165021) | human gut metagenome | biome: ENVO:00009003; feature: ENVO:2100002; material: ENVO:00002003...
AATTACCCAGGGCGATGCCCTGGGCTAGGAGCTTCTGCCCTTTCAGGGCGTGTGGAGCTTATATGCGAAACTTGAGTTCATTAATCACTAAGGTAAAATTCTTCCGTTATTTTCCTATACCATTCCGAGCGGTTTCCCTGCGAATCCATCATCGTTTCAACATGCTCTTCATAAGGCGAAATACGATGCTTGGCAAAACTCAACATAAAGCGCTTTGGCTGCTTGCGCTCTACCGTCTTTACGCCACACTTACGTATAAGATAAAAACCTAATATACAAGACTCTGCAACAAACTGCTCCACTACTTCTACGGGAACAATTGCAGAGAAAATACCGTCATCAGAAAGCAGCCGTTTTACACCCGCAAACAAATCGCGGAACGGAAGACTGTCCGTATGTCGCGCCATCGTCCTCTTACTGTCCGGATTTTTCAAGCTATCTACAAAGAACGGAGGATTGCTCACTATCGCATCAAAAACACCGGCAGCCTTCAAGCCTTCAGCAGTTTCCAAAGCTTCAGCAGTTTCCAAAGCCTCAGCAGTTTTCAAAGCCTCAGCAGTTTTCGAAACACCGGCTCCCCCGAAATCCTGCAGTCTGCAGCATTCTATTTCCACCCTGTCGCGAAACGGACTTGCCATCACATTCTCCCTCGCCTGTCCGCAGGCATCAGCATCCATATCAATCCCCACTACCTCAGCTTCAGGAAAACGCTGCGCCAGCATGAGCGAAATCAGTCCCGTTCCGGAGCCAATGTCCAGAATCCGCCTGCCACCTTGCGCCCATGCACCCAGCAAAACGCCGTCAGTTCCCACTTTCATGGCACAACGGTCTTGCTCTATCTCAAACTGTTTAAATCGAAAATTACCCATAAATTCTTCTGTCTCTTTACAGAAGAAAACGAATGCGCAGCCGATTTATTTTATCGCAAGCAGCAGAAATTGCCACTTCCACCTGCAAAAGCAGCTACTTACATCTATAAAAACGGGTACTAATATATAGAAAAAGCAATTTTATTATTAAATAATCTATCATCTTCCACGATATTTCACAAAAAATGAGTACCTTTGCACGGAAAATAGAAATCATAACAAAATGGATAATAGAAGAACAAGTACCCGAATACAAATGATTGCAGATTACGAGGGCGACCCGAAAACCCTGATCGAAGACCAGGAAGAAGGCTTGTACCCTACCCTCTGCATGCGAGATATTGTAGTTTTCCCTACCAACATGACCCCTATCGTTGTGGGCAGAAAGGAAAGTCTGAATCTCGTCCGGATGCTGGAAAAGAAACCAGACACCATATTCTGCGTATTCTGCCAGAAGAACAAAGATACAGAATCGCCCTACGAAGAAGACCTCTACCCTGTAGGTGTCTTCGCCAAACTCATCAAGGTGATCAAGATGCCTGGCACAGAGCAGATGAGCATCATCATCCAGGGTCTGGGCAGATGTCAGATGAAACATCTCGTTCAAAAAGAGCCTTACACAGTAATTGACGTAAAAAGTCTTCCGGAGAAATGGCCTGACGAGAACAACGATGAACTCTTCAGAATGCTCTACGAGAACTTCCATTACGAAGCGACAGACTATATCAAATCAAACGCCAACTATACTGATGAGGCCATCCAGGCCATCAACGAACTCTCGAGCATTCACATGCAGTGCAACTTCATGTGCTCCCTCCTCCCTTTCTCCATCGAGGATAAAATCAAGATGCTGAAAGAGGAAAATCTCAGCGAGCGCATCATGATTGCCATCAGATCCCTGAACAAGGTGCGCCATCTGCTACGCATCCAGACTGAGATTGAGAACAAAACCCACTACGACCTCGATGAACAGCAGAAGGAATACTTCCTCAAGCAGCAGATTAAGAACATCAAGGAAGAACTGGGAGAAGGCAACGCCAGTCCGGAGAAGAAGGAGATTCTGGAGAAGGCGAAACAGAAGAACTGGAGCGAAGAGACAGCCAAGATTTTCAAGAAAGAAATTGCCAAGCTCGACACCCTGAACCCGCAGAGTCCTGACTATTCGATACAGATAGGATTCCTGCAGACCATGGTAGATTTGCCTTGGAACTCCTACACCCAGGACGACCTCAGTCTGACCCGTGCCAAGCGCATTCTGAACCACGACCACTACGGCATGGAGAATGTGAAGGAGCGCATCCTGGAATTCCTCGCCGTAAGAGCACTGAACGGCGGCGGCAAGAGTCCTATCCTCTGCCTCTACGGTCCTCCGGGCGTAGGAAAGACCAGTCTGGGCAAGAGCATCGCAGCAGCCATGAAGCGCAAGTATGTACGCATGTCGCTGGGCGGTCTGCACGATGAAGCCGAAATCCGCGGTCACCGCCGCACCTATGTGGGAGCCATGCCGGGCCGCATCATCAAGAACATGCTGAAGGCAGGCAGCAGCAATCCGGTATTCATCCTCGACGAGATTGACAAGGTGGCGCAGAGCAATTTCAACGGCGACCCTGCATCAGCCCTGCTCGAAGTGCTGGACCCGGAACAGAACAATGCCTTCCACGACAATTATCTCGATATGGATTACGACCTCTCCAAGGTGCTCTTCATCGCCACAGCCAATGACCTGAGCGTCATTCCGCGTCCGCTCCTCGACCGTATGGAGCTGATAGAAGTAGGCGGCTACATCACCGAAGAGAAGACAGAGATTGCCAAGCGCCATCTCGTACCGGAAGAGCTGGAAAGCACCGGACTCGACAAGGTTTCGCCGAAGGTAAGCTTCAACAAGAATGCCCTCGAATTCATCATCGAGCACTATACCCGGGAGAGCGGCGTAAGACAGCTGAAGAAGCAGATTGACAAGAGTCTGCGAAAGATGGCTTACAAACTGGCCTGCAACCAGGAGCTGAAGAACTACACCATCACCCCTGCCGAAGTAAAAGACCTGCTGGGCAATCCGCCGTTCAACCGCGACATCTACCAGGGCAACGACTATGCAGGAGTGGTAACCGGACTGGCCTGGACCTCAGTAGGCGGCGAAATCCTCTACATCGAAACCTCGCTCAGCAAGGGCAAGGCTGGCAAGCTCACCCTGACCGGAAACCTGGGCGACGTGATGAAGGAATCAGCCATTATCGCACTGGAATACGTCAAGTCGCACATCGACCTGCTGCAGGTAGACTACCGCATCTTCGAGCAGTGGAACATCCACATCCACGTGCCTGAGGGAGCCACCCCGAAAGACGGTCCTTCTGCCGGAATCACCATCGCCACCAGCATCGCCTCAGCCATCACCCAGCGCAAGGTGCGTGCCAACACAGCCATGACCGGCGAGATTACCCTCCGCGGCAAAGTGCTCCCGGTAGGCGGAATCAAGGAGAAGATTCTGGCAGCCAAGCGGGCAGGAATCAAGCACATCGTGATGTGCAGGGAGAACCAGAAGAACGTAGAGGAAATACCGGAGAAATATCTCAAGGGCGTAGACTTCCACTATGTAGAGAATGTGGCTGACGTCTGGCAGTTCGCGCTGACCGACGAGAAGGTGAAAAACCCAACAGACTTCAGCATTGAGGAAAATGATAAAAAAGAACAGAAATGAAATTTGAATTACAAGTAACAGATAAAGCAAGCGATGCGCGTACAGGCATCATCACCACCGACCACGGACAGATCAAGACCCCAATCTTCATGCCCGTAGGAACCGTAGGAAGCGTGAAGGGCGTCCACTTCGAGGAACTCAAGAAGCAGGTCATGGCACAGATTATCCTCGGAAACACCTATCACCTCTACCTGCGCCCAGGTCTTGACGTCATCAGGGCAGCAGGCGGATTGCACAAGTTCAACGGCTGGGACCGTCCTATCCTCACCGACAGCGGCGGCTTCCAGGTCTTCTCGCTCACCGGCATCCGCAAGCTCAAGGAAGAAGGCTGCGAGTTCCGCTCCCACATCGACGGCAGCAAGCACTTCTTCACACCGGAAAATGTGATGGACACCGAGCGCATCATCGGAGCCGACATCATGATGGCCTTCGATGAATGTCCACCGGGAAAGAGCGATTACCAGTACGCCAAGAACAGCCTCATGCTCACCCAGCGCTGGCTAGACCGCTGCATCAAGCGGTTCAACGAAACCGAGCCTCTCTACGGCTATCAGCAGAGTCTCTTCCCTATCGTTCAGGGCTGCACCTTCCCGGACCTGCGCCGCGAAGCAGCCAAATACATTGCCGACAAGGGAGCCGACGGAAATGCCATCGGCGGACTTGCCGTAGGAGAACCTACCGAGGTGATGTATGAGATGATAGAAGTAGTGAACGAAATCCTGCCGAAAGACAAGCCGAGATATCTGATGGGCGTAGGAACCCCGCAGAACATCCTCGAAGCCATCGAGCGCGGCGTAGACATGTTCGACTGCGTAATGCCGACCCGCAACGGCCGCAACGCCATGCTCTTCACCTATCAGGGCACGATGAACATGCGCAACAAGAAGTGGGAGAAAGACTTCAGTCCGGTAGATCCAGACGGCTGCGACATCGACCTCGTAACCACGAAGGCCTACCTCCACCACCTCTTCAAGGCCCAGGAGCTGCTGGCGATGCAGATAGCCAGCATCCACAACCTCTCTTTCTATCTGCGCCTCGTGACCGATGCCCGCCATCATATCGAGCAGGGCGATTTCGTGGCATGGAAGAATTCCATCATCGACCAGCTTGGCCGAAGAATTTAAGTAAGCAAGCATCATGAAAGATTTTAAGAAAATAAGAAAACACCGCCGGCTCTACCGCACCGGCCGATGGGCTTCCCGCAAGTTCGGGTGGCTCATCAGGGCTGTGCGCTGGCTGGCTCACAAGCTCCGGTTCCTGCGCATCTTCAGGTTTCTCAACCCGTTCAGGTACATCAAGAAGCTCGACTGGTACATTATCAAGAAGTTTCTGGGCTACTATTTCTTCTCCATCGCCCTGATCATCTCCATCGCCATCGTCTTCGACTTCAACGAGAACCTGTCAAAATTCACAGAGCACCATGCACCGGCGCGCGCAATCATCTTCGATTACTACGCCAACTTCGTGCCCTATTTTGCCAACCTCTTCAGTGCGCTGTTCGTGTTCGTGGCGGTCATTCTCTTCACCACCAAGCTGGCAAGCAATTCCGAAATCATCGCCATCCTGGCGTCGGGAGTATCCTTCAAGCGTCTCCTTCGCCCATACATGATTACCTGCGTGCTGCTCTCAGCCCTCTCCTTCGGGCTCTCAGCCTACGTCATTCCCCACGGAACCGTTATCAGGCAGAACTTCGAGACGATGTACAAGAACAAGAAGAAGAATACCAGTGCCGAGAATGTACAGCTGCAGGTAGACAAGGGAGTGATTGCCTATATGCAGCATTACGACAACAGCATGAAACGCGGCTACGGATTCTGTCTCGACAAGTTCCAGGACAAGAAACTCGTAAGCCACCTTACAGCGATGGACATCCAGTACGACACCATTTCCGACAGCAAGTATCACTGGCAACTGAGCAACTGGAAAATCCGCAAGCTCCAGGGCATGAAGGAGCATATTACGAGCGGAGCGCAGAAGGACACCATCATCATGATGGAACCTACCGACCTGGTCTATTCCAAGGGTCAGCAGGAAACCTTCACCAGTCCTGAGCTCCGCGATTACATCTCCAAGCAGATCAACCGCGGTTCGGGCAACGTAGTGCAGTACGAGGTAGAATACCACAAGCGCATCGCCTCATCCTTCGCCTCGTTCATCCTCACCATCATCGGTGTCTCCCTCTCAGCCCGCAAGCGCAAGGGCGGCATGGGAGCAGCATTGGGCGTTGGACTTGCGCTGAGTTTCGGCTACATCATGCTGCAGACGGTTTCTGCCACCTTCGCCATCCAGGCCAACTTCCCGCCTGTTCTGGCAGCGTGGCTTCCAAACTTCCTCTTCGCCATCGTAGCCTACTTCTGCTACCGCAAGGCACCGAGGTAAAATCAGAACCGGTTATCATAACCCGGTAATTGGATTTTGAGGGAAAAAGTCAACATTCAACATTCAACATTCAACATTAAAAAAAAATGTATTTCGACGAATTAGATTTAAACGACAACGTGCTCGACGCATTATATGACATGCGCTTCGACACATGCACTCCAGTACAGGAAAAGTGCATTCCAGAGATATTAGAAGGTCACGATGTATTGGGCGTAGCCCAGACCGGAACCGGCAAAACCGCAGCCTATCTGCTGCCAGTATTGAGCAAGCTCGATGACGGCGGTTATCCGAAAGACGCCATCAACTGCGTCATCATGTCACCAACCCGCGAGCTCGCCCAGCAGATAGACCAGGCGATGCAAGGCTTCGGCTATTACCTGCAGGGCGTGAGCAGCGTAGCCGTATACGGCGGCAACGACGGCAACCGTTACGATCAGGAGTTGCGCAGCCTCCGCATGGGCGCCGATGTAGTCATCGCCACCCCGGGCCGTCTCATCTCCCATATCTCTCTGGGCAATGTAGACCTCAGCAAAGTAAGCTTCTTCATTCTCGACGAGGCCGACCGCATGCTCGACATGGGTTTCTCAGAAGACATCAAGACCATCGCGGCAAAACTGCCAAAGACCTGCCAGACCATCATGTTCTCGGCAACCATGCCTGAGAAGATAGAAGAACTGGCTAAGACCCTGCTCAAGAATCCGGTAGAAATCAAACTTGCCGTCAGCAAGCCAGCCGAGAAAATCAAGCAGGAAGCATACGTATGCTACGAAACCCAGAAGATGACCATCATCAAGGACATCTTCAAGGCAGGCGACCTGAAGCGTGTCATCGTCTTCAGCGGCAGCAAATTCAAGGTGAAGCAACTCGCAGCTTCTCTCCAGCAGATTGGAGTAAACTGCGGAGCCATGCACAGCGACCTGGAACAGGCTGAGCGCGACGATGTGATGTTCAAGTTCAAGAGCGGACAGTATGATGTTCTCGTAGCTACCGACATTGTGGCGCGCGGAATCGACATCGATGATATTGAGATGGTCATCAATTATGATGTTCCTCACGATACAGAAGATTACGTTCACCGCATCGGCCGTACAGCCCGTGCCAACCGCGATGGTAGAGCCATCACCTTCGTGAGCGAAGAAGACCAGTACTGGTTCCAGCAGATAGAGAAGTTCCTGGAGAAGGTGGTAGACAAGATGCCTCTCCCTGAGGGATGCGGCGAAGGTCCTGAATACATCAAGCTCAACAAGCCGAAGAAGAAAGGCGCAAACGGAAGAAACAACAGACGCGGTAACGGCGGAAACGGCGAGGCCGGAAAGAACAGCGCCAAGAACCGCCGACAGAAAGACCGCGACCAGACTTCTCACAAGCGCAAGCCGAACAAGCCAAACGAGCGTCAGGAAAAAGCGCCACGCAGCAACGAACAGCAGCCTCAGCAGGGCAACAAGCAGCAGAACGCAAAGCAGCAGCCACAGCAGGGCAACAGGCAGCAGAACGCAAAGCAGCAGCCTCAGCAGGGCAACAGGCAGCAGAACGCAAAGCAGCAGAACAGAAAGCCAGCCCAGCCAGGCGAGCAGCCAAAGAACAGCAACAGCCAGAAGCGCCGCAATAACAGCAATAACAGCAACCAGCAGCGCCCAGGCACCGAGAACAATGTTCGCCCGGGCAGCAACGGCCGTGGCAGAGGCGTAGCCCAGAAAAAGGGCGACAAGCCGGCTGCACGCAAGCACACTCCTATCGTAAATCCACAGAAGCAAGAAAACGCTGTGAAGAAATTCATCAAGCGCATCTTCGGATTCAAGAAATAGGAAATAAATTATCTTTTAAAAAAGGAAAGAGGAATGATGAAAGAGCTACCTCTCCCCCCGCTCATGACCATCAGCCTCACACTGACGATCGGAATCATCATAGCCAAATGGGGCTATGATGATTTCAACATGCGCTTCTGGCTCATCATCTCCATCATTTCATGCGCCCTTGGCAGCATCATCTTTTTCCTTACTGAGTTCTTAAGCAAAAAAGCTTACTTCAGCAGGAACCACCAGTTTCTCATCTACTCCCAATGCGTGATGATTCATTTATGCATCCTGAGCCTTGGGGCTTTTCTTACCTGTAAGCAAATAGCTGATTCCCAAACCTCTACACAACTGAAAAACTGGCAGGAACTGTCTTACCTCACACGGGCAAAAATCAATACCGAACGCTATAAAAGCAATATTGAAAGCAAACTGGTTTCCCTTCACGTAAAACAGCAAGACTATGCAGTCATCGCAGCCATGGCGCTGGGCGACAAGAGCGCACTCGACTCGAACACCCGAAACAGTTACTCCATTTCCGGAGCCAGTCACATCCTGGCAGTAAGCGGACTTCATATAGGCATTATCTTCCAGCTTTTCATCTTTCTGCTAGGTGGCAGAAAATACTCTGTTTACACTATTATCCTGTCCCTCATCTCCATCTGGACCTACGTTTTTCTCATAGGATTGCCGGCAAGTGCAGTCCGTGCAGCCATCATGCTTTCAGCCTACAGCTTAAGTTTAGCTTTCCATCGTACCGGTCTGCCGCTCAGCACTTTATCCTCAGCTTATATATTTATGCTCTTCATCAGTCCGCTCTATCTTTTCGAGTTGAGTTTCCAGCTTTCGTTCCTGGCCGTAGCCTCTATTCTGCTGTTCTTCACACCCCTTTACTCCCTCCTCCCCATCCGCAGCCGTTTCCTCCGTTGGGCATGGGGACTCCTCTGCGTTTCACTGGCAGCCCAGGTAGGAACCCTTCCGGTCATCGTCTACACCTTCGGCAGAATATCGTGCTATTCACTTCTCACCAATTACATCGCCATTCCCGCAGCAACCCTCATCCTATATCTTGGAGCAGCATTAATACTCTTCTCCCCACTCACGTTATGGGCACCCATAGCATCGGTTGTCGCCCCACTCATCAGCCTTACATCAGGCGCCCTGACTAGCATCACCCAGTTTTTGAATACAGCCATAAAACTGATCAGCATGCTGCCTGGAGCAAGCATCGAAAACGTAAGAATCAGTCTGCCTCAGGTAATCGGTCTCTACGCTGTCATCCTGCTCATTTATGCCCTATGGCGCAGGATAGATAAACAGAAGTCGTCAGAATGCAAGATTCCCTGAAACAGAGATAAAGGCTAAAACCCCGAAAAACGTCTCTTATATAATAAGGTGTGCGTACACAAAAACGCAACAAATCGTGATTAAGAATGTTAAAAAATATCTTTTTTCTACTTTTTCTGCATTTTTTCTTTCTTTTTGTTGGTGTTTTCGAGAAAAACATGTATCTTTGCAATCAGAAATAAAAAATAAGAATTTAAACTCAATAAAAGATTAAAGATTATGAAAGCATCAGAAGTAATCGCGAATCTCCAAAGAAGATTCCCAAACGAGCCTGAGTACATTCAGGCAGTTAGTCAGGTTCTCGGTACTATCGAGGAAGAGTACAACAAGCACCCAGAGTTTGAGAAGGCAAACCTCATCGAGCGTCTCTGCATTCCAGACCGCATCATCCAGTTCCGCGTATCTTGGGTAGATGATAAGGGCAACGTACAGACTAACATGGGTTACCGCGTACAGCACAACAACGCGATTGGCCCTTACAAGGGAGGTCTTCGCTACCACAAGTCAGTAAACTTGGGTATTTTGAAGTTCTTGGCTTTCGAGCAGACATTCAAGAACTCTCTTACTACTCTCCCAATGGGTGGTGCTAAGGGTGGTTCCGACTTCTCTCCACGTGGCAAGAGCAACAACGAGGTAATGCGTTTCTGCCAGGCTTTCATGACAGAGCTTTATCGTCACATGGGTCCAGACGAGGATGTTCCAGCTGGTGACATCGGTGTAGGTGGCCGTGAGGTAGGTTACCTCTTCGGAATGTACAAGAAGTTGACACACCAGTTCCAGGGCGTCTTGACCGGTAAGGGTCAGGAGTTCGGTGGTTCATTGATCCGTCCTGAGGCTACAGGTTACGGTAACGTATACTTCCTCTGCAACATGCTCGCTACCAAGGGTATTGACATCAAGGGCAAGACCGTTTTGGTTTCAGGTTCAGGTAATGTAGCCCAGTACACTATGGAGAAGTTGCTCCAGTTGGGTGCTAAGCCAGTTACATGTTCAGATTCAGACGGTTACATCTACGACCCAGACGGAATCGACCGCGAGAAGCTCGATTACATCATGGAGCTCAAGAACGTAGAGCGTGGCCGTATCAAGGAGTATGCAGAGAAGTATGGTGTAAAATATGTTGCAGGTGCTAAGCCTTGGTTTGAGAAGGCAGACATCGCTCTCCCATCAGCTACTCAGAACGAAATCAACGAGGAGGCAGCTAAGGCTCTCATCGCCAACGGCGTTATCGCAGTAAGCGAGGGTGCAAACATGCCTTCTACTCCAGAGGCTATCAAGGTATTCCAGGATGCTAAGATTCTCTACTCTCCAGGTAAGGCAGCCAACGCAGGTGGTGTTGCAGTATCAGGTCTTGAGATGAGCCAGAACTCAGAGCGTCTGAAGTGGTCTCGTGAGGAGGTTGATGCTAAGCTCCACGACATCATGAACGATATTCACGCTAACTGCGTGAAGTATGGTACTGAACCAGATGGTTATATTAATTACGTAAAGGGTGCAAACGTAGCCGGCTTCCTGAAGGTAGCTAAGGCTATGATGGCTCAGGGCATTGTATAAGACATCTTTTATTTTTGGTGATGATTAAAATTCATTCCAGAGTATTTATTAAATATCAAATAGCGGGTCTGTGAAAGATCCGCTATTTTTGTGTCTACTCCTTCCCCCACTCCTTCTTTACATCAAAGCAGGGACAGGCTTTGTTGGCAAATTCATTATGGCCATGAATCGTGGCTAATGGATATTCCTCCTTCAGCTGCTCGATGAGCGAGCGCATTGCCGCTTTCTGTTCTCGGGTTCTTGTATCCTTCGGCTTACCTTTCTTTGATAAGCCGCCGATGTAGCAAATGCCTATACTGATGGAATTATGGCCCTTGCAATGGGCGCCAACCTCCTCTATCGCACGGCCTACATGAATGCTGCCGTCACGATAAATCACGAAATGATAACCTATGCAGCGCATTCCGCGCTCGCGGTGCCAGCGGTTAATATCCGCTACGGTGAAGTTGCGACCTTCCTTGGTCGCACTGCAATGAATGATGATTTCCTTTATCTTACGCATGATATTGAATATTAATTATTGAAAAATAAGCAGATAATTGAGAGGGATTTCGTCAACACCCCAATCCCTGATAAACAGATTGATTCTGCATGGTAGATGCTTTTTCTTCATCCTCTTGAATTCCTCATTCAACAACTGGCAAAATTCATTATAGCATTCTTCTGATTGCGTAACGATTCCGGTATAATGAGACTTGCCCAGAATGATACTCTTGTTTCTCAAACGTAGCGGACCGTTGCCAGGCACGAAGCGAGCTCTGCGCCTAACAGTACGGGGCACGTAATTGGATCTTAACAGAATAACAGGCTTGATAACAATTTCATATTTTCCTCTTTCATACTTATTTTTCTTCTTTGTCTCCGACACCTTCTTTTGCTTGGTAGGAATGAGAGAAATCTTATAACGTCCTGCTGGCAAATGACGGTTAGGACGTTCTAAGGTGTCGCAGAAAATCTTGCCACCTATAACCATTGTGCCATCCACACTCCATGGAGTGAAGCGACGGCGGAATATATTGATGTTCATGATAATTTACAATTAATAATTGATAATGAATAATTGGATCAAGGCCGGCCATTAAGGCTGATTTAAGAACCGAAAACCAAAATGACCGGAAATGACCATGACCGGAAATGACCGGATTTTATATGATAGAAGTAACTTTCTGATAACGCTTGTCTGGTAAAATACTGATCAAACCTTGACGCTTCCAATTCTTCAGCATCTGCCTTACCGTCTCATGGGTAGCAGTTGCGCCCTTTACGGCAACACTCTGCTGCTCTGCCTGCTCAAAGGTGAAAGTTACGTCAAGACGTTCGAAGATGGAATCATTCTTACCTCTATGTGTACGATCGTAGGGCGACTGACTGCAATAATTCTTGGATGAGAACGCATCCTCTATGCGACTACGGAAGAAGTAGAGTGCATTGTCCAACTGATAATCTGCCAGGATATTGAAGGCTTCGAGCATGGTTGGTGTCTGCGTCTTTACGAGCATTCCCTTCCACAAATCAGGTGACTCCTTCAGCTGTTTCTCGGCTCCATTGAAACCATGCTTCTGAATCAGCGTTTCCAGAACCTTGCAGAGCATGATGCAGGTCATCATTCGCATGGTGGTTGGACAGATACGGAAACGCTGGCGAGCTTTCACCTTGTCGTCATTTTTCATCGTTTCCAGTCTTATCTGTTCCAGCCATTCCCTACCCTTATCCTCCAGCTTGGGCAGAACCACCTCACCCGACATCAGCGGCAGAAGATGAGCAATCTGAATAATGCGGTCGCGCTGGCGTTCGTTCATTACATACATGTTGTCAGAAAGTGGAGTGAAGGTATTATCGGGCGTTTTTGCCACGATGATACGGCTCTGGAAACCATCCGTATAATTGCTTACTACTCGATAGAGCGCATCAGGAGTGCCGCACATCACCACGTTCCATAACAGTCTGTCTATATGAACATTCACTGCATCCGCACTTCTTGCTTCACGCTCATAGCTTGTTCCGTCGTAAGCCTGTCTCAACATAACTGAAAAGTCGCTCATTGCCGATTTCCACTTCTGCGCTACGGTGTCAGCTTCCGGAGTAAACGAGAAGGCGTGCTTGCCTTCCGTGTTAGCCAGTCGTTCAGCCAGATTCGCCACCGTATTGTTCAGTGTCAAGCATCTTACAGGCAGTTTCGGCTCTTCCGGCTGTTCCTTCTTGTTCTTGGCAGCACGTTTCTTGGCTCGCCATTCATCCTCCTTCTGCTGATACATTTTGTCCATTTCCTTCACTTCCGAAGTCCATGCGTCAATCACGGGGTCAATACTTCCCTTACCAGATGCAAAATCACCGGCGATGTAGGAGATGAGGTTGAGTGAGTTCATCTTGCCGTGAACGGAAACCTTCACGCCCGTGGCGAGCATTCCGATGGCAGGACAGATGGCTGTGATTACAGGCAGTGCCAGTGCCGGACCCACTGCGCTGATGGAATCCCGAATGCCTTGCGGCAACTTAGGCAGCGCATTATAATAGAACAGATCGTCCTTGGCGTTAGCCTCGTCCAGCGCATTTACCAGCGCCTCATTGTCAGCCGCCGAACCACCACCCGCATTTCCTTGCTTCATTCGTTCCTGACGGATGGCAGAGAGCACATCCTTCAGTCGCTTAGGCATTTGCGTGATTTTCTCGTTCAATGCCGAGTTGATGCAAGCCATCTTCTCCTGCTCAGAAAAACCATCATAGCAGGGAATAATCTGAGCCATCAGATTGCCATCAAAGCCGCAGATGTGGCGCAGGTTCACAGCCAGCTCAAAGGTCAGCGTATTGCGGTTGGAGCGCATCGGCTCCTGCCCGTCATTATACATCTGCCACCACTTCTTAATGATTTCCCCATAAGGAATCCCAAGATAATTGTCCTGAGCAGCAGAAGTAGTTGAAGCAGCAGTTGACGCAGTAGAAGAAGTTGACGCAGCTGAGGTTGAAGCAGCAGAAGTAGAAATTCTCGAATTCTTAAATTCCTGCCCCTTAAAAAAAACTTGAGAATCCTTCTTGAATTCTTCCTTCCAAGGCTCATAATGCTTGTTTGCCTTGTGCGCCCCTTCCGGCAGTTCCTCGTTTCCGTATCTTTCACGTTCTTCCAGCACTTTCCCTTCAGCAGCCACGGCAGCCTCATCGTATTCATCCTTGAAGAGCCGTGGCGAAAGGAAGAGCAAATCTTCGCCATCCGATGTGGTAGTGAAATAAACCCTGTTAATGTCGTGAGCCGAAGTATCCATTTCGCACTTGAGCATCGTAGCAATTCGTACCTGATTCTCCAGAACCGTCTTGCCCTTTTCTCGTTCAAAAACCGCATGTCCGCCCTGTCTTGCACTACGTTCCAGCATCAGCAGTCCGTACTTGTCCGGTTCTTTCAGCAGCAGCTTGGCAGCCTTGGCGAATGCCTCCGGCTCATCCATATCAAATCCGAAAGCACCGCTTGGCAGTTTCATTCCCTTCACCACGCCTTGCGGATAATGGCCGGAGTAGTTAAACTGCACCAGTCTCCGTTTCGCAGCATCGTTTCCGGCACGAGCCAGACGAAGATTCGCCTTCTGCTCATTGCTTCCACGCAGCTGCTTATACTCCTCTTCCGAGGTGATGGAGCGGGCAACCTTGTGTCCGTTCTCCACCTTTATTAAATAACAACTCATCTATCTGTTTCTACTTATCGTTTTAAGTTGAATACAAAAATCCTAATGTTTCAGTTGGTAATCCACTACCGCATCAGCACCTTCAGCTGCCTCAACAGCCAGCGTTTGGGAGATGTTGATTCCCTCATGGCAGAACACCTTCAAGGTAAGCTGAACAGCACCGTCCTTGGTCTTGCTCACACGACCATGCGCCAGTTTCTTAATCAGTTCCGACTGAGTTCTGAGGCGGTGCTGCACTACGAAATCAAACGTTCCGTCAGGCATTTGCTGAGCCACGCCCATCGAACGGAATCGAGGAACCTTATTCACCCCCGATTCCTGGGGACTGAAGAGGAAATACTGCTTAGCATCATAGTAAGCCATTCCACCCAACTGCACATGCTGGCAGTCATTATTATTCACCTGCTGGTTCTGAACATTATTCTGAGTATTGTTCTGAACCTTGTTTACTTTCTTAACCATAATCTGAATTGAATTTTAGGAGAAGAAACATCCGGATTGTTGCGCGCTTTACCATGGAAAATCCTCCTCAGTTTCAACTCAGTTAATAACTAAAAAAAAGCTTTTGCAAATATGCCCCACACGCCCTGAAAGGGCAGAAGCTCCTAGCCCAGGGCAACGCCCTGGGTTATTATGGACGCAAACTTGTCGCCCTGTAAGGGCAAAAGCTTTAAAATATCAAGCTTTACCCCTTTACCTTTTCAATGTCCGTAACCAGAATATCCTGATAAACCTGACCATTGTGCTCATGGGTAGTAAAGCGGAGCGTAACAGCCACCAGCTCGCCCGGAGCATACTTACATTGCGCCATATTGCCGAGCATTGCCGCAGCGTACTGGTTCTCATACTTGCCGCCCATCTCCTGGAGAACGATGTTGCATTTCATCATCTGTCCGTTCTCACTTTTCTGACTCTGCACAGCGAAGGTCTCGCCCTGCTGCACCACTCTCATAATCTGAGTATACATATTATATAATGTACGAAGAGGTTTCAAGAGCACCAAACCATTTCAGCGTTGTCTTGTTTCTTCGACGCTGCAAAGATATAATGATTTCCAAACGTAAAAGCAAAAAAAATCCTCCACGAATCCGTTTGGGGGATGTGGGGGATATAGTTTATATTTTTAGGGGATACTATTGGGGGATACTATCTGAACTTTTCCACTCTTTTTGTATTTATCACCGTTCCCGGCTTAGCATACTTGGCGTCTTGAAATTCATCATCCAACTTGTCAGCAATCTCTCTGTAAATGTCACAACATTGTGGCGCATCACAATCAGTAAGTGTCCATTCATTATAGTCATTTTGCTTGAAATAAGAATTTATCTCATGAAAATCGGCCGTAGAACATTTTAGTAAGGTACTGAATGCAGAATTGATCTGGTCAATGAAAAGACGCTGAGTTGACTTCTTCAGCCAATTCTTGTTGAAGAAAACCTTATAAACAATAAACCAATGTTTCTGGGCGTTGAGCGTTTTGTCTTCGATTAAGTCTTTAAGTTTAAGCATCAGCTTGTCTACATCCACATTCTCCTTGAATGCGATGTTCTTGAATACGGCTTCAACCTTCATTCTGCTATGCTCCTTGGCAATCTGATAAGAAAGATACTTATCGAGAAAATCGTAAATATCGTTGTAGGTCTGTTCTTTCTGTTCCAGAATATAAGCAACAATCAGTTTGATATTCCTGCCATTGTTGTGAAATACCTGTCCGAATCGGCAAGCGAAAAGAATATTAGCCCGTTCTACGACAATGGTATTCTTCAGCTGGGTAGCATCAGGATAGATAAGCGCTTCATCCTGGCTGTCCTGCATGTAGATTAGCTCCAATCTCTCCTCATTTTCCTCACGATAACGTTTCAGTACCTTCCGGAACAGGTCTTCGTAATAGGTTTCACTGATGAAGGATTGTCTGAAACCATGAAATCCCTCATCAAGCATGAGGATGATGTCATTGATCATTTTGCGCATTTCTTCTCCTTCATAGTCTTTATAGTTGGTAAGCATAGGTTCCAATTCTATCTTAACCTGATAGAATCGCTCTTTCTTATCATCCAGCAAAGACCATGCAATATTTTCTTTCAACAAATTCAGTAAATCGAAAATATCTCTCACATAATTACGCAAGATTAGTTTCCAGGCTGTTATTACTTCCTCTTTGTTTGTTTCCACTTCTTCTTTGCCCAAAAGGCGAAAGCTGAATTTGAATCGGGCGGCTTTATCTTCCAGCAATGTCAGTTGCTCATCTTGTTCCTCTGTCTGCATATTCTTTTTCTAGGTTTGATTTGTTATGTTGTTTAAATAAGCGGCATGGGGTTCCCTGTAAGTACCAGTATTAAGGTACCTGCAAGAACCTACGACAAGGTACAAACAAGTACTGCCCACGCCGTAGAGGAGTGGACGCCTTGCTGTCACCTTCTTCTTGTCGTTTTTGAATTTTGCAGGTTCTAAATACTGTAGAAGTGCAGATAATCAGCGTCAATATCTATATGTTATTTTTCTTGTTTACTTTCTGTTTCTTACTTCAAATTTTAAAGGGTTTATACTACGTTTTCTTCATCATCCGCCCAGTGGTCGCATTGGCGCATCACAGTTTCCAGCGCCTTTTCTGCACCCTCTGGTGGATACTTATACTTCTTGAGCAGTCGCTTCACCATCACTCGCATCTTCGCCCTCGCCGATTCCTTCCGGTTCCAGTCGATGGTGCGGTTGCGGTGCAAGACTTCTGTCAGTTCCCGGGTCAGCGCCACAAACTCCTCGTCAGAGTAAGCCTGCCGCACTCCTTCGGGCGTGGAGAGCGCATCATAGAATGCCTTCTCCTCGGGCGAAAGTCCCAGGTCGTTGCCCTCTGCCTCTGCCTGCTTCATCTGCTGAGCCATCTTCAACAGTTCCTCTATCACTTCCTCGTTGGTGAGCAAGCCTTTCAGATAGTTGGAGAGACTCTGGCTGAGCATGTCGGAGAAGAGGTCGCTCTGAACCACGTTGGTCTTCTGCTGCTGCTTGATTTTCTCTTTCATCAGTTTGGTGAGCAGTTCCACCGCCAGGTTGCGCTCCTTCATGTTCTTCACCTCCTGGATGAAGGCGTCGTCGAAGAGCGAGAACTCTATCTGGCGGTCGCCGAAGAGATTGATGACTCCGTCGGTCTTCACGCTCTGACGGAGCAGCTCACCGATGCGCTCGTTGATTTCATGGCGGCTGATCTTGCCCTTCTGCGAGAGTTTGAGCATCATCACGCGCAGCGCATCCATATAGCACACCTCTGCCTTCTGCTGCTCATTCAGAAGCGAACGGCAGAGCGTGGTGGCGTTGTGAAGCAGATTGCTGTGCTCCATGAAATTCTTCTTGCGCTGAACCATGGCTGGAGAACTCAGGAAGTTGGCTCCGCTGGTGATGGCGAAGGCACGCTTCGAGTTGTCCTGTTCGAAGAAGCCGGAATAGTCGAAACCATGAAGCTGGTCTCGGCAGATTTCCATCTCTTCCTTCCATTTCACCAGGGCGGTCTTGGCGATGTCGGGGTCTCCGAAGCGGCGGCGGTCACGGTTGGTGTACTGCTGCATGGCACTCTTCAGCGCCTGCGCAATGCCTACGTAATCCACTATCAGTCCGCCTTCCTTGCCCGGGAACACACGGTTCACACGGGCTATTGCCTGCATCAGGTTATGACCGCTCATCGGCTTATATACGTACATGGTGGCGAGCGACGGAACATCGAAGCCCGTGAGCCACATATCTCTTACGATGGCGATTTTCATCTCATCGTCGTTGTCCTTGAATTTTCTTGCCAGTTCCTTCTTGTAGGCTTCGTTGCCGATAATCGGCTGCCAGTCTTCGGGGTCCTGGTTCGAACCGCTCATCACTACCTTTACCTTCTCCGTCCACTGGGGGCGAAGCTCCAGCATCTTGCGGTAGATTTTGATGGCGATGCTTCGGGTCAGTGCCACAATCATTGCCTTGCCGGTGAGTTCCTGCGCACGGTTCTGCTCGTAGTGCTGGATGATGTCCCTTACCAGCGTGTCGATGGTGGCGTCTTCACCCAGGAGTACTTCCAGCCGGCTGTGCTCCTGCTTTGCCTGCCTGATCTGCTCCTCGGTGGCTCCCTCATCGGCCAGGTTGTCGAACTCATCGTTCAGCAGGTTCATCGTGTCTTCGTCAAGGTTCAGGTTCACCACACGGCTCTCGTAATAGACCGGACGGGTGGCTCCATCATCTACCGCCTGACTCATGTCGTAAACGTCGATGTAGTTGCCGAACACTTCCTCCGTGTCTCTGTCGCGGTCGCTGATAGGCGTTCCGGTGAAACCGATAAATGAGGCGCCTGGCAGGGCTTCTCTCATCTTCTGGCTGAATCCCTTCTTCATCGTCAGACTCTTGTTGTCCCAGTGCTCTTCGCCGTATTGCGAGCGGTGCGCCTCATCGGTCATTACGATGATGTTGCGGCGGGTGGAGAGTGCCGAGTCGCCTTCTTCAAACTTCTGAATGGTGGTGAAGATGATTCCCCCACTCTTTCGGTTACGCAGCAGATTGCCCAGGTCTTCACGGCTCTGGGCGTTCTGTGGTTCCTGACGAAGGAAGTCCTGGCAGCGGCAGAACTGACCGAAGAGCTGGTTGTCGAGGTCCTTGCGGTCGGTTACCACCACGATGGTTACTTCGGGCAACCGTTGCACCAGCTGGTGGGCGTAGAACACCATGGAGAGGCTCTTGCCCGAACCCTGCGTGTGCCAGAACACGCCGATTTTTCCGTTGCCTTCCACTGCGGTACGGGTGCGCTGCAGGGCTTTGCCCACGGCGTAGTACTGATGGTAGGCGGTGAGAATCTTGGCGTATTTGCCCTGGTTCTTGTCGAAGCAGATGAAGTTCTGCAGAATGTCGAGCAGTCGCTGCTGCTGGAACATGCCGAGGAAGAAGGTGCGATAGTCGGCAAAGAGAGTTGACTCGTATGAGCCGTCCACGGTCTTCCATTCCATGTAGCGGTCTTGCTTGGCGGTGATGGTTCCGGCACGAGTCTCGCTCATGTCGCTGATTACGTTGAAGGCGTTGTAGCTGAAGAGGCTTGGAATGCTCTGCTGATAGTTCTTGATCTGCTTGTAGGCGTCGTCGATGGTTGCGTCTTCGGAAATGGCGCTTTTCAGCTCCACCACCACGAGGGGCAATCCGTTGACCATCACCACCATGTCGCAGCGCTTGTTCTTATACTCTTCTACTCTCCACTGGTTCACCACCTTGAAGAGGTTTCTTTCGGGATGGTCGAAGTCGATGAGCTTCATCAGGGCTGTTCGTTCTTCGCCATCTTGCAGGAATCCCACCTCCAGACCGTTTTGCATCCAGAGGGTAAACTGCTCGTTGTTCTGTTCTAAAGTACCGATGCTGATGTTGGTGATTTGCTTGATTCCTTCATCCATTGCATCGGCTGGCAGTTGAGGATTAAGCCGTCGCATCGAGGCGACCAAATCGGCACGATAGAAGGGCTCCTTATAGTCGCGCTCCACCTCGTAGCCACATTCGTACGCATAGCCGAGTTCGTCGCGGAACAGGGCAATGAGCGTTTGCTCGTATGCGTCTTCGGTGAATTTCTTGTCGTCTGCCATAATGATATTTTTTAATTTCTTTTCTCGTTATTTTCTTTCGTTGCTCTTCTTATTCCGGGACTTCCAGCTCGCCTGACATTAAGCGAGGGAGAAGAGTGTCTCGGAGAGTGGAGAGGCGGGAGTTCTCCTTGGTCAAACTCCTTATTTTTTCAAATATAGGATTAACCTGTATATGAAAAGCATCTATTATTTTATCAGATGGTTGTAACATCTGCATTCCCTTTATCGTCTTCGAGTTTACAGCAGTTGCTATAGACGATGTGCTTCCTAAAGAATTGTAGTCAAAATTCTTTAGATACAAATATAGGTATTCCATATATTTATCATCTGAAAGAATGAATCTTGCAATAGCTTCATTGGTTGTAAGTTCCTTGTCTGCGATTGCTACTCTACCAACAGTTAGCTTAAAGCTTAGCAATATGGTGTTTCTAGGTACCATAATGATATTATGCCTATCTACAGCTTCTTTTGTTAGATATTCGCTTGAATCAGAGATGAAAATACCAGAATTTCCCATATTCGCAATAGAAACCCAAATCTTATCAGCTGGGTTGGTCGAAAACCATTTATGCTCCTTTCTCGGAGGAGTTTTGCCAATATTTATCTGATAAAAATCATCAGCTCTTCCTACTTTCCATCCTTCCGGAATCATTCCCAATTCACTATTCACGAACTTACCATCCTTGAAAGGCTCAAAGTCAACGAACCAATTCTTGAAAATAGCCTGCGCCATCTCCTCCAAATCAGCATTGATCTTGTTGTTCAACTCTATCTTCCGGTCGAGAGAAGAAAGGATGGAGGCTATGCGGCGCTGGTCTTCTTTCTCTGATGGGATTTCTATTTCCCAATTCATAATTTGCTGTTTGTCACCTCTTGGCATTTTACTTCCATTTGCACCCGACATAACATAAGCAAAAAATAAATCTTGGCTTAATAAATAATATAGAAATTCTGCATCTACATTATTATTAGCTCTAATACATAAGACATCATTACTGCAACATCCCCTTCTGTCTGCCTTCCATATCTTTTTAAAGTATGGTCTAATATTTGAAATCAAGATATCATTTTCTTGAAATTCAGTTACTTTACCACTTGGAAAAGAAGATGCGACTGTTATTCCACCCTTTTCAGGTAACATATTTTCAGTTGAAATATAGTCTTCTATGGAATAGTTGGATGTCTCCACTTTTGTCTTTACGTATGAACATATATCTTGAAGCTCCATACTTTACACCTCCCATCCTATTTTCTTCAACTGCGCTCTTATCTCTTCTTCCTGCTTTTTGCTTTCCTCAAACAGCTGCTTCAGCTCTCCGGTAAGATTCGTCATTTTCTCCTCGAAAGGCACTCCGTCGCCTTCGTCTTCGGCGATTCCTACGTATCTGCCAGGAGTCAGGATGAAGTCCTGAGCAGCAATCTGCTCGGTGGTGCATACGGCACAGAAGCCCTTTTCATCCTCCAGGGTTCCCTGCTGGAACGCATGGAAGGTGTCAGAGATTTTTTTAATATCCGTATCAGGCATCAGCTCACGAAGCTTGCGAGTAACCATCGTGCCCAGATTACGGGCGTCGATAAACACGGTCTTGCCCTTCTGCGCCTTGTTGCGGCTGATAAACCAAAGACTTACAGGAATACCCGTACTGTAGAACAGCTGCGAAGGCAAAGCCACGATTCCCTCTACCAGGTCGGCTTCGATGATGGCTTGGCGAATCTGTCCCTCGCCACCACTCTGACTCGAAAGCGCACCATTCGCCAGCACCAAACCAATCTTTCCGTTTGGAGCCAGATGGTGAATCATGTGCTGCATCCACGCAAAGTTGGCGTTGCCTGCTGGTGGCAAACCATACTGCCAGCGCACATCTTCCTGAAGCGCGCTCTGTCCCCAGTCGCTGAGATTGAAAGGAGGATTGGCAAGAATGTAATCTGCCTTCAGCGTAGGGTGCTGGTCATCATAGAATGTGTCGGCAAAGATTTTTCCTAAGTTCGCATCCAAGCCACGGATGGCAAGGTTCATGTGCGCCATCTTCCACGTATCAGGGTTTGCCTCCTGACCATAGATACTAATCTTGCGCAGGTTTCCCTTGTGGCGCTCTATAAACTTGGCGCTCTGCACAAACATACCACCGCTTCCGCAGCAAGGGTCATAGACTCTGCCCTCGTAAGGCTTTAGTATCTCTACCAGCGTGCGGACAATGCAGGAAGGCGTATAGAACTCGCCACCATTCTTGCCCTCCAAGGAAGCAAACTGCTGCAGACAGTATTCGTAGGTTCTGCCCAGCAGGTCTTTCTCCTCGCCAGCATCGTGCATTTCTATATTCGTAAAGAGATCTACCACATCACCCAGACGGCGCTTGTCCAGCTCCGGACGGGCGAAATTCTTAGGCAGAATGCCCTTCAGTCTTTCGTTTTCACGCTCAATGGCAGTAAGTGCTTCATCTATTATCACGCCTATTTCCGGTGTGTGGGCAGCAGCACTAATCTTGCTCCATCGGGCTTCAGCAGGCACGAAGAAGATATTCTCGGCAGTGTATTCGTCCTTATCTTCCGGGTCGGCGTATTCGTCGCCCTGCAGCTCCTGAAACTTCTGTTCGAAGCGGTCGCTGATGTATTTCAGAAAAATGAGTCCGAGCACCACGCCCTCGTATTGCGAAGCGCTGAGGTTGCCTCTCAGAATATCGGCAGCCTTCCATATTTTCTCTTCAAAACCAATGCTGATTGTATCTTGTTTCTTAGCCATAATATGTTTATTTTTCTACGAGCACTAGCTTCCAGTCCTCATTCTGCAGAACGAGGGTCCCGTTGTTGTCCGTAATGGTGAATATCTGATTATCTATCTGTATTTTGTTCTCCTTTATTAAATAGGTGTACTGACCGCAAGCAACGTTTTCGGTGGTAGTTTGAGTTATTTTACCGCCTTCGTCGAAGTGGTTCACTTCCGTCGTTTCGGAGAAAGAAATAGCATCTGAGGTGAAACTGCAGAACAAAGGAGCCTCTTTTACGTCGATAAAGATACTTCCAACGCGCTGATAAAGGGCTGAAATCTGCCATTCGTGGGCTAAAAATGTGGTTTCGTAATGAAAAACCTCTGATTTTTCTGTTTCTTCGTCGCTAGAACAGGCGGTGGAAGAAAGCATAAAAAAAGCGACTATTATCATATAAAAATAAGATAATATTCGCCTGCGGATAAGAACATGATGATATTGGACTAACTTTGCCTGAGCAAAGTTACCCCCCCCAGCCCGTCCGAGAACGGCCGTTTGGGGGTGTATCATAGAGGGCAGAACC
>ENA-OYWS01000355-OYWS01000355.1-human-gut-metagenome-genome-assembly--contig:-NODE-355-length-22689-cov-34.202306_pt1 | contig 22689 bp, 18 predicted proteins | sample MGYA00244813_ERZ653402 | MGnify/ENA primary metagenome ERZ653402 (study PRJEB26926, sample SAMN06165021) | human gut metagenome | biome: ENVO:00009003; feature: ENVO:2100002; material: ENVO:00002003...
ATGAGGCCATCAAGCAGGGATTCCAGGAACTGAAAGACCAGGGGGAATATCAGTCACTCTATCTTGCCGGACTTTCCCGTGCCATCGGCGACTGGATTCTCGGTATGAACGCCACCCGACTTTATACATTGAAATATGGTCAGAACCGACAGGTGCTCAGCATCGGCCGGGTGCAGACCCCTACCCTTGCCCTCATCGTGAACCGACAGAAGGAAATTGACAACTTCGTTTCAGAACCTTACTGGGTACTTGCCACCATCTACCGCGACACCCAGTTTACCGCCACCAGCGGCAAGTTTACCAGCAAGGAGGAAGGCGAGAAGGCTTTCAGCACCATCGCCGGCAAACCCTTCACCGTTACCGATGTAAGCAAGAAGAAGGGAAACGAGGCGCCACCTCATCTCTACGACCTCACCTCGCTGCAGGTGGATTGCAACAAGAAGTTTGCTTACTCTGCCGATATTACGCTGAAGCTCATCCAGAGTCTCTACGAGAAGAAGTATACCACTTATCCTCGTGTAGATACCCAGTTCCTGACCGACGATATCTATCCGAAATGTCCGCAGATTCTGAACGGAGTGAGTCAGGCAAAGATCATGAGTCAGCAGAAATACCTCCCGCTCATCCAGCAGCTCGCAACAATCAGCAAGAAATTGCCGAAGAGCAAGAAGGTTTTCGATAATAGCAAGGTAACCGACCACCACGCCATTATCCCAACCGGTGTTCCGCCAACCGGACTCACCGATATGGAGGCAAACGTGTATGATCTCATCGCCAAGCGCTTTATCAGCGTGTTCTATCCGGACTGTAAATTCTCCACCACCACCGTTTTGGGCGAAGTCATCAACGAAGACGGACCGAAACCGGAGAAGATAGAGTTCAAGGTGAGCGGTAAGGAGATTCTCGAACCGGGCTGGCGAGTAGTCTATGCCAAGGATGTAAAGAATGCAGATGACGATGATGCTTCAGATAACGCCAACGGAAATGCAGACTCAGGAAACGGTGCCAAGAAGGAAGTGGTAGAAGAAAGAACCCTCCCATCCTTCACAAAAGGCGAATCGGGAGAACATCAGCCTACCCTGACGGAGAAATGGACCACGCCACCTAAGTATTATACCGAGGCAACCCTGCTGCGTGCGATGGAGACAGCCGGTAAATTCGTAGAAGACGAAGAACTTCGTGCTGCATTGAAGGAGAACGGAATCGGCCGACCATCCTCCCGTGCCGGCATCATCGAGACCCTCTTCAAGCGCCACTACATCCGTCGCCAGCGCAAGAATCTGATGGCAACCCCGACAGGCATCGAACTCATCGACACCATCCATGAGGAACTGCTGAAGAGTTGCGAGCTGACCGGTATCTGGGAGAAGAAGCTCCGCGACATCGAGCACAAGACCTACGATCCTGCCGACTTCATCAACGGACTGAAAGAACAGATCAACAAGATTGTCATCGATGTATTGTCAGACAACAGCAACCGGAGAGTGACCATCATGACAGAGGAAGACCTCAAGAAGAAACCGGCTGCCAAGAAACCGGCTACCAAGAAAGCACCAGCCAAGAAGATGCCAGCCAAGAAAAAGGATGAAGCTACTGCACAAAATACAAATACGCAGAATGCAGCAGCACAGCCGGTTTCTGCTCCTCAGGCTCCAGCCGACCCAATGGTAGGCAAGCCATGCCCGCTCTGCGGCAAGGGCGTCATCATCAAGGGCAAGACCGCCTATGGCTGCAGCAACTGGAAGGCAGGCTGCCAATATCGTCAGCCATTCTCGCAGATGTAATAAGATATAACTCAAGTTTCACATATAAGCTCCACACGCCCTGAAAGGGCAGAAGCTCCTAGCCCAGGGCAACGCCCTGGGTCATTATGGACACAAACCTGTCGCCCTGTAAGGGCAAAAGCTTCAAAGAACGAGGCAATTTATAAGGCTTTTGCCCTTACAGGGCGACTTGCAGACTGCTACTATACCCAGGGCGTTGCCCTGGGCTAGGAGCTTCTGCCCTTTCAGGGCGTGTGGGAGAGTTGCTTGCGAAAGTTCAGTAAAATAATTAAGTTGTTCCTGTATGAAACAAATAAGATTTTATCAAATCATAACAGCAATCAGCTGCCTCTTTCTGATAAGTTGCGGCATTGAACAGAACCTGAAGAAAGCAGATAAGCATCTTTCTTTAGGCGAATACTACGATGCGGCAACCCAATATAAAAAGGTGTACACCAAGACACCTACCAAAGAGCGGGCTGCCCGGGGCAAGGTGGCTCTGAAGATGGCACGCTGCTATGATAAAATCAACAGTACGCCGAAGGCACTGGCTGCCTACAGCAATGCCATCCGATACAAGCAGGCAGACCTCAACGACCGCTTGGCTTACGCCCGGCTTCTCCTGAAGAACGGAAGTTACAGACAGGCTGCCAAGGAATTCGAATTTCTGCTCGATTCCATGCCCGACAACGTGCTGGTAAAGAACGGACTCGAATCGGCACAGAAAGCCCCAGTCTGGAAGAAGGAAGGAAGCCGGTACAAGGTAAAGCGGATGGATGTTTTCAACTCCCGAAGAGACGACTATTCGCCGATGTTCCTCAGCGAAGACAACAGCCAGCTCTATTTCACCTCAACCCGCAACGAAGCCCAAGGCAGCGACCTGAACGGAGTGACGGGAACGAAATCTGCCGACATCTTCTTCTCTGAAAAGAACGACAAAGGCAAATGGAGCAAGCCGGAAGCCATCGGAACCGGTCTCAATACCGACTACGAAGAGGGCGCATGCTGCTTTACCCCAGACGGCAAGCAGATGTACCTCACCCAGTGTGCCACCGATCCCACTTCGCCCCGCTTAGCCCAGATAGTAACCTCCAACCGCTCAGATGCAGCCTGGAGCAAGCCTACGAATCTGGAAATCAGCAAAGATACGCTCAGTTGTTTTGCCCATCCAGCCATCTCCCCTGATGGCGAATGGCTCTATTTCGTATCAGACATGCCGGGCGGAAAGGGCGGTCTCGACATCTGGCGAGTGCGCATCACTCCTGCCGGACTGGGCGGCGTAGAGAACCTGGGCGAGCCTATCAACACCCCAGGCGATGAGATGTTCCCTACCTTCCGTCCTAACGGCGACTTCTATTTCAGCAGCAACGGTCATGTGGGAATGGGCGGACTCGACATCTATATCGCCAAAGTAAATTCCATTACCCGGAAATATGAACTCACCCACCCCGGCTATCCGCTGAATACAGAAGCCGATGACTTCGGAATGACTTTCGAGGGTCTCCACAACCAGGGTTTCTTCTGCTCTAACAGAAAAGACGGAAGAGGCTATGACCATATCTACTCCTTCGAGAATCCGGAGATTGTTACCACAATGAAGGGATGGGTTTACGAGAAAGACGGTTATGAACTGCCTGCCGCCGAGGTGAGAATCGTAGGCAACGACGGAACGAACAGGAAACTATCCGTCAAGGGCGACGGTTCGTTTGTCCTCCCTATCAATCCGCATGTCGACTACCTGGTGATGGCATCCTGCAAAGGCTACCTCAACCACAAGGAAGAACTTCGGGTTGATTCGGCTAAAGAGAGTAAGGAATACGTGCTCCAGTTCCCGCTGGCTTCCATCACAGCCCCTGTACTCATCGACAACATCTTCTACGATTTCGACAAGGCAACCCTTACCGAAGCCAGTACAACAGCCCTCGACCAGCTGGTAACGCTGCTGAAAGAGAACCCGCACGTTACCATCGAACTCAGCGCCCATTGCGACTACAAGGGAAACAGCGAATATAACAAGCATCTGTCTCAGCGCCGCGCCCAATCGGTAGTAGACTACCTGATAAAACACGGCATAGAGAAAGAGCGCCTCACCCCTGTGGGCTACGGCAAGGAGAAACCGAAGAATGTGCGCAAGAAACTTACCGAGAAGTATCCTTGGCTCAAGGAAGGCGATGCGCTCAACGAAGAATTTATCCTGAAGCAGAGCAAGGAGCATCAGGAAATCTGCAACCAGCTGAACCGCCGAACCGAGTTCAAAGTGCTCCGCACTACCTATAAATTGTTTTAGAAACCGATATCATATGCATAGGTGCTCTACTGAAAAAGTAGCAGCACCTATTTGTTTTTCTATATTCAGCAATATTAAATCTTCGTTCAAAGACATTGAATGTCCGTTCAAAGTCATTGAATGTCCGTTCAAAGACACTGAACGGACATTCAAAAGCTTTGAACGGAGATTTCAAGAGCATAAAGATGATATTTATAGTAATAAAAAACTCTTTCTATTAGCACTAAAAACTATTCTGCTAATAGAAAGAGTTGATCATTCATACAATTGATATCAGGGAAGAAGCCTACTGACGCGCATCAGCCAGTTCATTATATCCCCAAACCATGATGAGGACAACGAAGCCAGCCAGCACCATCAGGAGATTCTGAGAGTGGGCGATGGTATCTGCCACATGCGTAAGGGCACGCGAACCGGAGAGGAGGAAATCTATCTTCATAGAGAAAAGCCATCCCTGAATCTGCTCCCATCCCTGACAGACTACTGCTATGATGATGCCTGCTGCCACACAGGCAGCCGTCCATAAATGTTCCAGGCGCTGGCGCTTAACCAGCGACATCGCAGTATCAGTTTCGGGTAAAGCCGGCAATGCCTGCATCACCCTGTCGGAGAATCCGTCATCAGGAATCTCTGACATCTGGCAATCGGAAAAGAACATCTTCAAGAGTTCTTCATCCTGAGGGTTCAATGGTTCCCCTTTCATGCTCTCCAACTTCTTATCATTTATCTTATCGGTCATAACCATTCTTTTTTAAGTAACTTGCAAGTTTCTGTTTTCCTCGAGAGAGATGCGACTTGATGGTGCCTTGCGCCATTCCCGTCACCTCTGCAATCTTATCTATAGAGAGTCCATCCATCAGCTGCAGCGTGATGCATGTACGTTCATTTTCGCTCAAAATCTGTAACGCCTTGAGCAAATCCATCTTTAATCCGGCATGGGCGCCCTGTGCATTCTTACTGGAAACGGCAGGCGTATCGATGTCCTGCGTCTCCTTATGGCTGCGGGTATAATCATACCATACATTATAGGCGATGCGGTAGAGCCAGGTGGAGAAAGAGGCTGTACCCCTGAAACCGGACAGATGGGTATATGCCTTGACAAAAGTATCCTGAGCCAAGTCGTCACTCAGCTGCGCATCCCCCAGCGTCTGCCGTAGGAAGAACCCACGAATGGGTGACTGATACTTCCTGACCAGCAGGTCGAACGACTTGCGGTCATGAAGCATCACCACCTTCGTGACGAGAGAGATATCGGATAACTTTTCCACCTTATATATATATTAACTAATAATTGTTGTTCTTTTCCTTGTGACTTTCCCTCCTATTGAGAAGCCATGATATATTGAATGTCGGCTGCTAGACCGGAGTACCATTATACCCCGTGCCCTGGTCGCCGTGACGGTTCTTCCACCAGTCCTTGATGGCAGGAAGCGAGCCGATAACGGTCTGACCGATGCCATAGAAGAAGACCAGGGCTCCGATACCAGCCAGGAAATCTGCATCCCACCAGGCAAACATGGCGCACAAGCCGGCTCCCAGGAAGGCATTTCTCAATCCACGCTTTACCAGATACTCATCGCTCTGCTTGTCTATCGGCCGGTCGCTTTCCGGAACATTGATGCCCTTCTCCATCGCCATCTCCGCCAGTTTCATCCGGTCGTTGTGGCGGCGAATCAGATATCTGATAACCAGAAATACGATGATCAGCGGAGCAAAGACAAACAGCAGACCGAAGATGATACAGAAGATGATCATAACAGCCAGCGCTCCGCCACCAAATACCGAACCGATGAAATCGAACGGATCATCATAGTTGTCTAAACTGTATCTAGAATGAACAGACTTATTATCATTCTCATCATAATCATCATAGTTGGCCGAATCTGTACTGGTTGTATCAGAATAAGCCTCCAACGCCTCGTCGTCTTTATCCTTCGAAGCAGATGGCTGTGCGGCAGATGCAGGAGCAGCCTTTGAATCTACCTGTTGGGTAGTTGGATGATAACGATGTTTTGGAGCAGAAGACGCCAAAGACACTTGGGTGGCTCCGATGCTCATAACGAGCGCTAATGCCAATATTGCTTTCTTCATATCATTATTTTTTTTATTGTTTTTACCTTGTTATTTGATAAATTTCTGCTTCTTAGACGCATCTCTTCGCGATTTAGTTGCAAAGAAACGAAATTTTTCTTATTTTTGCAAACAAATTAAAGAAAAAGAGACAGAATGAAGACATTACCAGAAGATTTCAGAACATATACGCAGGCGCTGATGGGCGAAAAGCTGTACCAGCGTCTGGAGCATGCTATCCTCGAAGAGGAGGCACCAACCAGTATCCGCATCAATCCTTTTAAATGCAAGGATGCAGTAGGCGAACCGATTCCCTGGTGTCCGGAAACCGGCCGTTATCTCTCTACGCGTCCCGGATTCACCTTCGATCCGCTGCTGCATGCCGGCTTATATTATGTACAGGAAGCCTCATCCATGTTTGTTGATATGGCTATCCGACAGTACGTAAAAGAACCGGTGATGATGCTGGATCTCTGTGCTGCCCCTGGCGGAAAGTCGACTGCCGTAAGAGCTGCCTTGCCGGAAGGGAGTCTGCTCTTCAGCAACGAACCGATGCGCACCCGCTCACAGATTCTTGCCGAAAACGTACAGAAGTTCGGTCATCCGGATATGATTGTAACCAACAACTATCCCCGCGATTACAAGAAATCGAAGTTGCAGTTTGATGTGATTCTTACCGATGTTCCCTGCTCCGGCGAAGGAATGTTCCGCAAAGATGAAGGGGCTATCGGCGAATGGAGTACCCAGAATGTGAACAACTGCTGGCAGCTGCAGCGCGAAATCGTATCGGATATCTGGAACTGTCTGAAACCAGGTGGTATCCTGATTTACTCTACCTGCACCTTCAATGCGCACGAAGATGAGGAGAACGTAAACTGGATATGCGAAGAACTTGGCGCCGAAGTGATGGCACTGGAGGGTGTAGAAGATGCATGGAACATCACCCGCAACCTCACGGGCACCGACTTCCCTGTTTACCGGTTCATTCCTGGCGTTTCGCGAGGCGAAGGTCTGTTTATGGCGATTCTGAAGAAAGAGGGCGAATGGGAAGCCAGCTCACCAGCCAAGGAGAACAGGAAGGATAAGAAGAAGAAAGACAAGAAGGTGGCTAAAGGAAAGGGACCGGAGATTCCTGACGGCTGGCTGAAGACTGATACGGAATGGATGCCTGCAGAGAGCAACGAGACGGTTTACGCCATTCCGGGCAGATGGAAAGACATCTACGACCAGGCTGAAAAGAACCTGAAGGTGCTGCATGCCGGTGTGAAACTGGGAACAGACAAGGGAAAGGGTCTCATCCCCGACCAGGCTCTCGCTCTCTCTACGATGCTCAACAAAGATCACTTTCCACAGGTGGAGTTATCCTACGATGATGCCATCCGCTACCTTCGCAAGGAGGCTGTGAATCTGCCTGCCGATACGCCTAAGGGTTATGTACTGGTAACCTACAGACAGGTTCCGATAGGCTGGGAAAAGAACATTTGCAACCGTGCCAACAACCTCTATCCGCAGGAGTGGAAGATCAAGAGCAGCCACGGAACGGGAGAGCTGTTTATAGTTAATAGTTTACAGCAAGAATGAATCATTCAACATTCAACACTCAACATTCAACATTAAAATAAAAAATGCTCAGCATCATCGCCTGTATATCAAAAGTGCATAGAGCTATCGGGTACAAGAACCGGTTGCTCTACGCCATCCCATCGGACATGACCCGATTTCGTATGCTCACAACCGGACATACGATCATCATGGGCAGGAAGACATTTGAGTCGCTGCCGAACGGAGCCTTGCCCAACCGCCGGAATATTGTTATCTCGAAGACAAGAGAGCAGATAACAGGGTGCGAAGTATACACATCTCTGGAAGAAGCGCTGGCAGCAAGGAAAGAAGAGGCAGGAAACAAAAAAACGGTTGGAAGCAAAGAAGCATCAGATGAATGTTTCATCATCGGAGGAGCCAGCATATATGAACAGGCTTTGCCTTTTGCAGACAAGCTTTATCTCACAATCGTAGAAAAGGAACCAGCACATGCCGATACCTTCTTTCCGGAAATCAATCCGGCAGAATGGGAAGTGACAGAAAAAGAAATGAGGAATGAAAACGGCTTACCGTTCACATTCCTCACCCTTTATAGAAAGCAGTAATCCCGCAGGGAGCTACTGCTTTTTTTCTTTTTATATCTTATTTCTCTGCTGCAGCCTCCTCATCAGTTTCCTCTTCATCATCGTTGAAACTCTTGAGATCCTGCATAGAAAGCTGACGGTTGATAGATGCATTGAAAGAGATGATGGTCTCGCTGCGAGACAATCCCAGTGGCTGCAACTTGTCATGGATGATTTCCAGGAGATGGTGGTTGTTCAGTGCGTAAATCTTGATAAACATATCAAAGCCGCCTGTAGTATAGTGACACTCCACAACCTCAGGAATCTTCTTCAACTCCTCTACAACCTGATCAAACTTCTCAGGCTCCTTCAGATAGAGTCCCATATAAGCACAAGTTTCGTAACCTATCTTTTCTGGGTCAATGATGAATTGTGAACCCTTGATGATACCAAGATTTGTAAGTTTAGCAACACGCTGATGAATGGCAGCACCGCTCACATTGCAAGCGCGTGCCACTTCCAAAAATGGAATACGGGCATCCTGAGAAATCAGCTTCAGAATCTGCCTATCTAATGAATCTAAAATTTGTTTTGACATAATACTAATAATTTGCTTGCAAAGATAATACAAAAAATTAATAAAAGCAATTTTTTAAGAGAAAAACATGATAAATTAATATTATTTTCCATTTTCTGTGGCAGAATAACTGATTTTTAGTGCTTTTGCCTGGCGCAAAGCCTGCTTTACGTCGGTTATCACACCCATCTTGGTTTCCTGATCTGCTTTGATTGATACGGTCATCAGCTTCTGGTCTTCCGGCGACATACGCTTCTTTTCTGCCGAAATGTAATCCATCACTTCGGGAGCCGAAGCAAACTTATCATTCAACTGAATCTGGGTACCGGTACCATACTTTGCCTGCATCTCTTTGGTTGGCTTACCTATATAGATATGGCTCACCGCCGATTTCTTGGTCAGGCGGGTGAGTTCCTTGCCTTGTGGCAAACGGCAGTCTACCTTCAAGGTAACCTGGCGCATGTGGGTAACAATCATAAAGAAGAACAGTACGGAGAAAATGAGGTCTGGCAGAGAAGATGTATTCAACCCTGGCACTTCATGCGATTTCTTATGAAAATTCATCATTGTTTACCTCCTTTCTGCTGTTCTGTAGCTGTTTCTATAGAATTTTCTTCCCCTTGCTTTTCTTCAGCATTGGCATCAACACGCTGGTCGGCATGAGTCATTGCGTTGGCATACGACTCTGTGATGCGCTGCGGACAGATGTTGCGCACCTGTTCTTTCTGGTCATTGTTCAAGAGGGCATAATCCCTGTGATATTTCTTCTGGGCTGTTTCGTTGCGTAGCTGGCTATATGCTTCCATCAGCTGATTCTGCATCTGGAAATAGAGATTATAGTCGGCATCGCGGTCACTCTCAATAGAGATGAGATGTTTCTTGCCCAGGCGGTGAACAAAGCGGATAGTTTCTTCCTTGAGCTGACTCACCTGCATCGGCTTACCGTTAACCAAAAGCGTATCGCCAGCCGTCAGGCGCAGCTCCATGAGGTTAGCCTTGTCTACCACCGACTGCTGCTGTTCCTTCTTCTGCGGTTCAGGTGAAGGGAGTTGGCGCAACAGTCCCTTATCCACATCCATTGATGTGGTGACAAGGAAGAATATCAACAGCATGAACGAGATGTCGGCTGTAGATGTGGTATTCAGTCCCGGGGTTTCGTGTTGCTTCCTTCTAATCAGCATATTTTATCCTTATTTATAGAATAGAGAGCCTAAAGCACTCTCTTTAGTTTTTCTTCCGAATATAACGTGTGGCACCGAAACAGACGGCACCGATTCCTGCCACCAGCATCAGGAGCGATGTGATGACAAACATATCTGAAAGCTTGAGCCAGAGCCAGTCGGCATAATTCTCGCCATTGATGAGCATCGGAGCAGAACCACCCAAAAAGAAGGTAAGCAGCAAAACTGCCAAAGTTCCGATCCATGTGATGCGGAAGATACGACGCACGGGAATGCCATTCACTACAGCCTCCGACTTGCTGCTGCGATAATCTCTGATCATCGAAAAGACTGCCAGACCTGTACCTCCTATCAGGAAGAGCCACATCAGCAGGATAAGCACATCGGTAAAGAGAGGCGCATTAAAGTCGGGGTTCTCTTCGAAAGGCAAATCGTAGCCTACCAAAAAGAACAGACCGAAAACCAGCACCGCCAGTCCTATCATGATATAGAAAACCTGCTGCGATATCTTTTCGGCCGACTTCGTCTTCTGCTTTGAAAATTGAAATTTAACCATTTCTCTCTTCGTTTATTTATTCTTGGCAATAATATCCATTAAAGTAACCGCCGACTCCTCCATCTGGCTTGTCAGGTGCTCCACCTTAGAAAGGATGTAGTTATAGAAAACCTGAAGGATGAGGGCTACGATGATACCGAAGATAGTAGTGATGAGCGCCACTTTCATACCCGAAGCAACGATAGTAGGACTGATATCGCCCGCCTGCTGAATCTGGTCGAACGACATGACCATACCGATCACGGTTCCGAGGAATCCGAGCGATGGCGCCATAGCGATAAAGAGTTTGATCCAGGAGCAGCCTTTCTCCAGATTAGCCGCCTGAACGGTACCATATCCGCTTACCGAGCGCTCGATGTCATCAAGACTCTCGCTGATATGCATCAAACCCTGGTAGCAGATAGAAGCCACCGGTCCGCGGGTATTCCGGCAGAGCGTCTTAGCCCCTTCCACATCTCCCGCCGACACCTTCTGGTCGATATCCTGCATCAACTTCTTGGCGTTGATTTCAGAGAGACTCAGATAGATGATGCGCTCGATACAGAAAGCCATACCCACGATGAGGGCGATGGCAACGAGAGACATAAATCCCGCATTACCCTCTATAAACTTTGTCTTAAGAGCTTGATGAAATCCCATGTTCTCTTCTTGAGCCATCATAGGCAGAGAACACATCCATGTGAAAACCAATATTGCAAAACGTGCAATAGCTGTATTTTTCTTCATATACCTTATTATATATATAAAAGCGGAAAGAGGGGGATTCGAACCCCCGAACCGGTTTTGCCGGTTACACGCTTTCCAGGCGTGCCTCTTCAGCCACTCGAGCACCTTTCCATATTCCGAAGAACTCTTCTTAATCGCCGCAACATGCTGCTGCAACAATTTCGAAGTGCAAAATTATTGCTTTTCCTCCGAAATACCATAACTTTCATTGTTTTTTTATGTTTATTTAAGGAGTTTTGAACGCTTACTGCCTATACTTGCGATACGGATAACGGAAAAACCCGCTCTGCATTGAGGTTGGTCTGTCGGGCAAACTCCTCTTCGCTTATGCCATAAGCCTTGGCGAGCGTCTTCATCACTTCTACCACGAAAGCACTCTCGTTACGCTTGCCGCGATAAGGAACAGGCGCCATATACGGACTGTCAGTCTCCAGAACGATGCGATCCAGAGGAACTACAGCAGGGAGGTCTTCTCTGAGATGACTGCTCTTGAAAGTAGATACGCCACCGACGCCCAATACAAACTTATCGAAGGAGAGCAGTTCTTCGGCTTCCTTCTGATTGCCCGTAAAGCAATGGAAGACGCCACCCGGCAGTTCCTTCTCATACTTTCTGAGCAGATGCACCATCTCGTTCTGCGCCTTGCGGCAATGAATCATCAGCGGGAGCTGGGTTTCTACCGACCATTTTACCTGTTCCTCGAAAGCCTCGAGCTGCTCGTTTTCGAACTCACGGCTCCAGTAATAATCAAGTCCTACCTCTCCGATAGCAATCAAGTCTGAAAACTGAGGAAAACCACCCTTCTGACAGGCATTACCGGTCATGCGATGCTCCTCCAGTATCTTCCGGAGTTCAGCCAGCTGTTCCTTCCAGTCAGCCTTCACCTCTTCAGGATGCAGACCAATCATCGGATAAGCGTAGCCCGGATATTCCTTAGCCAATGCCAGGACCGCGTGTGTAGTCTTCACGTCGATGGCAGGCAAGAACACCTTGCCTACCCCCGCTTCCTTGGCACGGGCGAAAGCCTCCGCCCTATCCTCATCAAACTCCTCCGCATCGAAATGCGTATGTGTATCTATTACTTTGAACATTGCCCTATCAACTGTCAACTATAAACTATTAACTATCAACTAGTACTGGCGCTTCATCATTTTCTGAGCATACTTTGCCAATTCCTCCTTACGCTCGGCAGGCACATTCACGGCATCCAGATACTTCTTGCTCTGCTCGAAATAATAAGCAATCTTATCCTGCGCCAGTTTGTCGATACCAATCTCGTTGTATAGACGGGTAACGGCAGCCACCTTTTCCTTGCGGTCGAACTCCTTGGCATCCACCCACTTCTGCAGTTCTGCACGCTGAGCGTCGTTGGCATGGTTGAAGGCATTGATGAGCATATACGTCTTCTTGTTAGATGTGATATCGCCACCAATCTCCTTACCGAACACCTTGGTATCGCCGTAAACATCGAGGTAATCATCCTGCAACTGGAACGCCAATCCTATCTGCTCGCCAAACTTATACAGGTTCTCTGCATCCTCATCAGAAGCATCGGCAAGGATAGCACCCATCTTCAGGGCACAAGCCAGGAGAACGCTGGTCTTGAGGCGAATCATCTCGATATATTCCTCCTCCTTCACATCATTGCGGTTTTCAAACTCCATATCAAACTGCTGACCTTCACCAATTTCCAGGGCAGTGGTCGTAAAGAGTTTCAACACCTTGGCAAGATGCTTTTCATCACATTGAGCCATACGTTCATAAGCCAGAACGAGCATGCTGTCGCCCGAAAGGATTGCCGTATTGGCATCCCATTTTTTATGAACCGTTTCATGACCGCGACGCAAATCAGCATTGTCCATCAGGTCATCATGCAGCAAAGTATAGTTATGATAAGTTTCCAGGGCAACGGCATTCATCAGAATCTTCTCAGGATTGTCCTTGAAAAGATTGTAGCCCAGAAGCATGAGCGTAGGACGAATACGCTTGCCACCCATAGAAAGTACGTATCTGATAGGCTCATAAAGAGACTTTGGCTTTCTTTCGTAAGGCAAATTAGCCAGAAACTCATTTACCATGCTTAAAATTTCATCTGCTGTCTTCATAATAATGTATAATTTATAATGTATAATTTACAATGAACAATTTATAATTTATAGCTGGAACACTACCGGGATGGCAATCATCGTGCGACAGACCTTGCCTTTATCGATGCCCGGTTTCCACTTCGGCATCATCTTCATCACCCTCAAAGCCTCGTTGTCGAGCAATGGATCTACCGAAGTGCTTACCTTGATATTGGCAACACTTCCATCCTTGTTTACGATAAAGGATACCACTACGGTACCCTGAATCCTACTCTTCTGGGCAGCTACAGGGTACTTCAGGTTCTTGGTAAGCCACTGCATGAAGGCAGACCAGCCACCAGGAAACTGCGGTATCTTCTGCACGACGGTCAGTTTGATAGGAGCCTCAGCTCCCGGATTCTCAATGGGAGTTTCAGGAACCGCTTCCTTCACCTCTGCTCCATCCACTACACCCGAGCCGTCGCCGATAACCAGTTCGCTGGTTGTAGAACTGATTTTCTGCGGTGCCTTCTGAGTCTGTTGCTCGGCAGCCTTCACTTCCTGAGTAATTGACTTAGAAGCAGGAGCCGAAACAGCCTCTGCACTCACCATATCTTTCAGGTCGGGACGAGCCGACATTTCCAGATCCTGTGAAAGATCTTCCATCGATTCCGACAAGTCATCATCTCCCTGCGGACCTCTCTGATATTGGAGTCCTACGAAGATGAAAGTAAAAGCCAGCAGCAAACCTAGCAGGAAAAATGTAACCCGCTTATCTTCCAGTTGTGCGCTATTTGATTTCTTAATTTCCACAATAAAAACCGTTTAAAATCGTTATTTCCTACGAAAACATTGCAAAATTACTTCTTATTATTGAAAAAAGCAGTATCTTTGCCAAAGAATTAGAAAATTTAAATGAAAAAATATGTAATTTCCGCAATATTGACGCTTTTTGCGACAATTATTGATGCTCAAGAGAGCCAAACGGGGTATAATTTCCTTCGCTTGCCGGTGAGTGCTCATGCAGCTGCTCTGGGTGGCGACAACATCACCTTGATAGAAGATGATGAGGCACTCATATTCCATAATCCGGCTCTCCTGTCATCAGTAAACGACAAGACGGTCAATCTCAATTATATGAACTATATGTCGGGGGTGAACACTGCCTCGGCTAGTTTCAACCGTATTGTCAACGACAAGGCTTCGTGGGCTGTTTCGGCTCAGCTTGTTGACTACGGCAAAATGAAAGAGACGGATGAGAACAACATCCAGATGGGTGAGTTCTCTGCAAAGGACATTGCCGTTGCGGGTTACTTCTCTTATATGCTCGGTGAAAAGTTTGCGGGTGGTATTGCCGCCAAATTCATCACTTCGTATATTGGCGATTACAATTCTATCGCTGTGGGAGTGGATCTGGGTATCAACTATTACGACCCTGAAACGGAATGGTCGGTTTCTTGCGTGGCAAAGAATCTGGGTGGACAGCTGAAAGCTTACGACAATGAATATGAGAAGATGCCGATCGACCTGCAGTTGGGTGTGACGAAACGCTTCGCCAACGCACCGTTCAGGGTATCAGCCACACTGGTCAACCTGAACCATTGGGACAGCAGTCTTCGTGATCATGCCGTAGTAGGTGCCGACATTCTGCTTTCGGAGAGCCTGTGGATAGGTGCCGGCTACAACTTCAGGAGAGCCAACGAGATGAAAATCAGTACCTCAGAAGATGAAGAAAGCAGTCATGGAGCCGGTTTCTCTGTGGGTGGCGGTATCAACCTGGAGCGCTTCCATCTGAACGTTGCCTACGGCAAATATCACGTCAGTAGCAGCAGCCTCATGCTGAACGTAAGTTACAGATTATAAATTGTACATTATAAATTATACATTAAAGTTAGTTCGAAATTATGAAGAAAATAACAATAGCAATAGACGGATACTCTTCTTGCGGTAAGAGTACGATGGCAAAGGATCTTGCCAAGGAAATAGGTTATGTTTATGTAGATACGGGCGCCATGTACCGCTCGGTAACTCTCTATGCGCTGCGTCATCAGCTCTTCGAAGCAGATGGAGCCGTAAAGACTGAAGAACTGCAGAAGGAGATGAAGAACATCAGCATCTCATTCAAGTTTAATGAAACAACCGGTCGCCCAGACTGCTATCTGAACGGCGAACTGGTAGAAAAGGAAATCCGTTCGTTAGAGGTTTCCAACCACGTTAGTCCGATTGCCGCCGTTCCTTTCGTCAGAGAGGCGCTGGTAGAGCAGCAGCAGAAGATGGGCGAAGACAAGGGTATCGTGATGGATGGTCGCGATATAGGTACCACCGTGTTCCCTAATGCCGAACTGAAGATTTTCGTTACAGCCAGCTCACAGGTGAGAGCACAGCGCCGTTTCGATGAACTGAAGGAGAAAGGAATGCCAGCCGACTTCGATGCGATTCTGAAGAATGTAGAGGAGCGCGACTATATCGATACCCACCGCGAGACTTCCCCACTCAGAAAGGCTGATGATGCCATCACGCTCGACAACAGCAACATGACCATTCCTGAACAGAAGGCATGGCTGATGGAACAATATCAAAAAGCAATAGCAGAATAAGCTACAGAAAAGAGACTGCCGGGTTATTAATGCAAAAATACGTTAAATATACTACTTTTACCGATAAATTTATTTTATTCGATGAAAAAGATTTGGAAAAAAAACTTCAATTTAGTATCTTTGCAATCATATTAACAAGGTAGTAATGATATAGATTATAAATTTTGAGTTAATTACTGTTTTTTGAAGGTGATAGGTCTTCGGGAGAAGATTTATCACCTGTTTTATTTTCAGACAGTTTATAAAAGATAAAGCCCCCTTGCTACCGCAAAACGCGGTAGCAAGGGGGTTAACTAATTAATAACCAGTATGTTAAGTTTTTCAATCAACGATAAAACTTCCCTCTACCCTTGATACGGTGAAACACCGTATCAAGTATATCAAATAACTGATAATCAATATTTTAGCTCTTACTACAAAAGAGCAGAACTTTCCTTGATAATCTTATCCTTGCACTCTTCCATCAGCCACTTCGGCGTACTGGTAGCACCACAGATACCTACCGTTTCCACATCCTTGAACCAGTTCATATCTATCTCGTCGGCACTTTCTATCTGGTAGCTGTTGGCATTCACGCTCTTGCATTCCTTGAAAAGTACCTTACCGTTCGAGCTCTTTCTGCCACTCACAAAGAGGATGACATCATGCTTGCTGGCAAAGGCAGCGATGTTAGGCATGCGGTTAGCCACCTGACGGCAGATTGTATCGAAACTCTTGAAAGTAGCGCCCTCTACGATATGCTCCTGGCAGTATTCGATGATGCGGTGGAACTCATCGAGACTCTTGGTAGTCTGGGAGTAAAGATAGATATCTTTAGAGAAATCCAGCTGACCGGTTTCCTTCAGCTGCTTCACATCCTCAAACTTCTCTACCACGATGGCATGACTCTCCGTCTGCCCCACCAGTCCGAGCACCTCAGCATGGCCGTTCTTGCCGAAAATCACAATCTGTGCCTCCGGATTGTTGACATACTGCTTCTTGATGCGGCGCTGCAACTGGAGCACCACAGGACAGGTAGCATCGATAATTTCGATGTTGTTTCGCTCGGCAAGGGCATAAGTTTCAGGCGGTTCACCATGAGCACGGAGCAAGACCTTTACGCCCTGCAGTTCCTCCATCTGCTCATGGTCTATCGTGATGAGTCCCGCTTCATGCAGGCGCTCCACCTCCATACCGTTATGCACAATATCGCCCAGGCAGTAAAGTTTACCGCCCTTAGCCAACTCCTCTTCAGCTTTCTTGATGGCAGTGGTTACGCCAAAGCAGAACCCACTGCCGTTATCTATTTCTATCTGCACGATATTCGTTTTTAATTCATTGTACATTAATCTTCACCACCACCTTAGCATGGTCAGGATCATTCGTAATCATGAGGATACGAGGGTGTCTGACACGCGATTTCTTCAAGTCGGCAGCTACAGCCGTCACCTTCATCTTAACGGTCTCTCCTGGCTGAATCTTACTCTTCTTCAGATTCACCTGCAAACCCATCGTAAACATCTGCATGCTGCGGATATCCAGTTCCGACTTACCCTTATTGGTAATCAGAATCTCACCCTTCAGTTTCTTCTTTCCTTTGAAACTACCCAGATTGAGATCGGTGGCAGACATCTCTATCTTCGGAGCCAGTGCCTTCTTGGCTGGAGTCATGTTCTCGAAACCAGGAAGAAGAACGGCTGATACCACGATTTCCTTTTCAGGCGCAATCTTATCGCCAGGACGCTCACCGAGATAAACCGATGTCTGGTTCAAGCCCAGGTCACGCAGTTTCTTGGAATCCAGCACGAAACTGATTTCGGCAGAATGACGCGGAGCTACCTTGGAAGGCGATACGAAAGCATGAAGAAAGGATGGCAGATGCATCACTACCGGCTCCAGTAATTCGTCGGTAGGATTGAAGATATGGATGCGCTGAACCGGACGGTCGCCACGGTTCACGTCATCAAACTCCACCTCCTGGGCATCACTCTTGATGACACCCAGCATCTCATCGTAAGAACCAGCGAAATCTACTACGCTGCCCACTACCTTTCCCCTCATAGAGAGGATGAACGGGTCTTCACCCGCATTGGTATAGAGGCAAACCTGCTTGGTGAAAGTACCCATCTGCTTGGCATCGTATACCGCCTTGATGACGAAACTTTCGCCGGCAGCTATGCTCGTCTTCGGATAATCTACCTCCGTACAGCCGCAGCTTTTCAATACATTGTTGATAACCAACGGCTTGAGCCCGTCATTCTTCAGCATGAATTCGGCAGTTACAGGCTTGTTGAACACCACCTGTCCGCAGTCTACCACCTCGTGCTGGGTTGTAATCTTCTGTGCTGATGCAGGCAGCGCCAACAGCGCTGAGAGCATCCATATATTCATCCGTTTCATACTATTCTATTTTAAATTATCAATCTATAAACTTTAATTATTAACTTTCAATTCATAAGCCTCTGTGCGGCCACCAAATTCCGGACTGTAGGTACACTCAGCGGTGCAAGTTCCGCTCTGATAGTCGCCCTTTCTATCCACGTAATACTCCATTTCTACGATGTGCATACCTTTAGATAAACGATCGAAATAGAAATTTGTTGCATGATCTCTTGGAGAAACATAGCAGCCTATGCCCCACTGATAACCGCTCTTCTGGTTAACCGGTTCCAGACATGCCGCACGCTTATCCGTAATCTGCACAAAGTCGTAGTCGCGGTCGGCGGTGATGAGGAGCGTTACCTTCACCTTCTCGCCTACCTTCGCCTGCGCCTTGCCCTTGCCCTCAGATTCGGCAGGAACGATGACACGGCGCACCTTGATGCCCGACTCCATGGAACCGATTTCGCTGATAGGCTGCTTAAACTCTGCATAGACGGCTCCCCAGCTGGTATAATCGCTCTTTTTGTCGATGCTCAGCTTAGATGCCTTGCCCGGTCTTTCGGTCTTCACATAGCCCAAAGTAGTGGAATCCTGCGGCATCGGCAGCAGCTTTCCGTCTAGTTTCAGCACGGCATTCTCAGCCTTTCTGCTCCAGTTGCTCTCATTGCCCTTCATAAAGGCGTAGACGGCATCTACGGTGTTCACTGGCGTATCCCAAACCTGGGTGCGTTTCGACATCAGGAGCCAGCGCTGCAGTTCCTCGATGGTCTGCTTGTCGTTCGGCTTCAGCATCTGCATCGCCTCTATCACGGATACCTGGGTTGGGATCTTATAGTTTCTCCAGCTGTACAATGCCTTGCGGGTATCGTAGTAGCGGCCCATCTCCTCGCGATAAACGGCATATTCGTTCACGCTCTGCAGATATTCGCCTGCCTTTTCGCGGTAATCGGCATTCAGCTGGCTGTTCTTGGCGAGCACCACGGCAGCACGCGCCTTACCATAGATGGTGAAATCGCCGGTCATCTTCGACATCTTTTCCAGGAGATAAGTCTTGTCAGCCTCCTGATTCTGCTTCATCTTTCTGCCATCCATCGAGAGGATGTAGAGATAATGCAGCGCCTGCTCGCTAGGACTCACCTTGTGCTTTTTCTCCTCCTGCTTCTTCATTTCTCTTACTTCCTGTGCTGTCTGCCAGGAGAGATAATCAATGGCGGAAGTCAGCATCTTGGCGATGGATTTCTGAACACCGGCAACGGCATTCAGACGAACCATCATTTCGGCTACCGACGTTGTCATGTATCTGCTGCCCTTCATTCCCTTCCACCAGGAGAAGGAACCATCAGCATTCTGCAACTTCTTCAGTTTCTCCACCTGATTCTGCAAGCGGACGGTCTCCTGAGAGAGATTCTGCTCTGGCTGTTTTTCCAGCGAGAGATGCTTCTGGATATGGGTGGTGATGGTATTGGCGTAGATGGCAGACATCAGCGAGATGGCATCCTCCTCATCCGGATTGCTGATAGACGGCAGCGCCTTGACCATTAGCCAACTAGGATTGTTGGTATATTCCACGGTCACCTTTGCATTCTCTGCTCCCTTCGCCTGCTTACCTTCCTTGTTTAGGAAGAGCTTGCTCAGGTCGAAACTCTGCTCGCCCGGCTGATGCAGGGTGATAGGCAGGGTGTTCACCACGAGTTCACGATTGCTCAAGACAGGCAGATAGTGCTGTTCGCCATCGCTGTAGCCATTGCCGGCTGCCACCACCTTATTAATATATACACCTTCTTTCAGACCTTGAACATCGAAGGAGACGGTAGCAGAACCCTCGGCATCGATGCGATAGCCCTGGGTCTTCTGCCAAACCACCTTCTGGGTTTCGGCATCCAGAATCTGCATGCGGGCATTGCCGTTCACCTTCTTATCTGAGGTATTGAAGAGTTTCACCACGATGGTGCTCTTATCGCCCTCACGCAGGAATCGAGGCATGTTAGGCTGCACCATCACGGTCTTCTGAGCCACAGCCTCATCCACCAGCAAACCGTTGCGCATCTCCTTGTCATGAGCCAATCCCATGAACTTCCAGGTTGTCACGCTCTCCGGCAGAGTGAAATTGATAGCCACATTGCCCTGATTGTCGCTTTCCAAGGCAGGATAGAAGAAGGCGGTCTCGTTCATATTCTCACGCACCTGCACTTTGTCGAGGTACTGTCCTGCGTCTGAACCTGAACCGCCGGCAAACTGCGGCATCTCTTCTACTACATCAAAAACCTTGTTGGCAGATGGAGCAGCAGCTCCGACACGGGCCAACTGATTTCCACGAGATCTCATGACTTTCGCTTCATCTCGAACCAGCTCGTCTTTTACCAAAGAATGCTTTTCTATACGAACTGCCTCAACAGTTCCGCCATAAGAACGTTCCAACTTGCTCAGTTGCATCGCTTGCATATAAGCATAAAAGCTAAAGTATTTGCCATCAAACTTATCCACATCCAACTCCTTTTCATCATAATACTTGGTAGGATAAGTACCAGCCAATCCCATCTTATAATACTTCAGATTGCTCTTCCAATAGCAATCTGGCAACCACTGGCTGAATCCCAGCGACATTTCCCAGGTATGTTCAGCCAACTGGTCGAGCGACTTATCATAAAGCACACTCATCAGCTGTGCCTTGGCTGGCTTGCCGTCAGGAGTCGTAACATGCAAGGTCCACTTCTCCTTCTGTCCCGGAGTGAGACGGTCGCGGAAAGTCTTCCAGGTGATATTCAATTTCTTCTCCGGCAAAGGACGGGCGATGCTGATTTTTCTGGTATAGCATTCGCCGTTCTTCACGAAACTATAGTTGATCACCACACCCGAAGCATATTCCTCTCTGTAGGTGAACGGCAGGGTCACGATACTGTCGCCCAATTCCCAGGCGCCTTTCTCCAGCAGTTTGTTGCCGGCGATGATGGAATAAACAATGTGCGCTCCGTTTTCAGAAGAACCCACCTGCACATATACCGGCTTTCCATCACGAGGGAAGGTCTTCGCCGTCTGGTAATACCATTCGGTGGTTGGCTCCACCGGATGGGTATCCTTCATACTGAAAAGGGTGAATTTCTGCTGCAGGGTGTCCTGTCCGCAGATTGCCTCCAGCTGATGAACGCCGGATTTCCAAACCTGGGCAGATGATGCTGAAGGTGTTGAAGAAGCTGCATATTCCTTGATGGCAACCGGCGCATTCGCCTCAGCCACCTTCCATTCACCACCATCAATACGATATTTCAAATTGCTGGCAATCGGCATTCCACTGGCATTGCGGTAAGCGAAGGTCACCGTCTTCAGACTGTCTGCCTCGATACGCTTAGGAAGATTCACCGTGAGGATGGTTGGCTTGGTGCCCAGAGGCAGACTCATCACGCCCTCGTGGCTCTCGCCGCTGATGTCGGTAACGATGGCTGAGACCTCGAAGTTGAAGAAACGGGCGATGCGCATGAAATCGCTCATATCAGCCTCGTCTTTTCCTGACAAGGAAGCCTCCAACGGAATCTCTACGTCGAAGGTTCCGTCCTCACGAGTCACGCAACTGTCTGTCTTTACCAACTGTCCGGCAGAGCCTGCGCCCCACCACCAGAGCTGATTTCTGCGGGTCACCTGATACTCCACCTTGGCACCCTGCACAGGCACACCAGCATAGGTCTTTGCCGAAGCCTTCACCACTACAGTATCGCCCCAGGTATATTTTTCGTTCACCTTCGGGAAGGTAATCTCGAAGGTTGGACGCTTGTACTCCTCTACTCTGACATATTCTGTTGCCGTACCGTTCACGGAGATGGAATACTGTCCCGTCTGTCCCTCCTTCGGCAATTCGAAATCCACCGAAGCCGTACCATATTCGTCGGTCGTAGCCTTCTGCTCAGCCACCTGCTTCCAGTTGGCGTCTCTCAGGATAAACTTCAGTTCCCTGCTCTTGCCTGGCACACTGGCATCCAAGCCCTTCTTCACGATGTAGGAAACGGCAGAGGCATGCACCTTCTGTCCCGGACGATAGATGGCACGGTCGGTAAACAACTGATATTTCGTTTCATCATCCTTCTTCTCGTAATAGCGGGCACGTGAGAGGTAGATATCCTTGGCTGGCGCAAACTTATCTGTAGATGTGTAGATCAATACCTTTCCATCCACATTCTTGAAGTAAGCCTCGCCCTGGTCATCTGTCGTCATTCGGGCATGAATGAGTCTCTTGAACTTGCCCGTCTTGTCGTCATAGTTTCTGTCATAGAGCACTATCTTCGCACCTGGAACAGGTTGACCGTCGGTAGCATTCACCACCACATAGCGATGCCTGTCATCAGGCAACTGCTGGATCATCACCGCCAGATTGCTGACATAGAAGAGTTCTCGCTGCGGAGCGATGCCGG